>Ga0182030_10001110_pt1 | contig 54171 bp, 56 predicted proteins | sample 812S3MmetaG_FD_121299 | JGI IMG/M metagenome (GOLD analysis project Ga0182030, IMG submission 121299) | Permafrost microbial communities from Stordalen Mire, Sweden - 812S3M metaG (Illumina Assembly) | ecosystem: Environmental > Terrestrial > Soil > Wetlands > Permafrost | place: Sweden...
AGGAGATCAGTCGTCCCTTCGACGACCTACTCGCTGAGGGCGAGATGCTGGTGAAGTCGGGCGTCACCGAGATCACGGTCCTGGCCAGAACGTCAACTCCTACGGGCGCGACATCACGAAACGTCGACCCCTGTTCGCCGATCTGTTGCGTGCGTTGGGCCAGATCGAGGGTCTCGAGAGGATCCGATTCACCAGTCCCCACCCCAAGGACCTGCGCCCCGAGACCATCGAGGCCATGGCGGAGACGGCGGCCGTGTGTCCTCAACTGCACCTGCCCCTCCAGTCCGGTTCTGACCGGGTGCTGCGCGCCATGCGGCGTGGCTACAGCGCGGAGCGCTACCTGCAACGTCTGCGCGATGCGCGCGCGCGAATCGACGATCTGCACGTCACCACCGACCTCATCGTGGGTTTCCCCGGCGAGACCGAGCGGGATTTCGACGAGACGTTGGCCGTGGTCGCCGAAGCTGACTTCGATTCCGCTTACACGTTCATCTTCTCGCCGCGCGAGGGTACCCGTGCGGCCGACATGACCGACGACTTCGTGTCCGACGAGGTGATCGGCGATCGGTTCGCTCGACTCAAAGACGTACTGGACCGCTCCGCGCTGCGCCACCACGAGGCACGTGAGGGTCTGGTCGAAGAGGTGTTGGTCGAAGGCCCCTCGCGTCGCAATGACCAGATGTTGTCGGGGCGTACGCGCCAGGGCAAGTTGATCCACTTCGCCGTCACCGCGGAGTCGCTGCGTCCGGGCGCGTTGGTGCGCGTGCGCGTGACTCACGGCGCGCCCTATCACTTGCTCGGTGATCTGGTGTCGGTGCAGCGTGGACCACGACACAAAGTCCGTTTGCCCCTGTTGAACGCGTGAGGAATCACGGCGGCATGGCGGTCGCCCTCGTGGGGGCCACGGCATCGGGTAAGTCAGCGCTGGCGCACCAACTGGCTCTCGAGAGCGGCGGCGCCCTAGAGATACTGTGCGTCGACTCGATGACGGTCTATCGGGGCATGGATATTGGCACCGCGAAGGCAACGCGGGCGCAGCGTGGTGAAGTGAACTACCACTTGCTGGACCTGATCGAACCCGCCGACGAATTCACGGTGGCTCAGTTCCAGCACGCCGCACGTGAGGCGTCGGACGAGGTGTGGGCCTTGGGCGGGTCGGTCCTCTACGTGGGAGGCACCGGACTCTACGGTCGAGCGGTGCTGGACAATCTCGACATCCCCGGGCAGTACCCCCACGCACGCGCCGCTCTCGAGAGTCGCGGTGACGACGTGGCCGGACTCTATGAGGAATTGGTCCGATTGGACCCCGTGGCGGCTGCCAAGATGGAGCCCACGAACCTGCGTCGGGTCATCCGCGCCCTCGAGGTCACCACGGGTAGTGGGCGTCCCTTTTCCTCGTACGGGTCCGGTCTTCGACACTACGGCCCCCCTCGGGTGGTGCAAGTCGGGCTGAATTGTGAATTTGGTGTCTTAGATGTGCGAATCGCTAGACGTTTCGAGAGTTGGATGGAAGAAGGACTACTGGAGGAGGTCGCACAGCTGAGGGATCAAGGAATGAGTCGCACGGCCCGACAGGCCGTGGGATACCGCGAACTACTTCGCCACCTCGAAGAGGGTGCCGATCTCGAGAAGTGTGTCGAGGACGCCATCACCCAGAGTCGGCGTCTGGCACGACGCCAGCGTTCGTGGTTCCAGCGCGATCCGCGAGTGCAGTGGTTTGATGACCCCAGCGAAGCGGCGAAGCGGCTCGACGAAATTCTGAGAAGCCCCGATGGGTTCGTGCGAGACTAAGAATATGGCACTTCGATCATTACAAAAGTGGCAGGGGGCGGGCAACGACTTCTTGGTCGACGTCCTCGAGCAGGGCTCGGCCCCGTGGTGGAACGCGCAACGTGCTCGCGCCGTGTGCGATCGCCATTTGGGCATCGGGGCCGACGGACTGCTCATCGCCTCGGTGGGGTCGACAATCTCGATGACGTTGTACAACGCCGACGGAACGATCGCCGAGATGTCGGGCAACGGAATTCGCTGTTTGGTGGCCGCCGTACGGCGGGCGACGGGTCGGTCGGACCGCGAGATGCGCGTCAACACCTTGGCCGGTGAGCGGGTCGTGTCCTTGGACTTGCGAGACGACTGCGGTATCGGGAGTGTCGACATGGGTCCGGTGACCCTGGGCGGCACGTTGGAGGGGGCCTTGGGCGTGGCCCACGTGGGCAACCCTCACGTCGTGGTCGTGGACAATCCTGACTGGGACGACATCAATCGAGAGGAGATGGCGGCCAAGTTGGCCTTCCAGCTCGGTGGCGCGAACGTGGAGTTCGTGCAGATCATCGATGAGGCTCACGTGTCGATCCGAGTCATCGAACGCGGAGTCGGTTGGACCTTGGCGTGTGGGACTGGCTCGGTGGCCACCGCCGCCGTGTGCCAGCAGCGTGGCTTCACTGGGGCCGACGTGATGGTTGACAACCCCGGTGGATCGTTGCGTGTGACACTGAGCGAGGGTGGTGCTCGACTTGAAGGTCCCGTGAAGTTCGTGGCGAACGTGGAGTGGCTCGCGGGGTGACGTACGTCCCCACCACACTGATCGACCGAACGTTTCGCGAAAAGATTGTGTTAGTGGGTGTCCAGTTCCCGGGCATGTCTTCGGACGAGCTTGATCACCAGCTCGACGAATTGGCGCTCCTGGTCGACACCGCGGGGGCCGACGTAGTGGCGCGGGTGGTCCAGCGCCGCGACGCGCCAGACCCGGCGACATTCCTCGGCTCGGGCAAGGTGAATGAACTCAAGGAGATTTGCCTCGCGGTTGACTCCGACACGGTGGTGTTCGAGCAGAACCTCTCACCAGCGCAACAGCGCAACCTGGAAAAGATTTTGGGACGCACTGCCATCGATCGCACTGCGGTGATCCTGGACATCTTCGCCCAAAATGCCCGCACTCCCGAGGGCAAGGCCCAGGTGGAACTGGCACTCCTGCAGTACCGACTCCCTCGCCTTCGACGGGCTGGTGGCTCGCTCTCCCAGCAGGCCGGTGGCATCGGCACTAGGGGCCCGGGAGAGACCCAGCTCGAAGTCGACCGACGCCGGCTCGTCCAACGCATCCACCACATCCGCCAGGAACTCAAACAGATCGACCGTACTCGTGACGTGCAGCGTCAGGGCCGAGACCGCGGGCGACACCGCGAGGTGACGCTGGTGGGCTATACCAACGCGGGCAAATCGTCGTTGCTCAATGCACTGACCGACGCCGGCGTGGAGGCGGAGGACCGACTGTTCGTCACCTTGGATCCGCGAACCCGCCAACGCCAACTCCCCGGTGGTGAGACCATCCTGGTCACCGACACTGTGGGATTCATCTCCAATTTGCCTCACGAGCTCGTCGAGGCGTTCATGAGCACGTTGAAGTCGGTGCAACTCGCCGACTTGTTGGTGCACGTGGTCGACGGTGCGAGTGACGATGCCGAGGCCCAGATCAGTGCGGTGCGCGACGTGCTACGCGAGATCAACGCCGACGCTGTTCCCGAGTTGTTGGTCTTTAACAAGGCCGACGTCGCGGGCTCTCGGTCGCGCGACCTCGCCAAGATCTATGAGGGCAGCGTATGGGTGTCAGCGTTGACCCATGAGAATCTCGATGAGTTGATTGCGACCGTGGGTGGTCGCTTGCGTACCCAGGACCGGGTCATGACGCTTCGCTTGCCCCTCGAGCGCGGCGACCTCGTGGCGGCGGCGCATCGTGAGGGTGAGGTCATCGACACGTCGGTGGATGACGAGTTCGTCACCGTGCGCGTCGTCTTGGACGAGGTCGGTGCGGCCCGATTCGCGCAGTGGAGGTCGGTACCGTGAGTTTCTCCCCGCCACCGTATCCCTATGAACGACTCGACGGACTCAAAGTCGCCGCGGCGAAGCACGAGGGAGGCGCCATCGACTGCTCAATCGGTACCCCCGTCGATGCCCCGCCTGATTTCGTGGTGGCCGAATTGGCCCGCGCCAGCGGGTTACGCGGTTATCCACCGTCGGCGGGCACGCCCGCGTACCGCGAAGCGGCGACCGGTTGGCTCAAGCGTCGTTTCGACGTGGACGTCGAAGAGACGCAGCTGGCGGCGTGCGTGGGCACCAAGGAGTTCGTGGCGTCGCTGGCGTCGTACCTGCACCTGCGTCGCGACGACCGCGATACCGTCTTGTACCCAGCCATCTCGTACCCGACCTACGCCATGGGCGCCACGCTGGCGGGTCTTCGTGCCGTCGAGGTGCCGATGCGCGACGGGGCCTTGGACCTGGCGGCGATTGATCACGATGACGCCCAACGCGCGCTCGTACTGTGGTCGAACTCACCCTCGAATCCCAGCGGCTACCTCGACGACCTCGGGGCAGCCGCTGAGTGGGGACGCGTCCACGACGTCCTCGTGGCCTCTGATGAGTGTTACGCCGATTACACTTGGAAGGACCGTCCGCGAACAATTCTTGAGCACGGTCCCGACAACGTGTTGGCAGTGCATTCCATCTCCAAGCGTTCCAACTTGGCCGGCGCACGAGCGGGCTTTTACGCAGGCGACGCGGACATCGTGGCGTACTTGCGCCTGGTGCGCCAGCACGCCGGGTTGATGGTCGCGGCGCCCATCCAATCGGCTGTTGCCCTCGCTTACGGCGACGACGTGCACGTCGAGGCGCAACGCGACGTCTACTACGGTCGCCTCCACGTCCTGGGCGATGCTCTGCGAGCGTGTGGAGTTCATTGTCCCGCGCCCGAGGGATCTTTCTACCTATGGTGTTCGCGAGAAGGGATGACCGGCTGGCAACTCGCCGCGTGGCTGGCGGAGGCGACAGGCCTTATCGTGAGTCCGGGTGAGCTCTACGGACCATCGGGCGTCGACTTTGTACGTATCGCGATGGTCCAGCCCGACGAACGAATCGAGTTGGCGGCTCTGCGGCTGCGGGAGTCGGCGTAGATCACCGAACTACGATTGGTCCATGAGCGACCTCGAATCACGCATCCGGCACTGGTACGAACACATCGGTGAGATGTCACCTGAGAATGTGGAGGCCCGGCGTGACGTTGAGCTCGTCATCACCAAGTTGGACGATGGGCAGTTGCGCGTCGCGGAGATTGACGACAATAACGACGTGCTGGTGCACGACTGGGTGAAGCAGGCGATTCTGCTCCTCTTTCGCCTTCGCGGCATGCAGACATCCGAGGCGGGCCCCTTCGAATACCACGACAAGTTGGAACTCAAGACGGACTATGCGCGCCGCGGTGTGCGGGTGGTCCCTGGAGCGTCGGCTCGCCGGGGGAGTTTCTTGAGCCCGGGGGTCATCATGATGCCCAGTTACGTCAATATCGGCGCGTGGGTGGGTCCGGGTTCAATGGTCGACACGTGGGCGACCGTGGGCAGTTGCGCGCAAATCGGGGCCAACGTCCATCTCGCGGGAGGCGTGGGGATCGGAGGCGTGCTCGAACCAGCCAACGCCGTGCCCGTCGTCATCGAAGACGGCGCGTTTATCGGTAGTCGCTGCATGGTGGTGGAGGGTGCGCGCGTGGGGAAAGGCTCGGTACTCGGTGCCGGAACCATCTTGAATCCTTCGATTCCGGTGATCGATGCGCAGACGGGTGAGGAAGTGTCACGTGGCTACGTCCCGGACTACTGCGTGGCCGTAGCGGCCCAACGCCGTCGCGAGTACCCCGGGGGCGAGTTCTACTTGCCCTGTGTCCTGATCATCAAGCGTCTGGATGAGAACGAACGTCATTCCAAGGTCGCGTTGAACTCGTTGCTACGCGACCACGGAGTTGCCACGTGACCACCCTCGACGATGTCATGGCCCTGGTCGCTATCGATTCGGTGAGCGGTGGCGAGGACGCACTTGCCGCTCACGTGTACGCCCGACTAGTCGCGAGCGACTCGCTGGATGTTGAACGCATCGGTGACAACGTCATCGCACGCACGCGGGGACATCACGCCACTCGAGTACTCGTCGCCGGGCATCTCGATACGGTCCCCGGTGACGTGGCGACTGCGGTAATCGAGGGCGATGTGCTGCGTGGACTCGGTGCCTGCGATATGAAGGGTTCACTGGCGGCGATGATCGACCTCGCGCTCCTTCAGGAGCCCCGTCGGGTCGAAGTCACGTGGGTGTTCTACGCCCGCGAAGAGATCGCGCGTTCGCAGTCGGGGCTGGTGGAGGTCAACGAGGTTCGTCCTGATCTCTTGGTGGCCGACGTGGCGATCTTGGCCGAACCGACGGGTGGTCGTGTGGAAGCGGGCTGTCAAGGCACTCTGCGGGTGAAAATCACGATGAGTGGCGTGCGTGCCCACACCGCGAGGCCCTTCACGGGGCAAAACGCCATCCATCGCCTCGGGGACCTGCTCGCTTTCGTGGCACTGTACGTCCCGCGCGAGGTCGAGATGGACGGAGTGATCTACACCGAACAACTGCAAGCGGTCAGTGTGGAGGGTGGCGTAGCGCCCAATGTCGTGCCCGACTCGGCGTCATGTGTCCTCAACCATCGAGTTGCTCCCGATCGAAGTCGTGACGAGGCAGCAGCGTGGCTGCACGAGTACCTAGGCGATCTGATTGGACCCGACGACGCCATTGAAGTGGTGGATTGGGCGCCTTCGGCGACACCGGAACTCTCCAACGTCCACCTGGCGCATCTCGTCGCGCTCTCGGGCAACCAGCCACGGGCCAAGGTGGGGTGGACTGACGTCGCGACTTTTCAAGAACTGGGTATTCCTGCGACGAACTTCGGAGCGGGTGACCCGCTTCTCGCTCATCGAAGCGACGAATACGTGACAGCTGACGAACTATCAAATTTCGTGAACGTCTTGAGCGAGTGGTTGCGCAGCGACGCGCACTGAAGGGCTCGTCGCTCTAATAGTTTCTCAGGACCGAGATAACGCGACCGAAGATCGATACTTCGTCGGCGCCGAACTCCAATGGCACCATCGCCGAGTTCTCGGGCTTGAGAACGACTCGCGCGCCCTGGGGAAAGTATCGCTTCACCGTCGCCTCGTCGCCTGGAATGCCGGCGACCACGATCTCACCCTTGTCGGCCGTCGACTGGCGCTGGACGACGATGAAGTCGCCGGGCAGGATCCCTGCATCGATCATCGAGTCGCCGCGGACCTGCAGAATGAAGCTCTCGCCACGCCCCGCGAATTGCTCGGGGATCGCCATCAATTCGTGGTCGTTCTCCGCCGCCAGCACACCCGTTCCCGCAGCGACATCGCCAAGGAAGGGGATCTGGCGAATGTTTGTGATTGATGCGTCGCGCGAGTGGTCGTTCGCGTCGAGGCGTACCGTCAAGGTGCGTGGTTGCTTCGGATTCTTTTCGATATATCCGGCCTTCTTCAGGACTTCGATGTGATTAGCCACGGTCGCGGGAGCATTGAGACCCACGTGCGCTGCGATCTCACGGATAGTCGGCGGAAAGTTTCTTTCGCGTTGGCACGCCACGATGTATTCGAGAATCTTGCGCCTCATGGGTGTTAAGACTTCGGCCATCAGTTCCTCCATACACGAACAGTTGTTCGTATTCTAGAGCACTCGATGCCAGAAATCAAACACCTGTTCGCCTTCCCAAATTGTCATAACTGTTAACACGGGGACATCAATTTCAGTGGAAACCCGCTGCTACTGTGCCTAAGTGACCAAAATGGTCCGTGTGTGACATGTGCGTGAGTTCTCGTCTGTTTGGATGGGCTGAAAGTACGTGGTAATGCAATTTGACATCAAACAAGGGAGACGAACTGATGAAGTTTCGTTTGAATAAGACGGTGGCTGCGGTCGCGTCGAGCGCCCTGTTGCTGATGGCGGTGCCGGCAGTCGGCATTGCATCGGCTGCGAGCGCTACGGCAAAGCCCACCTTCGTCATTGGCTATGAAGGGCCGCTGTCGGGAAGCAATTCACAGTTGGGTCTGAACATGGTTTACGCCGTTCAACTGGCGATCAACAACGCGAACGCGACGGGCAAGTTGCCCTTCAAGCTTCAGCTGGCCAAGTACGACGACCAGGGTTCGAACACCTACTCACCCGCGCAGGCCCAGGCCGCAGTGGCTAAGAAGGGCCTCGTGGCCATCGTTGGTCCGGCGTTCTCCGGTGCCACTCGCGCCGCTGAGCCATACTTCGCCGCCGCTAACATCGCCACGGTGAGCCCGTCGGCGACGGCTGCTGCGCTAGCCACCGGCATCAACAACAACAACTTCATGCGTGTTGTCTATGGTGACGACGTCCAGGGTTCTGCTGACGCGAACTTCCTCGTGAAGACTCACGCGGCATCGAGCGTCTACGTGATCGACGACGGTTCCTTCTACGGTGCCGGCCTCGCTCAGGTGGTTGCTACCGATGCCAAGAGTGATGGCGCTTCGGTGACCACCAACTCATTGCCGCAGACCTGCTCACCTGGCTACGCGCCGGTGTCGGAGTACGCGGCCGCCGCGACGCAGATCGTTGCCGCTGCTCCCAAGGCCGTCTTCTATGGCGGTTACTACTGTGACTTCGGTCTCCTGTTGGGTGCGCTGAACACTGCTGGTTACAAGGGTCCTGTCATGTCGGGTGACGGTTCGGAGTCCTCCGCGCTGATTACGGGCACCTCGCCCGCCTCGGCCGCGAACGGCGTGTACTTGAGCGCCGCTGGCGGTGGCTCGGGTGGTAACTTGACCGGCAAGCTGGCGACGGCGTACCAGAAGTTGTCCCACTTCCCGGCGAAGGGTGCGCTGTACGCATCGCAGTCCTTCGATGCGACGAACATCATTATCGCAGCGCTGCAGAAGATTTCCCTCAAGGGCAGCCTGTCGCTGATTCGCTACAACCTGAAGAATGAACTGCACAAGACGACCTACAAGGGCCTCACTGGAACCATCAAGTTCCAGTCCGACGGCAACCTAGTTGGCACTGGTGCTGGTCAGATTAACTTCTACCAGGTTCAGAGTGGTCAGATCGTTCAGGTCGGACACAACTAGTAGTAATTGATGAAGTAAGGGGGCCGAAGGCGGAAACGCTTTCGGCCCCCTTTTCATATAGAGTGAGTCGTCTGCTTCCGAGGATGGGGAAAAACTAGTGGCGAGTATCTTTAGCTTCTTCATCGCGCACTTTGGAATATTGCGCAAGGAGTTCTGGCCGCTGCTAGTGGACGGACTGTCCAACGGTTTCATCTACGCCATGGTGGCCATTGGCTACACCATGGTGTACGGAGTACTGCGGCTCATCAACTTCGCTCACTCAGAAATCTTCATGACCGGCGGTTTCGCCTCCTTCTTCTTGATGAAGGCTTTCATCCACACCTCCGCGCCCGGCGGTTTCGCGTCTGTCCTATTGGTCGTCGGCGGAGTGTTGGTGGGAGGCCTAGCGGGTGCACTCATGGCGATGGCCCTCGAGCGGGTGGCGTATCGCCCATTGCGACGGCGCAATGCTCCGAAGTTGGCCTACCTCATCAGCGCCATCGGAGCGTCATACTTCATCTTCAACTTGGCCGGAAAGGAATTCGGCCGCTACAACACCGCGATGGCTCAGCCTTTCGTGAACCACGAGATATTTTCGTTGTTTGGTGCGCCCGTGCAAATGTTGTCAGTAATCATCGCAATTGTTGGTACCGTCATGCTCATCACGCTGGACCGAGTGGTGGGGACCACCAAACTGGGACGCAGCGTCCGTGCAGTCGCCCAGGACTCGGAGACGGCGTCCCTGATGGGTGTCAACATTGACCGCACGATTGTGATCACCTTCATCCTCGGCGGATTTCTAGGCGGAGCCGCCGGATTTCTCTACGGACTGGGTTTCGGTGTCACGTACACCATGGGATTCACTCCTGCGCTGAAGGCCTTCACTGCCGCCGTTCTCGGTGGCATCGGGAATCTTCGTGGCGCGGCGATTGGTGGCCTTCTGCTCGGCGTGGTTGAGAGTTTCTCCATCGCGTTCGTCAACGGGGCCTATCTCGATGTCGTCGTCTTCGCACTGTTGATCCTGGTCCTCATGTTCCGGCCAACGGGAATCCTCGGCGAGCGCTTGGGGAGGTCAGCCTAATGAAGCAGTTACTTCAAGGCCCGCTGCTGCGCCGTATCGGTGTCACGGCGGCAGCGACCGTGGTGTTGATGGTGATGACCGGCCCCTCGGGCAGCACGTCACAACCCACCGCGGGCTTCGTGGGCTCCTTCTCCGAGCGCAGCTCATTCTTCGGGCTCTTCGTCACGCAGCGCTGGCTCGTTTGGGTCGGCCTCGCCCTGGTGGTCAGCGCCGTAATCAAATTGGTCGGTCGTGTGCGGACGAAGTATCCCGAAGTGGCGACTTTCCCGGGTGAGGTGACTCGCGGGGTCATGAGCCCCTTTCAGAGGTTGAAGTCACTTCGTTACAGCACCTACGGCGTGCTCCTGATCGTGGCGATTCTGCTGCCCATCCTCATCACGGACACTTTCTGGCAACAGTCGCTGGTCGAGCAAGTCGCGATCTTCGTGTTGTTAGCCCTTGGGCTCAATGTGGTGGTTGGATTCGCTGGACTGCTCGACTTGGGATTCGTGGCCTTCTACGCAATCGGGGCGTACGCGACGGCATGGGTGACGGGCGCGTTGCCAGCCGCCGCGCCCTTTGGTATCCACCTGGACCCGTTCTGGGCGATCCCCATCGCCATTGGTATAGCCATGGCGTCAGGAATCTTGCTCGGCATCCCCACCCTTCGCCTGCGAGGGGACTACCTCGCCATCGTCACCCTGGGTTTCGGCGAAATAGTGACAATTTTCTTGAACAACGAGTACGGCATTACTGGAGGGTCCGAAGGGTCGCACCAGGTACCGCACTTCGTGTTCCACGTGGGACCGGTCAAGTATGCGTGGGGACTGGGCCCCGTTCCCTACTACTACTTGACGCTCGCGTTTGTCGTCGTGTTTCTCATCATCTTCTCTCGACTGGAGCATTCGCGAGTGGGTCGATCATGGACGGCGATCCGCGAAGACGAGGTAGCCGCCGAGTCGATTGGCATCAATCCGCTCAAGTACAAGGTGATGGCCTTCGCCATCGGCGCGGCCAGCGCCGGATTCGCGGGAGTGATGACTGCGGCACAGACCAACTTCCTCTCGCCCCAGACCTTCTTGTTGTCGTTCTCGATCAACATCTTGGCTCTCGTCATCTTCGGAGGAATGGGATCGATCATCGGCGTGGTCATCGGTGCTCTCCTTGTGCAAGTGGTGTCGACCTGGATGGACCACTACACGCCCTTCGGCTTCCAGTCACAGGACCTCTACATGTACTTGGGCGCGATTTTGGTGGTCATGATGATCTTTCGTCCGGCCGGACTTATCCCCGCTCGTCGACGCAAGCGAGAGATCGCTATGTCTGAGGCGGGCGAGGGCCACATGGACGAACTACTGACCGGAGACACGCCGTGAGTGACGACCACATCTTCGACGTGAAGAACGTGACCTTGCGCTTCGGTGGCGTGGTGTCGTTGAACGACGTCAGCTTGCAGCAACGTCGTGGCGAGATCTTGGCCGTTATCGGTCCCAACGGAGCGGGCAAGACGTCGTTGTTCAACTCGTTGACGGGTGTCTATCGCCCCCAGGAGGGTTCCATCACCTTCTCCGCAGAGGCGGGCCATTCAGTGTCGGTGATCGGGCGCAAGCCTCACGTGTTGAACGCGGCCGGTATCGCGCGCACGTTCCAGGCGTCACGAATGTTCAGTGCTCTCACGACGTATGAGAACGTCAAGATCGGTGCAGAGTCGCACAAGGGGCTCGGTGCGGTGGGTGCCATGCTAGGGGGGCCGACGACTCGACGAGGTGAGAAGACGTCGGACGCACGTACGGTCGAACTGCTCGACTTCGTAGGACTACGTGGCGAGGCAAACACCCTGTCGGCGTCATTGTCGTACGGAGCTCGCCGCCGCCTCGAAATCGCCCGAGGTTTGGCGACGGATCCGAAAGTGCTCTTGCTCGACGAGCCCGCCGCCGGCACGAACCCGGCGGAGAAACTGGAACTAACGGAGCTGATCCGCAAGGTTCGCGACGAGATGGGGGTGTCCATCTTATTGATCGAGCACGATATGAAGTTGGTGATGTCGCTCGCCGAGCGTCTCTACGTCTTGAACTTCGGCGGTGTCATCGCCCAAGGCACTCCCGACGAGATTCGCGCCAATGACGCGGTCGTGGAGGCGTATCTGGGCGCCACCGACACCGGCGAGGCTGAGAAGACGCAAACGCCCAATGCTACGGAGGCGACCGATGCTCAAAGTTGACCACGCCGTCGTTCGTTACGGCGCCATCACCGCGTTGCACGGCATCTCCTTCGAAGTGAATGAAGGCGAGATCGTCACGTTGCTCGGTGCTAATGGTGCTGGAAAGTCGACGACACTGAGGATGTTGTCGGGTCTGCATGCGCCGACTGAGGGAATCATCACCTTCCTTGGTGAGGACATTACGCGGGTGAAGGCCCACAATTTCTCCGCGCTCGGCATCAGCCACGTTCCCGAGGGTCGGCGGATTTTTCCTCAGATGACGGTGGAGGAAAACCTCGATATGGGGGCGTTCGGCCGCAAGGGTGGCTACGCCGACGACATCGAGAAGATGTACACCATCTTTCCGATCTTGAAGGATCGCCGCAAGCAGCTCGGTGGCAATCTCTCCGGTGGTGAGCAGCAGATGCTTGCCATCGGCCGAGCACTCATGGCCCAACCGAAGTTGTTGCTGCTCGACGAACCGTCAATGGGGCTGGCTCCGATGATCGTCGAGACGATTTTCCGTATCATCGGGGAGATTCGTGATGCGGGGACCACCGTGTTAGTGGTGGAACAGAACGCTGCGCAGGCGTTGCGTTTGGCCGATCGAGGCTATGTGATGGAGAATGGCTCCATCGCCTTCACCGACACCGCGCAGAAGTTGCTGCACGATCCGCGAGTTCGCGCGGTGTACCTCGGCGAATCGATCGAATAGCTTTCCTCCTCGTCATTCATTGACATTGGTTAGGGCGAAATAGTCCTTGCTGAATATGCCACTCCGGCGACCTTTGGGTCGCTCGAGGAGGTAGATGGTGGCGAGCGAATTACCAGTGGGGCAGTGCTGGAGTGATGTGGCGGACGTGCTGGAGGCGGGGCTTCGCCGGGTGTTGCTCTACGGACCCCCGGGGACCGGTAAGACATACGCGGCCCTCAAGCTGGGCCTTACCAAGGGGATATCGGAGCGGCTCGTCTGCACCGAAGACCTGACGACGGGTGAGATCACCGGGACATGGATGCCCGCGGGTGAGGGCAAGTGGGAATGGCGTGAGGGTCCAGCGATCCGCGCGTGGAAGAACAACGCGGGACGCGGCGGTCGACTCGTGGTCGACGAGGTCGATCGAGCGTCGGGCGATGCACTGAGTACCCTGCTGGCGATCACTGATTCGCCAGAATCAGCGCGGTGGCGCAATCCCGAGACCGGACAGTGGGTAAAGCCCGGACCGGACTTCTCGGTGGTGATGACCACCAATGTCGAGGACCTCGATGACATCGCCCCGGCGCTGCGCGATCGATTCCCCGTGGCGATCCGGGTTGATCGGCCTCATCCCCACGCGGTGGCTAGTTTGAGTGAGGACCTGAAGGAGCCCGCCTTGAACGGATCCGTCGCCGACATCGATCGGCGAGTGTCGTTGCGCAGTTTCTATGCGTTCGACCAGTTGCGAACCAACCTGGGAGCTCCGCGCGCCGCCCGGCTGCTCTTCGGCGAGTCGAACGCCCAAGCCATCCTCGATGCTTTGAGCATCGGCACTTTGGGGTGAGCGCCGTAGTCTTCCCCGAACTCGTGCACGGTCGCGAAGATGGATTCGAACAAGGCGCATGGCTCGTGGAGCCCGGTACGACCTCTCGTGGCGGAGCCAGTTGCAATCTCACTGAACGAGTCCTTCGCGTTCCTCGGGGCGTGGACGAGGTCTCTCGAGTGGTACGCGCCCATGAATTGATGCATATTCGGATCAGTCCGTTCCGCAGTGAGCACGCTCCGCTCGACGCCGAGGTGACCGAGCGAGCGATCGAGTGTGCGGAGGAGTTCCGAGTCAACCATCTCTTGACGTCCGTGGGTTTTGACACGTCGATACTGCGCGACGGTAGCGAACGTCCCGGGGGACTTCGCGTAGCCAGCGCCGGGCAGTGGGACGAGGCGGTTTGCTTCTTCCTGGCCGTTCTGGGTACCGGTGGGGAAGCGGACTACCTACGCGGGATCCGTAGTGCGCAACCGTCGTGGCCCACCGCGCTACGAGCCATTAAGAAGAAAGTGCTGACCTTGGTCGGCGAGCTCGATGCAACGCAGATCGGTGCGACCCGTTTGGGCGAAGCAGGCGTGCCTCAGGGATTCGAGGATGTCACGATCCCCATCGCCCGATTGCTGAGTAGATCGATGGGCGCGGCGGCACCGGACGATGCGGAGTCGCTGCGGGTCTTTCGCCGGTCATTGGAGGCCGGGTCCCGGCGCGCTCCTAGTGGGGTCTTTGCCTCCTTGGTGTTCGATGATGCCGGGGACTACATTGTTCGGCGTCGACGTGGCGCGCACCGACGCGTGCGCCCCGCCACGTGCGGAACGGTGATGCGATTTCCGGGTCGACTATTGACCGATCCGATGCAACGCGCGTTCGCGCGCCTCGCGCCCGTGGCCGGAGGAGTAATCGTGATTGATCAATCCGGCTCCATGGACGTGACGGCACAGGAACTTGACTCGCTCCTGGGTAGCGCCCCCGACGCTCTCATCGTCGGTTACAGCCACCGACCTGGTGATGCGGGTCGCACTCCCAATGCCTGGATCCTGGCCCGCCAGGGACGGGTGGTCACCCAGGCGCGTAGTGGCAACGTGGGTAACGGGGTGGATGGTCCTGTTCTGCGCTGGGCCCTACGAGCGGCAGGTCCGAGTGAACCGGTGGTGTGGGTCACTGACGGCCAAGTGACCGATTCGCACGATCATCCCTGTCACAGCCTCTCTCTAGAGTGTGCCCGGTTGGTTCAACGTCACCGTATTCGGATGGTTCGCAGCCTGAACGAAGTCGAGGGAGCAATTCGAGGTCGTCAATCTCCGGCTGTCTCTTTCGGTCGGGTAGGCCGAGAATTGCAGGCGCTTCGGGGTCGTCAGCCAATTTGAGGTAGGTATTGAAAACGAACACCTGTTCGCTTATACTTACGAACAGGTGTTCGTTTTAAGTAGCAAAGGAGAGCCAAATGGCTGTAGTGGAGTTGATTCCTGGTGAGTACGGAGCCCGCGAGTCGTTACGTCCCGTGCTTCATATGGTGCCGGTGATAGACGAATTTCCCCAATATCGTCACGGTCCTTTGGTGGCCAATCGACGGGCAGCTCGCGCTCGCATGAAGGCGCGTCGTCGCCGTAGCGCCGTAGCGGCACTCATTCTGGTGAGTCTGGTACTTCTCGCGTGGCCCGGTCACGCTTTTGGTGGCACCAATGGCGTAGGCCTCTCGACCGATCTGGCCACCAGTTCGACTCTGTCATCGGGCATGGTCTATATCGTGCAGCCGGGTGACACGCTGACGTCGATCGCTCGTTCACTCAATCCGGTCGACCCCGCGTTAGCCCGGCGCGCACTGGTGGCGGAGTTGCGTTCAGACGTCGTCATCACCGGCGAGCACGTCTTAATTCCTTAATATTTATGGCTTTTCGGTGTAGCCTGATGGCGTGCGTTGTCCCTTTTGCTCTGCTGACGACGACCGGGTGGTCGATTCGCGACTCGCGGAGGATGGCGTGGCGATTCGGCGGCGTCGAGAATGTTCGGCGTGTAACCACCGCTATACGACGTTTGAACGTATCGAAGAGGTGGGACTCTACGTGACGAAGCGTTCGGGCGACCGAGAACCCTTCGAACGCGCCAAGATCCTTTCCGGAATTCGATCCGCGTGTAAGAACCGACCAGTCGACGAGTTGCGTCTCGACGCGATTGCTGAATCCGTTGAGGAGGCGATGCGCTTGTTGAATCGCGATGTGACCAGCGAAGAAGTAGGTATGGCCACACTGGAAGCGCTGCGCGATGTCGACGACGTCGCCTACGTGCGATTCGCCTCCGTGTACAAGGGATTCGAGGATGCGGACGACTTCGCCCGCGAGATCGGCATGCTGGTGAAAACCACGGCGCCCAAATTGCGGAATTAAGTCGTGAGAAGTCTCAATTTACGACCTCGGGTGGCCATGGCGGTCTACGCCCATCCCGATGACGCCGATGTCGCCGCCGGTGGCGTGATGGCGTTATGGGCCGTAGAGGGATGCGACGTCCACCTGGTGGTCATTTGTGACGGGTCCAAGGGCGCACACGGTTCACAGACCAGACCTGAACGACTGCGCGAGGTGCGCCGCGCCGAGCTCGAGTTGGCGGCCGCCCTTCTGGGAGTCCACGAGGTCCACTGCTTGGAGGTTCCCGACGGTGACGTCACCAACTCCGACGAGTTGCGCGCTCGTTTGGTTGGGCTGATTCGCCGAGTTCGCCCCGACGTGGTGATGGCCCCCGATCCGACGGCGACGTTCTTCGGCGGAGTCTACGTGAATCATCGCGATCATCGCGAGGCCGGGTGGGCGGTGCTGGATGCGGCAGCGCCAGCGGCAGCGATGCCGCTCTACTATCCCCAAGAGGGCGAGGCGCATCAGGTGACCTGGCTTCTCCTGAGCGGCACCCACGAACCCGACGTGGCGATTGACATTGCCTCGACCATTGACGTGAAGGTGAAGGCGGTGCTCGCCCACCATTCGCAGACCGGTGACGATGCCGAAGGCGTCAGCGATGTGGTGCGAAGCCGAGCGTCACAGGCCGGTCGACCGTTGGGCCTCGCCTTCGCGGAGGCATTCCGAAGTGTCGAACTCGCTGGCTGAATCGCCCTCGCTCGAGGAAGCCCCCATCCTGCACGTCGATCTTGACGCCTTTTTCGCCTCAGTGGAGGTCCTCAACGATCCCACTCTTCGGGGAAAGCCGGTCTGCGTGGGCGGCGCCGCGGAGCGAGGGGTGATCGCCAGCGCGAGTTACGAGGCCCGCCGACATGGAGTGCGTAGCGCCATGCCGTCGGTGATCGCTCGTCGTCTCTGCCCCGATCTCATTATCTTGCCGGGGCGTTTCGACCGTTACGAGGAGTATTCGCATCTGTTCCATGGTGTCGTCAACGATCTGACGCCCGACTTCGAACCGCTCGGACTCGACGAGGTCTTCGCGGACCTGCGTAGTCTGCGTCGCCTCCAGGTCAACCCCCTCGAGGCCGCGCGGGATCTGCGTCGTCGGATTCGTGAGGAGTTGCGACTCGAGTGCGGAGTGGGACTCGGCCGCAATAAGTTGTTCGCCAAGTTGGCGTCGAAGAAGTCTAAGCCTCACGTCGTCGACGGCCAACTCGTGGCGGGCGAAGGGGTGGTGTGGGTCAGCCCCCAGCTCGAGGAGACTTGGCTCGACGAGCTACCGGTGCGGGCCCTGTGGGGCGTCGGTCCCCAAACGGCGAAGAAGCTGCACCAATTGGGCCTACGTTGGGTGCGCGACCTCGTGAAGGTGGACGAGGCGACACTGGCGCGACACCTGGGTTCGGCGATGGCGGCGACGCTGGTGACGTACGCGCGCGGCGACGACGAGCGCACCGTGGTGACGCAACGTGAACTCAAATCCCTCGGTCACGACGAGACGTTCGCCGTCTCACTGACGAGTATTGACGAGGTCTTGTTCCAGTGCCGTCACCACGCGGGGATCGTGGCTAGGGCGCTACGTGCACAGGGGCGAGTGGCGCGCACCGTGAGCGTCGTCCTTCGATTCGACGATCTCGAGTCGATCTCGCGTTCTCAAACCCTGCCCTTCGGCGTGGACGACGACGCGGCAATCGCCGCCGTGGCGCAGGCACTGGTGCGCAGCGTCGACCTGAGTCGACCCGTCCGGCTACTGGGTCTGTACGCGTCGTCGTTCCTCGATCGTGATGAGAACCAAGTGCAACTCAGCTTCGACGTGGGTGCAGAGGGAAGTGAACGCGATCGCGCGATCCAGGAGTCGCGCGATCGCCAGGTCTCGGCGGCGTCGCTTCGCGACGCTCTCGACGACATCCGTCGTCGCTATGGAGCGAGTTCGGTGGGCGTGGCGTCGGACCTCGCGGCCCAGGGACTGCGGATAGAACGTCAGCGAGGTAGTCACGCTTTCGGACCCGAGGGCCCGCCGTCAGCGTCGAATTAAGCGCGCACCGTGACCAGTGTGCCGATCGGGGTGTGAGGCCAGACGGTGGCCGCCGACGCGAAGGGCATCTCCACGCAGCCGAGACTCTGGGGGTAGCCGTAGGAATAGCGGATGAAACCGTGCAGCGCGTCGCCGCCATTGAAGTACGAGATCCACGGAATCCCGGGGTCCGAGTAGTGGCTGCCGTTGGGGTTCGTGCCCGACATCGTCTGGCTGGTGTAGCGCAGGTAGACCGGGTAGGTTCCCACTGCGGTAGGGGCCTCGGGGATGCCAGTGTTGACGAGCGCGTGGAAAGTGTTGACGCCGTTCAAGTACAACGTCATGACCTCGGGCGAGCTCTCGGTAACGTCCACGTAGTTGTAACTGGCCGGATCCACCTGGTGGTTAGTGGCTGCGCTGACCAACGTGTTCCAAGTGGTGGTGTCGACCACACCAGTGGTCGCAAGATTGTGAACGTTCTGAAAGTTCATCACGGCGCCGCGAAGGATGACGTTGTCGACGCCGACACTCCACTGCGACTGCAGCGCCGCCGGCAGCGCGGCGAAGCGCCAGGTGAAGAGACCCGGCACCTGCTGCGTAGGTGAAGTACTCAGGGCGAGGGGAGCGAAGGAGACTGGGAGGTAGTTGAGTTCGGCGAGGAGCTGCTCCTCCCACGTGACGTTCACGTTCACCGCGGTCTGCACGACGTGGGCGGACTTCACGGTGCAGGTAACGGCGCACTGCAGCGATGTCGGCAGTGCGATGGTGTAGGAGAGGGCCGCCGCCGGCGCCGACACGGCAACGGCCTGCACATCGCGCGGGCCAATCTGCTGCCACTTGGTGAGGAGCGCCGGGGTGAGCTTCAGAGCGGGGAGCTGGGTAGCGCTGATCGGGCTCGTGAAGTGCAGTCGCAGCAACGGCATGGTCGAGGAGACGCTGGGGGAGAGTTGGCTGGTGGCGCGCACCAGCAATAACGCCTGGGCCTGCGCGTTCGTCGCGACGGGCACCAGCAATGAGCCCGCTACCACGGCAATTACGGCCGCACGACCCATTAAATTTCTCATGGGCCGTAGCCTAATACTCAAGGGCACTCTCTCGGCTTCTACGCTGGGGGGAGTCGTCGAAGAGAGGTGGAGTGTGGATAAGGCCAAGTCAACGATTGTCGGGGTCATCATCGGGGCCATAATCCTGCTGGTTGTCGTGTCACTGCTTACCAGTGTCATTAAGACCGTCATCGAGATCGCCATCGTGGTGGGCGCGGTGTACTTGATCGCCCGGGTGGTGATGAAGAAGAAGTAGGTCCGACGAGTAGGATGGTCGTTCTGGCGGCGTGGCCGAGCGGTTAGGCAGGGGCCTGCAAAGCCCCGTACTCCGGTTCGAATCCGGACGCCGCCTCCAGAAGCCGCGTTGGTCGGCCGCGTGCTGCTTTTCGCCGTCGCGGTCGGCTGGCGTGGTTATTGTCATAGCGCTATCGGCCCAGGGCGGCGGTGACCAACTCGCCGATATTGGCGCCCCAGACGTGCACCCCGCCCTTGATGGTTCGCAACGTCACGGTGACTCCCGCTCGGCAGGGGGTGTATCGGGTGAGCGATATCCCTGAAGAAGTGCTGATCGTGGGGTGACTGCAGCCGTCGAGATCCGCCCAACGCGCTGCCGAAGCTGGTGCCGACAGTACCGAGACCACTCCACCCACGCCGTTGAAATCGCCGCCGTCGTAGGGGATGGTGGGATCAGCGGTGCCGTGGATCTCGTAGACATCGATTGGTCGAGAGGGCGCGCAACTGGGACTGACGTTGCTATCGAGTTGACCCTCGACCGGCACGATCAGTCGAATCCGCCCCGCCAGACGGCAACCGAGAGTCTCGACCATCAGAGCCCCGTTGGAGAGTCCGGTCAGCGCCACGCGAGTGGTGTCGTAGGCGGTCAGCGGCTTCAGCGCGTTGAGCACGGCGCCGGTAAAGCCGACGTCGTCGATGTGGGCTTGAGCGGCGGGAGTATTGCCGGCCAATTCATTCCAGGTGTCTTGATATCCCTGCATGAACACCACGATGTCGCCGACTCGATTCGCCACCTGTTCGAAATCGGTGAGTGCGATGGTGTGCGCGGCCGTGTCGTTCGCCCCGTGATAGACGAGAATCAGTGGCCGATTCGCCACCGGCTTGCCGGTCGGCACGTGCACGATGTAATTGCGTTGGTGTCCACCCCAGGTGAGAGTCCGCGAGTGATCACCGGCGACGAGTAGCCGGCCGAGGGACGTCGATGTCGTCGAGGCCGCGGCGCTGCTCACCGGCAGCGCCATCATGGCCATGGCCACCAACGACGCCACCAGGGCAAGTGACGCATTTATTCTGATCGTCGACACGGTCCAATCCTAGGAGCCGATGATGCGAACCACTTGTGGAATCAATGTGGCGATCCGGCGAAGTTCGTCGTGATCGGCGCACGTGCCAAAAACGGAGAAGACGTGACCATGGTTGCCGAAGCGCCAACTGACGTCATGGCCGGGCCCCCGGTTCAACGTGACCTCGGCCACTCCGGGCGTCGCTCGAAGGTCGTCGAGACCTTCGACCGCCGTGACGTGCGTCATTCCCGAGGGGGATTGGACGTAGAACAGGTACGCGACTCGCTGCGATTCTGGGCGCTCGAGCACCACGTCGTGTCCGAGCGCGAGATCGAAGGCCACGCCGAGGAGATCGATGCCCGTGGCTGCTTCCAGCATCTCTGGGACTCCTCCGCCGATGCGCCCATTGACCTCGATGACCACCGGGCCCGTCGGGGTCAGTTTGATCTCGGTGTGCAGACATCCGAGGTGAACTCCCAGCGACTGTGCAGCTCGCTCGGCGACGTCGAGCACCTGGACCGCGAGATCGGGCTCTAGTTCGGCCGGGATGAAGAATCCCGTCTCGCGAAAGGGGTAGGCGGGCGGCATCCGACCGTTGATGGCGAGGTGGCTCACGATGCCGTTGCTCACCACGCTCTCGACCGACACGTAGCCGGCGAAACCCTCACCGGCGAGGGGCAGCGGACTGTCGCGAATGTACTCCTCGAGCACGAATGGGCGAGTCGCCACATCGAAACCTTCGCTGTGCCACAGTGACACGAGTTCGTCGAAGGAGGCCACCGGCAGCGTGTCACGACTGGCCTCACCGCGCAGGGGCTTGAGGACGGCGGGAAAATGCGCCTCACGGGCAATGTCCTCGAACACCGTCGACGAGTCGGGGCTGATGACCCACTGGCGCGGCACGTCGAGCCCACCGCGCGCGAGCGCTAGGCGCTGCTCGTGTTTGTCGGTGTAGCGGCGCGCGAGTTCCGGAGAGGTGAACGCCAGTCCCAGTCGTTCAGCGAGGTCGGCGGCGAAGACCAAGCAATCATCGGCCAGGGCGAGCAGGGCGGTGGGTTCGTGTCGCGCCACGGCCGCCGCGGCCGCGTCGAGGTCAAGTCCGGCTACGTCCACGCAAGTGCCAAAACGTTGGAGCAGCCGCGTCATCGAGGCCGCCTGAGGGTCAGAGGTGTCCACCACCCACAGGACCTCGCAACGGCCGCGGGCAGTCTCGACCAAAGACATCGTCGCGAAGGACCGCGGATGATAGACGTAGGCGAGGGTCGGGACGCCACTCATGCGGGTCCCTAAATATTCTTGCGCGCGAGGAGAAGTTGGGCGTTGTCGTTCAGGTAGCGATCGTTGGAAACCATGATGAGTCCTCCGTGCGCGTCGCGGATCAGACGGTCGAGGCTGAAGGGCGACTCACGCTGATATCCGCTGATGCCGCAAACCCCGAGTGCCGCAGTGGCCACGCGGGCCGCGGTCTCGGACGTCGTTACCTTGAGGTTACGCAAGCCAATGGTGAGTCCCGCATTCTCCAAGTCACCTTGGACATCGCATGCTTCGTAGAGTTGCGCGTTGGCTGCGAGCAGGCTGCGCACCTCTTGTACTGCCGCGGCGATCTCGGCGAGCCGTATCGCTCCGGGTGGCACGGTACCGATGGATTTTCGCGCAGCGGCGCGTACGTAAGCGTGCGCCCGCGCCGCCGCCGCCTCGCTCAGTCCGACCCAGACGGCACTTCGCAACAACTGCCCTGATTGCCCACCGCCATCATTGGCCACCACCGAGAAGGGCGCGGGAAAGATCAATGATTCATCGACGCTGGCGTGCAGCGCGTAGCCGCGGCTACACGTACCGCGCAGTCCCAGGGTGTCCCACTGCGAGAGCGGTGTCAGGGTGGCGTCGCGCGCGCGCAATGCGACGAACGCCTGATCAGTCTCGCTGGCGTCGGGCGAACGTCGAGCGGTCGCCATGATGATGTCCGCCGCTTCCCCGTAGGAGATGGCCAACGCTTGCTTGTCGATGGTCCAGGGGGACTGTGAGACGTCGAGGGCGCAAAGGCTCCGGCCCACGTCACCCCCGAGCCCTACTTCGCTGTTGGCATTGGCGATGAGCAGTTCACCCTCGGCGATCTCTCCCGCGAGAGATCGCAGTCCCTCGGTCGTTCCGTGGCGATTCAGGTTGACGATCTCGATGCAGTGCATGGCCAGGACGAGAGCGCTCGAGGCGCAGTGTGTGGCCAGTGCACGAACGGCACCCACCATCTCAGCGAGCGACGCATCGCCACCCCCCACGGTGGCTGGCAGGAGCGCCGAGAGGAACCGTCCTTCACGCAGAGCGTCCAGAGACTCCTGAGGGAACCGCGCCCTCACGTCGACGTCGCTCGCGGCAGGACCAGCCACCTCCACTCCGAGTTGCCAGGCCGCGGCCGCCCATTTCCCTTGCGACTCACTCGGTGCGCCGAGCGAGTCGATCAACTGGTTCGTCATGAATCCTCCCGGGGGGACGATGTTGAGTCAGACGCCGCGAAGTGCGAACGAACGTGCTCTTCGAGCAGTGCGGTCGTGCGCGCGCGGCCCAGCGCGAAGACCATGTCGTGGTCGAGTTCGGGCACCAGCACAAAGGGGTAGGGCTTCACATCGCCCAGACGTCGCCCCTCGATGGAGCGCAGGAGGGGCAGCTTCGGGTACGGAGAGAGGTCGTCAAGGCTTCCCAGGACGTAGACGTCGGTGCCATTGGCCACGATGCGCCTCATCACATCCACGGCCCATCGCCGTGGGAGCAGGTGGCTGACGACTTGCCATAGAAGAGCGGCGACCCAGTGGTGAGCGTTAAAGAGTCTGCGCATGGCTTGTCTGGTCCAGCGTGAGGGGGCGGAAGTGGAGTGCTCCAAGCGGGTCAGCGCGTGTAGGTAACTGCTGCCGATGGGGGGATTGACGACGCACATCCCCCGCGCGCGGGTGGCGAGGGCGCTCTCGATCGCGAGGAATCCACCCGAACACATGCCGATGTAGACCACGTTCGTCGGGTCCGCGGGGTCAAGAGAGACACTCAGAGTCAAGGCGTCGTCAACCCATATCGGATCGAAGTTCTGCACTGGAGCCTCGCTCGCGGGGCGAGGGCTTTCGCCCATGCCCGTGACGTCCACCCGCACGCAGCGCAGGCCCGATGCCGCCCAGCGTCGCGACAATTCCACCCACAGTCGCGAGGGTCCGTTGTGGTCCTCGTGGATGCCGCCGAATAGCACTATCCAGGGACCATGGGCGCCGTGTTCTGGCTCGCTGATCAGTGCGAATAGTTGACGGGGTCCGAGTCGAGTCGCACGCTCCACCACGTTATTCGTGCCCCGGGTGGCGATGAGTGTCGTGGGGCGCACGATGAACTCGGGCGTTGCCGTTTTGGTCGTGCCGCTCTGGGCGATCCACTCCACGATGCGTTCAATGGTCGCCATCGGCGTCGCGGCGTAGAACGGCAGGGTGTCGAGGAGAGCCTCTTGTTCGTCGGTGGTTTCGAAATCGACCTTGCCGAGTTCGAGATGTTGACGCAGACGCGGCGAAAGTGGCCGTTTCGATCGTGTCACGACCAACGTGCGACACGCCATGTCCGACGGCGCGGTCTCGGCGAGGTCGATGCCTCGCAGTGACGTGACGATATCGCCGGGAAAGAGGAACTCGGCGGTCTCGACGGCACCGCCGTCACTATCGAGGAAGTTCTCGCGTCGCAGTGATTCGAGTGCTCGGAGTTCGCGAAGATAACTACGGCCCGATTCGCACGGGTCCCAGAGGACCAGCGAGGCCAAATCGAGGCCAAGTCGACTGGCCGCGACGCTTGCAATGAGTGCCCCGAGTCGCATGCCCACCACTGAAACAGACCCGATGCTCGACGACCTCAGATAGCCCACGGCGCTGGCCACGTCGTCGAGCCACTGGGGGTCGGGCGCGAAGTCACCGAAGTCACCGCATGAATCTCCGGTGCCGGCGTAGTCCAGACGCAGAGCGACGAATCCGTGCCGGGCTAACTCGTGGGCCAGGGAACGCAGAGCTTGTCGTGCGCAGCGAGCCTCGAAGCCGACGGGCGGCGCCAACACCACGGCCCCGTGGACGTCACCGGCGACGGGACGACTCAACCACGTGAAGAGGGGTCCCGCCGTCCCTTCGATCCACGTGGGTTCGTCACGCACGGCGTTGCCAGTCGCAGTGCTCACGGCACGTCGACAGTCGCGGGCATGCTGAGTAGGGAACGTACCGGTGCCGGCCAGACAGCGAGGTCCGTGCCATGGGCGTTGATAAGAGCGAGGGCGATACGGTCCATGCCGAAGGCGAAACATGCGCTGTGCATCGATCCGCCTCCCTCCACCGAGATGTCGAAGTCGAGAGCAAGGTGGTCCTCGTGGTAATTGCCCGAAGCGATGGCTCCGGGATTTGGCGAACTGATCGGCGCGGTCACTTCGAACTTCAATTCCTTCTCCAGCTGACCGTTGGCGAGGATGTTGCCGACGCGCCCAAAGAACGGATCGTTGGCGACCACCGTATCCAGGGTGAGACCGAGGTCGGACAAGAGTCGGGTGGCCAGAGCAATCCACGACTCGCGGTGCGCCAAGGCCCCCGAGGGTGTCCCCATATAGACGAATTCGTGCATTCGAAATGACTGCATACGTGCGGGATCGACGCTGGGCTCGTGGCGAAAGCACACACCTTGGACTTCGTAGAGCAGGCCCGTCGCCGGGATGGTCTGGTGAGCGAAGTTTGGATAGAGGTTGTGACAGGCCGCTGAACACAGAGCGACGTCGGTGACGCTCGTGTGCGTCGTCCAGTCCTCGCCAGCGTCGAGACTCGCCAGGAGCGCCGGCAGCTCTCGATCGGTGCCAGCGAAACTAGAGACGATTCCCATTAGATCTGGGAATGAGCGCACGTAACCCGACGTGACCAGCGTGCTCTGAGGCATGATCGGTGCGAAGAAGAACCGCCGATCCTCGGGTACCTGTCCCGCTCGCGAGACGTAGGATTCGATGCCACGCACGATGGACTCGTAGGCGAAGGATCGCTGGTACACACCGTTGAGTCCACCGTCCACGAGAAGCCCCGCGTCGGCCAGACTCTGGCGAAAAGCCTCAACACTCATCGCATCGTTCCCTTGGCTCGGCACTGTGTCAGTCAGGGCGAGAGCCTAGTGCTCGGCGGATTCAATTCCCAGGATTTCAATGGCCTCGGCAATGGCGGCCACGGACTGGAACGTTGATTTTCGCAACATTGAATCGGGGAACTCGATATCGAAGTTGTTCTCCAACGCCAACATGACGTTCACGCTGGCGTGCGAGGTCAGGCCATTCTGGTAGAGGTCGGCGTCATCGTCCAACGTCGAAATCGCAACGGACATCTGCCCGTGCGAGAGCAGGATCTCTCGGATGTCGTCAGTGATGGAACTCATGGTGGCCCTCCTTGGTTCAAGTTATCGACGTCGGCCACGGCGATTGCGGTGGCGAAGCGACGTCCGTGGTCGATGCTGAGAAGAATTTCAGTGATGCCCTTATGTCGGGCCGCGTCGAGAGCCTCGCCGCGTAGTTCGACCCTCACCGAGGCAACGCCGGAGAGGTCCACGAGCGCGCGCAGTGGCACCGCGTTATCGAGGCGCAACAACTTCACGACCGCTTCGCGTGCGGCGTATCGTCCAGTCAAGAAGACGGCGTCAGTGAGGGGGTGTGCACGAACGTGAGCGATCTCCTCCTCGTTGAAGACCCGAGTCAAGTACTGGTCGCCAAAGTGGCACAGGGCATGCACGACGTCGTGCACATCGTGCACGTCCACCCCCACTTCGACACGTCGAGAGTAGCGATGGCTCGTCCGGGTCGATGCAGAGATGGCAGTGGGCGTGACCATGGTCATCGAATGCGCCTCCGTGCAATGTCGTCGCCGAATGTTACCGTCCAACTCCCGCGCCGCTGGACACCCTGGACGAGGTGGTCTCGTCGAGGTAGTAGCGAATCTGGATCGCCGCCGCGGCCCCCTCGCCGACCGCACTGGCGAGTTGCTTGGTCGAGCCGCGTCGGACATCGCCCGCCGCGAACACGCCGCTGAGGTTCGTGCGGAACTGCTGATCGGTAATGATGAAACCCCCACCGTCACGTTCGAGGGTCCCGGCGAGAAAACCCGAATTCGGGTCTAGTCCGATGAAGACGAAGGCTCCAGAGGCCTCGAGTCTGGTCGTCGCGCCGCTGTGCGCGTTCTCGAGGACGACGGCGGTGAGTTTGCCATTCTCGTCGGCCTCGAAGGCGGTGACCCGTTGGGAATAGACCACGCTCATTTGAGGATGTGCGACGACCTTGTCTTGCAGGAGGCGGTTGCCAGCCAGTCGATCGGATCGTTCGATGACCGTGACGTGACGGGCGAACTGGGTGAGAAAGAGACCCTCTTCAAGTCCGCTGTTGCCACCACCGATCACCACCACCTCGGCGGCATCGCGATAGAACGGACCATCGCACGTGGCGCAGAAGTGAATACCCGCACCAATGAGGTCCGCTTCGCCGTCGGCGTCCGTTCGCCGGTACGTCGAGCCCGTGGCCACCAGCACCGCGTGGGCTCGGTAGACGTGCCCGGTCGACGCGTGCACTTCGAGTAACTCGTCGTCGCGGCGCACCGCGGTGACCGCCACCGCTTGTAGCATCTCGACGCCGTATCGTCCGGCCTGGCGCGTCATCCGATCGGCGAGTTCATGACCGGCCACGCCGTCGGGGAAGCCAGGGTAGTTGTCCAGACATTCGGTGATACCCGCCTGTCCCCCCATTGCCGACTTCTCGATGATGAGGACGGAATAATTCTCGCGGGCGGCGTAGATGGCGGTGGTGATGCCAGTGGGTCCTCCGCCGATGATGATGAGGTCGTACAAAGGCTCTGCGGCGACGCGGGTGAGACCAAGCTTGTCGGCCAACTCATCGTTGCCGGGCTCGGCGAGGTGCGTGCCGTCGGGGAAGATGACCGTCGGGATGATTCGGCTACCTCCGTTTAACTCTTCGACGATGGCCGTCGCTTCGGGAGAAGTGTCGAGGTCGATCCAGTCGTAGGCGATTCGCTGTTCGGCCAGGAACGACTTGGTGCGCCGACAGTCGGGGCACCAACTGGCCCCGATGACGGTGAGGGTCTGGGGTGACACGGACATGACTCCTACTTTCTTGAGGGCTGACTATCTCGTCTCGCGACATGGCACGTCGTTACAGCGCCAGCGCCATCACCCCCGACCAGGAACCGGGGGCCGATGTCGTGACCTTCGCCCATTCTGCCAGTGAAGTCCTCGTGGGCGTCGAGCGTTAAGTTAGACGGGGATGGTTCTCCTTAGACTTCTCGGCTCCTTCGTGCGGCCCTACGCCCGCCAAGTGGCTCTCCTGGTGGCTCTGCTGGTGGCCCAAACCGCCGGGAATCTCTATCTCCCCAACCTCAACGGCGACATCATCAATAACGGGGTGGTGGCGGGCAATCTGCACTACATCTTGCACACGGGCGAGTGGATGCTGGTGCTGACCCTCGTGATCGGCCTTTTTTCAGTTGGTGGAATCTATTGGGCGTCGCGGGTGGCCATGAGGACCGGTGCAGATATCCGCACCGCCGTGTTCAGTCACGTGCAGAAATTCTCCACGCGCGACATGAACGTCTTTGGCACGGCGTCACTCATCACCAGGAACACCAACGACGTCCAGCAGATCCAGATCTTCTTGCAGATGGCGCTCACCATGATGGTGGTGGCACCCATCATGTGCTTTGGTGGGATCGCAATGGCCTTACACGAGGGTGCACAGCTCTCCACCCTGCTACTGGTCGCGGTGCCCGTCATGGGGGTGTTCCTCGGTACCGTGATGGTCAAGGTGGTGCCGAAGTTTCGCTCCATGCAGGTCAAGATCGACCGACTGAACGAGGTGCTACGCGAACAGATCACCGGGGTCCGCGTCATCCGGGCCTTCGTCCGCAGCGACTTTGAAGGACAGCGGTTCAACGGGGCGAACCAGGATCTCACCGGGACGGCATTGAGCGTCAACCGCACGTTCGCGATGATGCTGCCGATGATGATGATCATCCTCAACCTCTCCTCGGTAGCGGTGGTGTGGTTCGGGGGTCGACTGGTGAGCGAAGGATCGATGCCCATCGGGAATCTGACGGCGTTCTTGACCTACATCATGCAGATTCTGCTGTCGGTCATGATGGCCGTGATGGTGGCAATTCTCTTGCCGCGCGCGGCCGCGAGTGCCGAGCGAGTCAATCAGGTTCTCGCTACCTCACCGGTGATCACCGATCCCGCGACGCCGCGCCGCCCCGAGGTGTTCAACGGCGAGATCATATTCGAAGAGGTGTCCTTCGCCTACCCCGGCAGCGAACGACCAATCCTGGAGTCGCTCGACTTCACGCTGGCGCCGTACTCGACCAGCGCCATCATCGGGGGCACCGGCAGCGGCAAGACGACCTTGTTGAACCTCATCCCTCGGTTCTTCGAAGCCACCACCGGCCACGTCCGAGTCAATGGTGTCGACGTGCGTGAACAGAACCTCGAAGGACTGTGGGCGTCACTCGGCATCGTTCCCCAGGCTGCCTATCTCTTCAGCGGCACCGTAGCGACGAACCTCCGCTTTGGACGTGAGGACGCTACCGACGACGAACTCTGGGCTGCACTCGAGATCGCCCAGGCCACCGACTTCGTCCGTGCGATGCCCGGGGGTTTGGATGCGCCCATCGACCAGGGTGGCACCAACGTCTCGGGTGGTCAGCGTCAGCGACTATGCATTGCGCGTGCGTTGGTCAAACGCGCCGACACGTACCTCTTCGATGACTGCTTCTCTGCGCTCGACGCCACGACGGATGCCCGGCTTCGAGCCGCATTGAAGACCGGCATCGGCGCCGCGGCCGTGGTGATCGTGGCGCAGCGCGTATCGACGATCATGGACGCGGATCAGATCATCGTTCTCGATGGCGGTCGCGTGGTGGGAGTGGGCACGCATCAACAATTGGTGCGTGGTTGCCCGACGTACCACGAGATCGTTGTCTCTCAACTCGGCGAGGACGCCACCAGATGAGCATGGCGATGGGGCCAATGCGTGGGGGTGTCGGGGCCACCGCTAAGAGCAAGGACGCCCGCGGTACCACTCGCCGACTACTCGCTCGCCTCGCGCCAGAGAGACTCAAGTTGGTATTGGCGCTGACACTCGGCGTGGCGTCGGTGGGTTTCACGGTCTCGGGACCCCAGATCCTCGGTAATGCGACGAATGTGCTCTTCAACGGCATCGTCTCGAAGAAGTTACCCGTGGGCACCACACAGTCCCAGGCCATCGCTCATCTCAGGGCGACCGGCCAGAACCAATTGGCATCGATGCTCTCGGGGATGCACCTCACGCCCGGGGTGGGCGTGGACATCACGCGGATGGGCGAGATTCTCGGCATCGCGGCACTGGTATATCTCGTGGGCTCGCTCTTCAACTACCTGCAGGGTTTCACCATGGCGGGACTGACGCAACGGATCGTCTTCACGATGCGTCGAGATGTCGAAACCAAGATGAGCCGACTTCCACTGCGCTACTTCGACTCGCATCCTCACGGCGACGTACTGAGCCGGGTGACCAATGACATCGACAATCTGACCACGACGATCCAACAGGGGCTCAGTCAACTCATCACCTCGGTCTTGACAATCGTGGGCGTGATGGGCATGATGCTGTGGATTTCACCACTGCTGGCCCTGGTCAGCATCGTGACGATCCCCTTGGCGTTGGTGGTCACGATGTGGATCGCCAAGCGCTCCCAGCGCCATTTCACCGACCAATGGCGCAGCACGGGAACATTGAACGGACTGGTGGAGGAGACACATACCGGCCACGAGCTCGTGCAAGTGTTCGGGCGTAGCGAGGCCACGGTGGACGAATTTAACACGCACAACACCACGCTGTACGCAGCGAGCTTCAAAGCCCAATTCCTTTCAGGGATCATCCAGCCGTCCATGCAGTTCATTTCCAACATCAACTACGTGGCGATCGCCGTCCTCGGAGGCTTCCGCGTGGCGTCAGGACTGTTGACCCTGGGCGCCGTGACGGCCTTCATCCAATACTCGCGCCAGTTCACGATGCCCATCACCCAGATCGCCAGCCAGATGAATATGCTCCAGTCGGGTATCGCATCCGCGGAGCGCGTGTTCGAATTCCTCGACGCCGACGAGGAGGACCCCGACATCGTCGCGGAGCCGCTGGCTCTCACGCCGCCACGCGACGACGTACCGAGCGTCAGCCTCCGACACGTGAATTTTCGTTACGAGGCCGAGGAACCACTCATCGAGGATTTCAGTCTTGAGGTGCCGACTGGGGCCACCATCGCTATTGTCGGCCCGACCGGCGCCGGCAAGACCACCGTGGTGAACCTTCTAGTGCGCTTCTACGAGATCGACTCGGGTCACATCGTGCTGAACGGCGTCGACTATCGCGATCTCACTCGCGACCAAGTACGTCGAACCTACGGGATGGTCTTGCAAGACACGTGGATGTTCTCGGGGTCTATCCGGGACAACATCCGCTACGGCCGACCCGACGCCAGTGACGAAGAGGTGGTCGCCGCAGCCAGCGAGGCCCGAGCGGACTCCTTCGTGCGCACCCTGCCCGAGGGCTATGACACGATCCTCGACGAGGATGCTTCGAACCTGTCGGCGGGCCAGAAGCAACTACTCACCATCGCTCGCGCTTTCCTTGCCGACCAGAGCATCTTGATACTTGATGAGGCGACCAGCAATGTTGATACCCGCACCGAGGTGCTGATCCAGGAAGCCATGGCTGGCCTGCGCCATGGTCGCACCAGCTTCGTCATCGCTCACCGGCTCTCCACCATCCGTGACGCCGACACGATCATCGTGATGGACAAGGGTCGCATCGTGGAACAGGGTTCCCACGACAACCTGATGCAGAGCCAGGGGGTCTACTTCTCGCTCTACAACAGCCAGTTCGCGGGGGTGTCGACCTAGTCGGTGCCCGAAATCACTGGCGCCGCCGTGTCTGGCGTGAGGACTCAGCGCGATTAGTGGGGCTTGGGATCGGACGGGGTCTCGCCTAGAATCACTCGAGTATCGAGGTGGCCAAGATCGCCCCGGGCGCGCGCAGGCGCGACCTTCGATGGTTTTGACAATGAAGGAGACCAGGATGATGGCGCAAAAGAGACCCCATACGTGGCCCAACGTGCGCAACGCGTCGGAGATTGGTTCGTGGCTCCTTGATATGGACGGCGTGCTCGTGCGTGAGGAGCACCCCATCGAGGGGGCCAATCGGTTTCTCGATATCCTGCGCGAGACCGAGACGCCGTTCTTGGTGTTGACCAATAATTCGATGTACACGCGGCGCGATCTGAGTGCGCGACTCAATTTCGGCGGCCTCAACGTCCCTGAGGATCACATCTGGACATCGGCTCTAGCGACGGCAGGCTTCCTCGCCGCGCAGCGTCCGGGTGGATCGGCATTCGTTATCGGTGAGGTCGGTCTCACCACGGCATTGCACGAAGTGGGCTACACCCAGTCGGAGAACGACCCTGACTACGTGGTGATCGGTGAGACGAGGAACTACAGCTTCGAGCGCATCACCAAGGCGGTTCGACTGATCGAGAACGGTACGAGGTTCATCGCCACCAACCCGGACCCGACGGGGCCGAGTGTCGACGGTTCGCTGCCGGCGACCGGCGCTCTCACGGCGCTCATCAGTCGGGCCACTGGCAAGGAACCGTACTTCGTGGGCAAACCCAATCCCTTGATGATCCGATCGGCGTTGCGCGAACTCTCGGCTCATTCTGAAAGCACGGCGATGGTAGGCGACCGCATGGACACTGACATGGTGGCCGGACTCGAGGCCGGACTGCACACCGTGCTGGTCCTTTCGGGCGTCTCGTCGGAGGAGGACGCCCAGCACTTCCCGTACCGCCCCTCGCGTATCGTGAGCTCAGTGGACGTCTTGGCTGGCGAACTCCAGGAACACTATGCGAAGCCGTGAACTGGCCACCGCCAGCGTCGAAAGGCCGATGTAACATCGGTCGACAAAGGTTGGTTCGTGCATAAGAAATACTTCGCCATCCCCGAGGTCCTGCTCGGCTTCGACACCGAGACCACGGGACTCGACGTTGGTCACGAACGAGCGATTTCTTATGGATTTTGCGCCTACGAACGCGGGCAGTTGGTGTGGAGCGATCACTTCTACGTCCGGCCCGACCGAGCGATCTCTCCGGGGGCTCAGCGCGTGCACGGCGTGTCGATGGAAGAACTCGATGCCAAGTACCTGGCGCGAGAGGCGTTGTCGGTGCCCATGGGTCTTATTCGTGCGGTCGGGGTATTGCGTGACTACCTCAACCGTGGGGCGAGCATCGTCGGCGCGAACGTGACGTTCTTCGACCTCGAGATGCTGCGCCGTAGTTACGCCTCGGTCTTGCAAAAGAACCTCCTCGACGATCTGCATATCGAACGATTCCCGGTCATCGACGTGATCAAACATGACGAGGTCATGGAGTCACGGGCGGTCTCGGCGCGACGTCGCAGCCTGACCAGTCTGTGCCAGCATTATGGCGTCGCTCCCGGTGGCCACAATGCGCTCAGCGATGCCCGGGCGTCGGTAGAGGTCTTTCTGGCTCAGGTGGCGAAAAACGATGCCGAACGCCGCGCCGCGTCGCCGCAGATATCTTTGCCGCTCGAATTTGATACCCGGAGCGTGCCACTGCGCGGTTCTTGAAAAAGGTCCAAAGTGGTAGGGTAGAGCCCTTAGGGGCCGTTGGCGCAGTCTGGTAGCGCACTTCCTTGACATGGAAGGGGTCACAGGTTCAAGTCCTGTACGGCCCACCAAACGATGCAATAGATGTGACGTTTCTGCGCCATGGATGCTTCGTAAGTTCGGTGGCCATGACTAGCAGTTCTGACCTAGCGCCGACCGTGATGGTGCAGCCCAGAGATCGTCAGCTGAACTCATTTGCACGACTCTCGTCGTGCGTCTCTGCATGGTGGGGGATTGTTTCTGGTGCTAGCCCCAGAGTCGTGTCCTTACAGCGTCATCGTAAAAGGCAGCGTGGCTACTGACCTATGTGCTTGGGTACGCCGCAGTGGTGAGAGCATCGAGCAGTGCAGTGACGACCGGGGCTGGTTGATCCCGCCTGGTTCTATAAAGTGAACTGATTCGTCGTGCGCCGAGGTCAGCAAGATTGACTATGCGCACATGTGCGGGAAGCGGATAGGTCAACGCGAGGTCGGGGACAAGGGCCGCAGCCATGCCACCAGCGACCAAAGCGAGGGCCGCGGGATATTCCAAACAGATGTGGGCGGCTGGGAGACTCAGCCCGGCGGCGTTACGGAGTCGATCGAGGGCTTGGCTAATTGCCGAACCCGATGGTCCGTCGACCCAAGGTCGTTCACAGAGGTCTTCGAGAGAAATCGGTGTGGTCCAACTGGTGGGTATCGCCACGCGATAAGGGTCGTCCATGAGCCACCGCATTGCACAGCCGGGATCAGGGGTCCGCGGGTGCGCAATGTCATCTTCTACGAGTACAAGGTCGACGTCACCCGCATGTAGGGCGGCGACGGCGGCCTGCTCGTCGATCTCGCGCACCATCGGCGTAATTCCTCGGTTGGTGTCGGCCAATTCGACCAGTGCTGGCACTACTAACCGGGCGATCACGGTCGGGAAGGCGGCGAGCACGATTGGCCCGTCGACTTGGCCAGCGAGCGCTTGAATGTCGGTTTCGGCCTCGGCGATCAGGTTCGCCAGTCGAGCGGCGTGGGTGACTAGCAGACGTCCGGCAGCTGTGAGTTGTGCCGGGCGCTGCCCGCCACGCCGGGAGCGGTCCAATAAGACCAGGCCAGTTTCACGTTCCAGCGCGGCGATGTGTTGAGAGATCCCCGACGGGGCGAGATGTAGCCGACGACCTGCCGCCAGCACGCCGCCCGCGTCGTCCACTGCTTGAAGAATGAGTAGTCGTTCGGGGTTCAAGTGCATGCAGCAATACTGTACAAAAGAATCAGTCATACCCGCTTTACTTGCATTAACAAGTCGGCCAGAATGACGGTCATGTCACCAACCCAGTTCCGCGCCGAGTTCGATGCCTCCGTGATCTTTAGCAATGGCGGAGGTCTTAAAACCGAGGGATTCCGAATTGATGTCCCTGGTCCTAACACTTCTGAGCGCGAGGTCGCGGAACTCTTCATTAGGTCACTGAACCTACTCATGGTGGATCGAGTTGACCTGCAAGGGCTGCGCGTGTTCCCGGAAACACACAAGGGAACCCATGGGGGTCCGAGCGATGGGACTGGCGCTGGCGCCCTCGAAGGTTCGGCACGGAACTGGGTAGACCTGAGCCACGTGATCGTCGCCGGTATGACGACCTACCCTGGGCTGCCCGGTCCGGAGATAGTTCCGCACCTGACTCGCGAGGACTCGCGTAAGACGTATGCGCCGGGCACCGAGTTCGCGATTGACCGCATCACGATGGTCGGCAATACCGGCACCTATCTCGACAGTCCTTATCACCGGTACGCGGACGGTGCCGACCTCGCCGCTCTACCATTAGCGACACTGGCCGATCTGCCGGCCGTCGTTATTTGCACGACCGGTAACCGGTCCCGGGCGGTCGACGTGGGAGCGCTTGCCGCCAGCGATGTTGCTAACCGCGCCGTACTGCTGCACACCGGCGGCGATCGTCATTGGGGTACCCCTGAGTACGCCCAGGATGCTCCGTATCTCACTGAAGCCGCCGCCGACTGGTTGGTCGAACACCGTGCACGGTTGGTGGGGATCGACGCGGTCAATATCGACGACACGTCGAGTGGCGGGCATCGGCCGGCTCACAGCGTCCTGCTCGCCGCTGGAATTCCTATTGTTGAACACCTCACCAGTCTTGACCGACTGCCACCCGTCGGGGCTCGATTCACGGCGGTGCCGCCGCGCATCGCAGATTTCGGAACCTTCCCGGTACGCGCGTTCGCCTCGATACCAACTGGTGGCGAAGAATCCGGTCGATAGTGACCATCGTTGGCGCGATCGGTTGGTTCGGCGCGCTCGCGCTATTGAGCGCCTATTGGCTGGTGACGGTCCAGAGAATCACGGTTCGAAGCCTCGTGTACGGGTTGCTGAATGCAACAGGCTCTCTGGCGCTCGTCATCAATGGAACCGATCATTCGGCGTGGCCTTCGGTGGCACTCAACCTCATCTGGCTCGTGATCGCCTCCACAGGAGCGACCGTAGCTCTTCGAAACCAAAGGAGATGCCGCCAGTGATGACTAGTTCACTCGCAAGTTGGCGGCGGATGTCGCGCATTGACACATGTGCCGTACTGGCTGGTGCGATTCGATCAAACCGGGCAGCGGATTACTCGTAAGGATTTGTCGTCTGTCCGCTAGCGTCCACATGGTTTCCAATGTGATTTCACCGGCTGACGCATTCTTGAGTGCATCTGCCCTTTCCAAAAGCGTAGACGGGGAAGAACCGGTCATCTCATCGATCGCTCACTTGGGTGTCGCCATCAGTAAAGATAAAATCGAACATCCCGTGCGCCTGATGGAGAGGATTTGCGTGCACGGTGTGACCAATGGATTTCGGAAGGAGGGCAATTCACGTGTACCGGCGCAAGGCATGCCGCGCGAAGGCGATCGCTGTCCGGTTGAGGCAGAGTTCGATGTTCCAAGGAGGCTCTTCGAGGTCCTCAGTGATTGTTGCCATCACCCATTATCGTGCCCGGCTTAGCGTCGGTCATCTCCAGGCGCGACGACGAGGTCTTACTATGAGCGTTGGAGGATCAGCATGATTCGTCCGCGACACGCATTATTCGATGCTCACCTCCACATCATTGATCCGCGCTTCCCCTTGGTGGCCAATGACGCCTTCATCCCCACAACGTTTAGCGTTGATGACTACCGTCGGCGCACTCATCACCTCAATGTCGTCGGTGGATCGGTAGTCTCCGGTTCATTTCAGGCCTTCGACCAGTCCTACTTGCTCGACGCCCTGGCCGAACTCGGTCCCCGTTTCGTCGGCGTGACTCAGCTGCCGGTTACCACCTCTGACGAGGAGATCGTATCCCTCGACGCGGCCGGAGTGCGTGCGGTGCGCTTCAACGTTCGTCGTGGAGGGTCCGAGACGCTCACGCACCTCGATTCACTCGCTCGACGCGTGTTCGAACTCGTCGGCTGGCACACCGAGTTGTACATTGACGCGCGTGACCTGTCGGAGCTTCACCAAGTGCTGATCGCGCTGCCGAAAGTGAGCATCGACCATCTCGGCCTCTCGCGCGCCGGGTTGCCAGAATTACTGCGACTGGTCGAACGAGGCGCCCACGTGAAAGCCACGGGATTCAGTCGGGGAGATCTGGATGTTCGCGCTACCTTGCGTGACATCGCTCGTGCCAATCCGCACTCACTCATGGTCGGCACTGACCTGCCCTCTACCCGTGCACCTCGCCCTTTCTCCGATGACGACATCGATTTGGTGGTGGAGGCGCTCGGCGAGAATCTGTTGTCGGCGGCCCTTTGTGACAACGCTCTTGCGCTCTACCGGCCACGAGATGCCGCGCGATTACCTGATTGAGCGGCCCCTCGTGATCGGAGCGACTAGAGGGCGATATCGCGCCTCTTGAGGTCACTGCGGTAAGCGGCCGCGAAGGCTTTTTTCAACGTTCGCCACGTTGAGTGGACCTATATGTGCACTAGGACGTCGTGGTTGCTGGCGCTACGTGACTCGTGCCCGTTCGCTAGGGGCAAGAGGTCAAACGCACGACGCCGCTGAGCGTCTTCGGCTGACTCGCGGCGGGGAACTGCATTCCTGTGGCGGGGACCGATGGCTAATGTATGGCGATGTCCGCGGTTGAGGAACGACCAGGTGAGACCTGTTGGCAGTGAATGACGTTGGCTCACTGCGCCTCGAAGAAATGGCTAGGGAACCAAGACAATCTTGCCGTGCGCGTGACCCGAAGCGAGTTGTCGGTGTGCGGCGGCGGCGTCGGTCAATCGGTACGTGCCGGCGATGAACACTTGAAGGGATCCGGCGTCCACTCGGCGGATCAACTCAAGTCGTGCCGCTTGTCGAATCTCCACGCCCGCGTCCGCTCCCGGGCCACCCCCGAGCGCTTGGACACCTTCCGCACGGCTTCGATCAGTGGAAACGATCGTTGCGATTCTTGCGCTGTCCGCCACGAGTTCCAGCGAGACTTCGACCGCTTCGTCGGTACCGACCAGATCAATGGCTGCATTGACGCCCTGTGGCGCAAGTGTCCGAATCCGTTCGGCTAGCCCGTCACCATAGAGAACTGGCTCGACTCCCAACGAGCGAAGATGATCGTGCTGGCCCATACTCGCGGTGCCGATGACGCGCACTCCGTCCGCGATAGCCAGTTGAACCGCCATGAGGCCCACTCCGCCGCCCGCCCCATGCACCAACAAGGTGTCGCCACGTGTCGCACCGGTGGCCGTGAGTGCGTGAAACGCGGTGACTCCAGCCAGCATTAATCCGCCTGCTTCCTCGAAAGACATCGACGATGGTTTTGGCAGCACCGCGTCTGGTGGCGTGAGGATGTCGCTGGCGTAAGCCCCCGTGGTGCGATAGACGATAACTTCGTCACCAACGCTGATCGGTCCAGATGGCCCGTGGAGCTCGCCGCCCACTTCCTTGACGACACCAGCGGCCTCAAATCCGAGAGACATCGGAATATTGGCCGGGTCTTCACCGTACGCGCCGCTGTAGAGCTTGTAGTCAACCGGATTGGTACCTGCGGAGCGAACCTCTATGAGAACCTGGCCGCGTTCCGGACCGTTCACAGTGGAATGGACCACCGACAAGACTTCGGGCCCACCATAGGCGGTAGCGACGACGGAAGATATCTCCATACGGCCAAGGATACGGGGAGGAGTCCGGCGCGTGCCCAGGCGGTTCCGACGTTCGATCGCGTTCGACCCCGGCGGTGGTTTGCGCCGACGTGGCGCCTGGGCGGATTCCAAACGATGGCCACCCTGGAGGGTTGGTGGGAGAGCGCGACTCGAACGAGAGCCGCGAGGAGTCGCTCATGAGGGCGTGAGCGCGCACTCGCAAGGAGAGATCATAATTGTCACCGAGCGGATATCCCCGCGGTCCGATATATTGCTAGCCAATTTGGTGCCGGCCGGCGACTTTCTTCGTCAGCGGCAACGGGATCGTACAAATTCAGCGACAAGTGGAGCCGGGGGAGAAGTCACCGGGAGTCCGATTCCTCGTACTTGTTGAAGCCCGAGCACGCGCGCAGCTTTGCCGCGATGTCGATAATGTGCTTCCAGGAAGTACTGCCGACTCGTTTTCTACAAGGAGCAGCAATGGCGAAAATTCTCTACACTGCCAAAGCGCATGTCACCGGCGGACGAGAGGGGCACGGGCGTACGACCGATGGTCAGCTCGACGTCGATCTTCGCCTACCCGCCGAGATGGGTGGACCGGGTGGTGGGACCAATCCAGAAGAATTGTTTGCGGTGGGTTACGCAGCCTGTTTTGAGAGCGCTCTGATGAACGTCGCGCGACGTCGCCATCTCGACGCCGGTGATGTCCAGATCGATTCAAAAGTCAGCCTCCTGCCTAATGGCGAAGGGGGCTTTGTGCTGGCGGTCGTGCTCGATGTCACGCTCACGAAGGTCGCAGATCGTGGCGAAGCGGTTGCGCTCGTCGAAGAAGCGCACCAAGTGTGCCCATACTCCAACGCCACCAGAGGCAATATCGACGTTGAACTCCTTGTCGAAGGCGAGGCATTGCACGCAGCGTGACGGATGCCGCGCAGATCACTGTGAGGTTCCACGCGCCAAGGATGTCGTTCTGCGCCAGAACTACAAAAGTGACGTGAGATATTCGCGGAAGGGATCAAACTGCCACGAACCATCGTATCGGTGACCATTGACGAAGAAAGTCGGCGTTCCGTTAGCTCCACTTCGAATGGCGCCCTCGAAGTCGGCTTCGACCCGCTCTCGAGGTTGGCCCGAGGAAAGATCGCTGGCAAGTCGACCAGGGTCGAGACCAATGTTGCGTGCGTAGAGCTCGAGCATTTCGTCGCGAAGGTCGTCCTGATTCTGATAGAGGGTGTCGTGCATCTCCCAGAACTTGCCCTGCATCCCGGCGGCCTCAGCCAATTCCGCGGCGGCCTGCGCGTGCGGATGCACCTGGACCAGCGGGAGGTTGCGAAAGACAAAGAGGAGTCCGTCGCCGAGAGCACTTTGCAGTTCCTCCACGATCGTGGCGGCCTCACCGCAATAAGGGCACTGGTAGTCGCCGTATTCGACGAGAGTGATGGCGGCCTTGGCGTATCCTCGAACGTGATCATGGCCCCCCACGGGAATCGTCAGCGAGACGTGCTGACTCACGACAACGCCTCCACGGCTCGCAGCGCACCATCCGCGCCGGGATTCTCGTCGAGGGGCGAGACCTCGCGCCAGGAGATTCGCCGGCTCGAATCAATGACGAACAGTGCGCGCTCCGAAATCCCCTCACCGTCTCGGTAGACCCCGAAGGATTGGGCGACCGCGCCCTTTGGTTCGAAGTCCGCTAGCAGAGGGAACGTTAGATTTCTCTGCGATCGAAATGCTTGGTGGCACCACATCCCATCAACAGACACGCCGTAGAGTTGCGCTCCCTTGGCACCAAAGAGTTGGTGGGCTGCACTGAACATGGAGAGCTCATCAGAACAGACGGGGCTCCAATCCGCTGGATAGAAAATCAGCACGACTGGCATCTTGAGGTCCGACAGGGTTACTATCTGACCGGAATCGTCGCAGAGAGCGAAATTCGGCGCCGCAGCGCCAGCGTCCAAGACCATGGGGACTCCTTTCGACACTGATGAGAATCAGTTGACCGTCAGCCTAGGAGTCGAGGGGAATATCGACGTCACCGATTCGTCGGTGTCCGGTATTCGCGGCGTCCACCGGTCTGCTGTCTCGGGTTGTGCCTACACTGTCGCCAAGCCTCGTGCACTTCACTCCGGCGCCAATTCTCGAGTCAGGAAGCAGGTCACTATGGATCTTCGAATCTTCTGCGAGCCCCAGCAAGGAGCGTCCTATGACCAGTTGCTCGCGCTCGCCCTCTCATCTGAACACGGCGGCTTCGGAGCGTTCTTTCGTTCAGACCATTTTCTCAAGATGGGGGATGTCAGTGGGTTGCCAGGTCCGAGCGACGCGTGGGTCACTCTGGCTGCGCTCGCCCGCGAGACGTCACGCATCCGACTTGGCACCCTCTTGACGTCCGCCACCTTTCGACTGCCGGGACCCCTCGCAATCTCCGTCGCCCAAGTTGACGCTTTGAGTGGGGGTCGTGTCGAACTCGGCCTGGGCGCAGGTTGGTTCGAGGAGGAACATCTGGCCTACGGCATCCCCTTCGCAAGCGTGGCCGTGCGATTCGACAAGTTGGAGGAGCAACTCTCCATCATCACCGGCCTGTGGCAGACACCCCTTGGTTCCACGTACTCGTTCTCGGGTGAGCATTACGACTTGCGAGACAGCCCCGCACTACCCAAGCCGGTGCAGATACCTCGACCCCCCATCATCGTTGGTGGGCACGGGGCGAAGCGAACGCCCCGTCTCGCCGCTCGATTCGCGGATGAATTCAATATCCCCTTCTCCTCCCTCGAATTCTGTCGGACTCAATTCGGGCGCGTGGACGACGCGTGCCGCGAGGCAGGGCGCGTTCCCACCTCGCTCATCCGCTCAGTAGCACTGGTCGTCTGTTGTGGCGACGACGAGAACGAAGTGGCACGACGGGCCGCTCGCATCGGACGCGACGTCGACGAACTAAAGGAGAATGGGCTCGCGGGTTCCCCTTCGGACGTCGTGAGAAAATTGGAGTCGTTCGCGCAACTGGGCGTCACGCGTGTCTACCTGCAGATGTTGGACATCGATGACCTGGATCACGTGGCACTCGTCGCCTCTGATGTTCTCCCTCGCGTCGCCTGACGGTCCGTCACCACAGCGCCGTTCCACTATCTCGGTACCACCCGTGGCCACCGCGATGCCTGAGAAATAGTCCGTTGGAATGAAGAGATGAAGTGCAGGTCGCTCCAGTGACGTCGAGAGATTCAGGGCAAGTGGCCCAGAGGGACTGAGCCCCTCACGATGGAACTGGACAATCCTCAAGCCAACGCTCGCACCACTGACTTTTTCTGTGCTCACTCGTCGACGTTAGGGGCCGAACGGCCAATCAGATGTCGAACCGAGGAGACGATTCCGGTGTCCCAGTCACCCACTTGTTCCCACGCCCGTCCGATTCCGATGAGGAGCGACGCGATGAGCACGTCGCCGATCACGCTGAGTCCACTGCTGTCGTGAGGATGGCCGATGAGGCGTAGGCCATAGACAATCTGGAGTACGAAGACGGCGAGGAGACCTATCATCAAGGTCAGTTGGCGTCGTCGACGCTGTTGGGCAGGTGGTTGCGCGAACGTGGTCTTCACTCCCGCTCCAATGAAGAAGATGCCGATGATCCCCATGACGAGCGCGGGGTAGCCAAAGCCGTTGCCGGGCACCAGGCCATAGAGCGATACGACCAGAGCATTCACGAAAGCAATCAACGACGCCGCCGCCCTGAACTCGCCGATCACGACCGAGCGGTTGTCGCTGCGTCCCTTGGCAACCGTCACTGCGACGAAGAGAAGCCCGATCAGGGTGCCCGCCGACTCGGCAATCACCACGAAGAGTTCACTGAAACTACTAGTTACCACATCGCACGCCCTCACTCGGCTTCAAGACCCGCCAGGCCCCAACGGGTGGCTGGTCAAATTCAACAGTAGGGCTGCTGTGCTTGCCGTTCGAGGGTACGGACAGCTACTCCAGCTCTTTCCATCGCTCTCGACCGAATAGACGGCCGAATCGCGCAGTCAGTGAAGGACCTTCATCGTGAGCAGTGTCGGGATGAAGGACGAGGGTTCCCTCGGGCGCGGGCAAGGCCGCTGCTTGCTCGTCACTCAAAATGGAACGAACGTGTGTGGTCGTGATCTCTGAGATTTGATCGCGGTCCACGAAACGCAGACCTTGCTTGGTCTTCACGGCGATGCCGTCGAAGATATCGAGCTCCGGAATCTGTAAGACGTGCTCCACCGTTCCGAATTGATTGTTCGTGGCACTGAGTACGGCGGTACCAACGGGTAGCCCACGATATGAGATTGGCTGACCATCATCCATGGTTTCCTCCTCCAACTTCGATGTCTCCACCTTAGGCGCCGGATTCGGACGCGAGTTGGTTGCCCACCGTCGGCGCAGACACTGGCAGTTTGAACCTCGTGGCAGGTGGTTCAGCGGCGGGTAGCAGGATCGATTGCAACATTCACGCGATGATGGCGTTGCATGTGTCGCTTGGCGCGACGTGTTCGGATCCGTATCTTGTACACCATGCGGTGTGCCGCACTCGACGAGTAGAGATCTCAGACTCGTTCGGTCCGGTCCTTAACCTTAATTTGCGACCTCCTTCGGCAAACTCTGTTGGCGATGGGGCGCGGTAAATACGTCCCACCTGAGTTCTGAACCGAAGTATCTCCTACGCGCCAACTTCTAGTGGCGTGTCGGTTGACGCTTCGTCGGGGTGTGCCGTCATGCCAAGGTTCTGACAATCTGGTCTGACCTCCCCTCCACGTCCAGTAACGGAGTGTGCCCCCGCCAGGCCTAGTCGGGCCAGGTTGATAGCCGCGTTGAGGTCGCGGTCGATGCTGAGGCCACAGGCCTCGCAGTGATACGTCCGTTCGTCGAGAGACAGTTTGGCTTTCACTGTCCCACATCGACTGCAGGTCTTTGATGACGGGTAGAACCGGTTGGCTTTGATGAGTGTCGAGCCATACCACTTGGTCTTGTACTCGAGCTGGCGTGTGAACTCGCCCCAACTGGCGTCGAAGATGTGCTTGGCGAGTGAGTGGTTTCTCACCATGCCCTTGACGTTGAGGTCCTCAACGACGATGAGGTCGTAGGTCTTCGCCAGCATCGATGTCGTCTCGTGAATGAGGTTCCGGCGTGAATTGGCGACTCCCGCGTGGACCTTCTGAACGCGCGCGTTGGCCTTCTTCCACCGATTCGACGGTGCGACGCCCCTCTTGGGTCCCTGACGCCGTGAGGCTACTCGTTGAACGTGTGCCAGCCTCTTCTCGGCGAAGGTGGTGTGGTGGGGATTAGCAACTCTGAGTACCTGCTCACCATCAGGAGTGGCTCCGGTATAGAGGGTGCTGAGCCCGGCGTCGATGCCGACTACCTTCTCGTAGGGCCTAGTAGCCGGTACGACGCGCTGCACCTCGACGGAAAATGCGATGAACCACTTGCCGCGACGCTCGGTGATCGTGGCCGCCATTACCTTGCCGGTCCCGCGCTCTATGTGCCGCAAGAGCTTGCGCGTCGACTCGTAGGTCTTTAAGTCCCCGATGCGACTGACGCGTACGTGGTGTGAATCAACCAGGCGCACGGCACCGCTCATGATCGACACCGATCCTGACGAGCCTCGTCTCTTGAAGGAGGGGAACTTGGCCCTGCCACGACGCCAGTTGGTGAAGGCCTTGGATAGGTTCAAGCAGGCGTAGTTGTAGGTGGAGGAGCCGTTCTCGGCCCACCACGGCGCTACTACGTCACGCCTCTCGTACCAGAGACGCTGCAGGTCCAGGTGCCCCGTGCCGAGGTAGTCCTTGCTCGAGACCTCCTCGCCCGCCTCCTTTCTCTGGCGGTTCTCGTCCCAGTTGGCCTTCACCAGACCCAGCAGGGCGTTGTAGGCGAAGCGCGTGCCCCCGATGTGGCTGCGAAGGAGATTCACCTGCTCGGGCGTGGGGTCGAACGCGTAGACGTAGGCCTGACTAATGGTCGTCGAAGTCGCAGTGCGCTCGAGGATGGCGGTAGTCACGTGATCAGTATCGTCACCAGGTGTGACATTTACCGCGCTCCATCATCAACACAGTTTGCCGAAGCAGTTTGCGACTATCAAGATAGTGAGTGAGAGCGTGAGGGCAGTTCTGTGAGTAGCGACGGTTCTTTCGTGGACGTGAATTGGGGTCCTTGACTTCATCAGGGCCATGATTATGATGACCTAAAACTTGAGCGAAGAGTCGGACGCACGACAGTTGCACGATCGATCGGTCATCATGAAGGCGCGTTCACAATGACTCGCAGGGCGTGCTTCTGGCCGATCCTGGTCATCGAGATTGTTCTCATCGTGGCGCCTCTGGCGATCTCGTTGCCGTCGAAAGCGAATTCGGGGCAGGCGATGCTCGACAATTTTCATCCCGTCATGCAACCGGCCAGCGTCGATGAGACAGTCGCTTATTTCGCCGACTTCCAGGCATTGCGGTCCCTAGCGACGGGTGGACTTGCGGCCTCCAGCGAGATTCCCCAGTTGTTCTCTGGACTGGCGACGACGCTGCACATGTCGGAAGGCCAGGTCGCGCAATACTTTTCGACCAAGTACCCCGCATTCGCCCAATTACTCGAAGCGTTCCCACAGTTGACGCCTGTGTCCAAGAATGTCGGCCCCGGACTTGACCATTTCGCGCCCTTGGTCTCGACGATGAAGAGCAACGTCACCAACTACGCCCAAGTGGACGGTCTGCCCAATTTCCGCTTGTCCATCTGGCTCTTCGAAGTCCCCGGCGCGCTCATCACATTGTTCGCATTGTTGGGCCTGGGCATATTCTCTCGCCCACGCGAGGGGGGCGCCGCGTCAAGTTGAGTGACGGGATGCGACGCAAGATGTTGGTCGCGCTCAGCGGTCCCTGCGCATCGGTGACGGTGATCACCGAGTTAACTCAGGGGGCTACTGCAGAGTCCCGGGGTCTATTCCTACACCACCTCGTGCACTACTCTCGTACGCCCCCAGGGCGAAACGCAGCACGCCGATAGCGGCGTCGAGGTCCCACTGCAGGGGCCCGGGCGAGCCTCGCAAACCTCGTAGCCAGTGCCGGCCCGAGTCGCGGAAGCTACTCGCCCAATCGTCGTCGAGTGCATGATACGAGCGAAGTTCGCCGTCCAGGTACACCTCGAGGCTCGGCTGTTGGAGACCTCGTCCCGTGCACCGATTGACGCGCGCGAATCCGCGGCGTCCGGTGACTTCCCACCGCTCGTCATTGGTGTAGTAGTCCGAACGTAAGTACATGTCGACCGCCAAGGTGATGTCCCATACACCGCGAACTCCATTGACGTGTTCCCACGAAATGGTCGTTGGAGCGTCGATCTCGATTCCCGGAATGATCTCGGTGGTGCCGATCCACGCTCGTACTTCGCGCACGGGCCCAAAGAGCCACAACGCGGTGGACAGTTTGTGCCAGCCATCGTCGAAGACGAGGGGCCCGCGACCACGACGTGACTGCTCGAACTGTCGATCGTAGGTGTCGCCGGGCACGTCCCAACCGCCGCGACCACTCGCCACCATCTTCATGTGGTAGCTGCTGATCTCTCCGAGTTGACCCGACTCGATGATCTCCTTGAGTCGCCGAAGCGGCTCATAGAAAAGGTAATTCTCCATGACACGAACGTGCCGACCCGACGCGTCAGCCGCGTCGCGAATACGCCACGCGCTGGCGAGGTCATTGGCGACGGGCTTTTGGAGATTGACGTGCCAGCCTGCCTCGAGACACTGGATGACCGCCTCCTCGTGGACGGCGATGGGTAAGAGGACCTCGACCGCGTCGAGGTTGAGGCCGCTCGTCACGAGTTCGTCGATCGATGTGAAAGTGATCGCCGTTGGCCAGTCGAATTGACGTTGGGCTAGACGTTCACGACTGAGATCGACGAGGGCGACAACTTCCACGTCAGCATTGTCGACGTAGGCCAGTCGATTGAGGTCATAAATTCGGCCCAGCCCGATGATGGCGATGCGAATTGGTGGTCCAAGGTGTGTTGCATCGGCGGAGTCCGAAAAGATGGACATACCCCACAATACTGGAGGCGTCGCGCTAGGCGAGGTTCAGTGAGGTACGACAGACGCGCTTCGACGGTGGCGCCAACGCGCGTAACGCCCGCGGCCGCGTAGCAGGTGGGCATCGGGAGAGTCGTCGTGGACTCCCGCGATGAGTGACGAGGCGGACAGACCCAGGACACCCACCATCATCAGTGCCAGTGCGAGCACCTCAAAGGTCACGGCGAGCGGACTTGAACGCACGGTCTCACCGAAGAGCAGATAACCGATAGCTAGCGACACCAATGGATTCAAGAGGATCAGTGTGGACTGCGACGCGGCGAAAGGACCGACGTGAAAGGCGCTCTGCATGATGAGAAAGGAGCCCAGACCAATCACGCATAGCGCGTACAACTGCCACGACCCGAAGAGAGAACCCCACCCCGCCACGACGAGATTCGTCGTTGACTTCGTGATGGCAGCCAAGAGTGCGAATCCAGTGGACGCTGCCGCACCGAGTGACATGGCTCGCCACCAGCTGGGACCACGCGCGCCGAGTGCGACGAAGATCGCGACCGCCGCCACCACCACCGAGCCGACGGTGAGCCAACGAGTTCCACCCGGCACCATAGATCCGGATGATGGTGCGGCGATAGCTAGAAAGGTGCCCAGGCCGACGGTTGTCGCCACGGCCGCCATCACATCGCGCATGCGCAAGGTCGTCGCATACCAGAGCCAAAGAAGGAATACCAGCATCACGAGTTCACTGACCATCAACGGCTGTACCTCGTTTAGTGAACCCAAGTGCAGTGCCACGCTCTGGGCGCCATAGGCGACAGCCATGATGACGAATCCCAGGAGCCACACACGCCGACGCAACATGTGTCGAACAAGGCCGAGCGACGGACCGCGAGAGACGGGTGCATCTTCAACCCCGAGGCGTTGGCAGATGCTGGCGACGGCGTTCGCGAGCGCCGCCATCAGTGCGAGGAAGATGACCACGAATCCAGCCTACGAGGCCAACGTACTGCCATCGGCGAGGTGAGATGCCCTGTGGCGACGGGCTCTAGATTGGTGTCAGCAGTGAAAGGATGACGATGGCCTTCGATCTCCAAGAACTCCTTCGGGAACGTCACGGTGAGAATTTCACGCTCCACGAGCAATATCTCAATCCGCAACTCGCCCGGGTCCTCAAGACCCTCGGTTTCGATCGCTTCTATCAGCGCGGCGAGGGGTGCTACCTCTATGACGACGAGGATCGACGTTACCTGGACATGTTGAGCGGTTTCGGAGTCTTTGCGTTGGGTCGTTCACACCCGGTGATCAAGGACGCGCTGCGACAAGCTATCGACGCCGACCTACCCAATATGGTGCAGATGGACTGCGCACTCTTGCCCGGTCTACTGGGTGAGCAACTGGTGACGAGAAGCCCGGACACTATCGAGCGGGTGGTGTTCGCTAACTCCGGCGCGGAGGCGGTCGAAGCGGCGATCAAGTTCGCGCGGGCGAGTACGAAACGTGATCGCATCCTCTACGCGTCTCACGCCTATCACGGGCTCACCACGGGAGCGTTGGCTTTGAATGGCTCCGCTGAATTTCGTCGGGGTTTCGGGAGTCTCCTGCCTGGTACGTCGGAGGTTCCTTTCGGCGACGTCGATGCGCTGCGGCGAGAACTCCGACGCGGCGACGTGGCGGCGTTCATCGTCGAACCGATCCAGGGTAAGGGAGTGTATGAACTCGAGATCCTCCGATGGCGTGAAGTCCAAGCGGCCGTTCACGAGGCGGGGGCGCTGTTGATCTGCGACGAGGTCCAAACCGGTATCGGACGCACCGGCTCGTTCTACGCGTTCGAGCACTACGGCCTCACTCCCGACATCATCACCGTGTCCAAGGCCCTTTCCGGCGGCTACGTGCCGGTCGGTGCCATGTTGACTAGCGACAGGATCCTTCGCAGTGTTTTTGGTTCGATGGACCAGGCGATGGTCCATTCGACCACCTTCAAGGGCAATCAGTTGGCCATGGTGGCGGGACTGGCGACGTTGAGTGTCTTCGATCAGGAGCACATCGTTGAGCATGCCGCGGCAATGGGTGATCTCTGGCACGCCAAACTCGGCTCGTTGGTGCAACGCCACGAGTACCTCCACGAGATCCGGGGGCGCGGACAGATGATCGGCATCGTGTTTGGCGCGCCGACCTCACGCGGTGCGCGGCTACGGTGGCGAGCCATCGAAGCGGCGCGCCCGGCGATGTTCTCCCAGACCATCGTGGTCCCGCTGTTTCATCGCTACGGCATATTGACCCAAGTCGCGGCGGACAACGTCAACGTCATCAAGTTGTTGCCTCCCCTCATCGCCGCCGAGACCGAGATCGACTACTTCGTTGATTCCCTCGACGAGTTACTGACTGATGCCGAGCGCTCCAGCGCGTGGTTGCGAGAATTCGGGCTGACCATGGCTCGCGGAGCCCTCAAGCACACGCGGCGTCGACCGATCAAGGATCAGGTCTCGCCGTGAGCTTCGAGCTCCGCCAGGGTGATCGGGTAGTGGTGACGGGAGCGTCGGGGTTCATCGGATCGGCGGTCACCAGGGCGCTGTTGCATCGCGGCGCCGATGTTCTGGCGTTGGTGGAGCCGGGGGCGGTGGCGACCAATCTCGACGGACTCGCCATCGAACGTCGCGAGGTCGACGTGAGTGACGAGAGTGAGTTGGCGGGCGTATTCGACGGAGCCCGCTTCTGTTTTCACTTGGCGGCCAAGTTCGGCTTTTGGGCGAAGAACCCTTCGAGTTTCCAAGCGGTCAATGTCGAGGGCAGCCGCCACGTCGTGCGAAGCGCCTCCGAAGCGGGTGTAGAGCGCATTGTGTATACGTCGACGGTGGCGACACTGGGTCTCGGGACGACAAAGGCGGGTCGCCCCGCCAACGAGGACGACGTGGCCGATCTCTCGCACCTCTACGGGAACTACAAGCGCACGAAGTACGTCGCCGAGCACGAAGTGCTGCGGTTGGCCGCGCAGGGCGCTCCCGTCGTCCTGGTTCTGCCGACGATGCCCCATGGACCTTATGACCACCGGCCCACGCCGTCGGGCAAGGTCGTACTGGACTACCTCAACGGGCGAATGCCGGGTTACGTCGACACCGCGATGAATGTTACGCACGTCGATGATCTTGCTGAGGGTCACCTGCTTGCGTTGGAACGCGGTCGTCAGGGCCGCAGTTACATTTGTGGTGGTGAGAATATGACGATGTCCGAGTTGCTCGCCGCGTTGGCCCGAGTGACGGGACTGCCCGCTGCACAACGTCGGTTTCCTTCGGCGTTCCCGTTGATTGCAGGAATGTCGTCGCAATTCGTCGAAGGCCGCTTGTTGCGCCGCGAACCTCACGTCCCGCTGGAGGCTGCCCAAATGGCCGCGACAACGATGACCTTTGATGACTCTCGAGCACGTAGCGAACTCGGCTACACCTCACGTCCGGCTGACGAGGCCCTGTACGACTCGGCGCGCTGGTTCGAGTCGCGCGGCTACGTCAGCGCCAAGCGGTCGGCGATGGTGAACTGGGCACCACCCGGATCGGCGGATTCGTCGTGAGTGGTGAGGGTCTGTCCGACGAGTGATCGTTGGGTGATCGGATTCAATCTAGTCACCTTGAATGGGGACCGCCGATGAACAATGGGCCACCATGGGGGATATTGATTCGTTAGAACCCCAGTGGAGCCCTTATTCCGATGCGCCGTCAACGCGACGAGTGCCATTCAAGCCGTGGCAGGCAATGCGGGTCACATAACCCTGGACTGGTCGTGGGGGCGGAGAATGGCGGCTCGAAAGTCAAGAATCGCCTCGCGACGGTGTCGTTCGGGCTGGCGAGTAAGGTTTCAGTGGCGAGTGGTTCGAATTGGTCGGACTCTCGTGTGGAGAATTGAGTATTCGTGGCACAAGGAACAGTGAAGTTTTTCAATGCAGAAAAGGGATTCGGTTTCATCTCGCGTGAGCAAGGTGACGACGTGTTCGTACATTTCTCCAACATCCAGGGCGACGGTTACAAGAGCCTCGAAGAGGGTCAACTCGTTGAGTTTGACGCAGTGCCCGGTAAGAAGGGTGAGGAAGCTCAGAACGTTCGCGCGATCTGATTTCCTCTGACACGTTGGCGGGGCGTGTGATTCGGCCTCGTTGCCCGATTTTTGCGTGGCGGTGCCCACACGCTTTCGCCGAAGTGTCGCGTAGTAATAGTTTTTCCGAGGTGACTCTTGTGGTCCCTCGCACGCTGGTCCCAGCGACCGGTTGAATCCGCACTTATTGCCGGCCTCGCTCTAGCCACTAGCGTGCCGACGAGGGAAGTGGTCACCCGATATGAATCTCGCATTCTGGAGCTCCGTGATGGCGTGATTCGACGACGAGCCGAAGTATTGTGTGACGTGTCGACATGAAGAATCGCGTGTTGACGTAAGGCTGTGAACAGCCATGCCCAACGATCTTCAGAGGAAAGTGGACGAAATGACGGAATTCGCCGGTGCTTGGAATGCGACCCTGGTAACGCCTATTGGGACGATGATTGCAGTCTTTGACATCACTGAGGTCGATGGCGTCATCGGTGGCGTCGCAAAGACGGACGCCGAGACGGTTGACATACTGGACGCGACGGCCGACGGGAGCCGACTGACCTGGACCCAACACGTGACCACTCCGATGAAGTTGACGCTCAAGTTCGACGTGACAGTCGAGGGCGACACGATGACGGGTGGATACAAGGCCGGCATCTTCCCCGCTTCGAAGGTCAACGCCACCCGTTCCACTGCCCAGTAGCGATCGAGGCCACCACTCCCGGCAAAAGGAGGGCGGACGACGCCAGCGAGTCTCCTCGGATGGGTCTCTACGAGCGACGAGTTGATTGTCCGGCGGCGTCAGACTAGTTCACGACACCGTTGATCCGTGGTGAAAGTCGGGAGTGTCAACGTGCAACGCTGGCTGATTACTTCAGCTCATTAGAATTCGACCGCACGGCGGTGAGATGACGTCGACACGATCTCAGTATTGAGAAAGGACGTGGCATGGCGAACAGTGGTTCTGACGCGAGCAAGACTCCCTCGCAATTGATCGACGAGCGCATTGAGGAGCTGGGGGACTGGCGTGGCGCGATGCTGAGCAAGCTTCGCACCATCATTAAGGAGGCGGACGCCGACATCGTCGAGGAATGGAAGTGGCGCGGCGTTCCGGTGTGGTATCACGATGGAATGGTCTGCACGGGTGAGACGTATAAGAGCGTGGTCAAGATGACCTTCGCCAAGGGTGCAGCGCTGGACGATTCTCGAGGCCTCTTCAATTCAAGTTTGGAGGGCACCACTAGACGCGCCATCGACTTCCACGAGGGCGAGACGATCGATGTGAAGGCGCTGACGGCGTTGATTCGTGCCGCCGTGGCACTCAACCAGTCCAAGGTTAAGTGACGAGACTGGGTTCGCCCGTCGTCATTCCCGGGCCGCGCCCGAGGATGAACCTGAGCGTTCGCTATAGATGCGGCCATTCTCAGGTGCGCGGTACGCCGCCCACTGCCGCCGACGCGATCACGAATTCAGTCGCAGCCCTCACTCCGTTCAAGAACAGTTCGTACTGGCGCTCCTTGGGAACGTCAAAGTCAGTGGTGGCGAGACCGGCATTGTCCACGAAGATCGTCCGAGCGGCGGTACGTTCGTGCAACGCGTTAGCGTCCCATTCGTTCATCGCGGTGCGCAGACAGTGCAGCGCCACCGCCAGCGCTGAATCGCAGGGCGGCCGCGCGGGCACCTCGGTTTCGAGCCGCGAGAGTTTCACCCCGATGGTTGGCCACCGCGGTGAGCGACCGTCGACCCGATCGAAGGCGTGGATGGGGAACTTCTCGAGCAGCGCCCCATCGACCCACGTATTCGTGCCGGCGCCGTAGTGCACGGTCGTGGCGACGCCACCGGGTCCGGGCACTTGGACCGTGGTATCGCGCGATTCGAAGTGCACCGGTTCGAAGACGAAGGGGATTGACATGGACGCGCGCACCGCACTGACCGGATCCTGCACGTCGGGGTCGTGTCCGTAGAGTGGGTAGTCCCAGGGCAGGCGGGCGAGCCGACCGCGGGTGATGTCCGAGGTGAGCACCACGAGGCGATAGTCGCGGCCCGATGCCAGACTCATGTCGGGATCGTCATCCGCTCGGAGCCTGAGATCAGAGAAACTCGAGATACCGAGCTCGTCCTCGAGGATTGGTCGGAGCCAAGTCTCGAGGTAGTCACCCGAGTAGATTCCCGTGCGCTCGGTCAACAGGGCGGCGTCGGCCAGCATCATCCCCACACGGCCCGTTGCCCGATCGAAGATTTCGTGGGCCTTGCCGTTAGGCATGAACTTCTTAAAATCGATGGTGAGCCCGAGACGCAACAAATTCCTAATGGGCTGCCCGGCCTGGGTCAAGCCCGCCACGATGCTCGCCGTCACTGCGCCCGCGCTGGTGCCGGCCACCGCTCGAATGGAGTAGCCGGCCTCGCTCAGTGCCATCACAGCACCTACCAATCCGGATGCCTTCACTCCGCAGCCCTCGAGAACAAGGTCACAGCGCAACTCCTGGCGTCCCGTCGCGGGATTTAGCCAACCGTCACTCGTGCGGAGTGATTCGGCGGCGTCCTCGAAGCGTCGCTGGACGTCTCTTGGACGTTGGTAGCCGAAGTCGGCGTCGAGGGCGAGCATCGTCGAATCCGTCATGTTCTCCTCCGTCAGTGGAATCGCTGGAGACATTCTTGCGCGTGGTAACACGATCCTGGTGACGGCGTGCACGGTTTCGACCTTGGGGGCGCGAGTGCGGTGAGGTTACGTGAGCCCACAGACGCCGGTGAACACCGGCAGATTGGTCAGCGGTGGCCCTGATTGGTCGTCGAACATCTGTGCCAGCGTGGGAGCGTGGTTAGCGAACGCGAAGAGGCTCGTTGAGAGTCTCGCCACCTGCAGCGAGGTCGTGAAGAAGTGCACGGTGGTGGCGACGACGATCCGAAAAGCTGGTTTATCGACACCGTCGTATGGCGGCAGATGGTGCGCCGTCTGGAGTTCGAGAAACCATTTGTCGACCTGGTGCACGTCGCGGTAGAGCATCACCGCGCTGCGAATCGAATTGCATTGATCTTGGCGACTCTGCACCATGAGTAGCGGTGGACTACTCGCCGGGGCCGCGTACGACCGAGCGGGCGCCTCTTGACCTGACAGGATCACGATCGCCTGGATATGCAATCCCTGATCAAGGCGCGCGAAGGGCACTCCTTGGGGATCGAGTCCCTGTTCGTAGGTCAGAGTGGCAATCGCGTTGGCCCCGTCAGATTGTCCGGCTAACGCGATGTGTGAGGGATTCACTAGAGCGTGCACGATCGGGCAGCCCGGGCTGAATGCTCGGGAGTCATCGATCACCTGCCGGGCCACGAAGGCCACGTCGGCTGGTTCATTGACCAGATCTCCTTCGGTGTCGGCGCCGTGCTGCGCGGTCACGGCGGAATACTTCTCGTCAGGGAAGAAGGGTGCTATCACGACGAATCCTGCGCGAGCCCAGTCATCGAGCAGCGCGGCGTAGGTATCGGGCGAGACGTCGTACCCGTGGGCGAAAAGGATGAGCGGATAGCCACCACGGTGTGCCAGGGGAGCAGCGTCGTAGGAGTCGTTTGAATCCTTCGTGAGCACAGAAGTGGGGTATCTGATCTCCGTTAAGAGGGTGCGATGGGTGGACCGGATGGTCGCTGGTGACGTGGCGTAGTTCATGACCGAGCGGGTCTTGTCGATGAAGGTGCAACGCTCGATGCCAACCGCCGTCGCGAGCGCGCGAGTCGATGGCACCTCGCGTGTTCCAAGAGAGCCCGCGAGATAATCGGTGCTCTCGGTGGCGGTCTTCACGGGGTTGATAGTCATGGCGGGGCGAAGGGGTGTGACCGA
>Ga0182030_10001112_pt1 | contig 54159 bp, 48 predicted proteins | sample 812S3MmetaG_FD_121299 | JGI IMG/M metagenome (GOLD analysis project Ga0182030, IMG submission 121299) | Permafrost microbial communities from Stordalen Mire, Sweden - 812S3M metaG (Illumina Assembly) | ecosystem: Environmental > Terrestrial > Soil > Wetlands > Permafrost | place: Sweden...
CAGCAGCTTGTCGGTGGTCTCCCGGCCGGTGAGCATGGTGGCGACCGAGCGGTGAATCACCCATGCATCCTGATCCGACTCGCGCAGAATGTCCCGCGCGATGAAGTCTGGGATTTTCTCGGGATGGGGCGTCAGCAGCGCCTCCAGTTGGTTGAGTTGGGCAGGCGTGGTGGGCGTGAACAGGTGCGTATCCCAGTCCGGTTCCACGTCGAGGCCGGCCGAATCGAAGACGATCAGCCGTCGAACCCGCTCCGAATGCTCGCTGGCCACCAGTTGCACAATCCAGCCGCCCATGGACCAGCCGCCTAGATCGACCTGCTTCAGTCCCAGCGCGTCGAGAAAGCCGACCACTCCATCGGCCTCAGCGCCCACCGAGTAAGAGTAATCCGCCGGCTTTTCGCTGCGCCCGTAGCCAATCAGATCGGGCATATAGACCCGATAACCGGCATGAACAAGAGATGGGGACAGATCGAGCCAATCCTCGGCGCGTCCGCCCAGGCCGTGAACCAGCACCACCACCGGCCCGCCCGCCGGTCCCGCCGCGAGGTAATGCAGGCGATGGCCCGCAACCTGAACAGAGCTGCTCTGAAAGCCGGAAAAACACTCCCGCAGGTACAGCGCCTGGTCGAAACAGGTGACCGGACGCGCCCAGAAACCAATTCCAGCGACCACCGCCAGCACAACCGCAATCCAACCGATTCGCTTGTTCCAGTTCATGGCCGCCTCTGCCTCTCCAGTTCCCTTGCCCGCTGCCAGCCAGCCTCGATGACCCGCACCGTGATCGGCTCCAGTTGGAGCGCACTGTGCGAATTCCATTCCGCGCGCTCCACCCAGCGCATCGCATCCGCGTCAGAGCCTGCCTGCAACACGCCACCCGCCACGCGGCAAAGGTAATCGGCAATCACATAGTGGTACTGAACGCGCTCCGAGTGGCCTTCTTTCTGGCGATGGATACGGTCGAGAAGCTCAACCAGTTCCAGCGGTTCGACGACCAGACCCGTCTCTTCCCTCGCCTCGCGGACCACCGCGTCGAGCAACCCCTCGCCCAATTCGAGCAAGCCGCCGGGCAGCGACCAGTGGCCTTTGAGCGGCTCGGTTCCACGCCGCACCAGAAGCACCCGGCCCTCGTCCACAATCACCGCGCCCACGCCCACCAGCGGCGCAAAAGGAAACTCTCTCTGCATACCCCTCCCCGATCCCGCAACTTCTACCATAGAGCCTCGGCCCTGCCTGGGCGCAACGACCCCCCAACCCTTCATGCACCTTCTCCTTCGGCGTAACATCCAATAAAGCAGGAGAAAAACATGGCGGAATTCAAATTGCAAATCGATGGAATGCACTGCGGCGCGTGTGTCCGGCGCGTCACCCAGGCGCTGGCTTCAGTCGAGGGAGTAAAGGTCAACGAGGTGAGCGTCGGGGCAGCGCAGTTCACCGCCAGTCAGGACCAAGCGCCAGTCGATCTGGCGATTGCCGCCGTGGCCAAAGCAGGTTTTACCGCGCATCTGGAGGCCTGACCCGATTGATGGCTGAGCCCGCGACAGAAACGCTCACGCTGCCCGTTTTGGGCATGACCTGCGCCTCCTGCCAGCTTCATGTGGAGGCTGCGCTCACGGCGACGGCGGGCGTTGAGTCGGCGCGTGTCGATCTGATGGCCCATCGCGCCAGAGTGGTCTTTAATCCTGCCGTGACCGCGCCGGCGCAACTGGTCGAGGCCATTCGCGCGGCCGGCTACGACGCCGTGCTGCCTCGCGCGGGGGACTCCTCCGCGGGCGACTCGCAGGACGCCTCCTCGCAGGGAGCCGAGCGCAAGGCGATTGGCGCGCTGCTGGCTGGCGCCGCGGCCATGCTGCTGGCCATGCCGCTCAACGCGAACATGGGCGCTTTGGATCACGCCTTGATGCGCCTTCTGCCCTGGCTTTTTGCGCTGCCACAGAACACGCTGCGCTGGTTTCTGCTGGCGCTGACGGCGGCGGTCATGGTTTGGGCGGGACGAGGAATCTACCTCAGCGCGGCGCGCGGGCTGCGCCACGGAACGACCAATATGAACACCATGGTCAGCCTGGGAACGGGCGTGGCCTTTCTCTATTCCGCGTACGCGACCCTCTGGCCCGCACCCGGCCGGGCGGTTTACTTCGATGCGGTTTTGCTCATCCTCGGCTTTCTCTTGTTGGGTAAAGCGCTGGAAGCGCGCGCCAAGCGCCGCGCCCTGGCCGCGCTCGACTCGCTCTCGCGGCTGCGTCCGGCCACCGCGCGCCGGATCCGGGACGGCGTCGAGAGCGTCGTCCCGCTCGAAGAGATTCAACCGGCGGACAGTGTGCTGGTGCTGCCCGGAGAACGGTTTCCGGTGGATGCAACCATTCTTGAAGGCCGCACCACGGTGGACGAATCGATGCTGACAGGCGAGTCGACGCCGCTCGACCGCTCGGTGGGCGGGCGTGTTCTGGCCGGCTCGCTCAACTACGAGGGCGCGGTGGTTTGCCGGGCCGAGTCGCTGGGCGAAGCCACGGTCCTGGCGCAGATCACCCGCATGGTCGAGCAGGCGCAGAGTTCGCGCGCGCCCATGGAACGGCTGGCCGACCGCGCCAGTTCCATCTTCGTGCCCGTCGTGCTGGCGCTGGCTGCGCTCACCTTCGTCATCTGGATCGTTGCCACGCACTCGCTCCAGGAGGCGCTGGCCGCGACCGTCGCCGTGCTGGTCGTCGCCTGCCCGTGCGCCATGGGATTGGCCGTGCCCGCCGCGCTCACCGTGGCCGTGGGGCGCGGGGCGCAACTGGGCGTGCTCTTCAAGGGCGGCGAGGCGCTCGAACGACTTGCCCGCCTGGCCCCGCTGGACGCAATCGTGATGGACAAGACCGGGACGCTGACCGTGGGCCGCCCGGTGTTGGAGGCCGTTCATGCGCTGGGAAGTCACAACGACGACGATCTGCTGCGCCTGGCCGCGGCCGCCGAGGAGCGGTCAAACCATCCGCTGGCCCACGCCGTGGTGGACGAAGCGCGCACCCGCGGGCTTGTCTGGCCGCCGGCCGAAGACGTGCAGATTCTGCCCGGCCGCGGCCTGACTGCCAAGGTGGAAGGCCAGAAATGCCTTTTGGGCAACGAAGCGCTGTTTCAGGAGTTTTTCATCCCGCTTCCGGAGGGATTTGCGCCGTCGGAGCCGGGCGTGACGCGGTTGTGGATGGCGCTGGACAACGCGGCCGCGGGCTACTTCGACGCCCGCGACGCCCTGCGCCCCGATGCCGCCGAGGCCGTGGCCGCATTGCAGCGAACCGGGCTGCGGGTGATGATGCTGACCGGCGACTCGGCCGCCGCCGCCGCGCCCATCGCCCAACAGGCGGGAATCACCGAGATCGAGGCCAGCCTGGACCCGGCCGCCAAGCTGGCCCGCATTCGCGCCCTTCAACAGAGCGGCCTGCGCGTGGCCATGGTGGGCGACGGCATCAACGACGCAGCCGCCCTGGCCCAGGCCGACGCCGGCATCGCCATGGGCTCGGGAGCCGATCTGGCGCAGGAGGCCGGCGATGTGCTGCTGCTGCGCGCGCAGCCCGCCGCCATTCCCGCCGCGCTCGACCTGGCCCGCGCCACGCTGCGTGTGATGCGCCAGAACCTGGTCTGGGCCGTTGCCTACAACGTGGCCGGAATTCCGCTGGCCGCGGGCGCATTTTATCCCAGCTTTCACATTCTGCTCAGTCCCTGGCTGGCCGCCGCCGCCATGGCCTTCAGCTCGGTCTGCGTGCTGGCCAACAGCTTGCGCCTGCGCGGCTGGGCACCTGCGGTGCGGCAGACGCTCGCTATGCGCTCGCAGAAATGAAATGATTCTCGATTGCTTGGCGCTCCGGCACGATAAACTTACTTCAGCTGTGCGCATCCTGACCCGTTACATCCTCGGCGAAATTCTCTCCCACGCACTGATAGGCTGCGTGATCTTCACCTTCATTCTCTTCATGAAGGAACTGCCGCGCATTCTGGAGATGGTGGTCCACAACAGTTCCACCTTCATCAGCGTGGTGGAAGTGGTTCTCTACACGCTGCCCAATTTTTTCATGGTCACCATCCCCATGGCGGTTCTGGTGGGGGTGCTGCTGGGCTTGAGCCGCCTTTCGGCCGATAGCGAGATCGTCGCCATGCGCGCCTCCGGCCTGGGCATCGGCTACTTTGTGCGCGTGGCCTCCATCGTGGCCGTTGGCGGCACGCTGCTGGGGCTGGCCAACTCGCTGTATCTGGCTCCGCGCGCCAATCAGGCCATCCTCGAGACCGACAAGGCTCTCGCCATGCAGGCATCCTACGAGATCGAGCCGCGCGTCTTTGACGAGGATTTTCGCAATTCAGTCCTTTATGTGCAGGACGTCCGCTCGGGAACCGGCGCAGCCCACTGGCGTCAGGTCTTTATGGCCGACACCACCGATCCCACCAATCCGCAGATCATCACCGCCGCCTCGGCCGTCGTGTCCACCGTGGGGAATCGCAATTCCAGCCAGGAGCTGCTCATGCGACTGCGGGATGGAGCCCGGCATGAAACGGTGGCCGGCCAGCCGCAACAGTACAACATCTCCACATTCGACCTTACCGACATGCCCCTGGCCGGCGGCCAGCAGAGCGAAGGCCATCTGGGGCGCCTGGACACGAACATCTACGCCATGTCCATGAGCGCACTCTGGGAACGCAGCCATCAGCCCGACGGCAAGCGGTTCCTGATCGAGCTGTACAAGCGCTTTGCCTATCCGGCGGCCTGCCTGGTGCTGATGCTCGTCGCCGTTCCCCTGGGCGTAACCTCGCGCCGCGGCGGCAAGAGCTTCGCCTGGGTCTTCACCATTCTGCTGGTCTTCATCTACTATCTGCTCTCCTCCACCGGCGTCGCATTGGGCAAGCAGAACTGGATTTCGGCCTTCTTTGCGGTTTGGTCGGCCAACCTGCTGTTCACCGCCATCGGACTTTTCCTGCTGTGGCAGATGGCCTCGGGCGGCCACATTCTGAATGCCGTCGCCAGTTGGACCGCGCGGCTGCAAGCGCCCAGCGCCGGCGCCCCGGCCAAACCGAACGGCACGGCAATCGGCGGCCTGCTGAACAGATTCCATCTTCGCTCCCAGCGCAGGGCGGCCCGCGGAGTTTTTCCGCGCATTCTGGACGAATACGTAGTGCGCGAGTTCCTCAACATCTTCTTTGTGGTGCTGATCGGCTTTGTCATGCTCATGCTGGTCTTCACCTTCTTTGAGCTGATCGGCGATATTCTGCGCAACCACATTTCGCTCGGTCTGATCGGCGACTATCTGATCAACCTCACGCCCGACATGCTCTACCAGACCACCCCTCTGGCCGTGCTGATCGCCGTGCTGGTCACCTTCGGCGTGCTCAACCGCAACTCGGAGATCATCGCCATGAAGGCCTGCGGCATCAGCCTTTACCGGCTGGTGGTTCCGATCGTCTGCTTTGCCGCCATCCTGGCCGTCGGCCTGTTTCTCTTTGACCAGTTCTATCTGCCTCAGGCCAATCGCAAGCAGGAGACGTTGCATAACATCATCAAGGGCCGCCCGCCGCAGACCTTCCTGCGTCCGGAGCAGAATTGGATCTTCGGCGAGCCGCATCCCGGCGAACCCGGCCGCATCTTCTACTACAAGTTCTTCGATCCGGACCGCAACGAATTCGCCAATCTGTCCATCTTCGAGTTCGATCCGTCCACCTTCGCGCTCTCGCGGCGCATCTTCGCCGAGCGCGCCATCTGGAACCAGGCAACCGGCACCTGGCTCTTTTTGAACGGCTGGCAACGCGACTTCAACGGCTCCGACATCACCGAGTTTCGTCCGTTCAAGCAGACTTCCTTCTCCGAGATTCACGAAGACCCCGGCTACTTCAAGAAGGAAAGCCTGCAGGCGCAGGAGATGAGCTTCGGCCAGCTGAATCGCTACATCGGCGACCTGCGCCAGAGCGGCTTCGACACCATGCGCCTGCGCGTCGAACTGTGGCACAAGCTCGCCTACCCGCTGGTCACCATCATCATGGCCGTGCTGGCCGTTCCCTTTGCGCTGTCGATGGGCCGCCGGGGCTCGCTCACCGGCATCGCCGTGGCCATCGGCGTGGCGCTGGCCTACTGGGTCGTCGATGGCCTCTTCGGCGCCATGGGCAACGTGAACTACCTGCCCCCCGCGCTGGCCGCCTGGTTTTCCGATCTTCTGTTCGGGCTCGTGGGAAGCTATCTGCTGCTCAGAACACCCACTTAGTACCGTGACCGCGTGATTGGGTAATTGTATGAATGTAGCGCCGGTTTCCCGGCCGGCTGTAGCGCGGACGTCCTCGTCCGCGCTTGTCCACAATGAATGACCAATTCATGCGGTCTAAACACTAGTGCAATTCTCTATTCCTGCCGGCAGCCGCGCGCAGAGTCATCTCCTCCGCGAGAGCGAAATGAGCCTCCGCCCCGTACAATAAAACCATGTTTCGCGATCTCGCCCCGCTCTTCAGTTACATGCGCCGCTACCGCTGGGGATACCTGTGGGGTACGCTCTCCTGCATCTGCGCCAATGGCGCCTGGGTGCTCTTTCCCCAGATTCTGCAACGCGCCATCGACGCCCTCGATCACGGAGTCACGCGCGAGCGGATTCTCGTCTTTGCAGGCCTGCTGATTGCCATCGCCCTGGTCAAAGGCGTCTTCCTCTACGCGCAGCGCTGGATTCTCATCGGCATCTCGCGGGATATCGAGTTCGACCTGCGCAACGATCTGTTTCGCAAGCTGGAAGAGCAGGACTCGGGCTTCTATCAGCGCTATCGGACCGGCGACATCATGGCGCGGATGACCAACGACCTGAGCGCTGTGCGCATGTTGCTCGGCCCCGCCCTGATGTACAGCGCCAACACCGTCTTCTTCACCGTATTCGCCTTGTTTTTCCTGCTGAACATCAGCCCCTGGCTCACGCTGGTGGCCTTCGCGCCCATGCCGCTGGCAAGCATCCTGGTGCAATACTTTGGGAGCAGGATTCATGACCGCTTCGAGCGCATCCAGGCCAGCTTCTCCGAGATCAGTTCACAGGCCCAGGAGAATTATTCCGGCGCCCGGCTGGTACGCGCCTTTGCCCGCGAAAAATCCGAGATCGGCATCTTCGAGCAGCTCAACCGGCTGTACATCGCCCGCTCCCTGAGGCTGGTCCAGCTCATGGGCATGCTCTGGCCCACGCTCGAGTTTATCCTCGGCATCTCCATGATCATCACCCTGCTGGCCGGCGGACACATGGTCGTCGCTCATCGCATCAGCGTAGGTCAGTTCGTGGCTTTCAATACCTACATGACCCTGCTCATCTGGCCCATTATCGCAGTGGGATGGGTAGTGAACATCTTCCAGCGCGGTACCGCCTCGGTGCAGCGCATCGAAGAACTGCTGCACGCCGAGCCGGCCATCGACGACAGCGCCGCCGACCCCGCCATTCAGGCCGACACGGTGCTGCGCGGCGAGATCGAATTCCGCAACCTGAGTTTCAGCTACGGCGACACGGAGGTGCTCCACCCCACGGACAAAAGTTCATCCGTGGGGACCCCGGTTCTACGCGGCATCTCGCTGAGGATTCCCGCCGGCTCCAGCCTGGCCATCGTCGGTCCGACCGGCTCCGGCAAATCCACCCTGGTCAACCTCATCTCCCGGCTCTATGAAGCCCCTGGAGACTCGCTCGTGATCGACGGCCGCCCGGTACGCGACTATCCGCTCGCAGTGCTCCGGCGCAACATCGGCATGGTGCCCCAGGAGACCTTTCTCTTCAGTGCGACGATCCGCGAAAACCTCTCCATCGGAGCGCCGGAGGCGAGCGCCGAAGACCTGCTCGAGGCAGCCGAGGCGGCCCACATTCGTCTGGAGTTCGAAGAGTTTCCGCGCGGCTTTGAAACCATGGTGGGCGAACGCGGCCTCACCCTCTCCGGCGGCCAGAAGCAACGCTCGGCGATCGCCCGCGCACTGCTGCGCAGGCCCGCCATTCTCATTCTGGACGATGCGCTGGCCAGCGTGGATACCTACACGGAAGAACGCATCCTCAGCGGCCTCGGCAGCTATACCAGCGCCTCCACCACCATTCTCATCTCCCACCGCGTCTCCACCGTGCGCGCCGCCGATCAGATCGCCGTGCTCGACCACGGCAGGATTGTGGAGATCGGCCGGCACGATGAGTTGCTCGCCCTCGATGGCTACTACGCCGGACTCTACAGCAAGCAGCAACTGGAAGAAGAACTGATCGTCACCGGGTGAGAAAAGCAGGGAACAGGGAACAGAAAAAACAGCTTGCACCCCCAAAGGATCACTGCAAATCGCTGATTGGCGGGGGCCTCATCCTTGCCACGCACTTATTCCCGTGCTCGAGCACACCAACCACGCGACCTTGATAAACACGGTTTGCGTCTGACTATATCTGGTGTTCCCTGTTCCCTGTTCCCTGTTTTTCACGCGTTCCATCTTGAGCCGGCGGCGGCCTCTTCGCCGAAATCGGCGCTGTCAAAGCCCCCCTGCCTGTGTCTGGAGGAGGTCGCGCTCATTTGCAGCGGAGCCGGGTTGACTTCAGGATCGACGGCCACCTGACGCCAGGCGTCGCGCACCGTCTTGACGCACTCGATGGCGTGCTCGAATTTTTGCCGCGAGCCCGACTGCGAGGCCTGCAATATCTGCGCGAAGATCGATGCGTAGAACTCGCTGAGCACCTGCGCGGGCCGTCCGCCCACATCCATGCGCAGCCGCGCCTGAAGGTGGATGATGATATCCAGAGCCCGCTTGACTGCGGTTCGGCGGGCCGCCGCGTCGCCCCGCTCCGCGGCCGCTGTGGCAGAGTAAAGAAAGCGGAGAATGCCGTCATAGAGCGCCACAACCAGGTCGACCGCCGAAGCGCCGTCCAATGCATGTTCCTGATAACTTCCCATGGGGGTCTAACTCCTTGGTTAACTGCTGCTGCTGTTATATCCGGTGACCGCTGAGTAAAGCTCGTTGATTGAATCCAACTCGGTGGGAATCTCCTGCATGATCTCGTTGGCGCTATTCAACTCGGTGGTCAAACTCTTCTTCTCGGCGGAGATCTGAAGGTCTTCCTTCGAGATGTCCGCATTGAGCGTGGATTCAATGCTGCTGTTGGAACTTGAGGCCAGCGACAGAATACCGGTTGTCGAGCTGGTGCCGGCGTCGGTCAGCATGGTGTTGAAGCTCTGGCCCCAACTGTTCGCGTTCTGAAAGAAACCCGCCACGCTGCTGAAATCCGCATTCAACACGGAATCCAGGCTGGTCACATCCAGGCTCAGTGTTCCATCGGTTTCGACGCTGATGCCCAAGGATGTCAGGCTGTTGATGTCCGACGAGTTGGTATAGCTCAGATTCGCCGTATTGGTGGCCGTGGTGTCGAGAAGACTCGAGGTAACCGTCAAGTCTCCGGCTGTCCCCGAGGTCCCCGAAGACAGCGAGAGGTAAGCTCCGTTGCTGTTGTAGACCACCGAGGCCGTAACCCCCGCGCCGGCATTGTTGATGGCCGTGGCCAGGGTGGAGAGCGTGTTGCTCGATGAACCGACGGTGATCGTCTGCGCCGTGCCGCTGCCCACCTTGATTCTGATTGATCCGGTCAGCTTATCGCTGGAGCTGGCGATGGTGCTCAGAGTCGCGGTCGAGGTCGTGGCGCTGGTGCTGCCCGAAGCGTCCGCGCCGTTCGTCACCGAGGCGCTCAATGCCGTATCGCTGACGGCGGAGATGGACGAGGTGACGGTCAGCGCTCCGGATGAACCCGCGGTTTCGGAGATCAGCGAGAGAGTCGAATTGCCATCGCTGGTCACCACGCTGGCCGTCGCCCCCAGGCCGTTGGCAACGACCTTGGAGGTTACTGCCAAGGTTCCGGAGCTGCCGCTGGTTCCCGAATTCAGCGTCAGCGTCTCCGCTCCATCCGAGGCCGTCGTGACCGTGGCTGTAAACCCGAGACTGGTATCGGCATTGATGGTGCTGGCCAAACCGGAGAGCGTGTTGACGCCGCTGCCGGTGTAAATGGTGTTCGCCGCCGCGCCCGAGCTTGGCTCGACGCCTATGACAATATTTTCAGCCGTGCCATCGTCCACTTGAACGGAAAGCGATCCAGAGAGCGTGTCGCTGGAGTTGTCCACCGAAGTTAAAGTAGCGCTGGAGGTCACCGAGTCGCTGCCCGCCGTAACACTCGCGGTCAGCGCCGTACCGTTCGCGGCGGCGTCGATGGCCGCGGCCAGCCCGGAGAGCGTGTTGACGCCGCTGCCGGTGTAAAAGGTGTTGGTCGTATTGGTCCCGCCGCCAATCACGATGGTGTCGGAGGTGCCGCTGCCTACCGTGATCGTCATCGAGCCGGAGAGCGTCGTGCCTGTGCTGTCGGAGATCGCCGTCAGATAACCGTTGGGATTGTCCATGTTCAGCCCGCTCATCAACTGCTGCTGCAGCAGCGAGAGCGTGGGCGAGCCAAAGAGCGGCTCCGCATTGCCTGAACTGTCGTCCCCCTCCTGGGTGTTCATGGCGCTGACCAGCGAGTTATAGTCGCTGACAAACTGGCTGACCGTGCTCTCGACATCCGTGTTGTAGTTGGCGATCACCACCTGCACCGACTCCAGGCTTCCGTCCGATTCGGACGAACTGGGTGCAAGCAACTGGAAGGTCACGCCGGGGATCATGTCGGTCACCGTGTTCGAGGAGCTTTGCAGGTTCACGCCGTCAATCGTCAGGTTGGCGTCCACGCCCGTCACCGCCGAAGTATAGCCCAACGAATTGCTGGTGTCGACGATGCTCGAAGTTACCGTCAGATTGTTGGCCGTCCCGGTATCGTTCGAGACCAGCTTGAGGCTCGACGAGCCATTGCTGTTGGTCACCACCGAGGCCGTGACCCCGAGGCTGTCGTTGTTGATCGCCGTGGCCAGGGTCGAAAGCGTGTTATCCGACGAGATGGTGATGGTCTGCGCCGTTCCCGATCCCACGCCGATGGTGATCGAGCCGCTGAGCGTATCGCTGGCGTTGGTAATGCCCATCAGGGTGCTGGTCGAGGCCGTTGCGCTGGTGCTTCCAGAAGCATTTGTGCCCGCTGTCACCGAGGCGCTCAGCGTGGTGTCGGCGGCCACGATCTGATTGTCGGTGATGGTGATGTTTCCAGTGGCTCCCGAGGTGCCCGAGACCAGACTCAGGCGCGAACCTGAAGAGTCTGTTAGCACCGAGGCGGTAATCCCCACTCCGGATGCATTGATGGTCGAGGCCAGTCCCGCCAGCGTATTGTTGGTCGAGTTCAGCGTGATGGTCAACGACGAGCCGCTTCCCGCCTGCAATGTGATTGAGCCGGACAGCGTGCTGGAGGCGCTGGGAATCTCGGCCAGATATCCGCTCGAAGTTGCCGCCAGACTCGTCACCGTCACCGTATGCGTTCCGGCCACCGCAGATGAGCTGGCCGACGTCAATGTCAGAACATTGGTGTCGGAGCTGGAGCCCTCCTTCTCTGCCAGCACCCCGGTCGCATCAGTAAGGCTGCTCATGTCCGTGGAGAGATTCGAGAACAGCGTCCCCAGGCTGGAGATCACCGTATCCTGACTCTCCAATGTGGTCAATTGTGTCTTCCACGGCGTCTCGACGTTTTGCAGATTAGCCACGATCGAGGAGACCGTCGTACTTACATCGAAACCTTGACCGCTGGTTGGCGACCCATAGCTCAGTCCTACTGTGCCCATCGCATCCTCCGGGTTGATTCCGAGCAGCCGAAGAACCACCCGATGACAGGCTGGATGGGAAAAATCTCATGAATCCCGCTTTTCAATCGCCCACCCCCGCGCGCCGCAATGATCCCATCCAGACAAGCAGTTCATCGGCTCCGGGGGCGCGCGGCTTTAGTCTCCGGTCAACGGGCGAATCTGAAGATTCACCAATACCAGGCAAGCAGCCCGCCGGTGGCCGGAGCCCGTGGAACTCGAACGGCATCGCCATGCCTGGCTTCACGCGCGAGGGGAGGATAAGCTTCTTTCTTCAGCCGCGTCGCGGCGAAACAAGCCAAAGCTTTTCGCTCTCCTCTTCGAGACCGAAAGAAGTTGCATGGATCGTGCGCCTGACCCAGGTGAAATGAGACGAACGGCAGTCCCTTCATCGATGCCGCACTCTGCTCGACTTACCTCATCCGACAGGAATTCAATCGTATCCGCATCTTCTTTACGCTTTCTTCATGGGTTATTTACGTCATTTTTGCGTTACTACTATCAGTTCACAATGGTTGAACTGCTTCGGGAAGGGATCATTTCTTCTCCATGGCAATCCATGAGAAGGGCTTGCCCGTTTGGCGATGAACACCGGGCCTCGAGCCGATTGCGCCATGCAGCATCCACCTCCACTCTCCGGTTCCATACGTTTTGCGTTCTATGCGTTCTGTAGCAAACATCTTTTGGGAGGAACAGTGCCGATGAACATGAATTCGAATCGCATTCTGGAAACGATGGCAGGAGCTTTGATGGCCATCGCCATGGCGGCAGGCGCGCAAACACCGGCTCCGCCGGCAACCGCACCTGCGGCGGAAGCTACACCGGTTCCCGCTGCTGCCCCAGCCCCGCTTTCCACGTTCGTTCTCACGGGTCCACTGCAATGGCTGCCGCCGGCAACCTTCGATGCCGGACCGTTGGGCAAGCTGTCCGTCAACGGCATCTTGACCGGATTCTCGGTCTTCCAGAACAACCACGTGCCGGGAGACGACAGCGCGCAAGCCACTCTGAGCAACGGACAGATTTTCATTCAGAAGGCCGACGGAAAGTACCAGTGGTTCGTGCAGGCGGGCGTCTACACCATGCCGACGCTCGGCGTGCCGTTTCTCGACGCTCAAGATACCGTGAACAATTTCTACGGGCCTGTTCCGGTCGCTTACTTTAAGTTGCCGGTTGGAAAGACCACCCAGTTTCTTATCGGTTCTCTGCCTACGCTGATGGGTGCCGAGTCCACCTTTACGTACCAGAACTTCAACATCGAACGCGGCATCATTTGGAACCAGGAAAACGCCATCAATCGCGGCCTTCAGGTGAATCAAACCCTGGGTAAGTACCTGAGCGCCTCGCTCAGTTGGAATGACGGTTACTACTCCAACCGCTACTCGTGGCTCTCGGGCTCGGCGACCTTTACCAAGGGACCGCATACCCTGGTGTACGACGGGATGGGGAACCTCGGACAGACCGCCTTTGCCGGACTGCCCAACCATCCGGCTACGCCAATACAAAACAACGGCTATATGCACGCGGTGATCTACACGTACACCAAGGGCCCATGGATTATTTCTCCCTACTTCCAGTACGGCAACGTTCCGACCAACACGAAGCTGGGCTACGATGGCGCATCCGCAACCGGCGGCGCGCTCAACGTCAGCTACGCCTTCAAAAAGGGCTTCTCGCTTCCGGCGCGCGTGGAATATCTTACGAGTTCCGGGAATAAGAGCGACGCATTATCGCTTAATTTGCTGGGCGCTGGACCCGGCAGCTCCGGCACCACTTTCACCGTAACGCCAACCTACCAAAAAGGTGGCTTGTACGTTCGCAGCGATCTTGCATGGGTGCGCGCAACGGACTACACGCCGGGATACGTGTTTGGCAAGACGGGCACGGATGCTGACCAATTCAGGGGCGTCCTTGAATTCGGCTTCATCTTCGGCAACAATATCGGAAAATAGCCGAATCGAGGCGCTGACCGCGCGGTGCGACGATGTGCCGATTTCTCTAAGGTGCGGCAGACTGGGGCGATCAAGGCTCAGTCGATAGTCACCGCGGGGTTCGTTGCCTGCCTTGGCCGGAAACGCCAGTCCATTTCGACCGGCATCGCGAGCAATCGTGCATGGATTGCTCGCGATTCGATGACAACGAAGTTAGTGTAAATTGCTGCTTCATTGATCAGGTTTTTAACTAACCCCAGTTTCCTCATTTCATCCTTATTGTTTCGCTCATAACATTCAACTAACGCTACCAGCTTGGATAGAGCTGCGCGGTCCGGGTGGCCACAACGGAAGTCCCGGGGCCAGCCGCCGGGCGGAAACCTACGAATTCCATCCTTCAGGAGAATGCACATGGCAGATCAGAAAGCACCTCAGATGCAGGCCACCCTGGGACTTACCGGGCTGACCAGCAACGCAATGGCGCTCATCGCCCCGGGCGCGTTTCTTTGGCTCACCTTCTTCATCCAGGCCACCACGGGCACGGCCGGCCAGCCGTCCACGGCTCCCGCGATGTGGTCGGGGATCTTCGCCGCCCTATTGCTCTGCCTGGCCACCGCGGTCGCATACGCCGAGATTTCCAAGCTTTACCCCGGCACCGGCTCCAGCTACTACTACGCCGAGCAGGCGCTGCTCTCCAAGGAAAAGGCCTTCAAATACGCACGCCTGGCCAAGTTCATCGTAGGCTGGGGCTCTCACCTCTATTACTGGGTCTATCCCGGCGTGATGGTGGCTGTCACCGGCATCTTCGTGGGCTATGTAGTTGGCTTTCTCTACCCCAACTTCATCAGCGGGGGCAATCCAGGCCCCGTCTTCATGGCGCTGGTGGCAGTCGTCTTCTCCTTCTTCGTCGCCTGGATCGCGTCGAAGGGAGCTGGCGCCTCGACCGCCGTCAACATCGCCATCAATGTGATTCAGATCTCCGCGCTGATCGTTTTCAGCGTTCTGGCGCTCGGCTACCGCGTCAACCATCCCACGGGTTCAGCCGGCTTCCAGTATGACTCGCAGACGCTCTCGACTTTTACTTACCAGTTTGCCACGGCCAAGGACGGCTCGACGATGCGCGACGCCAGCGGCAATCCCCTGCCGCTGCTCGACTCGGCCGGCAAGCCGGTTCCCTACGTCATCACCTATCCCGCCAAGGACTCCACCGGCAACATGCTTACCCACACCTCGGCCACATCGGTGGTGGCGCCGCATAACCTCAACTGGATGTTCATTCAGGCTACCGTCGCCATCCTGATCCTGGTCGGCTTCGAATCGGTCACCTCGATGGGAGGCGAGGCCAAAAACCCCACCAAACATATTCCCATCGCCGTCATTGCCTCGCTGTTGATACAAGGCCTGGTTTGTTACCTGATCGAGTATTTCGCGGCAAACTACTTTCTCAACTCCGGCTACACGATGCAGAGCGCGGCCAATTCAGCGGCTCCGATCGGCGATATGATGATCATCGTCGGCGATGCATTGCTCGGCCAGGGGCATGGTAAGTACTTCATGCTGGCCGAGGCCATCACCGTCTTCCTGGCGCTGATCGGCACCACGCTGAGCTGCATGAACACCGGCGCCCGCGTCACCTACGCCATGGGCAAGGACGATGAGGCTCCGGAGCACTTCGGCATCCTGCACGCGAAGTCTCTCTCTCCGCGGAGCGCCATCTGGACGCTGGCGGTCATCTCGGCGGTGATCGGCGTGATCGCTGTCTCACTGGCCTTCGGCGACGCCGGCGCGCCCACCGATGCGGCCATTGCAGCCCTGCCGCACGGCATCTTCTCGAGCTTCGGCTATCCCTCGCATAACACGCTGGCGGCTTTGCCTAACTCGCTGCTGGCCATTACCCTGACTTCTAACTTTGGAACCTTCATTCTCTACGCGCTCAGTTGCTTCCTGTGCATTGTGGCCTACCACAAGCGCCCCGACTACAACGTGGTCCTGCATCTGCTCATTCCCGGCTTCGGCCTGATCGCAAACATCGTGCTGATGGCGTATTACCTGATCAGTCCGATCTTCGGCCTGGGCACCTTCAAGGAACCTCTGCTGGCGCTGGGCATCTCGGCAGTCTGGGGCATCTACGGCGCCGTTTACTTCCTTCGTTCGTCGAAGGCCAAGGGCAAGGCAATTCTGCTCGAATCCAGAACGGCTCTTTAATTGTCCACTCCATTCCATCAAGCGGCCGGCGCCCATCTGCTGCTTGATGGAATGGCAACCAACAACAACAACAACAACGGGAATTTCTGAGGAGGTCGTATGTTTGTCAGCCGCGAAGACTACCCAACGATCGAGGCCGCCTTGGAGGATTATCCCGGCGGGGATCTAATCAAGGAAGATTTGGAGTATGCGGGGCATCCGCTCAGCCAGGAGGAACAGCCCGCATTGCTCTATGTGGCGCCCGCGCTCCCGTACATCGTGACGCTTGAGGATGGCTGGCTGCTGTTTTTCAACCACTTCGATCTATTCGATTTCTATACGAACCGCGTGCAGACTGAGAGAAGGCTCCGGGCGAACGCATTGAGGATGAAGTTGTCAGAAAGAATTGTCTCCGGAGATCCTGAGTTTGTGGAGTACATGGCAGAGATGGCGTCGATGTACGATGAGTCGAGACGCGGGACTGAGAAGGCAGCGTGAATCGAGAGGGTGACTGGTGGTACCCAACAGCAGCAAGATCAGGTGAAGAATCTGTTTGCTGAACTGGATGAAACCAACAAGCTGCAAGCCTGGATGAAGGTGTATCTCGCGTTCATCGGCACCGCCATGGGACTGCTTTCTTGCTCGATGGATGAAGAGAAAATCTACGTTTTGCAGGCATCCAAAAGACAGGATTTTCGGTTTCATCGCGCTACTCATACCTTCCGCAACCTTTGGGCGACGTCTCTGCTCGGTTGCTCGCCGGGAGGCGAGCAACAAAGACGCCGCCCGGTGGCGGTTCAAAGACAAATGATTCACAATACCTCTCGAAGGTGTTTTCAGCAGATTCCCTGAGAAGATTCCCAAGGCGGCAGCACTCATGCTGGATGTTCAGTTCGGCCAGGCAAGCGATTTCGGCAAGGTTCGCACCAACAATGAAGACGCGACGGGATTCTTCATTCCCGCTTCACGCCGCCAGTCGCGCTCCCACGGCTATCTGTTCGCCCTGGCCGACGGAGTCGGGGGGATGGACCTGGGCGAGATTGCATCGGCCACCGCGGTTAAAGTCCTCGCCGAGGAGTTTGCCAAGGCACAACCCGGCGCCCCGCTCGTCAGCCTTCTGCCACGGCTTGTTCAGCAGGCCAATGAAGCGGTTCACGATTGCACCCTGGCTCCCGAATACCAGGGAAAGAGGATGGCAACCACCCTGGTGGCCTGCGCGCTGCGCCACGATCGGGCCGTTGTCTCGCACGTGGGCGACTCACGCTGTTACCTGGTTCGCGGCGGAGTGGCGAAGCAAATCACCCAGGACCATACCTGGGTCAATGAGCAGAGAAAGCTGGGTCTGATCTCGGCCAGCGAGATGGCTCAGTCGGAATCGCGGCACGTGATCCTGCGCTCGCTGGGGCCGGAGATGTTCGTCTCCCCGGACACGACCGCGCTCACCCTGCTGGCCGGCGACGTGCTGGTTCTTTGCTGCGACGGCGTTCATGACGAGATGAGCGAAACGGAACTGGCCGCAATCGTCTCGCAGAACAAGAATATCGAGGAGATTGCCCGCGAACTGGTGGCTCGCGCTGTCGAGATTGACGGCGGCGACAACACCACCGCGCAGGTCATCCGCGTCCGCTCGGTGGAGCGGGTGGGCATGTACCGCGGACGGCCTTACCGGCTGCCCGCCTGAGCGCTTCCGATGAAACTTTGAAAAGCCTTACGCAACCCTTACTGTTTTCCTGCCGTTTCCCGGTAAAGTAAGATCAGTTAATTCAACGGAGCTGACCTACAATGGGTTTTCACGACAGTCCGGAAGCCGGTTCGACGATCGATTCCTACCGCATCGAAGCCTCGGTTGCGCGCAGCGGCATGGCCTCCATCTACCGCGCTATCGACACGCGCAATAACCGCCAGGTCGCCCTCAAGATTCCCCACCCCGACATGGAAGCCGATCCGATCCTCTTCGATCGCTTTCAAAGAGAGGCCGGAATCGGCGAAAAGCTCGATCATCCATCGGTGATGCGCGTCTTCGGCGGCGAGGAACGTTCCCGCATCTACATGGTGATGGAATGGTGCCAAGGACGGCTGCTGCGCCAGATTCTGGACGAAGGCCCGCTCCCGCACGACCGCGCCATCCGCATCGCCATCCAGGTTTTGAATGGCCTGGACTACATTCACGCCAACGGCGTCGTCCATCGCGACCTGAAGCCGGAAAACATCATGGTCGACGACGACGACAACATCAAGCTGATTGATTTTGGCATCGCCGGCGACTCGGCAGCACGGCGGCTGACTTACGCCAACTTCACCGCCGGTCTGGGCACGCCGAATTACATCTCGCCGGAGCAGGTAAAGGGCAGGCGCGGCGATGGCCGCGCCGACATTTACTCGATGGGAGTCATCCTCTACGAGATGCTCTCCGGAAAGCTGCCATTTTCCGGCCCCTCGCCCCTGGCCGCGATGAATGACCGCCTGCTGAACCATCCCACCCCCCCGCGCGTGGCCGACCCTTCCATCTCTCCGGAGTTGCAGGAGGTCTTGTATCGCGCTCTTGAAAGGGATCCCAAAAACCGCTACGCCAAGGCGCGCGATTTTGTCTCAGACCTGGAGCACCTGGATCAGGTCGGGGTGGAGGACCGGGAGGAGTTGCGGGACTGGCAAAAGCGCAAATCGCAGCTCTCGCGCAAGATTCTTTATTACACCGCGCTGGCGCTCATCCCGGTGGTCATTCTCTTGCTGATGGTTCTGGTGGCCCATCGCCACTGAGGGCGGAGTTTTCGCCCCGCACCCGGCCGCCTCTCAGCCCCGCCTGCCGAGCTCGAGTTCCACGACACGCTGCATCTCCGCCTCGGGAGCCGGCTTCCCGGTCCAGATTTCGAACTGGCGCGCGCCCTGCTGCACGAACATTTCCAGGCCGTTGATGACCGGAATGCCGCGCTCTCTGGCCAGCTTGAGCAGAGGCGTCTCCAGCGGGTTGTAGACCATGTCGAAGACCAGCCCGGCGTTCAGTTCGTTCTCCTCGATGGGCAGCGGCTGCCTGGCTCCCGCCATTCCGCATGGGGTTGAATTGATGAGCACGTCGAATCTGCTCTTGGCGAACTGTTCGTGCCGGAGCGCCCTGGCTTTGGCCTCCTTGGCAAGTTTCACGGCATTTTCATGGGTGCGATTGACCACGAAGACCTCCGCACCCTGGGCGACAAGTCCGAAGACGGCGGCCCGAGCCGCGCCGCCCGCGCCCAGAACGGCGATGCGCGCGCCCTTGAGCGCCAGACGCTTTTCAAGCGGGCGGATCACCCCGGCCACATCCGTGTTGAAACCGTAGAGCTTGCCGTCGGCCCCGGTGCGCAGCGTGTTGCAGGAGCCGATGCGGGCTGTCAGCGGGTCCGAGTTCGCCAGATGGGGCACAACCTCGCGTTTCAGCGGCATGGTCACGGCCGCGCCGGCCAGCGGCAGTTCGCGCGCCAGGGTCAGCAGATCGGCGAGCTCACCGGTCTTGAGCGGCAGCAGCACGGCGTTCACGCCCTCGCGGCGGAAGGCCGTGTTCTGCATCAGCGGCGAAAGCGAGTGTGCGACCGGATTGCCGGCCACCCCGAAGATGCGCGTCGCCTGGTCCAGTTGGTCCACGCGGTAAAGGTCGCGCAGGGTGCGCACGGTCACCTGCCCCGGCGCCGTCGCCAGGGCGGAATCCGCTTCCAGCCCCTCAGAGGGCGAGGCGAAGGTAAACGCCGCCCCGGCGCGCAGGCCCAGCACGCGGCTCACCAGCCCCTCTTCGCCCATGGCGATGCCCACCACCTCGGACGAAAGCGAGCGCTCCGCGATCAGCTTGAGAACCGCCAGGTTGTCGGCCAGCGAGCAGGCGGTCGAAACCACTTTGACAAAATCCGGATGGAAAACTTCAATGCGCCGCGCCGCCTGCTCCAGATCTCTGGTGCGGGAAAAGTCGTGAAAGCTGATCAAGAGCGCCGTACCCGCGGCCCGCAGCGCGGCGCGCAGCGTATCCCATTGCCTGGGCGCGGCCTCCTCGGCCGACTCGACCTCCAGATCGACAATCTGGCAACCGGCCTGGGCGGCTTGAATCAGCAGATCCAGCTCCGCCTTCAAAGCCCCCGCGAAATGGCCGCCAAACTCCTTGCGCCGACAGGTGGCGATAGCCGTCACCTCGCGATGGGCGGCAAGAAACTCCTTCACCCCGGGCATGGCCGCCGCCGGTTTGGGCAGCGAATCGAGCCGGAACTCGAGAAACTTCGCGTCCTTGAGCGCCGCCTCCGCCCGCTCGATCAACTCCTGCGCAGAGCCGGCCTGAATGGCCACGCAAAGTTTGCCCAGGCGCAGCCGCGGAGCAGACGGCAAAGGCGAAGATGAGAGCGAATTGAGGCTGGAATCGGGCATAGTCAATTGACGCATCTTAAAAGGCTTCCGGCCAGGATGCAAGCGCAAAGCGCACGGCCCTTTCCGGATGCGTCTTCCGAATCTGGAAGATGCGGGCTTTACGGGCCGCCGGGCAGCCTGCCGGATGAGAGGAAAGCGTGGGCGGGCCATCCACGGCGCACGCGAGCACTCGATCTACCCAACCCTGGTGGTGTATGGTGCAAAGCGTATGGCGAATTATACGAACCAGGCACCCCATCCCGCGCTTGAGGCCGAAGAGATCTACCGCCGCTGGATCCAGTTTCTCGATGACGAGTTCACCCGCCACCAGGCACCGGAACGCCGCGCCGAGATTGTGCGCGACCAGCTCTACCAGCTCTACCTGGGCCGCCCGCACGGCGGCAAGCTCAACCTGACGCTCACCTCGGAGCTGCCCGGCAACGTGCTCTCGCTCTCGCTGGACCCGGAAAACGTGACCCTGGAGGCCGAGCACTTTCCCGACGCCGATCCCGAACAGTTTGCCAAGCGCAAGCCGCTGCTCTGGTTCTGGCAGATGTTCGACCGCTCGCCTATCGGGACCAACCACTGGCTGGGCGTGCGCTTCCGCTGTATGCTGGGCCGCCACCTCTTCGCCCGCATCGGCGCCGGGGTTAAAATCTACCACGGCGTTGACCTGACCTACGGCTACAATCTGGCCATCGAAGAGGGCGTCACCATCCGCCAGCGCGCGCTGTTGAACGACCGTGGCGGCATCACCATCGGCAAGGGCGCCGTCGTCGGCTCCTTCGCCCGCATTTACTCCCACAGCCACTCCGCCCACGACTACGGCGAGGTCGCGCTCCTACCCACCGTCATCGGCCCCGCGGCCCGCATCGCGAGCCATGCCATCGTGCTGGCCGGCCAGCACATCGCCGCCGGAGAACTGGTCGGCAGCTTCCCGGCCGACCGCATCTGACGAGAAATCAGCGCGGCGCTGACGCAGCTGAGCCGGCCGCCGCAGAATTGGGACGCCCGCCTTGCGCCACGGAGTGCTTTTGGGCGTATACTCTGCTTGTTCGGGTCGCATCCTGAAGTTTTGGAGCGGCACTGGAGGCAACATGAGCATCACCAACTTCTCCGGCGGATCGAGTTCCGCCCCCACCGGCATTCCCATCACAAAAGTCACCATGCCCGCGCTCTCCGAGAGAAAGCGCCAGGGCAAACCCATCTCCGCGCTGACGGCTTACGACTATTCGAGCGCGCGGCTGGCTGATGATGCCGGAATCGACCTGATCCTGGTGGGCGACTCGCTGGCCATGGTGGTTCTGGGCCATGAAAACACCCTGGCCGTGACCGTCGACGAGATGCTCCATCACACCCGCGCCGTGCGCCGCGCCGTACGCCGCGCCCTGGTGGTGGCCGACATGCCCTTCGGCTCCTACCACGGCACGGTGGCCGAAGGAGTGGCCAACGCCGTCCGCTTCGTCAAAGAAGCCGGAGCCGAGGCGGTCAAGATCGAGGGGCCGCGCATCGAGCTGGTGCGCGCCCTGAGCGAGGCTGAAATTCCCGTCGTCGGCCACCTCGGACTGACTCCGCAGAGCCTTCACCGCATGGGCGGCTACCGCGTGCAGGCCCGCAGCGCCGACGCCGCCCTCCAGCTCAAGGCCGACGCCGAGGCGCTGGCCGACGCCGGAGCCGGCGCGCTGGTTCTCGAAGGCGTTCCGCGTGAAGTGGCCGCGGCGATTACCGCCGAGCTGCCCATTCCCACCATCGGAATCGGCGCCGGACCCGATTGCGACGGCCAGATTCTCGTCTTTCATGACCTGGTCAATCTCACCTTCGCTCCGGCGGCCAAGTTTGTCCGCCGCTACGCCGACGCGGGCGCGCTGATCCGCTCGGCCATCGAACACTATCGCGAAGACGTCGAGCAGCGCGCCTTCCCTTCCGACGAGGAAAGCTACCACCTTCCGGCAGCGGCGCGCGAGTCCTTCGAAACGACGCAGAAAGCCAAGGGGTTGAGAAAGGCCTGATGGAAATCTTCTCTACGGTCGCCGACATCCGCGAATGGGCGCGCGAAGGCCGCCGTGCGGGCCATGCGATCAGCCTGGTGCCGACCATGGGCGCCCTGCACGCCGGACATGCCTCGCTGATTCGCGCCGCTCGCGACTCCCGCGGCCTGGCCGCCGTCAGCATCTTCGTCAACCCCACCCAGTTCGGCCCCCACGAGGATTACGCACGCTACCCGCGCTCCTTCGATGCCGATTGCGCTCTGGCCGAGGCCGAAGGCGCGGACGCCGTCTTTGCGCCCCCGGTCGAGGAACTCTATCCCGGCGGCGCATCCAGGCCTATCGCCACGTTTGTCGATGTCGAGGGTCTGAGCAATCGCCTGGACGGCGCCTCGCGCCCCGGCCACTTTCGCGGCGTGGCCACGGTGGTGGCCAAGCTGCTCATCGCCACCGAGGCCGACCGCGCATTTTTCGGACAGAAAGATGCAGCCCAGGTCGCCGTGCTGCGCCGCATGGTGACCGACCTGCGCCTGCCCGCCGAGATCCTCGTCTGTCCGATTGTGCGCGAGCCGGACGGCCTGGCTCTCAGCTCCCGCAACCTCTATCTCAGCCCGGCCGAACGCAGCCAGGCGCTTGCCCTCAGCCGCGCCGTTCGCCAGACGGAAACGCTCGTCTCCAGTGGCGAACGCCACGCCGTCGTGCTGATCGAGGCCGCCCAGAAAATTTTCGCCGCCGAACGCAGTTCCTTCGCCGCCGAACCCCAGGTCCGCATCGACTACATCGAGCTAGTGAACTGGGCTACGCTCGAGCCGGTGGAAACCGCCGCGCCCGGCAGCCTGTTCGCCGTTGCCGCCTGGGTGGGCGCAACGCGGCTGATCGACAACACGATCCTCGGTTGAACTCCTGCAGGACCACTGGCGGTTTTACAGATTTGGCAAAACAGTCCAAGCGAGCGGATAGCGAGCAGTTGGCCCCACCGCAGGTGGTTCTGGAGATTTGGCAAAACAGTCCAAGCGAGCGGATAGCGAGCAGTTGGCCCCACCGCAGGTGGTTCTGGAGATTTGGCAAAACAGTCCAAGCGAGCGGATAGCGAGCAGTTAGCCCCACCGCAGGTGGCTACAATCAAGCCATGAGCAAACACGTCATCGCAACCGACAAGGCTCCCGCGGCCATCGGCCCTTATTCGCAGGCCGTGCGCACGGGCAATCTGATCTTCACCGCCGGCCAGATTCCGCTGGACCCGGCCACCGGGCAGGTGGTCGCGGGCGGCATTGCCGAGCAGACCACCCGCGTGATCGAAAACCTGAAGGCGATTCTGGAATCGTCCGGGTCCAGCCTCGCCAAAGTGGCAAAGACGACCGTTTTTCTCAAGAACTTCAACGATTTCGCCGCCATGAACGCGGTTTACGGAGCCTATTTCGGCCCGGAGGGCACACCGGCGCCGGCGCGTTCGACCGTCGAAGTGGCGCGCCTGCCCAAGGATGTTCTGGTCGAGATCGAAGTCGTCGCCGAGGTCTGAGAATCAGCCCAAGAACGAAGGGGGTTGAAGGGGACGGGCTTCAGCCCGTCCGTTGAGAAACGATTTTGGCCTTCGGCTTTAGCCGCCGAGGGAGGACAAACTGGCTGAAAAACTCATCCTCTGAAGGCAAAGGTCTGCTTCCTTCGCGCGGCCGCGAGCATCCAACCCGCGTAGCTTCCCCCAGGAGGTCCTTTTATGAGCGACGCAACCGATACGACTGGAATGCCGGAGAAGATTGACCGCACGGAAGCCGAGTGGCGCGCGCTGCTGACTCCCGAGCAGTACCGGATTCTGCGCGAGAAGGAGACCGAGCGCCCCTTCACTGGCCTCCTGACTCAGAACCACGACACAGGCAACTATCATTGCGCGGGTTGCGGAGCGCTGCTGTTCCTCAGCGGGGCCAAGTTCGACTCCGGCTGCGGCTGGCCCAGCTTCATGCTGCCCGCCGACTCGAAAACCATCGCCGAGCACGAAGACCGAAGCCTGGGAATGCGCCGCGTCGAGGTCACCTGCGCCCGCTGCGGCGGCCACCTGGGCCACGTCTTCCCCGACGGACCACGCCCCACCGGCCTTCGCTACTGCATCAACTCCACCTCGCTCACCTTCGAGCGGGCAAAGTAAGCCGCGGGCATTTTCCCCGCTTCCGTTTTTCTCGCCGGTGAGCCTGCCGCCGTACGCCCGGTAGAATCCCCGGTAGAATCAGGGAGTGGGCCTCGACTACGAAATACTCAAGACAACCGAAGGCGGCGGGCGGCGGGGGCGGCTTTATCTGCCGCACCGGGCCGTCGAAACGCCGGTCTTCATGCCCGTCGGCACGGCCGGAACCGTCAAAGCCGTAGCCCAGGACGTGCTCGAAACCCTGGGCGCGGAGATCATCCTGGGCAACACCTATCACCTTTACCTGCGCCCCGGCCACGAGGCGATTGCCCGCATGGGCGGGTTGCACAAATTCATCGGTTGGCCGCGCGCCATGCTGACCGACTCCGGCGGCTTTCAGGTCTTCAGCCTGAGCGCGCTGCGCAAGGTCACCGACGAGGGCGTTCGCTTTCGCTCGCACCTGGACGGGAGCAGCCATTTCTTCACTCCCGAGCATTCCATGGACGTGCAGATCGCGCTGGGCGCGGACATCGCGATGGCCTTCGACGAGTGCACCGAGTATCCGGCAGATCGCTCCCGGGCCGAAGAGAGCCTGCGGCTCACGATGGCCTGGGCGCGGCGTTCGCTCGATCACTTCCGCGCGCATTCGCACGAGGTTCCGTGGCACGCGGAGTTGGGCGGCCGCCGGCAGAGCCTGTTCGGCATCGTCCAAGGCGGAATGTACCGCGATCTGCGCCGCGAGAGCGCGGAGCGCCTGGTCGAGATGGATTTCGACGGCTACGCCATCGGCGGCCTCAGCGTGGGCGAACCGCGTGAGCTGACCATGGAGATGATCGCCGAGGTGCTGCCTCTTTTGCCAGCGGACAAGCCCCGCTACGTGATGGGCGTGGGCTACCCGGACGAGATCGAGCAGTACGCGCGGCTGGGCGTGGATATGATGGACTGCGTGCTGCCCACGCGCGCCGCGCGCCACGGGCTGCTCTTCACCAGCGAGGGGCGGCTGAACATCAAGGGCAAACGCTACGCCGAGGATCAAGGCCCGCCCGACCCAGCCTGCGCGTGCATGGTCTGCCGGCGCTACACGCGCGCCTACCTGCGCCACCTGATACACTCCGGCGAGCCGCTCTCGGCCACGCTGAACTCGATCCACAATCTGGCCTATTACCTGGGGATCATGCAGCGGGTGCGCGCGAGTCTTCAGTCCGCCGGCTGAGCGCAGACCGCCGCGCCAGCGCAACCGCCACGGCCAGCGCGGTGGCCGCGGCCTGCCATAGAATCATGCCCGCGCCAAAGGCGGTTACGCTGGGCAGATGCTCGGCCGGAACGAACGCGAGCGCAACCACCGCCCATATCATCAGCAATCCGCCGGTTGCATAATTTGCCGGGCTATGAAAAAGACGCGCAAGAGGCAGGAAGTGCATGCCCACAATCACCGCCAGACCAGAAAGAAAGTAGTCGTCCAGCCGCAGCCTGTGCAGCAGGAACCAGAGCCCGAAGGCAGCCGCCCACTGTGCTGCGTTGATCCAGGCGAAGGCTCGGCCCACCGCGGGGTCGGCGGGAACGGCCGGCAAATTCCGAGCCTGACGCATGACCCACAGGGACGCGCCCGCCAGCGTCAGGAAACCTGCAACAATCAGGCTTCCTTTGGCCGCGTCCATCGCGCCTCGGGCCAGCAAGCCAAAAACCAGCCAGACGCCGCCGAAAAAGCTCAGAAACTGGATGCCGGTGGCCATTCCCGTCAACTGATTCGCATTTTCGATCTTCATGGTTCCTCCTGATCCTTTCCCGGTTTTTCAGATCGCTCCGCCGAGCAATTGCTTCAGCGCCTGCACGTACTCGGTCAGCGCCGTGCGGCCGTCCTCGGTCATGCGATAAAGGCTCTGCGGCTTGCGCTGGACGAACTTCTTTTCGACCGCCACGTAGCCAGCCTCTTCGAGCTTGAGCAGTTGCGCGCCCAGGTTGCCGTCCGTCGAGCCGGTCTTCAGGCGCAACCAGGTGAACTCCGCCTCTTCGACGCCGGACAGCAGCGAGAGCAGCGCCAGACGCAGCTTGCCGTGAATCACGGGATTCAGTTCCGGCAGCTCAGGCATGGCTGGCCACCAGCGCGCGCCGGCGTGCGTCCAGGACCATTGCATAGGCGCCAAACGCGATCTGGCAGAAGAAGATGGCCACCACGAAGACGATCAAAGGCTGTTTGTCGGGGCCAAAACACGCCGCCACCGAAGCCGCCCACCAGACCACCGCGCAGGCAAACTGCGCCTTCCACCGGAGAGTCATGCTGGAGGCCGCATTGGTCAGGCCCAGCATCGCCGCCACCATGGCGATGAAACCGTGAAAGTCGATCCGGCCGCTAATGCTCAGGGCGGGAAAGAGTAACATCATCGAGATTCCCATCGCATTCCAGATGGAGGCGATCGCGCGGCCGGTTTTGGTCGCGGGATGAGTGCGGCACTTTCTCATGCCAATGGCCACGGTCAGCGTCGCAGCGGAAATCATGGTCACAGGCCAGGCCCAGTCCGCCCAGTGGCCCCGCCCCAGAATCGACCAGGCCAGTGCCACGTAATAGGCCACGCCCCACAACACGAAGGTCCAGCCCCAGCTTTCGGTGCTGCGCCGGCCCTCGGCGATCATGCTCTCGATCAATCTGAGCCTGTCCTTCAGTTCAATCTCTTCTCCGTTTGCAGTCATGGAAAATCTCCTTGGAGGATCCTGCTTATTCTCAGAGAAATCCTCAATGAAGAGTACTCTATTTTATAGAGTTTTGAGTGTCAAGAACTATTTTTGTTCTTTTTTGAACCTCGCTGGGGGTTACGCGGGCAGGAACCGGGCAGGCTGAGAGTCCTGCCGCGTGGGCCAGACCGGCTGGCGGTCTTCTGCGGCGCGAAACCGGCTCAACTCTCCGATGACGCGCTCCAGCACGCCGGCCCAATCGCCCGGCGTGCGCTGGCGGATGAGGCGGGCGGTGGGATACCAGGGGGTGGTCTCCCGCTGCTGCATCCAGCGCCAATCGCTCAGGTGGGGCAGCAGAATCCAGACCGGCTTGCCCATGGCGCCGGCCAGGTGGGCGATGGAGGTGTCCGTGGTGATGACCAGATCGAGTGTGGCCACCAGCGCCGCCGTCTCGGCCAGATCGCGGTCCTGGCTGGAGCCGTCCCAGAGAAAAACGTCGCCGGGCAGGTCAGCCAACTGTTCCGCGGCCGGCCCTTTTTGCAGCGAGATCCAGGTGATGCGGGGAACGCGCAGCAGAGGCAGAAGCGTGGCCAGTTGCGTGGAGCGCAGATGGTCTGACTTGTAACGGGGATTGCCGGCCCAGGTCAGGCCCACGCGGAGGGGACGCTCTGTGAAACGTCCTTTCGCGCGAACATCCGGAAATTGATTTCGCTTGAGCAAGGCAAGCTCCGGGTCGGCTCCCAGGTAGGCGCCGGACCAGGGAACCGTCTCCACTGTGGTCCCAAAGACAGCCGGCAGGCTCATCAGAGGACATTCGAGATCGAAGGCCGGGGGCTGAATGCCCAAGGAAGCGACCACCGCCTGCCCGGCGCGCACCACAGCCAGCGAAGCCGTCAGCCGCTCGACCGGCTCGCGCACCTGCACGATCACCCGGCCGCCGCGCGCCGCCACCAGGGTCGCGTAGCGGCAGAACTGGATGGAGTCGCCCAGCCCCTGCTCGGCGTGGAGAAGGATCCGCCGCCCATCCAGAGGCTCCCCCTGCCAGCGCGGCTGGCGAAAGACCATCGGGCTGCGATGCACCTCGCGGAAGCGCCAGCGGGCTTCATAGCCCGGCCAGCCCTGCTCCCAGTCGCCCATTCGCAGGCGGGTAAGGGAGAGATTGTAAAGCGCGCCGGGACTGGAAGGATCGAGCTCGACTGCTTTTTCCTGCGCCCGCAAGGCCTCGTCCATGCGCCCCAGGTCCAAAAGGGAATTTCCGCGGTTGGAGGCCGCGGCGCAGTGGCCCAGAGCCTCGGCCCGCTCGAAGACTTCGACCGCCTCCTGAAAGCGGCGCTCCTTGTGCAGCAGGATGCCGTGCATGTTCACGGTTTCGGTATGGTCCGGCTCACGGGCCAGGGCCCAGCGCAACCACTGCCAGGCACCGGCCGGGTCGCTCTCGGCCGAGCGGAACTGGCACCACGCCACCAGCGTCTGCACCTGCGCGGGATTGAGAGCAAAAGCCTTGCGCAGGTACTGCTCGACCATGTCCGGTCGGCAGCGCTCGCGCTCCAGAATCGCCAGGTTGACCCACCCCGAGATCAGGTCGGGGCGAATCTCGACCGCTCGCCGCAGGGCCGCTTCGGCAAAAACATCCCGTCCCAGCTCGCGCAACAGGCTGCCCAGGTTCGTCCATGCGGCGGCAAAGTCGGGGCGCAGCACCAGCGCCCGGCGATAGCGGCGTATTGCCTCCTCCGGCCTTCCCATGCGCGCCAGAACATACGCGGCGGAAAACTCGGCCTCCGGCAACCGCGGCTTGAAGGCCAGCGTCTGTTCATAGCGCCGGAGCGCCTCTTCATAGCGCGCCATCATGGTCAGCGCATGGCCCACGCCCATGTGGGCGGCAGCCAGCGCCGGCTGCTTGCGCAGCGCCAGTTCATATTCCCTGACAGCTTCCTCTGCCCGGTTGCCGGCCAGCATCAACTCGCCCAGTCCCATGTGGGCCAGAGAATTCATCCCGTCCAGGCCGATGGCCTCCGCGTAAGCGCGCCCGGCCTCTTCGTTCCGGCCCGCACCCTTCAGCGCCTGTCCCAGCGCGACCCACGCCGTGCCCATCCTCGGCGCCACCGCCAGGGCCGCCTGAGCCATCTTCACCGCGGCTTCGGACTGGCGGCTGGCCATTGCCACCAGGCTCATGCCCACCAGCGCCTGGGGATGGCATGGATTCTCCACCAGCATGCGCTGGTAGCCGAGCGCAATCTCGGCCAAATGACCGGTCATCTCTGGCGGAAAGCTCGTCTCGCTCTTCTGCATCGTCCTTGGGGCGATGGAAATCTCCCGGCTGCTGCGCTGCTCTCAAAAAGACACTGCGCAGCAGTTGCGAAGCCCCTTCACTGGAAGCTAGGCCGGTTACCTCGGGCGCTCAACCTGAAAACACACTCATTCCGCGATTTTCCCTCCGGAATTTCCCACTTTTCGACGGGTTCAGTTTCGGAACCGCAGCGCAGGCAGAACTCACCTGCCTGCGCGACGCCGGGATAGCGCGGCCGGCCGGGCAGAGCGATCCATCGCACCTCTGCTTGCCGGCCGGCTTATTGATTTGATCAGTGCGGTAAAACCAGCAGCCCGCTTTCGAGCAGCTTTTCCGTCAGCCGGTCCAGGGCCGCGGGAAATTTGTAGCAGATGCTGCGGACGCTCATCCCCAGCAAGGTGGCTGCTTCAGCCTGGGTGTACTCCTGGAGTACGATCCGGCTGAGCATCATGCGATCCAGCGATCCCAGCTGGTTCAAGCACCTCTCCACATCGAGGACGAAGATCACCGCGTCCTCGAAGGTGCGAACCGGGCGGCTGGAACACCACCCCCTGGCGATCGGGTCGCCCAGAATGGACGGCGCCCTGCCCACCTGCATCGACGCATACAGGTAGCGCCGCAACAGGCTCTCGGTATGTTTCCGGTAGAAGCCCAGGCTCACTACCGGTCCGTCGGCCAGCTCTTTCGCGGCCGGTTTCGCGGCCGGCTTGTCTTTTTCGCTCCTCCGCTCCGGCTGCCAATTCTGCTGTGAACTGCTTGCTCCCCATACCATCGGCAACTGAAGTGCGGCGCTCATTCGGCACCTCCGGCGGCTTCCGCCACCGCCCAAACTTTGACCAGCGTCTTGCGGACCGGACGCCCGCGCCGTTTGCGGCTTTCCGGCGTTGGAAAGTCTTTCAGCTTGGTCTCACACTGCTTGCAATACACGCTCCCTTGAGTCTGGGCGCGATACCAAAGGCAACCACACCCCTCGCAAATCTTCAAATGCACGCGCAATTCCATGACGGATTCTCCGTGTTCTCGTTTTCTCCCGACGGATTTGCTTTAGCCTTTTTTCGCCGCGGGGCAGAAAGGACCGGATATGGCTGCTCAGGGTCTCTCTGCCCTGATGGAGGATAGCCGTCCGTGTTCTCTCGTTTTTTGTCATGCTCATGGCGCGCAGATCCCGGAATTCCTGCATGGCTGTTCCCCGGGCGCCTCTGAAGAGCGCTTGAGGGTGGGGATGAGAAAGCCGGAGAGACTCTTAACCCTCCGGCTTTGTTCATTTGCCGCTGAGCAGGGTAGGTTTCCACCCTGTTTCAGCATTGTGGCTAGGAAACATTTCTCCTTTGATTCCCACAGACCAGTGCAAGATTAAGTAAAGCCAATCTAGAAAAATAGTTCCTTTGCGTCAATCGTCTGGAGCAGCTTTCCCCTTCTACTCTTTTCAATTTTCTGCCAAGCGCCGAAAATGAAGGCCAATCAGCCCTGATAAGTTTTCAAGAGGAAAACGAAGACCGTTCATGCCCATTGCTGGTGGCGGATTTTCCACAAATGAATTTTACGCAGATGCACGAGCGCCTCCGTCTGGAACTGCTGCGCAGGATACAGCGGGGAACTGTGAGCGTTTCTCTTTTGGCGCGCCAAACCGGCTTTGGGCAATCGCATCTGTCCAATTTTCTGCACAGCCGGAGGCAGCTATCGCTGGAGGCGCTGGACCGGATTCTGGCGGCGCAGAACATGACGGCCGGCGACCTCCTGCCTGCGACGTACCAGGGCGCGGCCTTGCCTGCGGATGGGGAGAGCAGCGCGGTGCCGGTCGTCTCGCACGCGGCGGCGCTGTTTGAGCCTTATATCCGGCCTTCGGCGGTGCAGTCCATGCTGCAACTGCCCGCCGGGCTGCTGCAGTCGACCCGCACCCGCGTGTCGAACCCGCGGCGCGCCTGGCAGAGGTTTGTGGCCGTGCGCATCTCCGGCGCCGATGCCCTGCCCATGGAACCCCTCTTACTGCCCGACGCCATCACGCTGATCGACCGGCATTACAACTCGCTGATGCCCTATCGGCCCAACCGGCCCAATCTCTACGCTGTGCGGCACGGGGCGCACCTGAGGCTGCGCTATGTGGACTTCGTGTCCAACCGGCTCGTCTTGCGGCCGCACAACATCGCCTTTCCGGTTGACTTGATCGAAGTGGAGCCAGGGGAGCCGCCCAGCGATCTGATTGCCGGCCGGATTGCGCTGATTCTGAACGAGCCGTGAAGCTCCCTGCGGGAGGACAACCTATTCCTCGCGCAACACTTCCAGGGGCCGGAGTCCGAGAATCCTGAAACTCGCCATCCAGCCCGTCGCCGTGGCCAGAACCGCCGTGCCCACGAGCGCCACCACGGCAGTCGCCCACTCGAAGTGGAATCCCACCTCCAGCTTGAAGACAGAATGCAGCAGCACCCGGGTGAGCAGATTGGCAAAGATCACGCCCACGGCGCCGGCCAGCAGGCCCAGCACGCTGAACTCCACGCTTAAGATGGACACAATCCGCATCCGCGTCGCGCCCAGCGTCTTCAGCACCACCGCCTCCCGCATCCGCCGGAAGCGCGCGCCGGCGATGCTCGAAGCCAGAATCATCAGCCCTGCGAAGATGGAAAATCCCGCCAGAAACCGCACCACGAAGGTCATCTCATCGACCACTCTTTCAATGCGCTCGAGCACATCGGCCAGGTTGATCACTGAAATCGTGGGATAGGCCGCAAACAGCGCCCGCTCCACCGTGGCCACCTGCCGCGGATGGACGTGCGCCCCGCCGTACCATGTCGCGGCCTCGTTCTTGAGCTGGCCCGAGGGCAGCACGAAGGCCACGCGCGCTCCCAGATGCTGCCCGTCGGCGCGATAGAGCGCGGCCACCTTCAACGCCCGCGCCGCGCCGCCCACTTCCAGCTCGACCGCCGAACCGACTCCCAGATGCAGCCGCTGGGCAACCCCATCGTCCACCGCCAGCGCGGATGCGCCCCCATCCGGCCACCACTTGCCCGCGGTCACCTGATCGCCTGCCGGAGGCGCATCCGCCCAGCTCAGCTCGGCGCTCTCGAGCATCCTCCGCGGGAAATGCTGCCCCTTCAACTGCTCGACCGGTTGGCCGTTGAGCGAGATAAACCGCCCCATGACCACCGGAATCAGCTCCAGGTTCTGGCTCACTCCCGGCTGGCGCGCAAAGAACTCCTTCACGCCCGCAATCTCGTCCCCGGTTACGTCGACAAGGAACACATTGGGCAGCCCCGGCGAGGCCGTCTGGCGCAGATCGCGCACCAGCGCCGCTTGCATCAGATAAACCGCCAGAATCAGCATCACGCCCGTGCCCAGCGAAGCCAGCACCGCCGCCGACTGGTTGCCCGGCCGATAGAGATTGGCCAGCCCGTGGCGCAGAAACGAAGGCAGCCGCAGCCGCACGCGATGGAGCAGAAAGCGCAGCGCGCCCAGCAACCCGGCCGCCAGCCCCAGCAGCACCGCCAGCGCCAAAACAAACAGCAGGGCAAACCACCCGCCCATCTTGGCCGAATCCGACAGAGCCCAGGCGAGGGCGCCCAGCGCAACAACCACCAGCGCCGAAATCCCCACCTGCAGCCGCCGCTCCCACCAGCGCGCAAACCACGCGCCTACGCCTTGCGGCCGCTGCTCGACCAGCCTGCGCAGCACCAGCGCCGGCCTCACCGCGCGCACCTCCAGCAGCGGCGGAAGAGAAAACAGCAGCGTAGTCAGCAGACCCGTCGCCAGCCCAGCCGCGGCCGGCCGCCAGGGAAATCCGAGTGTTGCATGAATCGCCAGCAGGGGTCCGAAGACCACCGGCAGCGCGGCCATCACGCCCACGCCCGCGGCCACGCCCAACAATCCTCCGGCAACGCCCAGAGCCAGCGTTTGCAGCAGAAAAATCCGCAGCAGATCGCCCGAATCCGCGCCCAAGGCCTTCAAAATGGCCAGCATGTCCATGCGCTGCTCCAGGTGCGCGTGCATGGCCATCGCGACGCCGATTGCCCCCAGCACCATCGCCACCAGGCAGATCAGGCTCAGCATCGCGGTTGCGTTGTCCAGCCCGCGGGTCAGCGCCGGGTTGCCCTCGCGGAAGTCCATCACCTGCGCGTCGGGCAATGCCGCCTCCACCTGCTTGCGCAGCGCGGCCAAATCGGCTTGGGAGTCCTTTTGCGGAGGCAGCTTGATCAAGAGCCGCTGGCTGACCCGGCTGCCTGGAGCCATCAAGCCCGTCCGCCCAAGCGCCGCCTGCGAGATCATCACCCGCGGTCCCAGGCCCGCTCCGGCAATCAGCCGGTCCGGCTCCTCGTTCAGCACCGCCGCAATGCGGAAGTTTCTGCCGCCCAGCCGCAGCGTCTCCCCCACATGTGCATTCAGCCGGATGAGAAACTCCTCAGCCACCACCGCCGAGTCGCCCGCCGTTCCTCCGCCCAGAGCCTGCGTCAGACTCATCGCCGGCTCCAGCTCGGCCGTGCCGTAGAACGGGTACTCAGCCGGATCCACGGCTTTGAGCGAAACCAGCAGCGGCACCGGGTCCGGCGGAACGGAAGCCATGGAAACAGTCTCCGTCACCCAGGTCATCCGAATATCGCCTGTCCGAATCCCGCCGCCGCTGCGCCGAATCAGGGCGGCAATCCTGCCCTCTTCCTCCGCCGTCGGCGCATGAAAGAGCCGCGCGCTCAGGTCGCCACCCATCAGCGAGCGCGCCTCCGTGCCCAATGTTTGCCGGAAGCTCGAACTGAAGCCGCGCACGCCCACCAGCGCCGCCACTCCCACGGCCACCGACAGCACCACAAAAGCGAACTTGGCGGGCGCCGAGCGCAAATCGCGCCAGCCAATCGCGGCCGCGCGCTTCCAACTCAATGCGCGCTTAGCCATATTTTTCCTCGTTCTGGACGAGAATCCCTCCTGAATCCGAGGAGGGCACGCAGCCGGGCAATGTATCTTCCACGATCAGCCCATCGCGCAGCACAATCTTGCGGTCGGCGCGGCTGGCGATCTCGGGATCGTGCGTGACCAGAACCAACGTGGTCCCCGCCCGCTTGTTCCGCTCCAGCAGCAGGTCCAGCACCAGCTTTCCGTTGACCGAGTCCAGGTTGCCGGTCGGCTCATCGGCCATCACAATCGGCGGCGCGACGATAAAAGCCCTGGCCAGCGCCACCCGCTGCTGTTCGCCGCCCGATAGCTGCACCGGGTAGTGATTCATCCGCTCCGCGAGGCCAACCTCGTTCAGCAGCCGCCGCGCCAGTTCCAGACCGCTGCCCACCAGGTTCAGCTCATGCGGCAGCAGCACGTTTTCCAGAGCTGTGAGAGTTTCGATCAATTGATAGGACTGGAAGACGAATCCGATCTTCGCACCGCGCACAGCGGCCAGTTCCCTTTCGGCCAGATTGTGAATCGGCACGCCATCCAACCAGATTTCGCCGCTGCTGGGCGTGTCGAGCCCCGCCAGCAAGCCCAGCAGCGTGCTCTTGCCGCTGCCGCTCGCCCCCACGATGGCCACAAACTGCCCCGCCGGAATCGTCAGCGAAATCCCCTTCAGAATCTCCACTCGCTGCGCGCCGTTCTGAATCCACTTTCTCGCGTCCCGAACCTCGATCACCCTGCCCGCCTCCTCGACACGTTCTCCCACCCATGCATCTTCGCAAATGCAGTCATTCTATGGGATGCTGCAACGAGCCACCCAATCCCGAAAACTCCTCCTGATCCGAAGCGAGTAGGCTTCGCTCATTTTTTAGACGGAACAGGCCAGGACTTTTCCTCCAGCGAATGTGCCTTCGGGCTGAGAAATTGTTGCGCAGAGTTTTTCAGGAAGTTCAGGCTGGCCCAGGAAATTCATGCTGGCCGCGACGTCCATCTCCATCAGTAGCGCCGCCTTCAAGCAGTAGCGCCGTCTTCCAACAGTAACGCCGACCTCCCGGTCGGCTGTCCTGTGGGTCTCCTGACAGCCCGTGGTGAAAATCGGGTTTTGAAAGGGCACGACTTCAGTCGTGCCGCAAATACCTGATTACAAACGACGGCTTTAGCCCCTGAGGGACGGTTTTCGGCATATTCGACTTTCACCACAGGCTGCCGACCTACAGCTGACACCCGCCGTCGCATCTTCCCGTTGCCCGGCATCTTTTTATCGAATAATTGTAAAGGCTGAAGAGTTACCCTGCGGCGCTCCGTAATCCAGGTCGAATCCAAGCTGCAACTTAGCCGCCTCCGACATCATGCCCGCATTCCACGGCGGATCGAAGACCACCTCGACCGCAACCTCTGTGACCTCCGGCAGTTGCTCAAGACGGCTCTTGACCTCTCCCTTGATTACGTCCGACATCCCGCAACCCGGCGCCGTCAACGACATCCTGATCTCGATTTTCTTCGCGCCGCCTTCGAGGGATAAAACATCGGACGAATAGATCAGGCCGAGATCTACGATATTGACCGGAATTTCGGGATCGCGAACTTTTTTCAACTGCTCAAGAATCATCTCTTCGCGAAATCTCTCCGGCGCAACTGGGTTACCGGCTTCCGGAGCGGAAAGTCGAAGCGCGCCCCCATCGCGCGCATCCACACGGTAGAGGACGCCCTGGCCGGCGCGGATCGTATAACTTCCCGGCGCGGACTCTAAGACTTGTACACGTGTGCCTGCCATAAGACGGCTGCGCGCTCCGCTGGGAATCTGGATGACTTCGCAATCGCGGTCCAACAGAATTGGCTCGGTGTCTTGCATACGATGCTCCCTGCTCCAGTTAGTAAGAACTTATTGATCGGGAGCCGTTTCCTGTTGATCTCCCAGCGCGCTTTCCAATGCGCGCCACGCCAGCGTTGCGCATTTCACGCGCGCGGGAAACTCGCACACTCCCGAAAAGGCCTCCAGTTTGCCCATCTCGGGATGCTCGCCATCGGCCTCCACCTGTCCCGTCACCATGTCGCGAAACTGCCTGAAGAGTTGGAGTGCCTCGGCTCTGGTCTTCCCCTTGATGCACTGGGTCATCATCGATGCCGACGCCTTCGAGATGGCGCAGCCTGTCCCCTGAAACCCAATATCGCGAATCCTGTCGTCTACGACGTTGAGAAATACTGTGAAGTGATCGCCGCAGAGCGGGTTGTATCCTTCGGCGCTGTGGTTCACAGTGGCCGGCGGGCGATAATTGCGCGGGGCCTTGCTATGCTCCAAGATGACTTCCTGATAGAGCTCGCGCAAATCAGCCATCAGCCAAACACCTCCTGCACCCGGCGGATTCCCGCCGCCAGTGCATCCACTTCCTCTTTCGTATTGTAGGCTGCAAACGAGGCCCGCGCCGTGGCGGGAATCCCGAAGCGCTCCATCACCGGCTGAGCGCAGTGATGACCGGTACGGATAGCGATTCCCTGCTGATCGAGAATCGTCCCAATGTCGTGAGGATGGATGCCGTCGAGCACAAACGAGAGAACCCCAGCCTTCTCCCTGGCCGTGCCGATCAGCCGCACGCCGTCCATCGCCGACAGCGTTTTGGTCGCGTAGTCCAGTAACTCATGCTCGTGAGCGGCAACCCTGTTCAACCCCAGGCCTTTCACATATTGGATCGCCGCGTGCAGGCCGATGGCTCCCGCAATGTCGGGCGTTCCCGCTTCAAACTTGAACGGCAGCTCGTTATAAGTCGTCTTCGCGAATGTAACCGAACGGATCATATCCCCGCCGCCCTGATAAGGAGGCATGGCCTCCAGCAAGGCAGCCTTTCCGTAAAGAACGCCGATTCCCGTGGGGCCATAGAGTTTGTGGCCGGAAAATGCGTAAAAATCGCAATCGAGAGCCTGCACATCCACGGAAAGATGCGGCACTGCCTGCGCCCCATCGATCAAAACAGGAATGTTCATGGAATGCGCCATCTCGATCACGCGCCTCACCGGGTTGATCGTCCCCAGCGCGTTCGAGACATGCGCCACAGCAACCATCTTGGTTCGCGGGCCAAGCAGTTTCTGAAACTCATCGAGGATCAACTCGCCGCGATCGTTGATGGGCGCAACCTTCAGATGCGCCCCTTTTTCTTCGCAAAGCATCTGCCAGGGAACGATATTCGAGTGATGCTCCATGGCGGTGATCAGGACTTCATCTCCGGCGCCCACATTCGCCCGGCCATAACTCTGGGCCACCAGATTGATGGCTTCCGTCGTGCCGCGAACAAAGATGATCTCGCGCTGGTCGGCGGCATTGAGAAACTCCCGCACAGACTGGCGCGCCTGTTCGTGCTCCTCCGTAGCCAGGCCGGAAAGATAATGCACGCCGCGATGGATGTTGGCGTTTTCCTGCTTGTAATAGCGAGATATGGCTCGAATGACCGAGTTAGGCTTCTGCGATGTAGCCGCGTTGTCAAGGTACACGAGTTTCTTGCCGTTCACGCGGCGCCCGAGAATGGGAAAGTCCCGGCGAACCTTGCGTGCATCCAGATCATTCCCGGCCAGAAGCGCCGGGCGCAAAGACAAGTCATCTGACGGCGGATAAACCAGCGTTGTCATCCAACTTCCTCCCAGTGCTGCCGTGTCTCATCCCCGGTTGCCTCGAGCGGCGCGCCCGGCGTGGCATGAGCGATGCCGATGAGCCGATCCTGCAGCAGGTTCTCAACGAAGCTGCGAACCGCGGACTGCTGGATGCGGCCCACACATTCACCGGCAAAGGCCTCTAACAGCGCCTTTCTCGCATGAACCTCATCCAATCCGCGCGAACGCAGGTAAAAAAGCGCATTCTCGTCGATTTGACCAATGGTTGCGCCATGCGTGCACTTCACGTCGTCGGCATGAATCTCCAACTGCGGCTTGGTGTCGATCCGCGCATCGTCCGAGAGCAGAAGATTGCGATTGGTCTGCTTCGCATCGGTCTTTTGCGCGTCCTTGTGAACGATAATGCGACCGTGGAAGACGCCATGCGCCTGGCCATCGAGAATTCCATTGTAGAACTGGCGGCTGCTGCCGTTCGGGCTGGCGTGCTCCACCAGCATATAGTTATCCAGATGCTGGTGGCCGGCTCCGATAAAGAGTCCGTTGATAAGGCATTCTGCGCCTTCGCCAGCCAGAACCGGATGCACGTTATTGCGCACCAGGCTGCCACCCAGTAGAATGGAATGCGATGCCACGTTGGCGGCTCGGCCCTGCTGCGTGCGCAGTGTGGAAATATTGAAGGACCGGTCATTCTCGCGCTCGATCATGCAATGCGAAACGACGGCGCCATCGCCGGCCACCAGTTCGGTGACGGCATTCGAGAAAGCGACATCGTCTCCCAGCGACACGCAGTCTTCGACCACCGCGGCCTCGCTTCCCGCTTCGGCAACGATGAGCGTGCGCGGGTGAGTCATGATCGCCTCATCCTCGCCGACAGACAAATACAAGAGATGCACCGGCTGCTCGATCAGCGCGCTTTTGCGGATATGAATATACGCGCCATCCTCCCACAAAGCCGCATTCAGCGCCACAAACGCATCGCGGCGCGTATTGGCATGGCGTCCCAAATGCAGCTTGACGCCTTCCTCATCCCGCGCAACCGCTTCAGCCAGACTGCACACTTCGAGTCCGGCAGGGAGATTGTTCAGCCTCGATAGTTGCGGCGCAAAACGCCCATTAATGAAGACCATCTGACAGACGGACCCGGCCATATCATAGAGTTCGATCTGCCGCGCTGATACCGCTGGATGTTCGCTGGCAGCCATGCGAAACGGAATTTGAGCCAAAACGGAGACATTGGTAAACCGCCAGTCTTCGTCGCGAGTGGTCGGGAATCCGGCCTCGTTGAAACGCACCAGCGCGTCCTCGCGCAAGCTCCGAAGCCAGCCCGGATCGTGCGCCGCCGAATGCTTCTGCAAATTGTCGAATATTTCGAGATAATTTCCCAGTTGCTCTGGTGCAATCGTCATGATCTTCCGCCTCAGGCAGGCAATCCCTGCCCTGTTTCAGCTTCCGCCCAACCGTAACCCTGTTCTTCCAGTTCCAGCGCCAGTTCCGGACCGCCCGAGCGCACAATCTGCCCATCCACGAGCACATGCACAAAGTCGGGAACAATGTAATCCAGTAACCGCTGGTAGTGAGTTACCAGGAGCATCGCGCGATCCGGGCTGCGCAGGGCGTTGATGCCCTTGGCCACAATCCTCAACGCGTCAATATCCAGGCCCGAATCCGTCTCATCCAGAATCGCGAGCTTCGGTTCGAGCATCGCCATCTGCAGAATCTCGTTGCGCTTCTTTTCGCCGCCCGAGAAGCCCTCGTTCACCGAACGGCTCATAAGCTTCTCGTCCATCTCCAGCAGATTCAAGCGCTCCCGGAAGAGAGGAAGAAAATCCATGGCATCCAACTCATCCTCGCCGCGATACTTGCGCATCGCGTTCATGGCCGCGCGGAGAAAATAAGCGTTGCCGATTCCCGGAATCTCAACCGGATACTGAAACGCCATGAAGATCCCTTCGCAGGCGGCCACTTCCGGTTTCATCTCCAGCAGATCCTTGCCGCGGAACCATATCTCCCCGCTCGTCACCTTATAAGTGTCGCGGCGGGCGAGCACCTGCGCCAGAGTGCTCTTGCCCGAGCCGTTGGGGCCCATGATGGAGTGGACCTCGCCGGCGTTGATGGTCAGATTGACACCCTTGAGAATTTCATGACCTTCGACGGTCGCGTGTAAATCCTTGATTTCGAGTAAACTCATTTTTTCTTTCCTCTCCTTTGTCCTTTTCTGCCGCCGGGCACAAGCCTTCTGTCACCGGGTCATCAGCCCACGCTGCCCTCCAGGCTGACTCCCAAAAGCTTCTGGGCTTCAACTGCGAACTCCATGGGAAGCTCGCGAAACACCTGCTTGCAGAAGCCGTTGACGATCATCGAGACGGCGTCCTCGGCCGTCAGCCCGCGCTGTTGCAGGTAGAAAAGCTGGCTTTCGCCGATCTTTGAAGTCGATGCTTCATGCTCCATGCGCGCCGTCGAATTTCTCACTTCGATGTACGGAAAGGTGTGCGCGCCGCATTGGTCGCCAATCAGAAGCGAGTCGCATTGCGTGTAATTGCGCGCGCCCGAGGCTCCCTTCATGATCTTCACCTGCCCCCGGTAAGTGTTCTGTCCGAAGCCAGCGGAAATGCCCTTCGACACGATGGTGCTGCGGGTGTTCTTGCCGATATGGATCATCTTCGTTCCCGTGTCGGCCTGCTGACGGTTGTTGGTCAAGGCCACGGAGTAAAATTCGCCCACCGAGTTATCGCCCTGCAGAATGCATCCGGGGTACTTCCAGGTAATCGCCGAGCCGGTTTCCACCTGGGTCCACGAAATCTTCGAGTTCACCCCCTGGCACTTGCCGCGCTTGGTCACGAAGTTATAGATTCCCCCCTTGCCTTCCTTGTCTCCCGGATACCAGTTCTGCACGGTGGAGTACTTGATCTGCGCGTTGTCGAGCGCGATCAGTTCGACCACCGCGGCGTGTAACTGGTTCTCATCGCGAACGGGCGCCGTGCAACCTTCCAGATAACTCACGTAGGAGCCTTCGTCGGCAATAATCAGCGTGCGCTCGAACTGCCCTGTTCCCTGGGCGTTGATGCGGAAGTACGTGGAAAGCTCCATCGGACAGTGCACCCCCTTCGGAACGTAGACGAAAGAACCGTCCGTGAACACGGCCGCGTTGAGCGAGGCAAAGAAGTTATCCGTATAGGGAACCACCGAACCCAGGTACTTGCGCACCAGTTCGGGATGCTTCTGCACCGCCTCGGAGAAGGAGCAGAAAATCACTCCCAGCTCCCCCAGCTTCTCCTTGAAGGTGGTGGCCACCGATACGCTGTCGAAGACCGCGTCCACGGCCACGCCGGCCAGCATCTTCTGCTCGTTGAGCGGAATGCCCAGCTTCTCGTAGGTGCGCAGAAGCTCCGGGTCCAGGCTCGCCAGACTATCGAGAGCGGGCTTCTGTTTGGGCGCCGAATAGTAGACGATGTCCTGATAATCGATCGGCGGATAGCTGATATTGGCCCACGCCGGCTCGCCCTTGCTCTTTTCGAGCGAGGTCCAGTGACGCAGCGCCCTGAGCCGCCACTCGAGCATGAACTCCGGTTCACCCTTTTTGGCGGAGATCACGCGGACGGTTTCCTCGCTCAACCCCTTGGGAACTCGATCTTCGTCAATCGCCGTGACGAAGCCCCACTTGTAATCCTGTTGCGCCAGATCGCGAATGACGTCCACTTCGGTGCTCATGAATACTCTCCTGGGGATGCGGGCTCAAAACGCCTGAGGCCGCCCCGAAGATGCACTTTCGACCTCCATCTTCGGGGCCTGATTGCTGCACGGTTTGCCGTACCGCTGCGCAGGAAGCCGCCATCTCAATAATATAGGACTATTTCAGTCCCATATTGATTCGAGTGTACTACCACCCCCTTTTCTTTTCAAGGGAACCTCGCAATGCAATTGTATTTTTGCCAAAATTTATCGGCCGGGGGCGCGGCTTACAGGCGAGCGCGCCGCGAAGGCGGTTCCGTCTTCGCTGCCACGACCGCCTGACCGGCTCTACGGTTGCGGGCAGGAGCAGCCTGCGCGCGCTCCGGCAGTGGGGTCCAGGGCAAAGGATGCAGCCTGACTGCCGGAAGCAGACCGGAAGTGGTTGCAGAGCAGCGCGATCGGGTTTCTTCTTGCCTGAGTTGGCTGAGCGGGAACAACGGAAACCGAAGCAGAACCGGCAGCCGGAACGCTCTCCAGCGCGAGGGCGGCGTCATGAACAGGAGCCGGCGCGAGGGCGGCAGAAGAAGCTGTGGAAACAGGAGCGGGCGCGGCGGCGACAGGAGAACCAGCAACAGGAACAACCGGAGCGAGGGCGAAAGTCGTAACCGGAGCGGATGCCGGCGCAGCCGGATGAACAGCCTTGACCTTTTCCTTGACGAAGACCGTGAAGACGCCCGGCTCATCTTCGACCGTGGCAGTGCCGCATCGATTGGGCGCGCTGAGCCCGTCGCGGCGGATCAGTTCCACGCTGAAGCTGGCCTTGCCGGGTTTGCCCATGCAGAGCGGACTCTTGCTGACCCAGACCTGAAGCCAGGGAAGATTTTCCAACTGGCGGGAGAGCCGTACCTGGCCATGTGCGTCGGTGAGCACTTCCTCGCGGAATTGCTGGTCGTGAAGGTCGTGCCGGTCATAGCCGGCGATCAGCACCAGGTGCCGATAGGCAAGCGGATGGCCGTCTGTGCCGTCGAGGATGCGAACCGTAATGGGATCGTTGTGAACAACCGGAAAGGTCTCATTCGCGCCGCTTGTCGTCGCGGTCACCAGAACAAGCCCGGCGGCAAGAGAAAATACGAGAGATCGGATCATGGCTTGCACCTTTGGGAGTGATTGAAAACTCCAGGTTTGTGTCAGGGCGCGGCTTCAGTCGTGCCGCAAAAGCCACAAAAGCAGCGAAAACTTCAGCCTCGGAGCCTGAGAAAGAAACCAGAGGCGGAACCTGTCTCTTCAATAATCTCCTGGAGATTCTATCGGCACAACCCGCTGCAACTGAAGGTTTCTGTCTGATTCCCGAAGCTAAAGCCCGGCGGATTGTGCGGCCCTTTCCGGGACGGCTGAGGCCCGTGGTGAAAGTCAGGTTTTGAAAGGGCACGACTTTAGTCGTGCCGCAAATACTTGATTACAAACGATGGGCTTTAGCCCCTGAGGGACGGTTTCCGGCATATTCGACTTTCACTACAGGCTGCTGAGGCCGTGCCCTTTAAAACCGCTCTTCATCAAAAACCAAATTGAGCAAATTCGCTCTACCCTTCCACGGTCCGTTTCAACTGCCCGCAGGCGGCGTAGATGTCGCGCCCGCGCGGCTTGCGCAGATAGGCGGGAACGCCCGCGCCGGTCAAAATGCCGCGAAAGGCCTCCACGGCTTCCGGTTGCGGCGTCGAATAAGGAATGCCGGGGCCGGGGTTCCAGGCAATCAGGTTCACCTTGGCAGGCAATCCCGTTCCGCGCACCAGACGGGCGACTTCGCGAGCGTCTTCGGGACGGTCGGTGACCCCGCCCAGCAGAACGTACTCGAAGGTGATCCGCTCGCGCGGGCGAAGCTGCACCTTGCGCACCGCCTCCACCACGGCTTCGATGGGCCACTTGTGGTTGATGGGCATGATCTCGCCGCGGATTCGGTCGTTGGGCGCGTTCAGGCTGATGGCCAGCTTGGGACGCAAATCGGCCGGCTCGGCGGCAAAGCGCTCGATGCCGGGAACGATGCCGGAGGTGGAGACGGTCATCCGCCGCGGGCTCAGGCCCACCTCCCGCACCAGCAGACGCACCGCGCCCATGAAATTGTCGTAGTTCAGAAACGGTTCGCCCATGCCCATGAAGACCAGGTTCACGCGGTCGCGGCCGACCTCGACCGCGTGCCGGTCGAAGACCGCCAGCACCTGGCCGGCAATCTCGCCCGCCGTCAGGTTGCGCTGAAAGCCGAGCTTGGCCGTGAGGCAGAACCCACAGTTCACCGCGCAACCCACCTGGCTGGAGACGCAGAGGGTCGCCCTGCTCCACCCGCGCCCCCCGCGCCACCTGCGGTGGGGCCAACTGCCTTCGGCCACCTGCACCATCTGCATTGCGGTGCCCGGTTCATCTTGAGCGCCCTTCGTCTCTGCCGGGTCTGGATCGCTGCCGTCGCCGGTTTCCCCGTCGTCGCCCTCCGGCATCCAGACGGTCTCTACAGTCTGGTCGCCGCTCTGCGCCCCGATCTGCATTCCGGCCTGCGCCCCGGCGACGATGGACCGGCCACCGGAAATTCCTGATTCCGCCCCGGCCTGCGCCTCCCGGCCCTGGCCGCGAACCAAGTAGCGTTCCGTTCCGTCGGCGGATTGGAAGAGCTGGACGATGGCCGGCCGGTCCACCTGCCAGCCCTCCACGGCAAGCCGACGGCGCAGTGCCCTGGGCAGGGTGGCGATCGCATCCAGATCCGCAATCCGTTGACGATAAATGGCTTCGGCTAACTGCCGTCCCCGCCAGGCCGGTTCGCCCGCCTCCACCATCCGAGCCGCCAGCGCCTCGGCGTCCATACCGAAGAGTGCCCGGCCAGGGAGCGTTGCCCCCTCCACGGAATCTCTGTCCGCGACTGGCTGGCCGGAGGAACCAAGCTGAACAAGCTGGAGGGGAGGATTGCTCATCGCTGGGGTCAGCATAGAGCATTTTCCTCTTCCACGGCAGTCCTTTTCGCCGCAAACGGCCCTTCGCCTGGCCCGCGGCACAGAATCGGCGACGGGAGCCTCCCGCGCCGCGCAACTCTCATGGGCCTACAATTGAAGAATCGGAGGACGATGACCAACGAGAGAAATCTTCGCCGCACGCTGTTGCCAAGCGGGCTGATCGTGCTGACTGAGCGCATGGAGCACATGCGCTCGGTGGCCATGGGGGTGTGGATCAAATCCGGTTCCCGCTGCGAGCCGGTGGAGACCAACGGCATCTCCCACTTTGTGGAGCACATGCTCTTCAAAGGCACCCGCTCCCGCTCGGCGCAGAACATTGCCCGCCAGATGGATTCGATCGGCGGCAATCTGGACGCTTTTACCGGCAAGGAGACCATCTGCTTCAACGTCAAGTCGCTGGCCGAGCACGTTCCCATCGCCCTCGATGTCCTGACCGACCTGGTGCTCAACCCCCTGTTCGACCTGCCCGACATCGAACGCGAGCGCAGCGTGATTCTCGAAGAGATCAAGATCGACGAGGACAATCCGGACGTGCTGGTTCAGGAGTTGTTTACCCAGGCCTTCTGGAAGGACCATCCGCTGGGCAAGCCTATTCTGGGCACTTCGGCGACGGTGGCCAAGCTGGACCGGCAGAGCCTATTGGCCTACCACGGCGACCGCTTTCACGGCGGCAACATCCTCTTCTCCGCGGCCGGAAACCTGGATCACGACCGCTTTACCGAGGCGGTGGCGGAGAAGTTCTCCTCCCTGGCGGGCGGCGAGACGCTCCATGAGTTGCCCGCGCCCAAGGCCGGCGCGCGCATCGTGCTGCGCAACAAGAAATCCCTGGAGCAGGTGCAGATCTGCCTGGGCGTCTCCGCGCCTCCGGTTGCCGACGAGAATCGCTTTGCCACCATCATTTTGAATACGGTTCTGGGCGGCGGCATGAGCTCGCGCCTCTTCCAGACCATCCGCGAGGAGCGTGGCATGGCCTACTCGATCTACTCCGACCTGAGCCCCTTCCGCGACACCGGAACGCTGTGCGTTTACGCCGGCACCGCGACCGGCAAGGCGCTCGAGGTGGTGGACCTGACCCTGGCCGAGTTCCGCAAGCTGAAGGAGTCCGCGCTCGATGAAGAGGAGCTGGGACGCGCCAAGGACCAGATCAAGGGCAACCTGCTGATGGGCCTCGAAAGCTCGAACTCGCGCATGGCCAACCTGGCGCGCCAGCAGATGTACTTTCAGGAATTCATTCCCGTGGAGGAGATTATCGCCAGCATCGACGCCGTGGACTCCGGACAGGTGCAGGCCATGGCGCAGCAGCTCTTCGACCCCGCGCACATCGCCGTTACCCTGCTGGGCCGCCTGGACGGCGTCAAACTGCAGCGCTCGCGGCTGGTGTGCTGAGAAGCAGCTTCCAGCTATCGGACCTGTTCGCACGCCCCCAGCGCGAAAATCGTCTGGGTTCTGGCCTTTTTCCCCAGCCAGCATGGATGCGGATGGCGCATCCGCGCCGGAGTTGGAGGCAGTCGTCGATATTCTTTAATTTTTCAACAAACTGTTGTACACTCGTTTCCATGAATCAGTCGCTTCATGCCGCCAGGCATTTCTCTTGTTGTCCCTGTTGCCGCTAGCAACAGCCTCTCTGCGACTGAAAATCTATTCTGCATCGGGAATCCTTTGGCTATAGATGATTGTGCCCCACACACCGAGGGCATAAGACGTTCTGAGCTTTGAGATTGCAGAGGGATGCTTTCCGTCGCACGATTCTTCCTCCCACCCCCGATTTCATCAAGGAGAAAATCGCTATGCGCGTCATTGCATCCATCTTCCATTTGCCAGTGTCCAGAAGCCTCTTCGCCGCCTTTGCTCTGCTCGTTGCTCTGTCCTTTACCGCCCCTGCGGCACAGGCGCAGAGCCTGGGCTATGAAGGCCCCACGGGCGTCTTTGTTACGCCGCTGGCTTCGGTCTCAGCCTCGCCCGCCAAGGGCCTGGGACAGCCCTCCGTTGCCTATCACTTCCTGGCTGGCGGACCTGTGATCGGCGACTTCAGCACCGTCTCGATCACCGAGGGCTTCGCCAAGCGCTTTGAAGTGGGTTACACCAGCGAGATTCACGCCGGTCCGGACCCCGATGCCCTGTGGAACAACGATTTCGACATCCTCCACGGCAAGGCCATCGTTCTGCCGGAGAACTCCTTTAAAACCAAGTGGATTCCGGCGATCTCCGTGGGCGGAATCTTCCGCTTCAACGACCACGATGCCTACGACGGGGCCACCGCGGCACAAACAGGGTCCACCGCGCAAAACCAAAGGAACGGCGATGTCTATCTGGTGGGGACCAAGACCATCACGCAGATCAGCAAGAAGGTTCCGGTACTGCTGTCGGCCGGTCTGCGCGGCACCGATGCCTCGCTGTGGGGTCTGGGCGGCAACGCTCCCGGCTTCTCGGCGCGCGGCTTCGGCGCGCTGGCCCTGGTCTTCACCGGCCCCGGCAAGAGCGCCATCATCGTGGCTTCGGAGGTCTCGCAGCAGCCGCAGCGGATCAAGGTGGGGCAGGCTTCGGCCCTCGACATTCCCACCTCCGAGGTCTATGCCGTGCGCATCGTTCCTTTGCCCAAGTACAAGCTCAACTTTGACGGAGGCATTTTGCATGCCGGAGGCAATGTCGGCGGCTTGAACCTGGATGCTCGCGCCCGCGTGGCCTTCGGCATCTCCTACGGATTCTGAAAAACAGCTTCTAGCTGTTAGCTCTTGTTGGCTGCTGACAATCGCCGCTTGCAGCAGGTTTCGGCTCCAGTCCTTCCGGCGTGCTGCTACGGCGGAAGGCGCCAACAACCAGCTAGAAGCTAGCGCTGGAAGCTGCTCTTTGAGCGCCTCATTTCCCTTCCGCGTCCATACGTTGTAGGATTTTCTCGAACGTCCGGAGTCTTGCGGACGCTCCACGAGGCACTGGAAACCCATGAATGGCAAGAACTCGCGCTGTTGCGTCCGCCGCGCACCTCTGTCCAACGGTTTTACTTTGATGGAGTTGCTGATCGTCATCGCCATCATCCTGATCCTCATGCTCATGGCGATTCCCACCATCGGCGGCATCAAGAAACAGGCCAACGAGACTTCGGCGATCAACTCCGTTCAGGTGATCGAAAAGGCGCAGATGCAGTACGAGTCCACCTACCCGGTCAATGGCTACGCCTGCAGCCTGACGGCGCTCGGTGGCGATCCCAAATCCGGCGCGCCCACGCCCGCCGCCGCGCAGTTGATGCAGAGCGATCTGGCCTCCGGCATCAAGTCCGGTTACATCTTCGCCATCAGCAACTGCACCAAGGTGAATTTGAACGGCACGGACCGCATCACGGGCTATCAGATTACGGCGGTTCCCCAGACGGTGGGCAAGACCGGCAACCGCGGTTTCTGCAGCGACGAGTTCGGCACCATCAAGTCCGATCCGGCGGGCGGCACCAACTGCACCCAGCCGCTGCAATGAGCGCAGGCTGAGCTCCAGGGCGCGCCAGCCGTGCCGGGTGCGCCCCGGAGAGTTTTCCGCCCGCAAGCAGGCGCGCCCCTTCGGAAACAGTCGCGGACGCCGGCTTTTGACCGCTCGTTTTAGTACCAACTGCGGGTGCCCCAGGTCTCGATTTTGAGACCTGGGTTTGGAACAGCAGCGTACCAAATCACATGGTCAGAGCCGCCATGCGTCGAGAAACCCTGAATACATTACGGGCTTTGGCCCGGGGAGAATGCTTTTTTTGAAGAATTCGACGTTGAATCGTTTCTTATTTGCGGCCTGCGCCGCATCGATCCTGCTAGCCGCGCTGTTCTCGATCCGTCTCAGCGCTCAAGAACCCTCGCCGTCCGCGAAGGACCTGGCCCAGCGCGTCGATCGCCAGTACAACCGGCTCCATTCGCTCAGGGCCAGCTTCACGGAGAGTTATGAGGGGCTGGGAGTGCGGCGCACCGAGAGCGGAACGCTGCTGCTGCTGAAGCCGGGCCGCATGAAGTGGGAGTACAGCGAGCCGGCCGGAAAGCTCTTTCTGCTGGACGGCAAGTACGCCTGGTTTTACTCCCGCGGCGACTCTCAGGTGCAGCGCATCCCGGCCAAGGAGCTGGACGATCTGCGTTCGCCGCTACGCTTTCTGCTGGGGCACACGGAACTGGAAAAGGAATTGAGCAACCTGACGCTGACGCCGGCCGCGGCGGGTGAGTTTACGCTCACCGGCCAGCCCAAGGGGCAGGAAAGGCGCGTGCGCCGGCTTAGCCTCACCGTGACCGCGGAGGGCGCCATCACGGGAATCGAGATGGAAGAGACCGACGGCGCGCTCACCCGCTTTACCTTCACCGGCCAGCAGCCCAACGCGCCGATCTCCGCCGGCACATTCCACTTCACGCCGCCCGCCGGCGTTCCCGTGGTCGCCGGTCTGCCGCCGGTGTAAGACCAGGGACCAGGGGAACAGTTCCTGCATGACGCTCAGGGGAATGTAGAGTTTCTGGTTTTCTCTTTCATTGTTGCCGTGGCTGATGGGCTCCACGCGGCCGATCACGGTGAAGCTGATCTCGTTGATGGTGATCGTCTCGCTCAGCACCAGCAGCGAGCCCACGCCCCAGGCAATCCCGAACATGGTCAGGAAGCTGCGCAGTTTGTTGGCCGCGATGACGCGGAAGACCTGGACGAGCGTGTCGGAGAATGTCTGCATGGCGTTCGCAGGCGCGATTCAGAACCCTCCGCGCAAAACAGCGCGGCAGGGGAGAGCGCCTGACAACCACTACGCGGTTTGAGGGTGGGATATTCCCTGAAAATCGGGCATTCAGAGCAAGCGCATTCCCGCGGACCGGGAGGCATCCACGTCGAATGTCACTGTCTCCCGGCAGCCCCCGGCATGGCCGGAGCGCTCGATGAGACAGTCGGCAAGGTCGGCCTTGGAAGCGGCGAAACGGCGCAGAGCCTGGTTTACCACCGTCTGATTTTCGACGGCAAGTTCCGGGGAATCGAGCAGCCGCTCCAGGAGCTGGACCAACTCCGCCTTGTGCAGCCGATAGCGGCTGCGCAGAACCCAAACCAGTTCGATCAACGAGACCAGGGAGACAAAACCCGGCGCCTCGGGCGAAAGGGTTTGAAGAAATTCTTCTCCCCGGCGGCACTGCTCCGGATCGTCCTGCGCGTAAAACCGGACCAGAATGTTGGTGTCGAGTCCTGTCATCGTGCGCGGCTCAATCCTCGAAGGTCAATTCCCCCGCCCAGCCTTTGGCAATCGTTTCGTTCATCTCCTCAATGGTGACCGGCTTGCCTGTCCAATGCACACAGCCTTTCATGTCCATGAGTAAGCCGGTTTTGGGCTTGAGAATGAATTCCCCGTGCTCGCCTTCGATGAACCGGACCCGGTCGCCAGTTTTGAGCCCCAGCTTCTTGCGAACCTCCGCCGGGATGGTGATCTGCCCCTTGGATGTAACCGCCGCGGTAGCCATTGGACCTCCCTGTACGCGCTTCCCTGAAGCAATGATAGCCCATTTTCCTTACCTTCGGTAAGGAAAATGACGGTTTCCGCCACCCGGCCGGGATCGCCCGTCGCGGAACTCTATTTTTCGTAGGTGTAAAACCCGCGTCCCGACTTGCGCCCCAGCCAGCCTGCGTCCACCATGCGCACCAGCAGCGGGCAGGGGCGGTATTTTGGATCGCCGAAGCCCTCCTGCAGCACGCGCAGAATGTCCACGCACACATCCAGGCCGATGAAGTCGGCCAGAGTGAGCGGGCCCATGGGGTGATTCATGCCCAGCTTGAAGACCTGATCGACGGCCTCGGGCGAGGCCACGCCCTCCATCACGGCAAAGGCCGCCTCGTTGATGAGCGGCATCAGAACGCGGTTGGAGACAAATCCGGGCGCGTCGTTGACCTCGACCGGCGTCTTGCCCAGCGTGACGGCCAGCGCCTCGACGGAGGCAAAGGTTTCGTCGCTGGTGGCCAGGCCGCGGACCAGCTCCACCAGCGCCATCACCGGCACGGGGTTGAAGAAGTGCATCCCGATCACATGTTGCGGACGGCGGGTCTGGGCGGCCAGTTTGGTGATGGAAATGGACGAGGTATTCGTGGCCAGAAGGACGTTTTCGGGCAGAATGCGGTCGAGCGAGCGGAAAAGCTCCGCCTTCAGATCGAAGCGCTCCGAGGCGGCCTCAATCGCGAATTCCGCACCTCTGAGCGCCTCGCGATCCACCGTTGTCGCAATGCGGGCCAGCGTCGGCTCGATCTCCCCTTCGGTCAGCTTGCCTTTGGCGGCCTCGCGGCCCAGGTTCATGCGAATCTGCGCGAGCGCCCGGTCCAGGAAACGCTGCTCCACGTCGCACAGCAGCACGCTGAACCCCGCGCTAGCAAAAACATGGGCGATGCCGGAACCCATCGTCCCCGCGCCCACCACTGCGACCGTCTCGATTCCAGCCATGGAAAAACCCCTCCCTCACGCCACAGGGAGTGTACCAAGCCGGAGGATGGGGCGAGCAATGCAGAAAGCGAAATTCCGCCTCACTTGCCGCGGAAATTGCGCGTTCCTTGGCTGCAATCCGGCTGCGAAACTAATCCAGATCAGGGCGAAACGGAAGAAAGATGCCCGTCCCTTCAGCGCTGACAGCTTCAGATCGTCTCTCAGTAATCGATCTTGTTGGCCGAGGCGATCCAGGCGGCAAAGCTGCTCCAGGCTTCGTCGCCGAGCAACTGCGTCGCAGTGAGTGATCGTCCCGTCTTGTCTTTCCGAAACTCGCCGTAGAGAAAGGCGTCGTCGAAGCCGGCGCGGGCGGCGTCCTCGGCGCTGGCCCCGTAGTAGATCGCGTCGATCCGCGCCCAATAGGCTGCGGCCAGGCACATCGGGCAAGGCTCGCAGCTCGAGTAAAGCTGGCAGCCAGAGAGCGTGAAGGCGTTCAGCGCTCGGGCCGCCGCGCGAATGGCGTTCACCTCGGCGTGCGCTGTGGGATCGTGCGTCGTGGTCACCGTGTTCGCGTCTTCGGCTACAATCCGGCCGTCGCGCACGACGACCGCGCCAAACGGCCCGCCCACGCCGTGCACAACATTCTCCGTAGCCAGCAGAATGGCGCGGCGCAAGAATTCTGGATTTGCCGAAACCTGCATCGTTCCCCGCTCCCTTGTTCCCAAAAAGGCGAAAGCAAGAACAGTATTGCACGAGTGTTGCGGGGCGCATCCGCATACGGCGCAGAGGCAGGGCAATCGCATGAACGCATCTTGCCGGCGATGTTGGTCTAGTCTTCAGCTTTGGTCAAGCGAATGCAGTCATTCCTCCCGTAGGCAGGGCCGAAAATAGCCCCGGATGAAGCGTAGCGCAATCCGGGGAAGATGCTTCAACAACGACAACCGCCCCGTAGGGGCGCAGCGAAGAGTCCGCATGGCTCCCGTCGCTCTTCCTGTGATTGCCCTGGGCGCCGAAGCCACTCGGCCCGAATCTCCGGAGCGAAAATCTCCTCGCTCCGGAAAAAGCGGCCCGCGCGGACCGCCCTCTTCGTCCTGTCACCGCAAGAAAGAGAATGCGGCCGCCCCGTCAGCCCGCCAGATGAGCCTCCAAAACCTCGAGAAACTTGGCCAGCCAAGCCGGGTGCGCCGGCCACGCCGGACCGGTCACCAGATTGCCGTCCACCACCACGCCGGTCATCTCCACCTCGACAAAGGTTCCACCGCAGAGTCTCACCTCCGGCGCGCAGGCCGGATAGGCGTTCAGCTTGCGGCCCTTGAGCACGCCGGCCGCGGCCAGCAACTGCGCCCCGTGGCAGATGGAGGCAATGGGTTTGCCCGCCTGGTCGAAGTGGCGAACGATCTCCAGCACCTTTTCGTTCAGCCGCAGGTACTCTGGCGCCCTCCCGCCGGGAATCACCAGGCCGTCGTAGCTGGCCGCGTGGATCTCGTCGAAGGTCGCGTTCAGCGTGAAGTTATGGCCGCGCTTTTCGGTATAAGTCTGGTCGCCTTCAAAGTCGTGAATCGCGGTGCGCACCTGTTCGCCCTTTTTCTTGCCGGGGCAGACCGCATCGACCGTGTGACCCACCATCTGCAGGGCCTGGAAGGGAACCATGATCTCGTAATCCTCCACGAAATCGCCGGCAAGCAGCAAAAGCTTTGCGGATTTCATCGCGTTTTCCTCCATCTGGAAGTTTGCCATATCCGTGAGAGGCGATCGCTTAAAATCTCGCCATGACCGCCACTTCCCCCCTCGAAGCCCTGAACGCCCGCATCATTGCCTGCGACCGCTGCCCGCGTTTGCGCGCCCACGCGGCCGAAGTGGCCCGCACCCGCCGCCGCGCCTATGCCGAGTGCGTCTACTGGGGCCGGCCCGTGCCCTCGTTTGGCGACCAGCGGGCGCGGGTGCTCGTGCTCGGTCTCGCTCCCGGCGCGCACGGCTCCAATCGGACAGGAAGAATGTTCACCGGCGACGGCTCGGGCGATTTTCTCTTCCCCGTGCTCCATGAGGCCGGCTTTGCCTCGCAACCCAAGGCCGTCAGCCGCGACGACGGCATGGAGCTGACGGACCTGTGGATCAGCGCGCTGGTCCACTGCGCCCCGCCGGCCAACAAGCCCACGCCCGAGGAACAGCGCAACTGCGCTCCCTGGCTGGACCAGGAGATCGCCCTGCTGCCCCATCTGCGCGTGGTCGTTTGCCTGGGCAAGATCGCCTTTGACGGCCTCGTGGCCCACGCCGTGCGCAGCGGGCAGCTCCCTTCGCGCTCCGGATTCGCCTTTGCCCACGGCGCGGAATTCACCCTGCCCGGCGGACCGAGCGTCCTCGCCAGCTATCATCCCTCGCTGCAAAACACCAACACCGGCAAGCTCACCCGGCCCATGTTCCTCGAAATCTTCCTGCGTGCGCGGGCGCTGGCGCACCTCGTCCTCCTAGAGAATTTTAGCTTTTGATCTAGACTTCCGTGCCCCATCCATTCCGCGTTTTTCTGCGGAATGGGTGGGATACCAGTAAAATTCCGGTCTACACCTTCCGAAAATTCTCTGCCCCCCCCGAATCCCACCTGAGCCATGGCGGCTGGTTTATCGTTGAATTCAGTCCATGAAACAGACCCTCACCCGTCTCGCGCTCACGCTTCCGGTCGTCTGGCTGGTGGTTTCGCTGGTTTTTTTTCTCATTCATCTGGTTCCCGGCGACCCCATTCTGCAGATGCTGGGCGAGGGCGCGACGCCGGCCGACATTGGCGCACTGCGCCACCAGTACGGACTCGACCAGCCGCTCTGGGCGCAGTATCTGCACTACTGGAACGGCGTCCTGCACGGCAACCTGGGCGACTCCATCCGCCTGCACGACACCGTGGCCCACCTGGTCGCCGCGCGCTATCCCTACACGCTGGCGCTCACCCTGGCCGCGCTGGGTTTCGGGCTTGTGCTCGCGCTGCCGGCCGGAATCCTGGCCGCCGTCCGGCGCGGCCGCTGGCTCGACCGCTCGCTTTCCGTCGTCAGCCTCCTGGGACTCTCCGTGCCGGGCCTCGCGCTCGGTCCGGTGCTGATCCTGATTTTTTCTATCCGCCTTGGCTGGCTGCCCGTCTCCGGCGCAAACGTGAGCGGAGGCGGCGGAATCGATTGGCAATATCTGGTGCTGCCGGCCATCGCCATGGGCGCATCCCTGGCCGCCATCCTCACCCGCATGGTGCGCACCGCCATGCTCGAAGAGTTGGGCCAGGACTACATCCGGACAGCCAGGGCGAAAGGCCTTTCCGAGCGCGCCGTCGTCTGCCGCCACGCCCTGCCCAACGCGCTGGTGCCCATCATCACCGTGGTCGGCCTGCAGTTCGGCGCCCTGCTGGCCGGGGCCATCGTCACCGAGACCATCTTCAGTTGGCCCGGCCTGGGCCGCCTG
>Ga0182030_10001113_pt1 | contig 54152 bp, 41 predicted proteins | sample 812S3MmetaG_FD_121299 | JGI IMG/M metagenome (GOLD analysis project Ga0182030, IMG submission 121299) | Permafrost microbial communities from Stordalen Mire, Sweden - 812S3M metaG (Illumina Assembly) | ecosystem: Environmental > Terrestrial > Soil > Wetlands > Permafrost | place: Sweden...
ACCCTTGAGGCCTCCAGCGTAACCAGCAGCGAGAGGTCGCTGTTGGGAGTCCAAAGCGCGTGCAAACGACCGGCACGCAAGTCTTCATCATCGTAGCCATCAGTCAGGTAGCCGTCGCGCTTGGAATCGTAAAAGGCTGCGCGCAGCGCAAAGGTGTCTGTCACCGGGATGTTGATGGCGCCCGTGGAGCGACGCAGGTTGTAATCTCCAAGCTCCTCCTGCACGTAACCGCCAAGCTCCTGGGTCGGCTTGTTGGTAATCAGGTTAAGCGCACCACCTGTTGCGTTCATTCCATAGAGCGTGCCCTGGGGACCGTATAGAGCTTCGACTCGACTCAGGTCGAAGAAATTGCCCGCCACTTCGGTGGCTCGATCGATATAAACGCCGTCGGTGCTGACTGCGACGCCCAATTGGGCCAGGGAGTCAAATTCGGTGACCGTTCCAACGCCGCGGATGGAGATCGTGGTAATGGCGCTATTGGTGACTGTCAGGCCTGGGATGAGTTTGCCCAGGTCCTCCGGTTGACTGATGCCCTGGCTTGCAATTTCCTCACCAGATACCACGGTCAATGCCAGCGGTGCGGTCTGCGCTGATTCACTGCGGCGCTCGGCAGTGACCACAACCTCTTCCAAGCCTTGAGAACCCGTGGATGTGGCTTGTTGCGCGTATACCGTCCCCATACCCAGGAGCGAGGCACCAGCGGCGAGACTAGCCAGCAGGATGGCGCCTGAAAGTCGATTATTCACAGTGATTTTCCCCCAATTTTCAACTCTAGTGTTTTGCGCAGGCCTTGCAGGAGCTCTGCCATCAGTGGCGCTCGCGCAACGATTTCTAATACTCAGACAACTAACTGTATCACTCAGACAAAAAAAAGAAAACTTCGGAGTGGCGGTGATAACTGGCTGAACGTCAGATGATTGAAAGCGCTGCGCTGCGACGCGCGAGCGGATTGATTCGTGCCGATCCATAACTGTGCCTCCCCTGAAAACTCGCTTACTTGATCGATCTATGGGGCGAACCCAAGTATCGGCCGTACAGAACCGCCGGCAGGCGCGGCAGCGCCTGCGAAGCGGGTTAGGCTGAGCACTTTCCTGTCACGACCTCACAACACTCGACGCGGCTGGGACGATCAGTAGGTCGGCCGATACTCAAGCAACAGCCGCCCGCGAAACGCCCGTCGGCGCGTGAATGCAACCTAAGAGCCAGCGCGATAACTGCCTGTCGACGCTAAGGAAACCCCTACTCAGAAAGCTGACGATTTTAGTAATCAATCTGAATCAATTGCGCTCACGGTAGAATCATAAGCAATCTCTGTCAATCATCTTGAGACCAAAATCAATCAGGCATGACCATGTTTGTTATCACGTTGGAGTGCTGCAACGTGACCTATCTGGACTATCTGGAACAGATTATTGAGTGGACGCCAGCGAGCCCCATTCGCCTGCCCCTTGGGTCACTCAAGATCGTCGATGGCCATCGTTTGCAATTAGAAGTTTGCCGGGAGGATTTGGCGCCACATCTGCTGCTTGCGGTACGCCGTGGTGCCATCACAGCGGGCGCTGCGGCAATGCGCAAGAACCGCCCGGGGGTGCCGTTACTTCGCCCTGAAGGGCCGGCCGCGAACTTAGCTCCGGTTTCAAACGATGCCGCTGCTACTCGTCTTGCTGGCTGGACGCTGGACCGCACATTGCGCCCGATAGCCACTGGTCCGGTACGCTGCAATCGGATCGATTGCACCGCCATTCAATTGCCGTGCCTTCGCAAGAATCGGGCCCACGTCGGTCGTAAAGGCACGCTTCAGGGTCTGCGATGCCATCAGCGCATCATTACTATGCTGGTAGCCGCCAAGCACGGCGCGATCCACAAGCAGAGCCTGTGCATAGGCGCGGACGACCTCTATGGAACTGCGCATCAGGCTTTCAATTGGATCGGTAACGTTGTGCGACTGGTCCAGCATATAGGCAGGGGGCGGGGCCGTCGGCTTGCGCTGCTCGGCGTCGACCAGCTCATTAAAGACGAGAAACAGTCGATGGGGATCGATTGAACCGGCATCCAAATCATCGTCGCCGTACTTGGAGTCATTAAAATGGAAGCCTCCGAGGCGCCCGGCGTGTATAAGGCGCGCCACGATGAGCTCGATATTGACGTTGGGCGCATGGTGCCCGAGGTCCACCAGGCATCTCGCCTTCGGGCCCAGCGTAGTCGCGGCCAGCAGCGAGGTGCCCCAGTCCTGTATGACCGTGGCGTAGAACGCTGGCTCGTACATCTTATGCTCAATGAGCAAATGCCAGTCCGCAGGTAAGCCCGCATAGATTTGGCTGGCCGAGTCGAGATAACGTTCGAAGGCGGCGACCAGATTGTGTTGCCCCGGAAAATTGGCTCCATCACCGATCCACAACGTCAGCGCCTTGGAGCCAAGCTTCACTCCGATCTGTATGCAATCCAGGTTGTGCGCAATGGCCTGGGCCCGAACAGCCGCATCAGTATGCGTCAGACTGCCAAATTTATACGACAGTGGCTGCCCGCTCTGATCCTGAAAGGTATTGGAGTTGACAGCGTCGAACTCCAATCCGGCGAGGGCAGCGCGTTCCCTGAGGGCCGATAGATCCGCCGTCTTGTCCCACGGCAGGTGCAAGGATACTGATCGGGTCGCACACGTCAGTGCCTGGATGACTGCGCAATCGTCGAGTTTCTCAAATACGTTGCGCGGCTCTCCCAGGCCAGGAAATCGCGCAAAGCGCGTGCCGCCCGTACCGACTCCCCAGGAAGGGATGGCTACAGAAAAGCCCGCGACCGCCTTTGTCACCTGATCGATTGCGACGCCGCGACGCTCGAGCGCTTGGCCGAGAGCGTGGTAGTCCGAATCGAGCGCGTCTCTCAACGGCAAATTCTGGGCGGCAATAAACTGCGCGTCGCGCGGGTTGGCTTGGCTGATTGTCAGCGTCACGGACGATTACTCCCTAACGGGTAAAGGCCGCGGCGTTACCCGCGTCGACGTTAATAATATTTCCGGTTGATTTTGCAGAGCGCGCGGAAGCAAAAAAGGCCACCGCCTCGGCGACGTCTTCGGGATAGACGCTCCGTTTGAGCAAGCTACGCTCACGGTAAATAGCTTCCAGTTCATCGGGGGTTGTCTTGTGTTGCTGGGCCCGCTGTTCGGCCCACTCTCCCTGCCAGATTCGCGAGCCACGCAGCACAGCATCGGGATTTACTACGTTCACCCGGACGCCAATAGGGGCGAGTTCAAGTGCCAAACATCGGGCCAGGTGCAGCTCGGATGCTTTCGCAGTGCAGTAGGCAGCGGCTCCCGGTGAAGCGGCCAGCGCGTTCTTCGAGCCAATGAAAATGATGGAGCCACCGAGCTCCTGCTTTTTCATGAGCTGCACTGCCGAGCGGCTCACCAGAAAATACCCCGTCGACAGAATATCCATGTTACGGCGCCACAACTCGAGACTGGTATCTTCGATCGCGGCCGCTGAGGCGATACCAGCATTTGATACGCAAATATCCAGGCCACCATAGCGCCAGGCGGCTTCCTGATAGGCCTGTAAGATAGTTTGCTCGTTGGTGACATCGATAAATGTGGAGACCACGGCATCCTTGCCGTACGCGCTACTCAATTCAGCTTCCGCCGCAGCCAATGCGGTGCGGTCAATATCGCACAGCACTGCACACGCGCCTTCATCCATCAACCGCCTTGCCGTAGCCAGACCAATACCACCAGCGGCGCCCGTGATGAGCGCGATTCTGCCGGCGAGTGCCTTCGGTCTCGGCATCCGCTGCAGTTTGGCCTCCTCTAGCAGCCAGTACTCAATATCAAAGGCCTCTTGCTCGGGCAATCCGCGATACGTCGAAACCGCTGAGGAATCTCGCATCACGTTGATAGCGTTTACGTAAAATTCACCTGCAATGCGTGCCGTCGCCTTGTCGGCAGCGAAGGTAATCATGCCCACGCCGGGAATCAGGTAGACGACGGCATTCGGGTCACGCATCTTCGGTGAGTTTGGTCGCCGGCAACGTTCGTAGTAGGCGGCATATTCTTTCCGGTAGGCGTCAATTGCAGCGGGCAAGCGCGCGAGCAACGTCGCTTCATCCTCCTGGACCGGGTCGAAGGGGAGCACCAGCGGGCGGATCTTGGTGCGTAGAAAGTGATCTGGGCAGGAAGTTCCGAGTGCCGCAAGACTCTCAAAGGCTTGCGATCCTACGAAGGTCAGCACCTCCGCACTGTCGTTGAAGTGGCCTATTTTGGGAACTGCCGTGGATATCAGGCCGCGAATGCGTGGCATCAGGGCCGCCGCGATCTGCTGGCGTCGCGTCACGGTCAAAGCTGCGAAACGTTGACCCTTCAGCCCCGGATCGCCGCCGTTGCGCTCGCTGAGCCATTGACTTGCGCGGTTGATGGCGTTCACCGTCGTGGTGTAGCACTCCTTTGATGTTGCACCCCAGGTGAATATTCCATGGGCTTCCAGCATCACACCTTTTGCATTCGGATTGGCCTGCACAAATTCCTGCAGCCTGAGCGCTAGTTCAAATCCCGGTCGGCACCAGGGCAGCCATCCAATTTCTGAGCCATAAATCTTCTGAGTTAGTTGGCGACTGTCGGCCGAAGCGGCAATGGCAATCACGGCATCGGGATGCACGTGATCCACGTGCACTCTGTCAATCAAGCCATGCAGTGGCGTATCGATGCTGGCGGCGCGCTGATTCATATTGAACGCGCAATGAGCATACAGACCCACAATGGTATCTTCGTCCTGTTGGCCGTGATATCGCGCGCGAAGAGCCAACAGCTTTTCCATATAAAGCGTGGCAAAGCCATCCAGCTTCATCGTACCTATGTCACCACCCGATCCCTTGACCCAGAGCACCTGGACGGGCTGAGCAGTGAGGGGGTCCTTCATCGGAATCTTCGCCGAGGTGTTACCACCACCAAAGTTCGTGACCCTCTTGTCGGCTCCCAGAAGGTTGGAGCGATAGAGCAATAGCTGCTCAGGCGAGAGGTCTTTCGCGTCCGCATCAACCCAACGATTTTCTATCGTGGCGCTCACCGCGCCGCCGGCGTTGCGCACTGCCGTGCTCATGTATGGTCCCCTGCCTTCTACTGTCGCGCGGTCATCGGCCACTTGATTTCGATGCGCCCGGCTAGACATTGTCATCAACATCTGTCATTGTCAATCACTAACCATCATAATCGCGCACATCCAAGCGCCGTTGGTGAGTGACTTCCAGATATATTCCAAGTACTTACTCACTGGATGCCAAACAGCATGCTCGAAGCCGAACGCCATCGTTTGATTCTGAAGCTCTCTGCCGAACGCTCGGTCATCAGTGTGATTGATCTGGTCGAGATTCTGGGGGCCTCTGAGGCGACCATTCGCCGCGACATCAATTCGCTTGCTGAAGGCGGGCAGCTTCGCCGCATCCGCGGCGGCGTCGAAGCACGCCAGCTGCGTCACGAGGCGCACCTAGTGGGCGTGCCATTTCAAATGAACGAAGCCATGGCCGCGCCTCAAAAGAGAGCTATCGCGCGCGCTGCCGTTGCTTTACTAAAGAACGGCGACAGCATTGTCGTGAATGGTGGCACCACCACCTTCGCGATGGCAGAGTTTCTGGCGGATCGGCAACTGGACATCCTGACGAACTCCGTGCCGCTGATGATTCGCCTGCTGACGAGCCGAAATCGTATTGTCATGACCGGCGGCACCGTATTTCGAGAACAGAACATCGTTTTAAGTCCGTACGATCATGATGTGTCCGACCAGTTCTGGGGCGAACGGATTTTCATGGGATGCTACGGCATCAATCGCTTTGGTCTCATGGAAGCAGACCCGTTGATTGTGCAAGCACAACAGAAATTGCTAAGGCGCGCCGAAAAGCTGATCGTTCTGGCGGACAGTCGCAAGCTTCACCAGCGCTCATCCATGATTGTTGCAGGACTGGAACGCATTGATACTCTGATCACAGACGAGGGCGCCTCCGATGAGGAGCTCGACCTCTATAGGCAGCGAGACATAAAAATCATTCGTGCGCCAGTCGATGCCGAGGCGGTGAACGAAAGCTCCGTGGCGCGCGGCCGCGCCGTCGCCGACTGAACCTTTGCCGCCATTCTTCCGCGGGGTCGAACCACAAGAGCTGCGCGCGCAACAATAAAGAGTGGATTTCAAATCGAACTGCGTTGCGACAGGAATGACTTCTGCGCGGCGATTGGGCAGGTGTGTGTTAGCAAGCCGCAGCCCGCAGGCGGTTCGCTCCTCCCGACGGGGCGCTGGGGTTGCGGTCGGACCAGTGAGTCCTTGGGGGAAATCGGGCGAAACCGTACTCCGCTGATAAGTAAATCTAAAGACTAAAGGAATTCTAAATGCCTTCCAATCCACTGCTCGGTGTGTTTTTCCATTGGCTCGGCGGTATGTCGAGCGCCAGCTTTTATGTGCCCTACAAAAAGGTGCGTGGCTGGGCTTGGGAGGTCTATTGGCTCACCGGCGGAATCGCAAGCTGGATCATCGCCCCATGGTTGTTCGCGGGTCTGCGTACGAAAAATTTGCTGGGAGTGCTGGCGGCAACCGCTCCCTCTACGTTGGCGTGGTGTTGGTTCTGGGGCGCAATGTGGGGATTTGGCGGCCTCACCTATGGCCTGACCATGCGGTACCTCGGCATGTCACTCGGGATGGCCATTATTCTTGGGCTCACGATGGTCATCGGCACGCTGGGTCCGCCGATTTTCCACGGCACGCTGATTGCGCTAGTAAGTACACATAGCGGTTGGGTCACTTTCGCCGGAATCGCCCTCGCTGTCGCCGGGGTGACCATAGTGGCTCGCGCCGGCCGTAGAAAGGAACGAGAGCTTGCGCCAGGCCAGGCGAACTCGGCCGTCGCAGAGTTCAACTTTCCGCGCGGAATCTTGTTGGCGCTGTTCTCAGGGGTAATGAGCAGCTGCTTCGCATTTGGCCTGGATGCCGGTGCGCCAATTCGCGCGGCGACCTTGGCGGCTGGTACTTCGCCGCTCAGTCAGGGATTACCTGTTCTTTGTGTGGTGCTGCTCGGCGGCTTCACTACTAACTTTATCTGGTGCCTGTACCTGCTTATTAAGAACCGGACCGCTGGTGAGCTCATCGGCGTCCGTGGCACGAGTGCGGACCGCGCTACCAACGCCCCGCCACTGATCCGAAACTACCTGCTTTGCGTACTGGCTGGCACCGCATGGTATTTTCAGTTTTTTTTCTACACGATGGGCGAGAGCCAGATGGGCGCATACGCCTTCTCAAGCTGGACTCTGCATATGGCAAGCATCATCATCTTTGGCACGCTCTGGGGATTCGCCTTTAAAGAGTGGGCGCAAACGCGTCGGACTACTAAGGGAATGGTGTGGGCCGGCGTGAGCTCCCTGGTGATTGCTACGGTGGTCATAGGCGCCGGAAATTACCTGAATGCTAATCCGTGACCGGCATCTTTTGTGCCGAGGCAAGACTGCCTGCCTAACATGAGATTCTCAGGGAAATGGCCGGTGGTTAGGCTCAACTGGGTATCGCGGTCCAGATAGCAGCGGCGTGTTTAGGCGCGCGCTACTGATAAGAGAGCGAATGGACCATGAATCAAGAGCTAATTGCCGCAGTTGATATAGGAAAGACTCACGCGAAGCTTCTGCTGATAGAGGCGGCAAGCGGCGAAATCCGCTGGATGCGCCAGCGCCCCTGTTCGCCGGTCCAAGGTCCGTTGTATCGTCAACTGGATATCGCAGGAATCGAAGAGTGGTTGATTAACTCCCTGGCTTCGGCCGAAGAACGCTCATGTATCCGCCATTTAGTCCCGATCGCCCACGGAGCAGCAGCGGTACTCATTGATGAGGACGGAGAGTCGCTGGCCGCGTTGGATTACGAGGACCCCGTCTTTGCCTCGGACCGTGAAGGATACGATGCGTTGCGTGATCCCTTCTCGCAAACCTTTTCGCCTTTGCTCAGTCTTGGCCTGAACCTGGGTCGGCAACTTTACTTCCTGCAGCATCGCCACGCCTCTTTGTGGGACCGCGTCCGCTGGATTCTTTTGTATCCGCAATATTGGGCTTGGCGGTTTTCCGGCGTGCTCGCAAGTGAATTTACCTCCCTCGGCTGTCACTCTGATCTTTGGCGGCCACAGGAATCGCGCTTCTCAGACATGGCACGTCAACGCAGATGGGACCAGCTCATACCTGCTCTGCGACCCGCTGGCGCGGTGCTCGGGCCCATCAGCCAGACCATGGCGTATGCGACTGGCCTCGATGCGAGCTGTCGTGTCTATTGCGGCATCCACGACTCCAACGCTTCATACCTGTGCCACTTAGTTGAACAGCTCAGAGAGGGTCCGACGCAGTCGGCGCTCAAGGAGTGCCCCACTGTCATATCGAGCGGCACGTGGACCATTGTGCTTGCGCCCGCGGCGCCCTTAAGCATCCTCCAGGAAACCAGCGACATGCTCGCGAATATCGATGCCTTTGGTCACCCTGTTGCAACCGCGCGGTTTATGGGCGGTCGGGAATTCGCAGTGATCGCAGGGCCTGAGGCCCGTGAGCTGGCGCCCGACAGCGACATGTTAGGTAACGTGCTTGCAAAGAACATCATGGCGCTGCCCTCCTTTGCCTCCGAGGGCGGTCCATTCGCCCACCGCCAGGGATTGCTGGTCCACGGTGAGTGTGTCGCTAGCCCAGCCGAGCGTGTGGCGCTCGCTACTCTCTACACCGCATTGATGAGCGATCTGCTTCTCGACAATCTTGGGGTCAAGGGCAACGTAATTATCGATGGGCCACTGACTCGAAACCTGCTGTATGGGCGTGTTCTTCAGACATTGAGGCCCGCTGCGCAGGTGAGCGCCAATAATTCCTCTTACGGCGCCGCCGCGGCTGCCAGATTCCTGGTAACGGGCGCTCCCCCATCCCGCTCCCACGAAATCTGCGCTCCTTGTCTCAAGCAATCTGCAGCCCTGGAAGCGCACCGCCGCGACTGGCGCTCGATTATAGCCCACGCCTCGGCCGGCGAGACTCCTTACAGCGCCACGCGCGCGAGTCAGATTTGACTGACCGCGGCACCCAGTCAGCCACTGACTGAATGCACTGAACTAGCATCGGCGCGAGGCGCACAACCCTTAGCCACGGCACGCCTCTTGAGCGCTCTTCGCACGCTGCCGCGCAACTCGATGATTGCCAACAACAATTGCAATGTGACGCCGGGCCAGCAAAACAACCTTAGTGTCACGCAGCCAGATCAAATCGCCCGTGCTTTTGCCACTTGGGCAGAGAAATCAAGACGCCACGAAGGCAGTTTCCTCTTCAACCCTAAGGCTTTCTAATACGACTTATGTTGTACGTAAGCCCATGATGTTGATGATACAGTAGACTGATTCTAGGATTGTCTCGGCGGTGGTTCGGCGTCACCAACTCGACAATTAATTAGTCGAGACGTCTTAGACAAATTGAAGTGATTTAAACATGAAAGACCCATACCTACAGTCACGGCGCTCATCGTCCAAGACGGAGCGACCCGCGGCTTCTGGCCGTAAAAGAAGCGAATCGCTGCGATTGCATGGAACCATCGCGCTCGATCTGGGACGGGGCATCGTGTCAGGCCGCTACCGACCCGGCGACTTATTAAATGGGGAAATAGTTGCAAGCGAGCGGCTGCGCGTATCAAGAACTGCGTACCGAGAAGCGGTACGCATTCTCGCAGCGAAAGGCCTTGTGCAGCCACGGCCGAAAATGGGAACCGTGGTAACTCCCCAGGAGCAGTGGCACTGGCTTGATCCAGATGTACTCTCGTGGCTTTTCCAATCGGAGCCCACGGAAAAGCTTTTGTTAGACTTGTTTACGCTTCGGCAAATCATCGAGCCTGAATCTGCCGCGCTGGCAGCAATGAAGCGCAGCAGGGCCGAGCTGTTAACAATGGAGGCCGCGCTCGCGGACATGAAGCGGTATACGCTAGCTGATGAGCGGGGGCAGCACGCCGATCAGGAATTTCACTCAACCATGCTGCGCGCCAGCGGCAATGTATTTATAGTGTCTCTGATGAACGGGATTGGCGCAGCCATACGCTGGACCACGATATACAAGCAGCGCCGCTCTCCCCTGCCGCGCGATCCTCTGCCCGAACATGAGCGAGTCTATGAAGCTATTGCAGATGCCAGCCCGGAGTCCGCGCGGAAGGCCATGGCTGAACTAATAGTCTTGGCACTGACTGACATCTATGAGTTGCGCGGTGCCGCTAAGCGCGGCGCGGCCAAGCGCGCCACCGGGGCGATTTCAATCAAGCGCAAGCGTTAGGTTGAAAGGTCCGCTCATAAGTCGGGCAGTTCCAGCGCTCGTACATGTTGCCCGGCTGCTTCGGGCACAGCGTTACCGCCCCGTCTGAATGCGCCACGTCAAAGCCAGCGCGGTACCGCCGCCGATGATGACAAAAGGCACAATGCCTGTGAGCACCGCGGCGCTACTGCTGCCCGTGGCCAGCAAAATGCTCGCAAACAAGGGGCCGACTACTGATCCGAGACGGCCAATGGCCACCGCTGATCCCACGCCCGTGCCACGAATTGCTTGCGGGTAGTAGAGCGGGGCCAGCGCGAAGAGCACAAGTTGTGCGCCGATAATGAAAATTCCCGCCAGTCCGCACGCTGCGGCCACGAGAACAAATTTTCGTCCCATGGCTGGCACCGCTGCCAGTGCCAGCGCGATGCCGGTGTAGGTTAGGACAACCCAGAACCGACGACGCTCGCCCGCATGCACGCGACCGAGCACAATGGCCCCCAGACTGCCACAGACGTTAAAACACACCGATGCCCAGCTCGCCTGGGTCCGTGAAAATCCCAGACCCAAAATCAAGCTGGGCAGCCAGTTAAGCATCAGCAACAGCACCAGCTGTGTGAAAAAGAACGCCCCCCACAGCAAGAGCGTGGTGGCGGCCCGCTGTGAACCGAAAAGCACCTTTGAAATACTCTCTACGGCGACCGACCCTGCCGCCGGTACGTCGCTTGTCAGTCGAGCATCGCCACCCCCGGACTCAGGAAGAGCGCGCTGCATGATCAGTGCAAGCAGCACGGGTGCAACTCCGCCGAAATAGAAAATGGATCTCCAGCCGAAGTTCCAGTGATCACCTAATGCAATGAGCGCCGCTATTGCACCTCCGAAGGGCATCCCGGCCATCACCACGGTCACCGCACTCACCCGCCTTCGTGGATCAACAGCCTCTGAGGACAAGGCAATGAAATTGGGTAGGGCGCCTCCGAGGCCAAGCCCGGTCAGCAGCCGAGCCAGAAATAGCGAGTCGGGTCCTTGTGCGAACGCGGTCAGAATCGAAAGTGCACCAAACAGAAACAGCGAGATGACCAAGGTGCGCTTTCGCCCAACAATATCGGCGATTCTGCCCCCGAGCGCGGCGCCGAGGAAAAGCCCGAAAGTGGCCGCACTAAAAATGAAGCCTTTTTGCGCCTCCGAGAGTCCAAACTCCAGCGTTAGCCTCGGAGCTGCAACCCCAATAGACTGATTGTCGAACCCTTCCAGAACCGCCGCGGCGGAACACAAGATGAGTGTAATGTTTGCGCCCACTCTGGCCGACGCGCCACGCGAAACATTAGGTACGTTATTACTCATGGAATTAGCTCACGCCGCGTCCGCCGCTTGCGCGGAATAGTTGCCCCCGTGAGCAGGCACTGTAGCAGCACCGGCTTCCGCAGCGGTGCCAGCTGCCAATGCGAATGTCCCCGAGCCTCACCGAAGTCTGTGACTTAGGCTAGGGTTGCGGCGATTGGGGCGGCGGCGGGGTCATGTCGGGCTCGCCGTTGGCATCCCTGTCGTCGTCGCAGTAGTAGCTCTCCACAAAATTGGTTTTGGAGCGCTCGTACGTCCAGGCGTAGTGCCAAGGTCCGCTAAGCGCTACCGGATCCTCAATCGTTGTGTCGACCCGAAGGTGCGTTTTGTCGACGAGGGAGATGTGTTCAATAACGTGCGTCTGACCACTCGTCTTTATGCGCCTGATGAATTCAGACTTAGGCGTAATCGCAACTGTATCTACCACGAGGACCGGTCCTTCCCAATGACCGATTGAATCTCCGGCGTAGGTCGGGACCGGGTCGGCCAGATGCTGGCGGCCATCCGTGAACACACGCCTTATCATCGGCCCTTCCTCAGTGAGGATGGTGACGCGACCTGGCGTAAACAGGAACTCAAAACCCAGGGGAACACCCATAATCCCGGGCATCCCAGTGGGCAGGCACTTGGATGGGTTCGGCTTGCCTATGTCAGCCGCCGCGTCGTGCTGTTGCGATAGATACTCAGGCTTATAAGGAGCCGAATCCGCCACCTTTCCAGACGCCTGGAACGCCGCATCTGACATCGCCCAGGTACCGGACCAATCAGGCAGTCGCGCACTAGATGCGTATGTGTCCCCCTGTGGGCCGCTCGCTGCGGTCTTTGTCGCACCTTGCACCGCAGTAGCCCCCATGGACGCGACCAAGGCAATCAATACATGCAATTTAATCATTTCGGCGTCCTTACAATTGCGCAATTAGATTGAACAGTTGCCCCAGCGACGTACTATTCAGAAGCGACGCTCAAGGTGCTGATGCCGCCTGAGCGAGCACTCATCCGACATTAATGCCCTGTCACTCGCCCACTAACGATAGACCGCAGGATCAAGGCGCACCTTCGCTGCGTGCAGAGTTGACGTCCCGTTCCCGCGTATCATACTATTGTTTACTCAGACATTATTGAAATTTGCGTTCCGCTGCCGGCTCACTACGAATGCCACACCAGTGGCACAGCGAGTCTGCCCAATTGAATTTTCCCCAGGTCTGCACGATTCGTAATCGGGCGCATTCGCCCGCAAGTATTCGCGTTAATGGAGTGGTATTTGAATGATCAAGATCCGTGGCATTCCGTTTGAGAGCAACCTCAAGAACAAGATGGGTCTTGAGTTCTACGATCTGTCCCACCCCTGGGGCCTTGGGCAGCCGTGCTGGCCCTACTTCGAGGATGTGAAGATCGAGCGGCTCCACACCATGGCGCGCAGCGGCGTGCTGACCCAGAAAATCACGACCGTGATGCACTCGGGAACGCATATCGATGCACCCGCGCATGTGGTCGAGGGTACCCCGTTCATGGATGAAGTGCCGCTACCGCACTTCTTCGGCACCGGTGTCGTGGTCTCGATTCCCAAGAAGAAGTGGGAAGTGATCACCGCCAAGGATCTGGAGGCTGCCCGCCCCAAGATCCGCCCCGGCGACATCGTGATCGTGAACACCGGGTGGCACAAGTATTACGGCGATACGCGCATGTACTACGCCTACGCGCCAGGCTTCTACAAAGAGGCGGGCGAATGGTTTGCCGACAAGCGCGTCAAGATGATCGGCAACGACACCCAGGCACTCGATCATCCGCTAGGGACCGCCATTGGCCCGCACGGCCCGGGCTGGCCCAATGGGCTGCTGCCACAGGTCAATCTCGAGTACGAGCGCGAGACCGGGCACAAGGTCATCGAGGATTTCCCGCTCTGGGAGCCCTGCCACCAGGCCATCTTGAAGCACGGCATCTGCGGCTTTGAGAATGTCGGCGGCGAAATCGACAAGGTGACCGGCAAGCGCGTGACCTTCGCGGCCTTCCCGTGGCGCTGGACCAAGGGCGATGGCTGCATCGTGCGCCTCGTCGCAATTCTCGATCCGAGCGGTAAGTACCGCATCGAGACCGGACGGGGTAAGTAGTCATGTTCATCAAGCGGCTCGAGGAGGCCAAGTCCTACGAAGCGCCCAATCATCATGGCGTGCACGGGCTTCGCCTGCAGGGGTTCGAGGCCGGCAGCTCGGAAAAATTCTGGGTCGGACTCTCGCGCATCCTGCCCGGCGATGGTGCGGGATCATAAGCGAGCACCAATCGCGGCGCGGTAGTGCACTAGCGAACGGCAAAACTGAGGCCGCGGGCGACGCCGCTGCAATGCGGCGGCGCGCCAGCCGCCCGTTGCGCGGTGTCTACGGATCTGTCTGGAGCAGTCTCGACAGCGGCAATGCCTCTGGAGTAGATTCAGGAGGTTGACGCATCGCGATAATACAATGTTAAGTATCTGGCGGGGGGAGTGCCTTGAATCCTGAACGACGCGACTTTTCTGCCAGTATTCGGCATCTCAAGGTATTTGAGAGCGTCGTGCAGTTGCGGGGTGTCCGGCGAGCCTCCCAAGAGTGTCATTTGTCTCAGCCGGCGGTCACGCAAGCAATCGCGAAGCTCGAGGAGCAGGTTGGTGTGCCATTGCTGGATCGGCGTGCAAGTGGCAGTTATCTGAATGATTTCGGGATCATCTTCCACCGCCGAACGCAGCGATTTTTTGAGCAAGTGGAGCAGGCGCTCATACAGCTTGGCGTACCCAGCAACGCGGTACCACTATCGCGCGTCGCAGGCCGTATTTCCAAATCTCAGGTTCGCAGCCTGATAGCGATTGTCGAAAACAGATCAATCACCCAGGCCGCACGCGCTTTGGACGTGTCCCAGACCTCGCTGCAGCGGGCGGCACGTGACTTAGAGCGAACTCTGCGGACGCCCCTCTACACGCAGGGCGCCTCAGGCCTCGTGGCAACACAGGCGACAACCGAATTCGCGCGCAAGATCAAGCTCGCGCTGCGTGAAATCGAATGGGGCGTCGAGGAGGTCGAGGCGGCACGAGGTAATATCGAGGGCGAGATCGTCATCGGAGCGATGCTGCTCTCAGGCAGTGTATTGCTCGCCTCCGTGGTCAACGAATTCGCCTCGAGATATCCGAAAGCGAATATCCGGATATTGAATGGCAACGCAGAGGACATGTTGCACTATCTGCGCCTCGGCGACGTCGACCTGGTGATCGGTTTGCTGCGCGAGGAAGCGTCAGATGACTTGGCACATGAGGCCTTGGCAGAGACCCCGTTTGTCGTCGCCGGGCGTCACGGACACCCGCTTGCTCGGAGATCGGCTGCGACACTTGACGATCTGGCTAATTTCGAATGGGTTATTGGAACTCCGGGAGCCAGCCGGCGAATTCGTTTTGACAAGTTATTTGCTGGCGGCCGCACACCGCGCGCTCATATTGAAACTTGCTCTTTGCCAACAGTCCGCCTACTGCTCGCGCATAGTGATCGGCTGACGCTGTTGACGTCTTATGAGTTGTTGTACGAAGAGGATGTTTTGGAGGCTGTGCCGTTTGGGCCGATCGAACCGGTTCCCTCGATCGGGTTGACTACGCGCAGCAATTGGCTTCCCACGCAGCTTCAAACAAATTTTATGGACCTGATCCGAAAGCGCATCGTGGGGTCGCTGTTACCGACTATGAGCCTCAAGAACGCCGCGCCCGCGGCGAAGCCATTGGCTCGCGCTTCAAATTCTGGTCGCTGAGCGGCAGAGCAGCGTACTGACAGGTGCGCGCATGGAGCGGGCATCGGTAGTTTGGCTGCAGGTGGCGCAACTCCCGACATCTGTCCGGGACCAACTGCAAAATTTTCGCCGTAATTACGGCGCGAAGTAGGCGCCGAAGCAGCTAACTGCGCACCGCTGGATTCAGCTACTCCTACTTCTTTGGCTAGGGGTATGAAGCCAGCAGATATGCTGATATAGGAGAAATTCTCGCCGGCTAAGCTAGCGCCGTATCGCGCGAAGGCTAAGCCCGTACTTGTCGACTTCCCGGATTGGCCTGCCTACAACCCGGAGACCACTGCGGCGTTGGTGATAATGTTATCGTGACTTATAGAATTTTTGCATTAAATCATATAGTTAGCGCGCGGCTCGTTGTCAGAGCTAATGTCGGAATGGTATCGAGCACGTCGCAGGATTTCCCCTATATATTAAGTATCGGCACGCGCAGCCTTCGCCGCCGCGACCCCAAGCAGCCTATCGGGCGGCCGGGAAGTGCGGGCAACGTCTCCTGATACATGAGCGCCATGAAGCTTTTCGCGACCGTAATTGGTTCAACCCGGCCCCTCCGACCGCATAAGACGCAGGACGAATGAGAATCTTGCAGACTCACCGTCTAGGACGCCCAACAACTGGAGGGGGTGATTCGATTGTCGCGTGGCGAGATCAATTAGGCTCGGCAGCGGTTGCCCGAGCCGCACTCGAATACCTAAAGTGCGTGCCCACTTCTGGAGGAGAATGACCCATGCGTAGTCCCCTCGCCGCCCTTGCTGTCCTCGCCGTATTCGCGGCTGTGGCAGGGCGGGCTGCGCAGCAGGAAGAGTACGTGTATGTGGGCGCGTCGGCTCCGGGCGGCCCAGCATTAGCGGGCACGGCACCCGAGCAGCTCGGTATCTACGTCCTGACGCTGGATCCGAAAACCGGGCAGCTCTCCACACCCGCGCTCAGCCTGCAGCTGCAGCGCGCTACGGCCTTTGCCATCCATCCGACGCTTCCGATCCTTTACTCGGTCGCAAACGGCAGTGGGCCGCAGAGTAACTCGGAGCTGTACAGCCTGAGATCCGATCCGGCAACGGGGCAGCTCATCGTCATCAATCACGTCGACTCCGGTGGACACGATGCCACCGCGCTGGCGCTCGATGCCGCCTCGCAGACATTGTTTGCAGCACACTATGGGAGTGGCACCCTGAGCGCGGTGAGCGTCAATGCCAACGGTACGCTGGGCGCCGTCACTTCATCCCAAACGGATATGGGTTCAGGCCCGAGCCCCAGGCAAAAGTCCGCTCACGCGCATGATGTGGTGCTGGCACCGGGTGGCAAGTACGCCCTGGTCACCGACCTCGGCGCTGATCGGATCTTCGTTTACCCGTTCGATGCGAGCAGCCGCACGCTGGCGCCTGGAGAGAGCACGAGCGTGCCGGCGGGCGCGGGACCGCGCCACCTGGTGTTTTCCCGGGACGGCAGGTTCGTGCTCGTCAATACGGAACTCACGGCGGAGCTGCGCTCCTACCACTGGGATCCCAAGGCAGGCCGGCTGAGCGCCGTGCAGGATATTCCGGCGTATCCGGCCGGGAAGAACGGCGAGAAGAGCACCTCCGAGCTCGCCCTGTCCAAGGATGGCCGCTTTGCCTACTTAGCGCTGCGCGGAGATCAGGACAGCCTCATCGTGTACGCGCTCAATATACGCAAAGGCACACTGCGCGAAATCCAGCGGGTCTCCTCTGGCGGCAAAGTGCCGTGGAGTTTTGGCATTGATCGGACCGGGCGCTGGCTGCTGGTGACCAATGAAGGCTCGAACTCGGTGGTCGAGATGAAGATTGATCGCACCACCGGAAAACTATCGACGACCGCCCAGTCGGTTACGATTCCCGGGCCAGCGGTCGTGGCATTCCTCGTGCATTGAGGAGCTTGCCGATCACTGCGATGTTTATTTCGAGCCACTGGAAGTTGCGAGCCGGTGTCGACTTCGGCATTGTCCGTCCGCGGTTGGCCATCTAATAAGCATTCACCCGATCGCCCGGAATGCGCGTTAGGAGTGCAGCGCACCGCTCCGACATGCCTCTCTCACAGCGGTGGGCCAACGCGAGAATCGCCTGATCAACTCAGCGCTGAATCGCCTCGAGATAGTTAAAACCGGCCAGAGCCGCATTAGCAGCATATGCGGTGAGTTGGGGCGCCGACCGTGAATCTTGTTGAAGCCGCGGCGACGCAATGAGTGTTGCTAAGACTCGCCTGCTTTCCGCTGAGTGCACCAGAAGCGGTGCAAGGCCGCTACCACCGACGGGTCACGCGCAGTCCGAACTGACGCGGAGCATCGAGTATCTCGGCGTTCTGATCGTTCTGTGCTATCGGGTACACGGCGCCGGTCAGATTGGTGGCGAATCCTGCGATCAGCCATCCGGCACGATCGTAGCTGAGCCTGGCGGTCAAATTGGTGCGCGCGGGATACAGATCAAGCGGTGTATCGTAGATCTGGCTGAACTGCCGTCCCTGATACGAGAGATCAAGCCGTGGCGTCAGCGATCCTCCGCTCGACAGACTGATCTGGTAGCCTACCGAGACATTGCCCTGAACAGTGGCTGAATTCGGCAGCTGCAGCCCGTTCACGCTTTCCACCCAGGGGAAAAACTGCCCGTTGATGTAGGCCCCGCCGTTGCGGTAGTTGAAGCAATTACTTCCCGGCGAGCCGGGCACGGGCCCGTTGGGTACACCGGGCGGGCATTGCCCCGCGTTTTCGTTGTAGCAGGGTGCATACAGATTGCAGGCATCCTGATTCACGATATCGCCCAAGGTGAAGCTCGACTTCACCACCGAGCCGCTCGCCGCGAGCTGCCAGCCCGAGAAGGCTGCCTGCAGGGCAAATTCGGCGCCAAAATCGTCCGCGTGACCGGCGTTGTAGATGCTGGCCTGACCTGAGATCACATCTGCCGCCCGGATCTGCATGTCCGCGTAATTCATATAGAAGGCATCCAGCTGGATGCTCAGGCGTTCGGCAAACCCTGTGGCTTTCCAGCCCACTTCAAAATCGGTATCTCGTTCCGGTGCGAAATTGTCATTGGGAACGTTGGTGCGGATGCCGCCAGCCTTGGCGCCAGTGGCTATCTCCGCGTAGAGGTAGTTCTGTGGTGCCAGGTTGTAATCGAGCGCAAGTTTCCATGTGGACAGGGCATCGGACTCAGCACCCAGATTTTTTCGGCCGCCGCCGGTGAACAGCAGCGGCCCCCAGGGATCGCCGGGGTTGGGACTGAGAAAATGAAACGCGTTGGCGTCGCCGAAGTAGCAGATCGAATTGTCCGCAGCTGCTGGACAGGCGATATAGGGGTTGGCGTTGTGATCCCAGGTCTCGCGGGCCCCGGCTTCGAGTTTCCACTGCGCGCTGAACTGATAGGTTACGTTGCCAAACAGTGCATCGCTGGAGCGGCGGTTGCCGCCATTGAGATAGGTTCCCAAAGTCGGCTGCGAATAGCCGGGGCCGAATCCAAAGGGACCACCTGAATAGCTCACTGGCGTGTAGACAAACAGGGACGGATCAGTCCACCAGAATGCGCCTGCAACCCATTGAAACGGGCTGCCTGCCTGGGACAGCAAGTCGGCCTCGTAGGTCAGTGTGTGCTCATGCCCAAGCGTCGTGGAGCCACCCGTGTAGTTGGGTGAGGCGGAATTTATGTTATCTATATGTAGCGTGTTGAATGACGCACCGGCGAGTAGGCGCAGGTCGGGGCCGTTCTCAAAGCGGTACCTGCCCTCAAGACTCTCGCGCCAGATCTGCTCATCGAGCAGCGTATCGGGCGCACCGTAGGCGATCTGATAGGGGTCGGCCGGCGCAAACGGCGCATAACCGCAATTGTCAGGCACCTGACTCCAGGACGCAGGATTGGCGTGCAGGTAGCTGCCGGGCGCGGGGCAAGGAGTGTCCACGCCATTGACCGCGGTGCTGGAAACAGGAATCGGCTGCTCGGCTACGTAGCCCGTGTGGTTATAAAAGTATTCTACTTTTCCAAGCAGTTGGACCTGATCGCCAGGCTTCCAGAGGATGGAGCCACGCAGCGCCAGCATGTCCAGATCTCCGGGCTGGGCGCCCCCGCCAGACTCAGGAATCGCTCCGCCGGTGTTGAGGTTCTGTGCCGTCAAATCTTCACTGAAGCTGTCGCGACGTTCGTAGTACGCGCCCAGCCGTGCGGCAAACGTATCGCCCAGTGGAAGATTGACCGCAGCCTGAACTTGCGCATGGTGATAGCTGCCGCCTTCGGCTTGCGCATAGCCGCTGACTTCACCGCCAGTCGTCGGGTTGACCGAGTTGATGTACATGGCGCCGCCGGTAGAGTTGGCACCGACCAGAGTGCCTTGCGGGCCGCGCAGCACCTGGACGTTGGCAACATCCCACAGCGGCTCATCGCCGATGCTGGCCGGCACCAGCAAGCCGTCACGATAGATCGGGACACCTTGAGCAATGTTGGGTGACCCGAATGTCAGCCCGATGCCGCGGATGTTCACGGAGGTGCTAAAAGGCGTAGTCGTGACCGTCATTCCGGGCACGAAAAACTGCAGATCCTCCATCTGGTGGATTTCATTAGCCTGCAGCGTATCCCCATTGAGCGCCGTCATTGATACGGGGGCATGCATCACATCGACGGCAAGTTTCTCGGCCGTCACAATGATCTCCTGCAAAGCCTGATCGGCCAGCAGCAGCGCCGGATCGAGCGCACCGCTGCTATCCCGCAGTGGCATGGCCGAGGCGGCCCCATCAGGCGCCCGGATGCGCGTGGCGCCGGAGTTGGACTCGCCCTTGAGTATCGAGTCCGTCGGCGAGCCATTGAGCTGGCGGACGGCCCGCGTTGAGGACTCTTCACGCAGAACAGCCACTGAATGGTTGCCAACCTCCCGGTAGCGCAGCGATGTGCCATCGAGCAACGCTTCCAGTGCCATCCGTGCCGTCATGCGCCCATCGGCACCCGGGGACTGCACCGCTTCGAGGTTACTGGTGGCCATCATGACCTGCAGGCCCGTCTGACGTGCCAGTGCAATCAGCGCAAATGTCAGCGGTTGCGCGCCAATATGAATCTGCACAACGTCATCGAGCCCACCTGCGGAGGCAGGTCGGAAGGCGAGCAGACTCGCCATTGCCAGCAGGACCGTGCCGGCGCGTCCGAGCACGGAACCCGTCCGCTTCAAAGACTCCCCCCTCACCTAGCCTGTCCGACCCTCTCTGCCGTGGCAGCGGTGCTGCACATGGCGCTCTTATGGTTCTGGTATATCATTGCGTGGTGAAAATTTGAAGTCTGCCGTTGCAGCGCCAAGCAGGTTGTTGCGCGCGCACCTCATGCAATAGCAGCATTTTTCAGTTGGGAGTTCCGGAATTTCACTGCCAATCGTCTTAGCCCGTAAGGGATAGTTTGGTCGCAAGGAATGACGGTCCACGAGCAGCAAACCACGGAGCCGGTAACCGCGGGTGAGCCTGTACAGAGCTCCGCCGCTCGAGCCAGCATGGTGGCCCAGCTGTTCCAGCTGCATAACCGGAATCTGGTGCAATTTATCCGCGCGCGGATGGGCGGCCCGGCTTCGGACGCGAGCGAAGTGGCACAGGAGGCCTACGTTCGCCTGCTGCAACTGGAAAACACCGGGGCCGTGAGTTTCCTGCGTGCCTACCTCTACCGGATCGCGGCTAACTTGGTTATTGACCGCAATATTGCCAGGCGCAGGCACCCGGCGTTGAGCGCCGAGGCGGTGAGGGAAGAATTTGAACAGGTTCCCGATCCCTTCGAGCTTGAACGCACCGTTTTGGCCGCCGATCAGTATCAACAGCTGCTGGCCTGCCTGCAGGAGCTTTCGCCCAAGTGTCGCCAGGCCTTTGAGCTGCACCGCCTGCGTGAACTCCCGATCGAGGAAGTTGCGCGCGAAATGAGCCTGTCTGAGCGAATGGTTCGCAAGTACGTAGCGCGCGCCCTGATCTATTGCCGCTTTCGCATGGACGGGGATTCTCAGGAGTCAACTGTCGAGATCATGGGACATGAGTAACAAGGATTCCCCAGAGGTGCGACTGCGACGCCATCAGGAGGCGGTCGAATGGTTCTTTCGGCTGCAGACGGAGGATCACTCCACCGAGCAGACCGAACAATGGATCGAATGGTGCACGGCTGATCCGGCCAATCAGCGTGCGTTTGAGCATCTTATGCCCCTCTGGCAGGCGCGCTGCGCGATGCCCGAGCAAAGCAAGAGTGCACCGAGCGCCATCCCGCAGATCTCTGACTGGGCCGCGACCCGACGCGTGCGCCTACAACGGCGGTGGACGCTGTTTGCGGCAGCAGCCAGCGTTGCCCTCGTTGCGATCGGGATACTCCTGTACCCGCGCTCAGCCAACACGCTACGCCTCGGCGCAGTGGCCCAGTTGAGCTCAGACATCGGGCAGGCGCGCGCCGCGCAGCTGGTGGACGGCTCACGCATCGCGCTTGGAGCGCAGTCGCAAATAGCGGTGAATTTTGGTAGCGACCGCCGCGAGATTGCGATTGAGCACGGTGAGGCCCTGTTTACGGTTCAGCATGACCGCGCTCGACCCTTTGTAGTGAGCGTCGGCGGACTGCGGGTGGTTGCGGTGGGTACGGTGTTTGATGTGGATCGCCGTGGCAGCCGCATCGGCGTGACGGTCAAGGAGGGGGTCGTCGAAGTCAGTGACTCGCGTGCTAGAGTTCAGGGTGCTGCGCCACCCACGCGGGTGTCGCGCGGCGAACAGCTGGTTTATGACCCTTCAGGCTCTGTGGCGCCGACCCTCCGTGCCGTTGATCCCGATTCAGCGGACGCGTGGCAACGCGGCCGATTTGAGTACGTTGCCGAACCGCTCGCATCGGTTATTGAAGACCTGAATCGCTATTCCAATGAACAGATTGTCGTGCAGGACCCGAGCCTTGGCGCGCTGCGCTACAGCGGCACGATTGACTTAAACGCAATCGATGAGTGGTTGCGTGCGTTACCGAACATCTTTGCCCTGCACGTGCAATTCAGTCAGGAGCATCGTGTCACCCTGACTGGCTCCGAGGCACCTGCCAACTGACCCAGTTCCGCAAATCCCCGCTCCGACGTCTTAGCGACTAGAGTAGGGGAGAACACTCCTCACTCGTAGTCTCATAACGGGAGGGGTCAACAATGGAACGTTCATGCAAGACGGCCGCCATCGCGGCGGTCGCAAGCTCAGTGCTTGCACTCGGGGGGCTGTCAGTTTCTCCGGCGTGGGGTGCCGATGCCTCGAGCGCCAACGCGGGAGACTCTGGCGCATCGCTGGAAGAGATCGTCGTGACCGCGGAGAAAATCTCCACCGATGTCATGCATGCCTCGGTGGCCATAACGGCTATCAACGGCGACGATGTCGTTAACGATCACATTGTCAGCTGGAACGACCTGCAGAATTACGTGCCGGGCCTGACAATCCAGGTGACCGGCGGTGGCACAACCTTCAATATCCGCGGCGTGGGCGATGCCTTCAGTAATCCGAATATTGCCCAGGGCGTGCCCGTCTATCGCGATGGCGCCCTGGTGCCACTGGGCATCGGCGATGAACCCCTGTGGGATCTGGCCAATATTCAGGTGCTGCGCGGCCCGCAGGGCACACTCACCGGCGCCAACTCGGTGGGTGGTGCCATTTTCATCAACGAAGCAGCCCCGAAGCTCAATGACACCAGTGGCTATGCGCTGGTCAATGCCGGTGACTATCATCGCCTCCAGGTCCAGGGCGCTGTCTCGCTGCCGGCCTCCGACGTCCTCGCCTTCCGGATTGGGGCCTACATTGACCGGCGCGACAGCTTCAGCACCAATCTCACGCCAGCCACGTTCGCAGACCTGGGTGCCGGCATACCGCCGATCTCCAACCAGAGCAATCCCGGTGGCATGGACCAGTACGCGGTACGTGCCTCGGTGCTGTTTCAGCCGACCGACCGATTCAGCGTGGTCGGTAAGGTCGACTACATGCAGAACAATACCGGCTACTTTGCGGAGAAGCCGATTGTCATTACGAGCACGACGGTCAATGGCGTGACCACCCCCTGTCCGGCCGCGGGCAGCTACTTCAATGCCGCACCACAGACCTTCAGCCAGGTACCGAACACCTGCGGCTTCTCGGCCTTTGCGCCAGCCAACCCGTACCAGATCGGCTACGCTCTGCCGGACTCGGCTGATACAGAACTGATGTGGCGCGAGAGCCTGGAGTCGAACTACCGCTTCGGAGACGACGGGCCGACGCTGCGCATACTGGGTGCGGCCCAGTTCGACACTTCAAGGAATCAGGGCGAGAACACCGCCTCGGAGTTCTACACGGGTGGCTCCATCAACGGTTCGCACGAACATACGCTGACCTACGAGGCGGACATCATCTCGCCCAGTGATCAGAAGCTGCAATGGGTGGCCGGTGGTTTCTGGTGGCGCGACGCAAATGAATTCCTGTTTACGAACCCGAGCTGGACCGGCGGCCCGTTCTGCAACGATCAGTACAATCCCAGTACGGGCATCGCTGCCGCGCCGTGGTGCTCCGTCCCGAGCGGCGGGGGTATTTTTCTCTCCGGCGCCAATACGAAGACGAACTATGCGTTGTTTGGAAACCTGCAGTACCAGCTGAACGATCAGTGGAAACTGGAGGGCGGCCTGCGCGAAACCTGGGACGTGAATACCAACCCCACCTGGCCCTGCTCACTGCCGAATGGTCCGATCTGCCAGGATGGCAACTACAATTCCTTCCACTTCTTCAACACACCCAATCCGGCCGATCCGTATAACATTACGCTCAGCAACGCCGGTTTTCAGAACTGGGGCGAGGAGTCCGACCATCTCTTCACCTACAAGCTCGCCGCAGACTACAACCTGACGGCGCATGACTTCCTGTACGCCGAGATTGCGACCGGTGCCAAGGCCGGCGGCATTCAGAACCAGGGCAATGACCCGGCTTGCCATGGAGGTCCGATACCGGCGACCGGCACCGCCTGCTTCTTCCCCGAGAAGGACACCGACTACGAGGTGGGCTACAAGGGCTCCTATCTGGATGGACATGTCCTGTTCCAGGCCGATGCCTTCTACATGAAATACAGCGAGATGCAGGTCAATAGCCGCGACCCGGTGACAGGCTTTGGTGACATTCACAACGCGGGTGCGGCGAATGACGAAGGTATCGAGCTCACCGCGCAGGCCAACCTATCCGGTTGGCAGCTTGCCGGCAATGCCTCGTATACGAAGTCGAGCTTCAGCCTGGGCAATATCGTTAACCAGGATGCCTGCAGCCTCTATGCCCCGTGCAACAATGCCAACAACATCGGGCAATGCGCGGCGGGACAACCCAATGGGGGCCTGAATCCCAAGGGTGTGCCCGGGTGCTTCAATTACACGGGTGGCGTCACGATCAACGGGCAGTTCGTCTCCTTCGTCGAGAGCGTCAGCGGGATCCAGCTGCCCAACTCACCGAAGTTCCAGGGCAATGTCTCGGTGGCGTATCGCATCGCAATGAGTGACCTGGATGCCGTCACCCCGCGCGTGGACTTCCAGTACCAGGGTTCGCAGTACGGCTCGGTCTTCAATGACCCCCTGGATCAGTTTGCCTCGCGCACCAACATCAATGCGTACCTGAGCTGGAATCACGCGCGCTGGCAGGTGCAGGCCTACGTGACAAACCTGAGCAATCAGGTCTATCCGATCGCCTTCAACGACCAGAGTGCCGAGATCTGTGACAATCCGCGCCAGTATGGGCTACAGGTCCGGTGGAGCAGCAAGTAAGCAGCGGGAGCAACGGCGGCGGCCCCTCCCCTAGTCGCCCGTTGCACGGCGGCGCTTCCAACGGGAAGCGCCGCCGTTCTCTTGAAACGCTCAGATGCAAGACTCCAATCATGTCCCTCGGGAGCGTCGGCCGGACGGTGGTACGGATGAGAGAGCACCTTGCAGTATGCGCGGCACCTTGTGGCGGCACTGTTCGCGTCAGGCGCTGGGCACACCAGCAAGGCGGGCTGCGCCAGGCTAGCACTCAGGATGCTGTCGCTGGTCTGCAGTGAGGCCGGCGAGATCGCAGCGGCGAGCACCAGATAAGCATGAGGGCTTGCAAGTGACCTCGGGTAGAGCACATCGTGTCCTTAATCGGCACAAGCGCTGGGAGCTGCCAGCGGATGGCGTCAGTAGCGTCAGTCAGGATTTCGGTCCGCCTCTGTCTGCCATTGAAACTGACCCAGCAGCGCCGGCAGTAATACGCAACCTGGATGTGGGCTGCGGAAATCGCAAGGAAAGCGGGTTTGTGGGTATTGATTGCACGCCATATGAGGGCGTGGATGTGGTATTCGACATCGATTCTTCTGAGCCTTGGCCGTTTAACGACAGTACCTTCGATGTCATCAGGGCCGTCCACATACTGGAGCATATGAACGACCCGCTGCATTTCCTGAGTGAACTTCACCGCATCGGGCGCAACGGTTGCGTCCTGCATATCGTAACGCCGCATTTCTCCTCGTGTAATTCCTGGTCGGACCCGACGCACGTGCGCCACTACGCATCGACGTTCATGGACCAGGTGGCGAGCGACTATTTCGCCTTTCCGACTCCGAAATTCAAGGTCACCGCCTGCACCATTCACTTCAGTGGCCTGCTGCATACCTGGCCGGGTTGGCTGATTGCTTGGTTCAGTCGCCAAAAGTACGAACGCTATTACGCCTGGCGGTATCCGGCCAATTCCATCTGGGTACGTGCGACGGTACTCAAGTGACGTATGCGCACGGGCTACGATGCTATGACTTGCAGGGCGGGACTTGAGCTCTTGGGTGGATACCGGAGGAATCGATGAGCTCATGGCTCCGGCTAACTATCCGATGCGGCAGGGCCGCTGAGCCGTGCGCGCTTTCACCGGTGCCGTATGCTCGGCTTCTGAGCCGTGACCACAAGGGCGAGGCCGAATGCTGCGCTGACGTGTGGGCATCAGGTTCCGAAGCACTGCTGCTCTATCGTCTTACTTAGGTTGCAGGCGTATTAATGGATTCCTTCGCGATCGGCGATGTTAGGCGGATCGGGCTCACAGCAGGCCGTGATCGACGCAATCTATGGCTCGGCGATATCACATTGAATGACGGAAAATCAAATGAGGGCAAATATATGAGATGGAGTATGAGCGGTAGAGTGATTTTCGTACTGGCAATCCTTACTAGCCTGTCGGCAGCTTCCTCAGTTCTGGCGGCGGACAACCCACTTCCAGGTGATCGCGGCCGGCCGGGGGGCGACGGTGTGCCGCGCGCGAACCCACAGCCCGGTGGCCCCCCGCCCGCCATGCCCCCACCGGCCGCGCCGGTGGCGGCCCCATCAATGGCGCTGGCGTTGAAGGCGGCCGAGGCCATCGCCGAGGGTTGCCATCAATATAAGCTCGGCATCGCGGTCGTTAATGCAGAGGGTGTGCCGATACTTACTTATGTGCCGGATGGCAGCGAGGCCTGGCATACCTATACCGCCATACGCAAGGCCTACACCGCAGTCACATTTAAGGTGCCCACGTCCGAGCTGATCAGCAGGACGGAGCAGGATCCGGAGTTCGCGGGCAAGATAAGGGCCGACTCAAATCTGGTTGCCTTCAAAGGTGGTATTCCGCTCAAGACTGCCAGCGGCGTCATTGGCGCGATTGGCGTCAGCGGTGCTGAGCCCGGCGGTCACGATGAGGAATGCGGCATGATGGGGCTTTCTAAAATCAAGGATCAGCTCAAGTAGTCGACTCATCCGCCGCCCGGTAAGGGCAGCCACTGAACTGACCTGCGTGCTGGCAGCGCTGTGAATCAATCGGCGTCGGTGTGGTCGTGGAATCTGGCGCTGCGCAGCCAGCATCGCTCAGTTGGCCGTGGCACTAAAGTGCTTATGCTTATCATTCGTGCATTCAGGGGTAGCGCATGACAGATCTGACCAGAAGGGGCTTCATGGGCTCGGCGGCGGGAGCGATCCTAGCTGGCACCGTTGCTGCTGACACACTCGGTGCCCAGGTGGCCCGCGCCGCAGACAATGCCGGCGGATTCCAGGCAGCCTCGTCAGCCATGCCGGGGGCGGCCGGGAGCCGCAAGAAGAGGCCTCCGGGTATTCAGAGCATTTATGCGCTTTGCGAGGTCACGGGGGGTGGCCAGAAGGTCTACGGTATTGCCGTGCAGTATGATGTGGCAATCGATTCGGCGAGCCTAAGCCGGGACACCTACACCACCAGCGTCTTCCCCGCCGCCACTGGGTTTTTCCCCGGCATGCCGCAGGAACCCAATAAGAATGCGACGACAGCGGCTGCCGTGGCGCGGCCGGTGGTAGCCATTTATACCAATAGTAAGCCCGCTTTGCGCAATGATCGGAAGAGCGTCGCAGGCATGTACGTCGTCACCGAGTTCGAGCATGACCCAGATCTCAGTGTCCCAACCACCGACAGCGACAGGGTCTCGCTCACTCAGGACAGGAATATCAGGACGGCCGACGGAGCAGTCTACGCGGCAAGTACGACTACATGGGACAACACCGGCATGCGCGCCAATGACGTGGTCATCCGTGGTGTCGACGATTGGGAGCAGAACCACTGGTGGTGGGACGATACCCGTTCGGCGTGGCTCGAATACAGCATCTACCTGCCGAAGTCCTTCCTGAAAGAAGGTGGCGAGAACCAGGAATATCCCCTGGTCATCGCAATCACCCACTCGGGGACGAGCTACGATGGCACCTGTGCTGCCACCCTGACCGAACAGTGCATCGCCAGCATCTGGGGAATGCCGGAGGAGCAAGCGCGGCACGAGTGTGTGGTCATCACGCCGCGCTATGAGCGCACCACGATGAACGATTATTGGGAGCACACGCACGATGTCGAGAACACCTACCGGCTCGTCGAGTCAATGCTCGGGAACAAATGGAACTTCGGCAATCCCAATCTGAAGGACAGGAGAGATAAGGTTCTGAAGATCGACCCGAAAAGGGTCTATTGCACCGGTTGGTCCATGGGTGCCATGACTTCTTTGTGGATGATGGCAAAGCACCCCAAGACCTTTGCTGCCGGCCTCATCATCGACGGCCAGCAGCGGCCTAGCGATGTGGTCGATCTGGCGAAGCAGCATGTTCTTATCTTCACCGGTGCAGATGACGGTAAGGCCACCCCATGGAACGAAGAGTGCGTGCCCGTGTGGGAGCGTGCCGGTGCCAAAGTCACTCGACCCAAAGAACACCTCGACCCGGCACTCATCTTTCCGGTCGACAATCAGCAGAAACTGACAGAGCAGATCAACGCCTACATCGGCATGGGGGGCAACATCACTTTCCTGACATTTGCGAATGTTGATCACATGCAGTCGGCGCGGATGTTCTTCTACATCAAAGCGGCAAGGGATTGGCTGTTCAATCAGGTGAAGGCGTAGACAAGACCCGCGCGACTAAGATTCAAATTGCAGCCGAACTATGGTGATCGTCTGCCGGAGCGTGTGAATTGGGGGGCAAGCCTATTCGCGAGGGCCTGGCGATCAATGTCGCGGACAGTATTCACTTTGGAGTGCCACTGTGTCGGGGCGTCTCGCAACATTGACGCGAGTGCCTCAAAGGAGCAGCAGGGCCGCGGGTATCAGCGTGCCGGCGAAGAGCAGCAGCCACGCCGTCCTTTTTTGACGCGTCTGCGTCACTCCCATCCATAAACCCAGTGTTGCGGACAAGGTAAGACAAAGCGCTGTAACGAGAAAGAAAACCTTCAATACCAGCGGCGCTGGCCCCGGCTCATCACCGTCATGTCCCGCATGATCGGGCGGGCCGCCGGCACCGCGAGGTTGCGCTTGGGCCCCATCGGGAACCTCCGGCGGGTAGTGATCACCCAAGGCGAATACCTGATCCTTGTGGACCGAGCTGAGCTTCTCGATGATCGCTGGCGGCCGATAAGCGCCGTGCGCCTCATGAAGGCTGAAGAGCTGCAGCGCCCCGGTCAGCGCGAAAAACAGCACACTGGGCGCACTGAAAAGGCCCACATACGTGTGCAACTGCCGGATACTTGCCTTGGACATTCAAATCACCCTTGCGGCTAGTGGCTTAGCGAACTCATAGGTGCGGAGAGCCTAACAAGTCAGCAATCGCGATCCCACATCTTAACTCTGCTTCACGCACGCACTTCATTCTCGACACTGCGGCTCCCTCGGCGTCAAGGTATTGCCAAGTATGGAAGAACCGCAGCTCTTTCCACGGAGGCAGCCATAGGATACGTCGGTCACCCCCGTGGCTTGCATATCTTTTCCATGCCGGCGTTCCGATTCGAGATCCAGCGCCGTCTAGCTCTTTAGGACTAGAATTGCTCGATGACCTGCGCGAGCGGAGCACCCTACGCTCAGATACCGAGGGCCTGCGTGATGGCCAACCGGGTGCCGCGGCCATTAGTGCGGCAATGACAATCAAATCCTGAATTAGAAGATCCGAGGATCCTATGAAAGATCGCTTCTGCTCGTTTCTGTCCGCGACATTCTCAGGCGCTGCGCTGCTCGCGATGGCCCTGCTCATGGTTTGCACTGTGATGCAGGCCGCGGAGCGCAATGGACTTGCCATGTTGCCTGCGGTAGCACCAGTGATGGCTTGCGCCGACCTGAAGTCGGCTCATCTGGATGCAATGACCGACCGGCCGGTGCATATCAAACAGACCACCGAGGTCCGTGCAGGCGAGCCTCACGCCTACTGCAAGATCGATGGTGTGGTGGAACCCCAGGTTCAGTTTGAGGTGCATTTGCCGCTGCAAGGCTGGACTCAACGCTATCTGCAGACCGGGTGTGGCGGCCTGTGCGGCACGCTCAACGTCCGACTCGATGACCATGCCGCCGGCTGCCAGCCTGCGGATAATGGTGAATTGGCACTTGCTTCTAGCGACATGGGCCACAGTGGCAGCATGGACGGGGCCTGGGCTGTGCACAATCCGCAGGCGCGGATCGATTTCGGTTACCGCGGCATGCACGTCACCGCACTGGTGGCCAAGGCGCTGATTGCCAAGTTCTACGGCCAGCCGCCGCGCTATTCCTATTTCAGCGGCTGCTCCGACGGCGGCCGTGAAGCGCTGATGGAAGCGCAGCGTTATCCAGAGGATTTCAATGGCATTGCCGCGGGCGCTGCAGCGCTGAATTTCAGCGTCCAGAACTCCTTTTTTCATGGCTGGAATGCAGTGTCCAACACCGGAGCGGATGGCAAGGCGATCCTCACGGCTGGAAGACTGCCGATTTTGCATGCCGCAGCGCTCGCGGCCTGCGATGCGGCCGACGGCGCCAAGGACGGACTTATATCTGACCCCCGGCACTGTAATTTCGATCCGGCCGCTGCCCAGTGCAAGAGTGGACAAGATCCGGCGCAGTGCCTGACACCGGCTGAGGTGGAGGTCGCCCGGCGCATCTATGCCGGCGCCCACGATGCCAATGGCGGGAAGCTGGTCGCTGGCGGACCGATGCCGGGCTCGGAGCTTGCCTGGGCGGGCGTCTATGTGCCGCAGCAGGCGGAGGATCCCATTCCGAGCGCTTCCATGGCCGGGGGCAGCGTCAAGAATGTGTACTACCCCGAGCCGCTGCCGGACAGCTGGAGTGTCAAGGACCTGAAGTTTGATCAGGCCACTCTGGACTCCTTCAAGTTCCGCTCCATTTATGATGCGACTAATCCGGATCTGCGGCGGTTCAAGAAAGCCGGGGGCCGACTGCTGATGTGGCACGGCTGGTCCGATCCGCACATCTCGCCACTGAATTCGATTGCCTATTACAGCGCCGTGCAAAAGCTGCTCGGCGAGCAGCAAGCCAAGCAGTTCGTGCGCCTATTTCTATTTCCAGGGCTGTATCACTGTGGCGGCGGCGATGGCCTGTTCCAGTTCGATGTTCTGACACCGCTGATGGCCTGGGTGGAAGGCGGCCAGGCGCCCGAGCGGATCGTGGCCTCGCACAACACGACCCCACAGCGCATGGGACCTCCGAGTGGCCCGCCGCCAACACCCGGCGTTGTCGATCGCACGCGGCCCGTCTTTGCCTATCCGAAGGTGGCGCGCTATACGGGCAAGGGCAGCGTTAATGATCCTAAAAACTTTGTTGCAGCCGACCCGACCGGACCGGCCCTGCCGCCGCCTGAGTGGCTCGGGGCCAAGTACATGGTGCCGGGTCTTCAGCAGGTCTGCATGGCCGAGGGCAACACCATGAAGTGCACCACCGCCCCCTAATCGAAGCGTACGGTTCACTGGCTCAAGCAAGTCAACGCGGAATCCATTGATATGGGCGTGACCTGCGCAGGAGTTTGCGTTGGCTTATTGATTTGATCGCGTGCAGGTTTTGGCGTCGGCGCTGAGGAGTCACCAGGCGAGTGACCCTGCAAAGCACGATGGCAATACTATTGTGCGCAGTTCGCCGCGACGGAGGCCAGGCTCCGATGCCGCCTTAGAGCCGACGCCATTCCTGGGCTCGGGTCACAGGGCAAGTCCGCATTGGAAAAATGTATATCCGGCGCCGCAGAATGAATACGAGGCTGCCGGGCGGCGCGGCTATATTACCGACGTGCCAGCGTGTCTCATTGAGGCAAACGCAACGCGAACGCTGGCCCGGGCTGGAATGCGCCTGATCGACAGCATTTTCGACTTAACCATCAAGGAATTCTCCATGAAACCCCATACCGCTTGGTCCTCATGTGCCCTGGTCCTCGGCCTTGCCCTGAGCGTCGCTGCGGCCGCGCAGAACGCGCCACCGGCAGCTGGTCCTCCGCCGGGCAACGGACCAACTCCGGCAGAGCGCGCGATTGAATATCGCCAGGCGCTGTTTACACTCGTGGGCGGCAACTTCGGACCGATTGGTGCCATCCTGCAGGGACACGCGCCCTACAACGCGGCCGATGTCGCCAAGCATGCCGAGCGGGTCGCGTTTCTGGCGACCATGGCTGACGATGCGTTCCCAGAGATATCAAAAGACGGCAAGACCAAAGCCAAGCCGGAGATCTGGTCCAACAAGGAAGGATTCGCCAAGGCGCTCAAGGCTTTTCAGGATTCCAGTGCGAATCTGGCCGCGCTCGTCAAACAGGATAGTACCGACTCGGCCGCCTTCAAGGCTGCCGCCGGCAAGGTCGGTGAATCCTGCAAGGGCTGCCACGACGACTTCCGCGCCAAGTAAACCAACTCGGTGCCCTTCTGCACAAGCGCTGCGCCCCTGGGCGGGCGCAGCGCTTGTGCACCTTGACATGCCGCCATGAACGCACCCCGATCAGACACGGGCTCTGAACGTCGCGTCTGGGACCTACCGGTCCGGATATTCCACTGGACTCTGGTGCTCGCTGTGGCCGGCGCCTGGCTCACCCATACGCTTGGCATCAGCTACTTCGTCTACCACGTCTGGTGCGGCTATACCGTGCTGGTGCTGGTCACGTTTCGTATCGTGTGGGGGATCGTGGGTACTCGCCACGCGCGCTTCTGGAATTTTCTGCGCAACCCCCTGGCCACTACCCGTTATGGGTGGGCACTGCTGCGCAATCGCGCAAGCCCGCATCCAGGGCACAACCCGCTAGGGGCCTGGATGGTGCTGGTGCTGCTGCTTGCGCTGCTGGCGCAGGCTGTCATGGGGCTGTTTGGCAATGATGAGATCTACAATCTCGGGCCACTCAATGGTTACGTCAGTTATGACCGCGGCATCGAACTGACGAGCCTGCACCGCAGACTGTTCTACTGGATCCTGGGCGCCATTGCGCTGCACATTGCGGCAGTCCTCTATCACCGCTTTGCGCACAATGAGAATCTGGTGCGCGCGATGATCAGCGGACGCAAACCGGCCACGGTGGTGCCTGAGAGCGAAGCGATCCATTCTTCGCGGATCGTAGTGGCGCTCCTGATTGTGGCAGTGCTGGCCGGCGTGCTCATCTGGGTCGTGCGGCACGCCCCCGTGCCGCAGAGTCTTGACTCTTTCAATTAGGAAGCGAGCGACCCGGCAACCTGGCGGTCAGGCCCCGGCAGCATTCGGATAGCTGCGGGCCTTGGCCAATCGATCAGCGAGGACGGATCTTGAACGCGACCGTCAGCGCATGAACACCACGGTGACGGGCTTGGGTATCGACAGCGACTCGGCGGTGGCGCGCAGTTTTCCGCTGGCCGGATCTAATGCAAACTCCGCCACTGCGTCTGATGATTCATTGGTCACCAGCAGCCAGCGTCCGCTAGGATCGATGCCAAAGCTCCACGGCGCCTTACCCTGGGCCGGAATCCTTTGAATTTCCCGCAGGGAGCCGCTGCGCCGGTTGACCGCGTACACGATGATGCTGTCCTGATCGCCGCGCAACGACAGATAGGCGAATCGGCCGTCACTCGAGAACGCAATTTCCGCGGCGCTCTTTTCACCCGTAGCGTCAGCCGGATAAGCGGCAAGGGTCTGCACCAGGTGGAGTTGGCCTTGCTTCGCATCCCAGCGGTACGAACGTAGCTCGGCCGTCAGTTCGGTATCCACCAGCAGAAATTGTCCATTGGGATGAAAAATCAGGTGCCGGGGACCCGAGCCCGCCGGCAGCGATTCAAATGGGACCTGAGCTAGCGTCAACGCCCGGGTCGCACCGTTGAAGTGATAGACAAAGATGCGGTCGGCGCCGAAGTCGGCCACCAGGGCGTACTTGTGCGTAGGGTCGACCGCAACGCCGTGTGCCTGCGGATTCTTCTGGCGTGGATGCGGACCGGTACCGTAGTCCTTCTGGATCGATGCCATCGATCCCAGGCTCCCATCGGCCTGGAGCGGCAGCGCGCTCACATCCCCGCTCCCATGATTGGCACTGAACAACGTAGCGGAAGGAGCATCCAGGCTCAGCGCCGTTGCGTCGCGACCGCCGGCATCCACCTTGTTGAGCAGCTGCAGTTTGCCCGATGCCCGATCCACTGAGTAACTGTAAATCAGTGAGTTCGCCTCCATGCCGCCGCCGGAATCGGCAACTGAATAGATCACCGGCAACGTGGGATGCCCGAGCAGCCAGGTGGCGCGCTGCAGTTCGGCGCCCAGTCCAAGTGCTGTCAGATGTCCGGTTTTCCTATCGAGTCGCGCAACATAGATTCCCTGGACTGCGCTTTCCTTCGCTTGCGCCTGGCCGACCGATGCCGGGGCAGCACTTGGCGGCCCTCCACCCGTACCGTGCGTGCCGATGTAGACAAGCTCGCTCGCCGCTGCGGCCACGTCACTTGTCGCGGCCATGGCATCCGGCTGCGCCAGCAGTATGGCGACCGCCAGCAGGAGCCCAATCGTGTACGTATGGCGTCTTAGCATGGTGAAGCCGACAGTCTCCCGCATAGGGTGTTTCCTGTACGCCGGGCAGGCGAACCGTGTCGCCCAGAAACGCATTGTCGGTGCGGCGGCAACGCGATCGCAAGCCAGCAACGCATCAATTTGCGTGACGTGGACATTAGATTTGGGTGCGGCAGCACAGGAGCCTGGGCGTGAGTTCGCCCACCAATCAAGACTCACACAAGCAATGCAAATGTCTTGAGTCGCCGGCCGGCTGTAGCTTTCTCGTGCGCGCTGCTGATCCTATACTGCCGCGCAACTTGAACCGTTTCGCATTCGGCTGGAACGGAAGGAAGAGGTGCAGCTATGAATCGGTTGGGGGCGTATGTTATTGCAGTGCAACTGGTGTTTGTGGCTGCCGTGCCGTCAATCGATAGAGCGGCCGATGCGGACGATCCAAATCCTCTGCAGCTGGAAGCTGACCATGCCACGGCCTCAGTCGCCGATCTGGAGAAGGAAAGTGCCTGGTATGAACGCGTACTGGGATTTCGCGAACTCAGCCGCAACCAGGGCGCGGATTTCGGGATCCGGCATCTGGGTATTCCCGGCTACCGCATTGATCTGGCGTGGCAAAACGGCTCCTCCAGGCCTGGTGAGACCACGAGCTATCAAAGGCAGGGCTGGCTGCACGTGGTCTTCAGGACCGATGCTGTGGACGCCGCCTACAAGCGTCTGGTGGAACTCGGTACGGATGTGAAAGCGGACAGGACGCAGCAAGGCACTGTGACCCGCCTGGTGTTTCATGATCCGGAAGGCAATGAACTCGAAATTGTCCCGAGGAAAGCGCCCTAAGTACACGGCGTGCTGGGCAAGGTTTCGCGGCTCGCCCAATGCGCGGCCGGCTTAGGCATCCTCTAGTACAGAGGCGTAGCCGCCGCTCCCGGTAGTCCTGGCCCTTAGAAGAAGACGCCTGGCAGGTACAGCGGCATGGAATCCTCCCACTTGCTGTCGGTCAGTAGCCGCTTGTTCGTGCCATCGGCATTCATAATGTAGATCTGCCCGTACTGCTGGAAGGTCTGATCGTAGAGCGCCGCCTCGTCACGGAAGCCCTGCTTCGAGCCGCTCCACATGATGCGCCCATCGGCCGTCCACACCGCGTGACCGTCGCCCGAGGGGTGGGTTGTTGCCCGGAACAATCCACTGCCATCGGGGTGGATGGTGTAGATATCGAAGTTGCCGTATTGGCCGTCCGGACGCCTGCGGGTGAAGACGATGCGCTTGCCATCGGGCGACCAGCCCGGCAAGTTATCGGCTTCGGTCGTGAGCACGCGGATCTTGCGTGTGGTCACGTCCAGGATTCGTAGGCCCTTCTCTTTTTCGCTCCACACGCGAAACACCACCGACTTGCCATCGGCGGACACGCCCGGAAATCCGGAGTTGATGGTGCCATCGGTCAGCTGCTCGGCGCCCGTGCCATCACGTCGCACACGCCAGAGGGCTGCGGTCTCGGTGGCGCGTTCGAAGAACCAGTAGCCCAAGCCAAAGTAGATCCACTGGCTGTCCGGAGACCAGGCGGGCTGGAACGCACCGGCCAGTCCCATGCGCACCTGGGCCTCGTTCAGTCCGCGCCCGGCGGTCTCGAACACCACCTGACGCTGCGAGCCGTCGGGCTTCATGATGCATACCGAGCTGTCGCCCAGCTGCTTTTCCGTGTAGGCCAGCCACCCATCGCGCGAGAGCGTCGGGAAGACATCCATCTCGCGGTAATCCCACTGCGGATCCCAGCTGTAGAGCGGCTTGTACGCCGCCCGCGCCGGACGGAACGTGACCTGCTCGTAGATCACCGAGCTACCCCCCGGCGCCCAGTTGGGCGAGCGGATGAAGGTCTTGCGGAAGCTCGGGCGGTCTGAGGTATAGGCCAGACCTTCGTTGGGGCCGTACTTGATCAGATAACCAATTTCGGTCGCGCTCAGGAACTGCGGCTGCAGCTTCAGATCGGGGCCGTTGGTGTGTTCGATGCGCTCGCCGCTCGCCACGTCCACCGAGACGATCTGCGATTCGATCTTGCCGGCGTAGTTTGGCCGGCGCGCGCCCCAGGTGGTCTCCACGGTCATCTCATGAAACACAATGCGCCGGCCATCCGGCGACCACTTCGGTGAGCCCAGGCACATGCCCGGGCGCGAGGCGACCTTGCGAAAGCCGCTGCCATCGACGTTGATCAGGTAGATTGAGAGCTCCTGCGTATGCTCCCAGCCCGCGCCATGATCGTGGCCGCGCCAGAACGTGTTGCGATCACTCGAGAAGGCAATCTGCCTGCCATCCGGCGACCAAGCGGGTCGGAAATAGCAGTCCGGCAGGTCGCGCTCGCCGTGCACGGCGCGCGTGCCGGTCAACTGATGGATATGGCCCGTTGCAAGCTCGAGCACGAAGATGTTGGCGCGGTACTGATCACGCGTGGAGACGAAGGCAAGCTTCGACCCGTCGGGCGAGAGCACGCCCGCATCGTCCACATGGGGATTAACCACGAGCGGCTGGATATTTGTACCATCCATGTTGGCGAGGTAGAGATCGGATTGCCCGTCCGCCACGCGCTCGGAGGTGAAGATCACGCTCTGCAGGTCCGTCGAGAAGGAACCGTTGTATTCAAAGCGCGAGTCGCCGAGCAGCAGGTGCTCGTTCGAGCCATCGGCATTGGCGATGTACAGCCGCGAGCTTGCGGGGGCGATGCGATTCATCAGCATCGTGCCCCTCTTGCCCCCGGCCGCGGCCACAGCCCGATCCGATACGACGGCCAAAGCCGAGAGTGCGCCGATGAAGGATCTGCGGTCCATAGTAGTCCCCTCTGAATCTGCTCGTAGTGTCCTGGCGGTTCCCAAGCACTGGCATGGGGCGCCCATCAAACCAGGCGCCCAGTGTCGCCCAAATCAGGTGACTGGCGCGATCAATTCTAAGTGTCACGCCATAGAAAAGGATTGCGAGGCATCTCTTGCGGACAGCGCCGATCGGTCCGGGCGCAGCTCGGGTATCAGGCCTCGGGCCTGCAGGCCCGAGAAGGCCGCAGCGGGCGCGGCCGTGATTGGAAATGGGTCGCGCCCGCAAGGTATTCGGTTCAGCCGATTGCGCGCCGGCGGGCCACTCTCTAGGGTGGGACGCTGACCATTCGCGAGGGGGAGCGCCGTGTCTGCCAAAGTGAAACTCAAGATTGCTGTCGCCGAACATCCGCATACCAGCGCGATCCGCAGCGGCGCCATTCCGATCGAGGGTGTCGAGCCCGAGATCATCACGGTCAAGCCCCAGATCGGGGCCTTTCGTCGCATGGTGCGTGATGTGGAATTCGATGTGTGCGAGATTGCACCGACCACCTACATCATCGCCCGCGCCTATGGCTCGCCCTTCAAGGCATTGCCGATCTTTGTGGTGCGCCGCTTTCATCACAGCGGCCTGCTCATCCGGCCCGATGCCGGGATCCATAAGCCAAAGGACCTCGAAGGCAAGAAGGTGGGCGTACGCGCCTACTCGGTCACGACCGGTGTGTGGACGCGGCAGGTGCTGATCGACGAGTTTGGTGTCGACAACTCGAAGATCACCTGGGTGGTGGACGATGAGGAGCACGTTACGCAGTTGAAACTCCCTTCGAATGTCATTCATGCCCCCGCCGGCCGCTCGCTCGCAGACATGATGGCCGCTGCCGAGATTTCCGCGGGGTTTGCCGCTGCCGCCGGCATCGGTCGCACCGGCAATCCGACCGGTGGCTGGCAGGAAGTGGAAGCCAACTATCCGGACCTGCTCCCGAATGCCGCGGCGCTGGAGGCCGACTATTATCGGCGCACCGGCGTGTATCCGATGCACGGTACCATCGTCGTCAAGGATTCGGTGCTGGCCGAACACCCCTGGATCGCAGGCTCGTTGTTCAGGGCCTTTTCCGCCGCCAAGGACGCCTGGGTGGCCCAGCTCAACCGCGGAGAGGCCAAGGGCGAAACTGCTGAGCGGTATGGCGCATTGCGCCAGATCGTGGGCGCGGATCCGCTGCCGTATGGCATCGAGCAAAACCGCGCGACCATCGAGGCGCTGGCCAAGACTGCCTATGCGCAGAAACTGACTCCCCGTCTCATGTCAATTGAAGAGACCTTTGTCGATCCGCAGCTGGCCTAGGCTCACGTATGAAACTCTTATCTATTGTGTCCTAAATTCAATGACTGCCGGGTGCGTCCCGTGGCGTATCTTGGGCAGCTTCAATGCTGTAAGTAAGAATCAATGGCCGTGGCTTGGAGCCGGCGGTTCGCGGGAGTTCTGATGATCATCGACTGTCACGGGCACTTCACCACCGTACCCCAATCCTTCCGTGACTGGCGCACGCGCCAGGTGGAAACCGCCAACGATCCGGCGAATGCTCCGGACCCGCGCGGCGCCATCCTGAGCGATGAGGACATCCGTGCCGGCATCGAGGGCGGGCAGCTGAAACTGCAGAAGGAGCGCGGTAGCGATCTGACGCTGTTCTCGCCGATTGCAGGGCTGATGAGTCACCACCTCGGTAACGAGCGCACCAGCCTCGTGTGGGCCGAAGTGTCCAACAACAATGTCAAACGGGTCACCGAGCTCTACCCGGACAGCTTCGTGCCTGTGTGCCAGCTACCGCAGTCACCGGGGGCGCCGCCCAAGAATTCAGTCCCTGAGCTGCGTCGCTGCATCGAGCAGCTGGGCTTCGTGGGCTGCAACCTGAACCCCGATCCGACCGGCGGGTACTGGACCGGCAAACCCATAACCGATCGGGAGTGGTACCCGCTCTACGAAGTGCTGTGCGAGCTCGATGTCCCCGCGATGATCCATGTAGCGGCTTCCTGCAATCCCAATTTCCATGGCACCGGCGCCCACTATCTCAACGCGGACACCTCGGTGTTCATGCAGCTGGTGCAGGGGGACCTGTTCAAGGATTTCCCCAAACTGCGCCTCATCATCCCGCACGGCGGCGGCGCGGTGCCCTACCACTGGGGTCGCTACCGCGGCATGAGTCTCGAAATTTCCAAGCGTCCTCTGGAGGGACTGCTCGAGAATATCTACTTCGACACCTGCGTGTACCACCAGCCGGGTGTGGAGCTGCTCACCAAGGTGATTCCAACTTCGAACGTGCTGTTCGGCTCCGAGATGATCGGCGCGGTGCGCGGCAAGGATCCACGCAACAACCAGTATTTCGATGACACCAAGCGCTACGTCGATGGCTGCAGCTTCCTCACCGAGGAGGATCGACACAAGATCTTCTCGGCCAACGCACGGCGCGTTTACCCGCGGCTCGACGCACTGCTGAAAGCAAAGGGTCACTGGTTTCTATGAGCTCCACCATCATCGACATCCATCCGCACATCATTTCCGATGATGAGCAGCGATACCCGCCCGCACCGCTGTTTGGCAAGCGTTCCGACTGGTCGCAGGAGCGACCCTGTACGGCCGACACACTGATCGCCGCTATGGATGCGGCCGGCGTCAGCAAAGCCGCGGTCGTGCACAGTTCGACGACCTATGGCTTTGATAACAGCTATGTGGTCGATGGCTGTAACCGTTTCCCCCAGCGGCTGGCGGCCGTGGGCTCGGTGGACATGACCGAGGCCAATGCGCCGCCCACCATCCAGCAATGGATCGCCCGGGGACTGGTAGGCGTGCGCATCTTTACCGGCGGTAGCACCAAGGACTTTGATCCGACGGAACTCGAGGATCCGCGCGCGTTCCCCGCCTGGAAGGCGCTCGAGGAGCTGGGCATTCCGATGTGCATCCAGACCGGCCCGATCGGCCTGCCGCAGGTCACGATGCTCGCCCGCAGGTTCCCCGGCGTGAACATCATCCTCGATCATCTCGGGCGCCCCGAGGTGCAGGACGGCCCCCCCTACCAGCAGGCCCAGAGCCTGTTCACGCTGGCGCAGCTGCCCAATGTGTATCTGAAGCTGACACCACGGATCTTCAACGACGTGACCAAGGGCAAAGCCACTGCCGCGACCTTCTTCTCGGCCGTGGTGGCCACCTTCGGTGCCAACCGCCTGGCGTGGGGCTCGAATTTTCCCACCTCGCCGGGCACGCTGGCGGAAATCCTCGCCACCGCCCAGGCCAGCCTTGCGACCTTAAGCTCGGCGGATCGGGAGTGGATTTTCTGCAAGACTGCGCAGAAGCTGTATCCGAAACTCGCACACTGAGCGGCCGGGAGAGCGCGGCGTGACAGGCAATCCGGCACAGACAGTCTCAGGTGCGGCAGCGGCAGATTCCGCCCTGTCGCGCTGGGCGGTGCTGTCGCTGCTCGCGCTCGGTGTGCTGATTGCCTTCATTGATCGCGCGACCATTGCCTCCGCGATTGCCGCGCCCTCCTTTGTCGCCCATTTCGGGATGTCCAGTATCGAACGCGGCTGGATCTCCTCCGCGTTTTTCTGGTCGTACGGCCTGGTGCAGGTCCCGATGGGTTGGATCGTGGATCGCTACGGCGTCAAACGCCCCTATTCGATCTGCTTCGCACTGTGGTGTGCTGCCAGCGCCTTGACCGGGCTGGTCCACACGCTGTTTGCGCTGATCCTGATGCGCACCCTGATCGGCGCGGCCGAAGCCATCGTCATCCCGGCCAGCTATCGCTGGATCCGCAATCACTTTAGCGAAGGACAAACCGGCACCGCGGTTGGCATCTTTACAATGGGCAACAAATTCGGTCCGGCCATCGGCGCGCCGGTGGCTGCCTGGCTGATCGCCACCTACGACTGGCGGTTGATGTTCCTGGTCACCGGCGTGGCCGGGTTCCTCTGGCTGATCCCCTGGCTGCTGCTGGTGAAGAGTGATCTGCCCAAGAAGAGCGAGATGGCGGCGATCCACCGCAAGGCCTCCTCGGTGAGCATGGGCAGCATCCTGATCAGCCCCGTGGTCTGGGGCGGCATGATCAGCAACTTCTGCTATGGCTATTTCACCTTCTACTGCATGAGCTGGATGCCGGCCTACCTGGTCGAGGCGCGGGGACTGTCGCTCAAGCAATCGGGCCTCTATACCTTCTATAGTTTTGCCGGTATTGCGATCGTCGCAGTGCTGGCGGGGCTGGCTGCCGACCGGATCATTGCGCGCGGTCATGATCCGGTGATCGTGCGCAAGGCCTTCGTTGTCGCAGGCTTCATCGGCGCGTGCACGGTGCTGCTCGGTGCGCAGGCCACGACGTTAACGACGGCCCTGTTCTGGAACGTGTTCTCGCTCTCCTTCCTCGGCCTGACGACTGCCAACAACCTCGCGTTGTCGCGCCTGACGCTGATCCCGGCACCGGCCGTCGGACTCGTGACCGGCGTGTCACAGGTGGCTACGAGCCTTGCCGGGGGCGTGGCCGCGAGCCTCTCGGGGTGGTTACTCAGCATCAGCGGCGGCTATCAGCTGCCGATGTTTGTCATCTTCATATTCCTGCTGCTTGGCGCCGCCTCGACCATTATCCTGATGCGCCCCCAATGGGCGCCGAAAGTCCGCGCGGCTTAAAATAAGGTATGTGCAGCCATGGCTAAGATCGTATTCGGAATGGCCGTCCCGCACAGCGGGATGCTCGGGCAGGCCCCTGAGGACTGGCTCAACAATGGCACGCGCGATCGCAACAATCCGACGCTCTGGTATCGCAACCGGACCTGGACCTACCCGGAGCTCGAGGCGGAGCGCAAGGCGGCCTATGAGCCGCTGCTCACCCTTGAGGAACGCAGCGCGCGTCAAAAGCGCAACCGCGCCGCGATCGGCGAGATGAAGGCTGCCTACGAGCGCGCGGACATTGATGTGGCGATCATCCTCGGCAAGGATCAGAAGGAGATCTTTACCCATCACTCCCCTTCGATCGCCATCTACAGCGGCGCAGAGGTCTACAACGGTCCGCCGCAGCGCGCCGTGTATGCGCCCGACCATGCGGTCACTCACCGCTGCCACCCGGAACTTGCCCGCTATCTGATCGATTGGTTCCAGCGCGACAGCTTTGACCTGACCGATCTGTTCGCGTGGCCGGACAACGTGTGGATGAAGCCGCTGCCCGAGAAGCCGATCGTTCCGCACGCCTTCAGCTTCGTCTATCACCAGATCATGAGTGATCAGCCGCCACCGCACGTGCCGATCCTGATGAATTGCTTCTATGAGCCGACCCAGCCCTCGATGCGCCGCTGCATCGCATTTGGAGTCTCGCTGATGAACGCTATCAAGGCGTGGCCCGGCGAGGCGCGCGTGGCAATCATTGCCTCCGGCGGCCTCTCGCACTTTGTGTGCGATGAGGAGTTCGACCAGCGCATCATGGGCATGCTGCGTGCCTATGACTTCGAAGGGCTCGCAGCGGTCAATAAGGACGCCTATCAGTCTGGCACCTCGGAAATCAAGCTGTACGTGTCAGTGATGATGGCGCTGCGTGATGCCGGGGCGCAGTTGAAGCTGGTCGATTATGTGCCCAGCTACCGCACGCCGGCCGGCAGCGGCGAAGGCATGGGATTCATGTACTGGAGTACCGACACACCATGAGCGATCAGAGACTCAACGGCATCATCCGCGCGCTCGAGAGCGGCAAGATCGCCTACAGCTGCTTTGCAAAGGTCGACAAGCTGACCGCACAGGAAATGACGGATGCGCCCTACGACGGCATCGTCTATGAGATGGAGCACAACCCGCTCGATATCTCGGCGTTGGGGGATGCCCTGCAATACATGCTCAATCGCAAGCAGATAGCAGCATCCGGTTCAGTGGCACCGAAAGTGACCCCGATCGCGCGCATTCCCTGCAATGGTGCCGAGATGAACCAGTCCTTTGCCAAGCAGGTACTCGATCGCGGCGTCTATGGGGTCATCTGGCCGCACGTGGCGACGGTTGAGCAGGCTTACAACGCGGTCGCTTCCTGCCGCTACGCGCGGCCCGGCACCGCCCCGCTGTATGAACCCAAGGGCGCACGTGGCGATGGACCGGCCACGGCGGCGCGCTACTGGGGCCTGGACATGGCCGAGTACTACGCGCGCGCCGATGTCTGGCCACTCGCCCCGCACGGCGAACTGATCGTCGGCCTGATGTGCGAGAGCCCGCAGGCGATCGAGAACCTGGATGAGATCCTGGCCAACGTGCCGGGTATCGGCTTCATCCTGATCGGCGAAGGGGACTTGAGCCAGGCGCTGGGGTATCCGCGCCAGTACGAACACCCCGAAGTTGTCGATGCCATGCGTCGCATCGCCGAGACCTGTCACAAGCACGAGGTGGTGGTCGGCAATCCGCATACGACGGCGAAGAATGTCGATCGGCTGCGCAGCGAGGGCTATCGATTCCTGATGTCCGCGCCGGTACGCAGCTATGGCGTCGTCGGCAAGGCCAAAGAACTGGCGGGGTACTGAGAGCCATGAACGGCGCCGAGAGCCTGGTCGCTACCCTCATCGAGCAGGGCGTGGACATCTGCTTTGCCAATCCGGGTACTTCGGAGATGCACTTCCTGGCCGCGCTCGAGAACCCGGGCATGCGCAGCGTGCTGTGCCTCTTTGAAGGCGTGGCGACCGGCGCCGCCGATGGTTGGTATCGCTTCAAGGACAGGCCGGCCTCGACGCTGCTTCACCTGGGGCCGGGCCTCGCCAATGGTCTGTCCAACATCCACAATGCCAAGCGCGCCTCGAGTGGCATGGTCAATGTGATCGGTGAGCATTCGAGCTCGCACCTGAAGTATGACCCGCCGCTGACCTCCGATATCGAAGGACTGGCGAGGCCCTTGAGTCACTGGGTCCGGCGCATCGACTCCGCCTCGAGCGTCGCCTGGGACACCGCTTCGGCCGTCGCGGTGGCCTCCGAGCATCCCGGAAAAATTACGACACTGATCCTGCCGGGCGACAACTCCTGGCAGGATGCAGGCAGCACCTGCATCGTGCCGCCAAAGCGTGCCGCTTCACGCAAGGCGCCGGATGCGGCGCGCGTCGAAGCGATCGCGCAAGTACTGCGCTCGGGCGAGGCGGCACTGATTATCCTGGCCAACAAGGCCTCCCAGGGCCGCCCGCTGCAACTCGCCGGACGTGTCAGCGCAGCCACCGGAGCGCGCCTGGGCAGCCAGTTTTTCACGGCCCGCATCGAGCGCGGCGCGGGGCGCGTGCCGCTGGATCGCATCCCCTACGCGGTCGCACCGGCCACAGCGTACCTCGCCCAGTTCAAACACATCATCACCTGCGAGACGCGCGAGCCGGTGGCGTTCTTCAGTTATCCCAACAAGCCCAGCCTGCTGAAAAAAGAAGGCACTCTCGTTCACACGCTATCGGCCCCAGATGAGGACAGCGCCCTCGCCTTCGAGATGTTGCTCGATGCCCTCGGGGCCAGGGGTGCGGTACCGGTACTGCAGCAGCGCGGCGAAGCCGCGATGCCGAGCGGCGCGCTCACGACGCTCAGCATTGCCCACGCCCTGGCCTATGCCATTCCCGAAGGCTGCATCCTTGTCGATGAATCCCTGACCACGGGCCGCGAGACGATGGATCACACCAAGGGCGCGCGCCCCCATGATCTGATTAACAATCTCGGTGGCTCCATCGGCTACGGGACGCCCGTGGCCACGGGCGCGGCACTCGCCTGCCCGGATCGGCGCGTGTTCTGCATGGTCGGAGACGGCAGTGCCATGTATACGATCCAGTCGCTGTGGACTCAGGCACGCGAAGGGCTGAACGTCACCACGATTATCTGCGCCAACCGCAGCTACGCGATCCTGAAGGCCGAGTACGCCAACATGGGTGCGGGTGTGCCCGGTCCGCGGGCGCTGTCGATGATCGACATCGACCGGCCGCGTATTGACTGGCTGGCGATGGCCACGAGCATGGGCGTGCCGAGCGTCGCGGTCGAATCGGCCGAAGCCTTTACACGGGCCATGGAGGCGAGCGTGAACGAGGCCGGCCCGCAGTTGATTGAAGTGCGATTGTAAGGAGTTCTCATGGCGAGTGAACGGCTGACCCTCAAGACCAACCTGGCCGCGGCGCCGGTGACGCAGGCGATCCACGATGGCCGCGTGACCTCAGACATCGTGACGCTCAACTGCTGCGGTCCGGATCCGGCGCAGAATGGGTTCAAGGACATGGTGCGCCGAAACGTGTATGAGGCCGGCGAGCTCGCGATCGTCACGTACCTGCAGGCGAAGTGCTACAACAAGCCGTTCGTGCTGCTGCCGGCACCGGTGTCGGGCCGCTTCCAGCACCACTGCGCCGGGTTCAACCGCGAGCTGGGCCACGTCTCTCCGAAGGATATCGAGGGCAAGAAGGTGGGCGTGCGCACCTATGCACAGACCACGGGCCTGTGGATCCGCGGCATTTTGCAGCATGAGTATGGGGTGGATCTCGACAAGGTCACGTGGATGACCGTGGGCGACGGTCATCTGGAGGAGTACCAGGATCCTCCCAACTGCATCCGGTTACCTAAGGGATCGGATATCGGGCAGATGATGCTGGACGGTGAACTGACCGCGACGCTTCAAGGCATTGATCTGCCCAAAGACCCGCGCGTGGAGCGGCTGGTGCCCGATCCATTCAATGCGGCCAAGAAATGGCATGCCAAATCCGGCATCGTTCCGATCAACCACATTTTTGTCGTGCACCAGGACATTTCCCGCCAGCGTCCCGACGTGGTGCGCGAGATCTACCGGATGCTGAAGGAGAGCCGCGCGCTGACCGAAGGCGGCGTGCCGCAGCCGTTTCCGCCGCTCGGGCTCGAGGCCAACCGCAGCGGTCTGCAGCTCGCGATCGATTGGGCCTTCGAACAGAAGATCATCCCCAGGAAGCTCAGTGTCGATGAGCTGTTTGATGAGACCACGGCGGCCTTAAACTAGCGTCGGAAAGATCCGCGTCGACGACCCATCAGATGTCTGCGCTTGCATGAGATTGGTGGTGCGATGCGACACCCTCAGCAGGCCAGACATCCGTCTCACTGATTGCTTCGCCAGCAACCTTAGCTTCGCCTTGTAGGATCCGGCGTACGCCGCGCCGGACCCCCTCTTGAGTCGCGCGGGGCGCCCTCAACGCTCATGCTTCGCCCGCCCGTACAGACCACCACGCAGCGTTATCCACGCCACCAGCAGCGAACAGAGCAGGCCCGAGGCCACCGCCACGGCTCGCAAACCAAACAATTGGGCCAGGGACCCCGCCAGGGCACCGCCGACGCCAGGTCCGGCAACGTTGGTCGCACTCCACAGGCCGAGCACCCGTCCGCGATAGCGCTCATCGATCGCCGATTGCAGCAGCACCTGCAGGCCGACGCTGCCGAGCACACCGGCAAAACCGATTACGCCCGCCAGCACCAATCCCACCCGGAACGATACGCACAGTCCGAAAACAGCCACAGCCGCGCCCAGGAGCAGTGTCGCGAACCGTGTCGCGCGCCTAATCTGGGCGCCGATCCGCAAACGCGCCAGCAGCAGCGCGCCAGCAATCGCGCCAATTCCCGCGGCGCTGGTCAGGTCTGCGAGCCCGACGCTGCCCTGCCCGAAGATCAGATCGGCAAACGCCGGCAGCATTTCATACACGCCGCGGCCCAGAATCGCAGTTATGGCGGACAGCAACAGCAGCTGACGGAGCCCCGGGTGCTGAAGCACGTAATGCACACCTGCGCGGCTCTCGGCAAGTATTCCCTGCACGGGCCCGGCCGCCTTGGGCGGGCGCAGACGGACGATGAACAAGGCAGCGAGCACGCCCAGAAAGGACAGCGCGTTAAATGCGAAGACACCGGCAATGCCCTGGCGGAGAATGATGATGCCCGCGATCGCCGGGCCGATGATGCGCGAGAGATTGAAGAGTACCGAATTGATCGCGATCGCACTGGCCAGGTGTGCCGGCTTCACCACATCGCTGACCATCGCCAGGCGCACGGCCTGATAGGCAGCGTTTGCGATGCCACCCAGCACCGCCATCAGCAGCAGCAGCTCGATGCGCATCGCACGGCTCAGCGTCAGCACGTAGAGTACCGCTGCCAGCAGCGCCAGCACCATGTTGACGGCGAGCGCGTAGCGGCGATGATCGTGACGGTCCAGCAGTGTTCCAAACAATGGGCCGAACAACACGATGGGCAGCAGCTGTGCCAGAGAGATTGCACCCACCCAGGCCGTGCGATGCGTCAGCTCCCAGGACAGCCAGCCGATTCCAACCCGCTGTGCCCAGGTTCCCAGCCAGGAGATCGTGTTCCCGATAGTATAGATGAGGAAATTGCGGTCGCTGAGTGCGCCGCTGGTGCCTGCCTGGCTGCTCACGCTAAGCGTTCAGCGCACAGACTCAAGCGATCTATCGGGCAAGCCATGCAACCAGTCGGTCCCGGCGTACTTTCCGCGCATGCTGGCACTGCACTCTAGTCAGGGTGCGATATAAGCGGTCTTCAGCGTGCTGTAGAACTCCGCGGCATAACGACCTTGCTCTCGGGGACCATAGCTTGATGCCTTGGTGCCGCCGAAGGGCACGTGGTAATCCACGCCAGCGGTCGGCAAATTCACCATCACCATCCCCGCTTGCGAGCGGCGCCGGAAGTCGGCTGCGTGTTTGAGCGAGCTGGTAACGATGCCAGCGGCCAGTCCAAACGGGGTGTTATTGGCCACGTGCAAGGCCTCTTCGTAGTCCTTCACCCGGATGACGCTTGCCACCGGTCCGAAGATTTCCTCCTGATTAATGCGCATGCCGGGCGTGGAGTCAACGAATAGCGTCGGCTCCAGGAAGAAGCCGGGCGTATCTCTTCGCAACAGTTTGCCACCAAATTGCAGCTTGGCTCCTTCGCGTGAGCCTATTTCAATGTACTCCTGGTCAATGTGCAGCTGCCGCTGATCGACCACGGGTCCGATATGAGTCTCCTTCGCCAATGCGTTCCCCACGCGAAGTTCGCCCAGACGTTCGGTCATGGCCTGCACCCAGCGGGCATAGATACCCTCGGTGACGATCAGGCGGCTGGAGGCAGTGCAGCGCTGCCCGGTGGAGAAATAAGCGCCATTGATCGCGACGTTCACCGCGATTGACAGGTCAGCATCATCCAGCACGACCAGTGGGTTCTTGCCACCCATCTCCAGCTGAATCTTGGCCCGGCGCGCAATCGCCCTATTGGCAATTCGAGCGCCCGTCGCCACTGAACCCGTAAATGAGATCGCGCGCACCTCGGGCGCATCAACCAGCGTATCGCCGATGACACTGCCGCGTCCCATCACCAGGTTAAAGACCCCCTTGGGCAGACCCGAACGCGAGATGATCTCGGCCAGCGCCCAGGCGCAAGCGGGCACCAGTTCCGCGGGCTTGAAGAGCACGGTATTTCCGTAGCAAAGCGCCGGAGCAATCTTCCAGGCAGGAATGGCCATCGGGAAGTTCCACGGTGTGATCAGCGCGACCGTTCCGACCGGCTCGCGCGTGATTTCGACGGTGACGCCAGGACGCGTCGACGGCAGTAATTCTCCGCCCAGGCGCAGCGTCTCACCGGCGAAGAATTTGAAAAGGTATCCGGCCCGAGTCACCTCCCCGATGCCTTCGGACAGTATCTTTCCCTCCTCCTGTGACAGCAGGCTGCCAAGTTCTTTGGCCCGACTGAGCAGCTCCGTGCCAATAAAATCAAGTGCATCAAAGCGCTGCTGAATGGGGCTGTATTGCCAGCTTTGCAGCGCGCGATCGGCAGCATTGACAGCGGCCTGAGCCTGGGCGACATCGGCAAGAGCGTAGTGCCCGATGACATCCGTGGTATCAGACGGATTGACGTCCGCATAAGAGTCCGGGCCAGCAAGCCACTCGCCATCAATAAAATTGGCGCGCATGTTAGAAGTCATAGACATTGAGTATTCCTGCCTGAACTTGTTGATGATGTGGTGATTGCCGATCATCGCCCCCGGTTGTGCGGCCTACAAGCACCGGCACCTACTCGAGCGCACTCCCGATCGCATGCGCCCCCGATTGGGACCTGAACTCGCCTTAAACGCTGGCGAATGCTCGGACCGTCACCCGGGCCGAGCCTGCGGGTTCCTGCTTGCGATCCATGGTAACCCTGCCCCGGGGCCGCTACCCTGATCAATTTCGGCCGCGCTTCTATCACTTTCCATAACGGGCTGTGCAGCGTCCCCGCGTGCGTGACCCCAGGCACTGGACGCGCACAGCCCAAGCGGCTAAGTATTGACCCACCCGCGCTGCCATGCCATCACCCCGCCGATCACCCCACGAGGTCGCCTATGAAGAGCAAGATGCCGTCGATACTGACAGGAGCCGCATTCATCCTCTGTTCCATGAGCGCCCTTGGCGCGGGAAGTGGACTGCCGGGTGACAGCGGGCGGCCGGCCGATGGCATATTCAACCCGAATCCGCCACCGAAGCACGCGGGTGTGACGCAAAGTCCCCCAGCGGTTGCGCGCGCCCCGGCGATAGACCTGGCAGTGCAAGCAGCGCAAACGATCGTCGCGGGCTGCAAGCAGTTCAAGCTGGGCGTCACCGTAGTCAATTCGGCCGGTGCGCCGATCCTCGTGTACATTCCCGACGGGTCCGACGCCCATCACGGGTACATGGCATTGCGCAAAGCGTACACGGCTGTCACGTTCAAACTGCCCACGTCGCAGCTGGTCAGCAAAGCCCAGCAGGACGCGGAGTTTGCAACCAAGATCAAGTCAGATCCAAACTTGGTGGCCTACTCCGGAGGTCTGCTGCTGAAGGCCGGAGACGATATCATCGGCGCCATCGGTGTGAGTGGCGCTGAGCCAGGTCATCACGACGAGGAGTGCGGACTGCTCGGCGTGGAGAGAATCAACAACGAGCTACAATGAGAGCTGGAGAGCCATCCTTTGGCCTTTTGCGAGGGCCGACCCATACAGGTCATGACCTAGGCGACCGATGTACTCCAACGCGCCGGGGCTGCTGTATCTACGCTGCTCGCCGAGACTTGTGGGCCAACCGATGAGGTCAAATCCCGATCGCGCGGTACAACGGAACTCCTCCCAATGTGGCCAAACGTGAAGGCGGTCATCACAATGGCGGCAAAGAAAGCGGTGGACCTGCTGATGCTAACCATGACTGGATGCTCCTGAATTAAAATGACGATCGAACGCGCTAATGAACACCGCTACCTTAGCGCGGGTGGACACCCGCAGTGTCTGACTGCGATGAAGCAATGTGACAAACCCGGAAGTTTTGTTAAGCCCCTGGTTCGGCCGCCACCCGACTTTGCCCGGCAAGTCTGGCTGCAAATGGCCACTCGCTCTTTCCGGATTCCGGCGGGCGCAATGCACCAAATCTGCCGTTTGATGGCGGCGCGATTGTCGGACTGGCGCACGTTCGTCGTTGCGCTGTGCACGGCGGCGGCGTTTGCGGCGCGCGCAGGAGAGCTTCGGGTCGGTGGCGGCCGGGTTTCGGTTACCACGCCGGTCGCCGAGTTTCCCTACTTGCCCTCCGACACGCCCAGCCTCAACACCGGTCCCGGAGAGCGCAGATTTACCGGCGTACACGATGAGGTTTATGCACGGGCGTTGCTCATCGACGATGGAGTGCAACGCGTGGCCCTCATCGCGCTCGAAGTGACTGCCGTTCCCAGGGCCGATGAAATCACCCAGGCCGTGGCACAGCAGCTTGGTATTTCAAGCGACAATGTCATGGTCACGGCTACTCACACCCATAGCGTGCCGTTGTTCAGTTATTCCGGCGGTGTCTCCAACCCGCGGGAGGAGCGGGAAATTCAACGCCTCAAGCAAGGCGCCGTACAAGCGGCCCGGCAAGCCGCTGTCAGTCTCCAGCCCGCGCGCATTGCCTTTGCCCGTGGCCAGGCGTGGGTGAACGTCAACAACGGGGAGCAAAGTGGGTCGAAAACCGGGTACGACCCCCTGGGCCCTTCGGACAAATCCCTGGATGTGCTGCGCTTCACCTCGCCTGAAGGTGAGCCAATCGCGTTGTTGCTCAATTACGCCTCTCATGCCGAGGTCATGTTCCGCAGCGTCACCCACAATGAAGGTTACGAAGTTACAGGAGACCTGCCAGGCGCCGTTTCGCGCCTGCTGGAGGCCTCCGAGGCCGGAGCGCCACTGGTGCTATTTACCAGCGGCGCGGAGGGTGACCAGCTTACGCTGTTCAAGTCCCTACAGCCTGCGGGCCGCTTGCCCGCAACGGATGAAGGCGCCGCCGGCTGGGCGCTGCTCGATGTCCAGGCTCGGCGGCTCGCGGGCTCGGTGCTGGAACTGACTGCGACGATGCCCGGCGGTGAATCGCATGCGCGTGTGGCGGCGCGCACCGGCTCCGTGACCTGCCCTGGCGAACAACTGCGCCTGAATCCGAAGACTGGCGCCGCCCTGATCGAGGATCGCCCCGCGATCACGATTCCGCTTTCTCTGATCAGGATCAACGATATTGCACTCGCCGGTGTGGGCGGCGATGTTGCTAGCGAGATCGGCCAGCATTTCAAGGCTGCATCTCCGCTCGCGGCTTCCACGCTGATCACGCTTGCCGGAGAGTCGGTGGGCTACATCTTTGCGGATGCTAGCTATGAGCATCCGGGCCACGGGCTCACCAAGTCACCGCTTAAGCCGCACTGCGCCGACCGCGCCATTGTCGAGGGCTTAGTGCGGTTGATCGAAGGGACTCATTAGGCTGCTGGCAGCAATGTGCCGAAGCATCACACTTCGATGGGAGAGAGGCCATGGGCGCCACAGACCACAGTGGCAGTCCTAATGAGGACTGTGCCAGGGCTGGATAGGCGAAGATCGAAGCCAAGCTCAAGAAGTAGATGCTATGCGCAATGCACAAAAGGAGCTTCGCTCAGTGAACCTATCGAGTCTGCGCCTATTTCCAAAAGAGGCCTCGGCGGCCGGCCTTTCCGCGCGCGCGGTAGAGCTGCAGGTACATCACGATACCGGAGATCGTCAGGAACAGGATCGCCAGGCCACTCAGTAAGTCCATCCACCGGCCTGTCAGCCCAAAGTAATCTCCGCGATGCAATCGCTTCCAGGTCTCATGCGCGCCCCACTGAAATGGCATGGGAGTCCATGGATATCCCACTTCGTATAAGCCGGCCGGTTCTCCCGTCCGCGCATTAAACACAAGTTGCTCGGCCACGGCCGAGCCTGTTACGACCACGCCCTGCGGCATTCCACCATACATACGCAATCTAATCACTCGCGGCGGCGGCGAATCTGAGGCGCCTTTGCTCGCAGCCGCGAGTGTCGTACGCAACATCGCCGATAGATCGGCATCTGATACGGTGCCGTCATTGGCGAACATTTTCACAAGGGCCGGCGGCGGTCCCCCGCCAGGACCTGGCAGGTTCAGGCCATGAGTGGCCATATAGACTGAACCCCAGACGTTGTCGAAGGCCATCACGAAACCGGTGACCGCCACATAAAGCACAAACACTGCAGCGACGATGGAGACCCAACGATGCAAACGACGCATAATCATCTCCAGAACCAGTCAGTACGTCCCGCTTTCTTACGCACTAGCAGCATCTTAAAATAAAGCGCGAGGCCACTAACGACCATGGTAACAAGCAGCAGGGAAATGACGAGGCTGATCCACGCGCCCACATGACCAAGGAAATCTCCTCTGTGGATATCCTTAATGAGATCGTGCGGGGACGGCGGGCCGTGACTGAACATCGCGAAAGGAGACTCACTTTCCGCCGTGCCGAGCGCCGCGCCATTCAGCGCATTGAATGTAAGCCGTCGGGCATTCGAACCTGCGATCGCAACAACGCCAATCGGCGTATTGCCGTCCATTCGCAACTCAACCCAACTAATCGCTTCTGAAGGGGCGGCCGCGCGCGCAGCTGTCTGGACTACGGTCAGCAGCTGCCCGAGATCGACCTTGTCAGGCAGCCTCGCGGCATCGTAATCGGACGTCTTGATCACCGCAAAGCCCGGGGGACCCATAATCCCCTCCCGGATCGATTGCATCGTAGGATCCGTCGCTGGTGCATGCCCATAGAGGGACTTCAGGTCAATCGACTGGATGATGACGCCGGTGCCCGCCACAAAAACCAGGAATAAGGCGACGACGATCATTGTCCAGCGGTGCCACGTTCTCATGAAGGCCCCGGCCCCTGTGTTGAGTTAATGAGGAACAAAGTGAGCTCGCGCGCGCTGCGGTTCGCGGCGGGACCTGGGCGCTGCTCGCAGGGAGGACGGTCATCACTGGCTCGGGTCATCGGGCTACTTCGCAGGCGGCGGCGTCATATCAGGTTCGCCGTGGGCGTCCCGGTCATCATCACAATAGTAGCTTTCCACGAAGGCAGTACGAGACCTCTCATATGTCCAGCTGTAATGCCAAGGTCCATGCAGTGCAATCGGGTCTTCGATGAGCGTGTCAACGAGAAGGTGCTTGCTGTCAACAAGGGAAATGCGCTCGATGACGTGAGTCTGTCCGCTGGTCTTAATGCGTCTTATGAATTCAGACTTGGGCGTAATTGCCACAGTGTCGAAAACCAGCACCGGCCCCTCCCAATGCCCGATGGAGTCCCCAGAATACGTGGGGACTGGTTCAACTAAGTGCTTGCGGCCATCAGTGAACACGCGCCGTATCATCGGACCCTCTTCCGTCAGGATCGTCACTCGTCCGGGCGTAAACAAGAACTCAAAGCCCAAGGGCACTCCCATAATCCCGGGCATACCGCTGGGGAGGCACTTGGTGGGATTCGGCTTGCCGATATCGGCCTCGGCATCA
>Ga0182030_10001114_pt1 | contig 54118 bp, 51 predicted proteins | sample 812S3MmetaG_FD_121299 | JGI IMG/M metagenome (GOLD analysis project Ga0182030, IMG submission 121299) | Permafrost microbial communities from Stordalen Mire, Sweden - 812S3M metaG (Illumina Assembly) | ecosystem: Environmental > Terrestrial > Soil > Wetlands > Permafrost | place: Sweden...
GACTATGTCGCCTGAATCCGTGGAATCAATCATCTAGAGGCGAATCTCGCGAATGATTGTCCTGCTAAACAGGTGCACAGTATCGATGAACTGCACGGTGTTGCTCAGCAGATCCATAACGATGGAGTGCGTCCGAGCACCATCTGTGAAATAGCGTACGCCTTGCAACAGGTTGCCATCGGTCACCCCGGTTGCCACGACGTAATACGGCTTGGGCGCGAGTTCGGGGATACCGAAGTTGGTGTTGAGATCGGTGATGCCGAAATCAGCCAGCTTGGCCGCTTCTTCGTCGGTGCGGGGCCACATCTTGGCCTGAATCTCACCCCCGAGACACTCCAGCGCGGCCGCGGTGATGACGCCCTCGGTCGAGCCGCCGATGCCGACGTACAGATGATCACCGGTGCCGCGGACACCGACAGACATGCTTGCGGTGATGTCCCCGTCGGGAATCAGCCGGATCCTGGCACCCGCCGAGCGCACCTCGTCGATGAGCTTCTCGTGCCGCGGGCGGTCCAGCACGACCACGGTTAAGTCGCGAATGCGGCGCTGATAGCAGCGCGCCAGCACCTCAAGGGTGTCAACCATGGGGGCGTCGATGTCGATCCGCCCCTTCGCGCTGGCGCCCACGCAGATCTTGCGCATGTACATATCTGGGGCGGACATGATGCCCCCGGGGGCGCCCACGACGCAAATCGAAATCGCGCCACCGTCACCTCGCGCCACCAAGTCGGTGCCTTCCAGCGGATCCACGGCGATCTCGCACGGCATCCCGCCGAGCCCCAGCGGCTCCCCTACGTACAACTCCGGAGCCTCGTCTTTTTCGCCCTCACCGATGACAACGGTCCCGCTGATCGCCAGTTTGCCGAACTCGTCACGCATTGCGTCGACAGCAGCCCCGTCGGCGGCGTTGTTGTCGCCGCGGCCCAGCCAACGCGCCGATGCCAGCGCCGCCTGCTCGGTCACCTTCAAGAAATCGACTGCGGGCACCAAGCGCCCGTCCTCGGTTGATGTCGTCATCGTCATCAACCTGCCTGCCGCGTGCGGCGAGCCGCGGCGTCCGCGTTAAATTTCTCAAGACCAGCACTGGTAAGCGGGTGTTCAAGCATTTGATAGAAGACTTTCGGTGGGATGGTGGCGATGTCGGCGCCCATCTTGGCGGCCTCAATCACATGAATGGGCGTCCGGATCGACGCGGCGAGCACTTCGACGTCGGAGTCGAAGCCCAATAGGGCATCGACAACCTCACGCAGCGCCTCAATACCGCTGTTGCCGATGTCGTCATACCGACCGACGAAGGGCGAGACGTAGCGGGCCCCCGCCGAGGCGGCCAGCAGCGCCTGCGGAGCGGTAAAGCAGAGGGTCATGTTGACCGAGATGTCCTCGGCCGCAAGGACGGAGGTCGCCCTCAGGCCTTCTGCACTCGTGGGGATCTTCACCACGATATTCGGATGGATTGCCGCCAAGCGACGCCCCTGGGTCAGCATCTCCGCGCGATCGGAGGCGACAACCTCCGCGGAGATCGGACCGTCGACGAGCTCGCAGATGCGTCGGTAAATGCTCACCTCATCGCCCTCGACCTGGTTGAGCAGGCTCGGGTTGGTCGTCACCCCCTTGAGCACGCCCCACGATGCCAGGGTTTCGATCTCGTTGAGATCTGCACTGTCGATAAAGAGCTTCACGGCACGTCCTTCGCTTGTCGTTGGGCGGTCGGATCACTCATCGCGTCATCTCCACACTCCGCGGCCCGGGGCTCGCATCGACCACTGCACACCAAGGTTTGTCGCACAGCGTGCGCGACACCGGCCGGGGATGCCCGACGCCACATGAGTGGTGCGCGATGTTCGCAGCGATGATGCTACTTGATGACCTCGTGCCACTGCTCGGGAGCACCGGTGATCAGGGCTTCGGTCGTCGTCAGGACGTCGTGCAGGAAACCCACGTCATGAACACGGAACAAGCTCGCGCCACGCACGCGACACCACACGACCCCGGCCGCGCTGGGCCCGAGACGCTCGTGTGCGGCGCGCCCGGTCATCGCACCAAGCACTTTCTTGTTGGAGATCGGTACGAAGATGGGACGCTCCAGCACCCGAAGTTCATGGAGCCGGTGCAATATCGCCAGGTCCTGCTCGGAGGACTTGCCCAAGCCGACGCCCGGGTCAATGGCGATCCGGGTCCGTGCGATGCCTGCATCGTCCGTCCTCGCAAGCATGCCGTGCGCCCACGCGATGACCGCCCGGGGAACATCGACGTCCGGGAAACTCGTCGGACGGACCTTCGGCTCCCCGAAGAAATGCGTCAGGACGACCCCGACCTCGCTGCGCGCCGCCACGCGCATCATCTCGGGGTCGCGCAGGCCGGTCGGGTCGTTGAGGATCGCGGCCCCCGCGGCGATCGCCGCCTCCGCAACCGCCGGCTTGAAGGTGTCGATCGCGATCGGCTGGGCGACCGTCTCTGCGAGCTCCCGGATCACCGGCACCACGCGCGCGATCTCCTCGGCGACATCGGTCGGTGCCGAGAAGCGCAGCGACTCGCCGCCGACTTCGATCACGCTCGCGCCCTGGCCCGCGAGCGTGAGCCCGTGCGCCACCGAGGCGGCCGTCCCGAAGTGGCGCCCCTCATCGGTAAAAGAATCCGGGGTCGCATTGACGATCCCGATCAGATGGCCGCGCGAGCAATCGAGGATTCCCGCGGCGTGCTGCCACAGCCGGGCACCGGGTGCCAGCGCCGCCAGGGGGTCTGACAGAACGGGGTCCGGTCCACTCAACCGATCGAGCGCTCCAGGCGAGGTGCATCCCCGGGGGCCGTCCAGCGCGCCCGCACCCCGGTCTGGGCGATCCGCGCCGGTCGCAGGAGCGTGTTGGGTGCGGCATCGCCGAGTGCCACGGCGGCGGCGGCCTCAAGGTCTCCCAGATCTTCTTCCCGGCACCACAGCAGCGTCGTCGGGCCCGACCCGGAGATCGTCACTCCCAGACAGCCGTGGGTCCCGACAAGACCGCGCAGCACCGCCAACCCCGGCACGAACCGTCCGCGGTACGGCTCGTGGATCCAGTCCTCGAGCACCTCGGGCAGATCGTCGAGTTGCCCCTGGGTCAGCGCCAGCACCAAGCGGATGCCGTTGGCGAGCGTCGCCGCGGCGGCGCGGCGCGGAACCTCGGCCGGAAGCGCTTCCCGCGCGTCCGCCGTCGAGACCAAGTGGTCGGGGATTGCGGCCACGAACGCCAGCGATCGCGGCACCTCGAGACGAATCGTCGAATGGGCCGCCCCGACGGCTACGATCCCCCCGGTCAGACATGCTGCGGCATTGTCGGCGTGACCCTCGGCCCGGGCCGCACGCTCGAGCAGCTCGGACGGACTCCAGCGCAGGCGACCGAGCGCGTTGGCCGCGACGAGTCCCGCACACACCGATGCCGCCGACGAGCCCAGCCCCCGCCCCAGCGGGATGCGGTTGCGGCACTCGATCTCCAGCCCGTCCAATGACCCCAGACCCTGCAGCAGCGCACGACACACCAGGTTCGATGCGTCCTCGGGAAGCTCACCCTGGCCCTCGCCGGTCACGCGGACCACCACGGGGCCCGGACGACGCGTGATCACGACCGCGTTGGACAGGTCGAGGGCGGCCGCCAGCACGTCAAATCCCGGACCCAGGTTCGCCGAGGTCGCGGGCGCGGTCACGATCAATGATTCAGCCATCAAACACCGCGCGTTCGAGGTCGGCGGCCGTCGACGGAATCCGCACGACCGGAGGCGCATCGACAACGGCAATATCGGGGTCCTTCAAGCCGTGGCCGGTCAAGACGCAGACAACCGTTTGGCCCTCGCGGAATTCGCCGGCCTCTGCCCTCATGATGAACCCCGCCAGCGACGCGGCCGACGCCGGTTCGCAAAAGATGCCTTCGGTCGTCGCGATCAGCCGATATGCCGCGAGGATCTGCGCGTCTGTCACCGACGCGATCGCACCACCCGACTCGGCGATCGCGGCAAGCGCCTGGGTCCCGCTGGCCGGGTTGCCGATCCGGATCGCGGTGGCGACCGTCTCCGGATGCTGCACGGTGTGACCGAGCACCAACGGCGCGGCGCCGGCGGCCTGGAATCCCATCATCCGGGGCAGCCCCGCGACGCAACCCGCGGCGTGATACGCGCGGAACCCTGCCCAGTAGGCGGTGATGTTGCCGGCGTTGCCCACCGGGATGCACAGGGCCTCGGGGGCGCGGCCGAGGTCGTCGCACACCTCAAACGCCCCGGTCATCTGGCCGGCGATGCGATGCGGGTTCACGGAATTCACGAGCTCGATGTCCGACGCCTCGGCGAGCTCGCGTACGACCGCAAGCGCCTGATCGAAGTTCCCGTCGATCGAGATCACGCGCGCGCCATGCACGATGGCCTGCGCCAGCTTCCCGGATGCAATCTTGCCCTCGGGAATGACCACGGCGGCACGAAGACCCGCGCGCGCGGCATAGGCTGCTGCCGACGCCGACGTATTGCCCGTGCTCGCGCAGATTACCGCTTGAGCGCCGCGCTCGACCGCCTTGCTGACGGCCATCGTCATCCCGCGGTCCTTGAAGCTTCCGGTGGGGTTCATGCCTTCGATCTTGGCAAAGACCCGGACCCCGTACCGTTCACCCAGATGCTCGAGTGCCACGAGCGGCGTTGCGCCTTCGCCGAGACTGATGATCGGTGTCGCATCGGTGACGGGCAGGAACCCGCGGTAGCGGGCGATCAACGCCGGTCGCAGGCTCATGCGCCGTCCTCGGTCAACAGTCGCAAGAGCACAGGCTCCGCGTGCACCTCCCGCATGTCACGCATCGCGCGCAGTGCGGCCTGCATGCGGGCCTCAGAACCCACGTGGGTGACCAGTACCAGCCGCGCCCCATCACCCTCGCCGCGCTGGATGACGCTTCGGATCGACAGGCCGGCCTCGGCGAACACCGTGGCGATCTGTGCCAGGACGCCCGGGCGGTCCGCGACCCGCAAGCGCACATAGAACGCCGAGGCGGTCTGGTCCGGGGTCAGTAACGGTCGACCGGCATCCACCAGAGCATTCTGAAGGAAGCTCCCTTCGGCGGTACCGAGGATCGACAAGACGTCGGCGAGCACGGCCGAGGCAGTCTCCACGCCACCTGCGCCGGGCCCCACCAACATGATCTGGCGCACCGTGCCGGATTCCAGCACGACCGCGTTATCCGGCCCCATGATCGCGGCCAAGCGATGATGCTCGGGCACCAGCGCAGGATGCACGCGCACGCTGATCCCTCCATCTTCCAGTCGCGCCACGCCCAAGAGCTTGATCACAAACCCAAGGTCCTTGGCGAGCTCAAAATCCTCGGCGTGCAGGCCATCGATGCCCTCGAACGGGACATCCTCAAAGCGCACCCTGGTGTGGAAAGCGATCGATGCCAGAATGGCCATCTTGGCCGCTGCGTCGGCGCCGCCGACATCCTCGGTCGGATCCGCTTCGGCGTACCCGAGCGCCTGAGCCTGAACGAGGGCGTCGGCGTAGCTCAGCCCACCCCGTGACATCTCCGACAAGATGTAGTTGGTCGTGCCGTTGACGATGCCCGTCACCCCTGAGATCTCCGCCGCGAGCAGTGACTCGCGCAGCACCTTGATCACGGGAATCGCCGCGCAGGCGGATGCCTCAAAGCGCAATTCGGTGCCCGATTCCTGCGCAAGGGCAAGCAGCTCGGCTCCCTGGCGCGAGAGCAGCTGCTTGTTGGCGGTGACCACAGGGGTCCCCGCGTGGAGGGCCTGACGCAGATACGTCCCGGTCGGCTCGACGCCGCCCATGACCTCCACGATCAGGTCGACGCTCGGATCTCCCAGCACATCTTGGGGATCGGTCGTCAGCTGGCCGGGACGGATGCCCTCACGGGGCTTCCCGATGTCCCGGACCAGGATTGGGCCAATCTCTAAGCGTCGCCCGGACGCGCGCGCAATCGTCTGGCCCTGATCGCAGATCGTGCGGACGAACGCCTGGCCGACGGTCCCGCATCCGAGCAGGCCGATCCGCACCGGGCGGCTCTGTGGTCCATCGATGGCAGACGAATTAGACAAGGTCACGCCCGAGGATATCTGCGTACGTCTCTCGGCGCGTAACCAGACGCGCCTGACCGTCCCGCACGAAGACCACAGCAGGCCGCGGCTGACCGTTGTAGTTGGAGGCCATCGAGACCCCGTAGGCTCCGGTCGCCGGGAGACAGATCACATCGCCGACCGCCAGCTCGGGCAGGTGTGCCTCGGCAACCAGAATGTCGCCGCTCTCGCAATGTTTGCCGACCACGCGATAGATGTGGTCGGCGACTGCGGAGGCGCGAGTGGCCAGCACCGGCTCATAGACAGCGCCATAGAGCATCGGGCGCAGCAGGTCGCTCATCCCACCGTCAACCGATGCGTAGGTCCGCACGCCGGGAATCGGCTTGATCCCACCGACGCGATACAGCGTCACACCGGAGCGGGCCACCATCGCTCGCCCGGGCTCGCACAGCAACCGCGGCACCTCCATGCCTCGCGACCCAAACGCCGAGCGCAGCGCGTCCGCCTGGGTCTGGGCAAACGCGGCGATCGTCGGGGGTTCATGATTGCGGGTATAGGCGACACCGAGCCCGCCACCGAGATCCACGACGCTGATGTCGTCGGCGCCGACCTCGCGGGCAAAGTCTGCCAAGACATCGGCCGTCGGCCCGAAGACCGACAGATCAAACAGCTGTGAACCGAGGTGTGCGTGCAGCCCGACGAGTTCCAGGTGCGCCGAGGCACGGATCGCCTGCACGCCGCGCTGGGCATCGCCGGCCAGCGAGAAGCCAAATTTTGAGTCCACCTGTCCGGTGGCAATCGCCGCGTGCGTGGCGGGGTCGACCCCGGGCGTGACACGCACGAGCACGCGCTGCCTGCGCCCGCGCGCAGCCGCAGCCCGCTCGATCACGGCGATTTCGTCGAACCCGTCGACAACGACCGTTCCCACGCCCGCCTCGAGAGCTTCGACGATCTCATGCGGCGATTTGTTGTTGCCATGCAGGTAGATCCGCTCGGGGGCAAACCCCGCCGCCAACGCGGCGTGCAATTCGCCACCGGAGGCAACATCCACCGACAGGCCCTCCTGCTGGAGCAGCCGGAGCACCCCCAGCCCAAAGTACGCCTTGCTCGCGTAGACCACCTCGGCATCCAGCCCCACCGAGGCATACGCATGCACAAAATCGCGCGCGGTCTGGCGCAGATGTTGCTCGTCATAGACGACCAACGGAGTTCCGAACTCGTCGGCGAGCGCGACGGCGTCGCATCCACCGATCGACAGATGGCCGTCGGTGGTAACCGACGCCGAGGGGGGCAAGACCTGATTTGCGGCCAGCATCAGAACGCTCCGGACGGTACCAGATGTGGAGCTATGCTCGCGAAAGACCCCATGCGCACCTCACTCACTCTCCAGAGCGCCGACGGCACCCGACTGGCCGCGCACTACTGGCCGACCGCCACGCCATCGCCCGCCGTGGTGATTGTGCCGGGTTTAGGCAGCCAGAAGGAGAATCACGCCGACTTCGCCGAGTTGTGTCACGCCGCAGGGCTCGGCGCCCTGACGCTCGACATCCGCGGACACGGCGACTCTGACGGAGCACTTGGCGCCGGCGCTGTCGGTGACGTCATCGCGGCAATCGCCGACCTGCGCCGGCGAGGGCATCGGCAGATCGGGCTGCGCGGCTCATCGCTCGGTGGATTCCTCGTCCTGGCTGCCGCTGCCCGCAGCCCGCACGTCAAGTGCGTGGTCGCCATCTGCCCGGCCCAGCCAGGCGCCCTCGCGCGGCGCCTCGACGACGATTGGCCAAATCGCTTCCCGCTGTCCGGGGCGGTGTCGAGGCGCGATGGGATCGCACGCGGCTATTGGCATGCCACCGGCGACGAACGCGTCCCGTACGCGGCGACCTGCGCGCTGGCGATGATCACCCCGCCACCCCGGCACCTGCGGATCGTTCTCGGCGGCAACCATCAAAGCCTGCAGCACGATCCGGTCGTGCTCGCGGAGACCCGGGACTTCCTGTGCGAGCACCTGTGGTAGGCGATTCGGTGACGCATCTCAACGACGACATTTGCGGGTGTTCCGCGTGCCCGCGCCTGGTGGCGTGGCGCGAGCAGATCGCCCGCGAGCGCCGCCGGGCATTCGCTGACGAGATCTACTGGGGCCGAGCAGTCCCAAGTTTCGGCACGTCCGACGGACCGATCCTCATCGTCGGCCTGGCACCGGCCGCGCATGGGGCAAATCGGACCGGTCGCATGTTCACCGGCGATCGCAGCGCGGATGTGCTGGTTGCCGCGATGTATCGCGGCGGCCTTGCCACGCAAGCGACCTCCACCCACCGAGGCGACGGTCTGGAACTCCTGCGGTGTCGCATGACGGCCGCGGTGCACTGTGCGCCGCCGGATAACCGCCCGACCCCCGACGAGCGCGCACGCTGTCAGAAATTTCTCGAGCGGGAGATCACCCTCGTGAATCCCACGGTGATCGTGGCCCTCGGAGCGCTCGCGTGGGACGGCGTGCTCGGGGCCCTGCGTGCCATGGGGCACCGGCGGCGGCCAAAGCCGCGCTTCGGGCACGGCACCGAGGTGCAGATTGCCGAGCGCTGGCTGATCGGCTCCTACCACCCCTCCCAGCAAAACACCTTCACGGGACGGCTGACCCCCGCCATGCTCGACGCGGTACTCGCGCAGGCGGTCGCCCGCGCGGCGGGGCGCTAGGCCTTGGCGACCGCGGGATCGAGGCGGTTCAGGTCCGGGAACGGATCGACGGCCGCTCCGCCGCCAGGCTGCACTTCGAGAAACAGATAGGGCGCAGCGCTGGCCGCGTCACCCGAATTCCCGACCGTGCCGATGGCCTGACCGGTCTTCACCTCGGAGCCGATCTTCACGTTGCTCGAGATGCTGTTCAAGTGCTCGTACGAATACTCGGTTCCCTCGATGTCCTGGAGCTCGATCCAGGCACCCCCAAGCGCGGTTGCCGTCGCCGGAGGGTTGATGAATATCACCGTGGCGTTGCAGGCCGAGACGACCGGCGTTCCCTTGGCGGCCGGCAGGTCTGCGCCTGCGATCGCGCCTTCGGGGCCGAGCTTCCCGAACACGTCGGTGTACGGGTAACTCTTCGGGGAGTACGGAGTCGTCGTCGTCCCGACGATCGGAAACGCATGCAGGTATTTGGTCGCCGGCGGGGTGGCGGGCCTGGGTGAGGACGACGCCGCCATGACGATGACCACATCGAGACCGAGCTTGCGTAAGAACGCGACGTTCGCGACGCCCGTCGCCGTGCGATGCATCGCCCGCTGGAGGACTTTGACCGCACGCTGCGTGAGCGCCCCAAAGTCGCCGTCGGCAACAACGTAGTGCTGACCGTGCGCACGCAGCTTGAGCTGCAGATGCCGGACCGCAGTTCCGCGGTCACCGCGTCGCAGTGTGGTTCTGGTGCTCGCGAGGACCACGACTTTGACCGATGTTGCCGGCGTCGTGGCGCCCACCGTGGATTTGGCGGGCGTCGAGGGCGCCGTCGGGACGCCGGGCGTGAGCGCCGAGGAGGGCACTGCGGGAAGACTCGTTGACGCGTTGGCCACAGCCGGCGCGAGACCGATGAGCGCCGAGGCGACGAGAGCCGCCGTTACCCGTCGAGATCCGACGATCGACAGCGTACGAACTAATCGTGTGCGTCGAATTATTCCGGCTCCTTTATCGCCTGGCCCCAATGCCGCAGACCAAGTGGTCGGGAGTCACCGCAGCGAACTCGGCAACAGGTCGTACTCGGTCTCGAACACGACGCTGTCGGCGACTCTACGCAGGCAACCAGACATAGGTCAACCCATTCCCCCCATTTCTTCTCACTAGGTGAGACAAATGAGGGGCAGATGTCCCCTTGGGATCCCCCGCAGGCCGCCATGACGATCAGGGCGGAGGGTCGGCGCCGCTCTTGAACGCGCTCATCTACCACTCAGGGGCGTCACTCTCTCCCCCCGGCACGCACGCGTCCGCGTGTCGGGGGGAGAGGTGACACTTGCCCCCGCGCCGGCTCCGGACGCCCTCGATCAGCACGACTGGTCGATTGTGCACACGCGCAACGGCCACGCCGGCATGTGTGTGCTACGACTCGGCGGAGCCTTCCTCGGGGGCCGGCCGCTCGATGCCCTCGCGCTCGCGAAGCAACTCGATGGCGTGTGCGCGCTCGTCGGCGTCGAGGGCGGAGAAATCCTCGTCCGACAAATGTCCGGAGGCATGGTCGAAGGCGATCTCCTTGATCGAGGCGAGGGTACGCTCGAGATCCTCTTCGACCCGTTGGATCTCGTTCCCGACGCCCGCCGGATCCTCGTCGGGAAGCTGATCGCCGCGCACGATCGGCCAGGCGATCACGGATGCCGCCAAGAGGAATACCAGCACCAGGAGGATCACGACGACAATGGTCATGCAGGAACGTCCTGCTGGCGCGATTGCTCCCGGCGCGCGCGCACAACGGCCATGGGAGTCAGCGGGTCTGAACCGCCTGGGGCACGGCAACTTCCTGGGTCTGCCGCTGCAGCCTCGGCCCGGGCCAGGCGCCGAGCAAGGCCCCCAGCAGCATCACCGCTCCGCCAAACCAGATCCAGGACACCAGAGGGTTGATAAAGACCGACAGGTGGGCCAGCCCCGATGAGTCCACGCCGACCAGCACCACATAGACGTCACGCAGTGGGGTCGAGTCCAATGCCACCAAGGTCTCACGCTGCTGGCTCGCCGGGAAATAGCCGATCGCCGGCGTCAGGGTCCCGATCTGACTGTGACCCGACAACTCCAGCAGGTTGACCCCAACGTCCTGTTCGTTTGCGTTGGAGGTCTGGTAGACGCCGCGGTCGAGGAACGTGTACCCGCGCACGGTCGCGGATTGCCCTGCATGCAACGAGATATCCCGCTCGGTGGCAAAGGCCTGCGAGCCCGTCAGCCCGATAATCACCACGACGATGCCAAGGTGCACGACGTAGCCGCCGTAGCGACGCCGATTCCTCGCGACCAACTGGTAGAGCGCGCCCGGCCACGACACGCCACCCAGCGCGTGCCGGACCCGCGTCCCGCGCCAGAACTCTCCGACGATGCAGACGGTCACAAAGGCAGCGGCGATAAAGGCTACCGACGCCCACAGGCTCGTGGCCGCATCGGTGAATCCCAGTATCAAGACCGCCGCGATCGCCGTCCCGATGAGCGGCGCGATAAAACGGCGCAAGAGTTCGCGCAGCGACGCCTTCCGCCATGGAACCATCGGCCCGATGCCGGTGAGCACCAGCAACACGAGTCCGATCGGCAAGGCCACCTGGTTGTAGTACCCCGTTCCGACGGTGATCGACGAGCCCCGCACGACGGACGTGACCACCGGGAAGATCGTTCCCCAGAAGACCGCAAATGTCAGACCCACCAACAGCAAGTTGTTGTAGAGAAAGATCGCCTCGCGGCTGATGAAGCTCTCCAACGAGTGGCTGCTGCGCAGGTCGGGCAGTCGTGAGATCAAGAGCCCGAACGACGCGACGGTCAGCACGAAGATAAACGACAGGAAGTAGGGACCGAGCGTGCTCGCACCAAAGGCGTGGATCGAGGACACGATCCCGGAGCGCGTCAGGAAGGTGCCGAACAGCGTGAGGCTGTAGGCCATGATCACCAGGACCATGTTCCACACGCGCAGCATCCCTCGGCGCTCCTGGACCATGATGGAGTGCAGGAAGGCGGTCGCGACCAGCCACGGCATCAGGGCGGCGTTCTCGACGGGGTCCCAGGCCCAATAGCCACCCCACCCCAGTTCCCCGTACGCCCAGCGGGCCCCAAGCAGAATCCCGATGGCGAGCATGATCCACGCCACCACCGTCCAGCGGCGGATGCTCGTAATCCAGGCGGTATCCAAGCGCCGGGTCCAGAGCGCCGCGATCGCGAACGCAAATGGGATCGATAGACCGGCATACCCGAGATACAAAATCGGGGGGTGCGCCATCATGTAGCCGTTCTGCAGCAGCGGGTTCAGGCCGCCGCCCTGCGTCGGCCGGACCGCCAACGTGTTGAACGGGCTTGACGCAAAGCTCAGCAGGAAGCAGAAGAAGCCGACGATCGTCATGAGCACCCCGACGACAATCGGCATCAGCTCGCGTTGGCGATGGCGATTCAGCCACGTGACCAGCGCCGCATACATGGTCACGATCCAGGCGAACAGCAACAGCGATCCGGCCTCGCTGGCCCACAGCCCACCGATCTTGTAGTACCAAGTCAGGGTTGTGTTGCTGTAGTCGGCGACGGCCGTAAACCAGAAGTCGTCGGTCAGCAGCGCCCAGATCATCACCAGGATTGCACCGGTCATCAGCGCGGCGGTGGTGTAGACGGCGCGTTCGGCGCTGCGTTGCCAGACACGTTGGCCGGGTCGGCGCGACACCAGGGCGGCGACAATGGCGAACACCGCACACCCGAGCGCCAGCAACACGAGCACGCGTCCGAACAGGCTCACAGGCTCAGCTCTTTGCTGCGGCGGGCGCGGGCGGGTCGGGCTTGTTGACGAACTTCGACGGGCACATCGTGATCATGGAGTCCCGCTGGGCGACAAATGTCGTCCCGGAGCGCGTGCCCGTGAGCACGACCTCTCGCCCGACCTTGAATGCGTCGGGAACCTCCCCGGTGTAGGCGACTTTCACCCGGACGGCCTTGTCCTCTTTGTCCTGGACCCAGAACTGGAGCCCCTGAGGACTGTCCGCCTGGAGCTGAGGATTCGGCAAGGTTTGCGGGGCCACAAGCGCGTCAAGCCGATACACCTGCCCCGGAGGACTCTTCAACAGTTCCGATGGCGACACGTAGGTCTGCAGCGCCCCACCAATACTGAAATACAGCAGGCACCCACCCAGGACGGCCGCAACGGTGAGAGCAATCGTGAATCGCAGCCGAGACTTCATGCCGTGATGCTAGCAACGGGCCTTTGGCCGTGTCCGCATGACGGACGTCCCCCAACATTCCGTAGGTAGGACGTTGCGCGAATCCGACGCATGGTACGACCGTGTCGCCGGCCCCGCGCTGATCGCCCCGGCGTACGCTGCGCCCATTGCGTACTCCGACGAAAGCGTCGTTTCCCATGTCCGCCCAGCGACTGCGCGAGTTCTTGGCCGCCGGCCAGACCATCCAGATGCCCGGCGTCTACGACGCACTGACCGCACGACTGGCCGAGCAGGCTGGCTTCACGGTCGCATTCGTCTCGGGGTACGCCGTCTCGGCAGCGCGATTGGCGGCACCGGACTTCGGGTACGTCACCCAGACCGAGATGGCGGAGGTTGCGCGTGAGGTCTGTGCCGCCACTGACATGCCGGTCCTCGTCGACGCCGACACGGGTTACGGGAACGCGCTCTCGGCGATGCGAACGGCCCGAGGACTGGTTGCGGCTGGCGCGTCCGGGCTGTTTTTGGAAGACCAGGCCTGGCCGAAGAAGTGTGGCCATTTCGCCGGGAAACGCGTCGTCCAGACCGAAGACTGGCTGACCAAACTCCAGGCGATCATCGACCTGCGCGACGCTGGGGTGGACATATTCGTTGTCGCACGTACCGACGCGCGGGCCGCCGTATCACTCCACGAGGCCATCGCTCGCGCACAGGCCGCGTTGGAGATCGGCGTCGATGCAATCTTCGTCGAAGCACCCCAGAGCATCGAGGAGCTGCGCGCCGTCGCCGATGCCACACCCGGAGCGGTCCGCGTCGCCAACATGGTCGAGGGTGGGCGCACGCCGCTGCTGAATCCAGCGGAGCTGCACGACCTGGGCTATGACCTGATCGTGACACCGCTCACCGCGCTGTTCAGCGCAACCCGCGCCATCCAAGAGGCCTTCGCGATCCTCGCACGCGAGGGCACGATGCGCGCGCACCGCGACCGGCTGATCGACTTCGCCGACTTTGGCACCGTGGTGGATTTGCCGTCCCACAGCGCGCTCGAGCGCCGTTACGCCGCCGACCCATCAGCGCCCGCGTCCTAGCAGGACCCCCGTCGCTCAGGGCGTGATCGAGCGGGCGTCTGCGCGACCGCTGCCCCACGCGGTGACCACGACATCGCGTGACCCCGCGTGATCGCGAAACTCGCAAAGGTATATGCCCTGCCAGGTCCCCAGCAGCACCCGGCCGTCGGCGACCGGGACGCTCACTGCGACCCCGAGGACCGAGGCCTTGACGTGGGCAGCCATGTCATCCGGTCCCTCGAGGGTGTGCGCGAAGTACCCGGCCCCATCCGGGGCCGCACGATCCAGCCACTCGGCGAGGTCACCCCGTACCTCGGGGCTTGCGTTCTCGTTCAGGGAAAGGGCGGCGCTCGTGTGGCGCAGAAAGCACTGGAGCATGCCGACCTCCAGCCCCGCCAGATCGACCGCCCGCACCAGCTCCCCAGTGACCAGGTGGATCCCTCGCGGGCGCGGGGTGAGCCGGACATGTGCCTGGCGAAATTCGGTCATCGAGGGAACCGCGGCCACAGTCCGGCGTGCGCCGAGGCCGCCTTACGCCACCAAGACATGCTTGCGACCCGAGGACTGTGTGGCCTGGGCGACCCAGGCGGCGACGGCATCCGCGAGCGGCACTTCGTCGATGCCCAGACCGATCTCTCCGGCGGCGGCGGCCCGACAGAGCCGGCCGTACTCGCGCGCGACATCCTCCGGCGACTCGTTGAACAGCGAGAACCCGCGGATGTCGACGCGCTTGCCCCGCAAGGGGCCTCCGGGCAGCTGCGCCGTAAGTGCGGAGGCGGCCCCGACATGGACGATGCGGCCTCCCCGTCGCAGGACGTCGATGCTCGCCACCAGGGGCTCGCCCCAAAGCGTATCGACCACCACATCGATGCCGTCACCTGCAGCTTCGGCGAGCCGGCGCCCCATGTCGTCCCCACCCACTCCGACGGCGACGTCGGCGCCCAGGCGAAGGGCGCGTTCGCGGCCCGCTGCGCTTCGCGCTGCCGCCACGATCCAACCCGCCCCCGCAACGCGCGCCGCCTGAACTGCGACCTGGCCCACGACCCCGGATGCGCCGAGGACGAGGACCCGCTCGCCGGGCACCACCGCCGCGCGCGTGGTGATCGGCATCCACCCTGCCAGACCCGCAATTCCCAGGGCGGCAGCCAAGGAGGAAGAAACGCCATCGGGGACGGGGACGAGCTCCGCATCGCGAGCGACAAACACCTCGGCGAAGCGACCGGATGTGGCGAGACTCCAGACGCGCGCGCCCGGAGCAAAGCGCTCGGAGGCGACCACCGTCGCAACGGCCTCCGCGCCGGCGACATACGGCGGCGTCGGCAGCGGCAGGTAGAAGCGCCCGGCGCCGATTGCCAAGTCCACCGGGTTAAGGCCCGCCGCGACAAGCCGCAACAGCGACTCGCCCTCTCGGCGGGTCGGCGCCGGGAATTGGCCCACGCTCGGCACGCTCCCGTATGCCGAGACGATCACAGCGCGCACGGCGTCGCCTATGGGGTCCTCACGGGATCAAGAGATGAGAGCCAGCCGGCCAGGTCTGCGATCCACAACATCCCCAAAATCCCGATGACCATCGCGTACCAAATCCAGATGGGCCACTGCCGCGGTGCATCGGGTTCCATGGTCGCCGATCTTATCCGATCACGGTGTCTGAGCGATCTGCCCCGATCGGGTCCGAGCGCATGATCGCCGCGATCTGCTCGAGGTCCTCATGCGCGGGTCGGCACCAGTTCGGCAGCAGATCAAAACGATCGGTGGCCGGCGTCAGCGCATTGCCGTCCAGAAACCCGAACTGATCCAGGCTCACAAAAGCAGGGTGTGGATGGCCGCAGGTGCGCGAGAGCGCAATGATCTCGCGCCGCAGAACACAGATGTAGTTGGCCACGCGCACCGATTTTACGGTGGGGTCCAGGCCCCTCTGTAACCACTGAGACTGGGTCGCGACCCCGGTCGGGCACCGGCCGGTATGGCAGCGCTGGGCCTGAATGCACCCGATCGCGAGCATCGCCTCGCGGCCGACGTGCACGATGTCCGCCCCAAGGCCGAATGCCAGCAGCGCGGAGTCGCGCAACCCCAGGCGGCCCGACCCGACGAAGACGATCTGGTGGGTCATTCCGCGCATGGCGAAGCTGCGATACACGGTGGCATGGGCCTGGACATACGGCAGCGAGACGTGATCGGCGAAGACCAGCGGCGCGGAACCGGTCCCACCCTCGCCGCCGTCGATCACGATGAAGTCGACCCCACGATCGGTCGCAAGCATCTGTTCGGCGAGCTCATCCCAAAACGCGATCTCCCCCACCGCGGATTTGATGCCCACCGGGAGGCCCGTGGCATCGGCGATTCTCTCGACGAACTCGAGCAACGAGTCCACGTCATGAAATGCAGCATGTGCCGTCGGGCTGTGGCAGTCCACGCCGACCGGGACACCGCGGCTCCGGGCGATCTCCGCGGTGACTTTCTTGGCCGGCAGCATGCCGCCCACGCCCGGCTTGGCCCCTTGGCTGAGCTTGATCTCCACCGCGCGGACCGGATTCTGACTGCAGACCTCCACCAACCGTTCGAGTGAGAAGCGGCCGCGCTGGTCGCAACACCCGAAGTACGCCGTCCCGATCTGGAAGATGAGATCCCCGCCGTGCTGGTGATGCCGGGAGAGCCCGCCCTCACCGGTGGACTGCAGACACCCCGCGTACCTGACCCCCTCGTTGAGCGCGGTCACCGCCGCGGCCGAGAGCGCTCCGAAACTCATCCCCGAGACGCCGACGATCGACGGCGGCCGGAACGCGTGGCGACGACCGCGTGCAGCACCCAAGATCTTCGCGCAGGGCACCACGTAGTCGGGGCCGTGCTCGGCGACCGGCGCGGACTCCGGGAATGCCGCCTGCCGGATAATCAGATAGTCCGGCGTGCGCTCAATCGCGTTGTCGGTGCCAAACCCGAACGAGTTGTTGCCGCGCTTGGCCGACGCATAGACCCAGCGGCGCTGATTGCGGCTAAACGGCCGCTCGTCGTCGTTCCCGGTGACGATGTATTGCCGCAGTTCCGGACCGACGGCTTCGAGGACGTACCGAAAGTGTCCGACGACCGGAAAGTTCCGCAGGATCGCGTGCCGGGTCTGCAGCAGGTCGTAGGCCACCACACACACGACCAGACCGGCGATCACCAGGAGGACGATTTCCCACGTGGACATTGGCCCCTCCGCAGCGTGTGGTGTGCACCCCTCGACGCGTCACGCGCCGAGCCACAGGCAGTATCTCGCGTCGCGAGGCCGCCATGTCGTCGCATCGCTGCCCTCGCCAAAGTTGGCCGCTACGCTGGTCGGGTGCCCCCAACGCCCGAGGCAGGCCCCAGCCGCAGTTCGCTCAACGGCGCCGCCAAGACGGCACTCGTCTCGGTTGCCGCCGCGGCCGTCCTCATCGCCATCAAGTTGGCCGCCGGGCTCGGCGCCAACAGCCTTGCGCTCATCTCCGAAGCGGTCCACAGCGGTGCAGATCTGGTGGCGGCCCTGTTGGCGTTCTTCGCGCTGCAGATGGCGGGGCGTCCCGCAGATGCCGACCACCCCTACGGTCACGGCAAGGCAGAGCACCTCTCGGCGCTGATCGAGGGCATGATGCTCGTGTTCGCCAGCGTCATAATCATCGTCGAGGCCATCACGCGGCTGACCGGACCGTCGTCGACGGTAACGACTTCTCCCTGGGTCTTCCTCGTCGTGGGGATTGTCCTTTGTGTCGATGCCGCGCGCGCGACGACCTCACGGCGAGCATCGCGACGTCACAACAGCGCTGCCCTCGCCGCTGGCGCGGTGCACTTCGCCAGCGACATGGCAGGGACGGTGGCCGTGCTGGTCGGCCTGATCCTCGTCGGCGCGGGCTACCCCGATGCGGACGCGATCGCGGCACTTGCCGTGGCCGTACTGGTGCTGGTCGCCTCGGGGACGCTGCTGCGCCGGAACGCCGACATCCTGCTGGATCGCGCCTCGCTGGATGACGTGGCCGCGGCGCGTACCGCGGTCGAAGCACTCGGCGACCTCGAGATCCGCCGCCTGCGCCTGCGCAGTGCCGCGGGGCGGCATTTTGCCGACATCGTCGTCGCCATGCCCCCCGGGGCGGCCCTCGCCCAAGCACACGCCGTCGCCGACCGCGTCGAGGAGGCGCTGGATCTGGTCCTTCCGGGCGTCGATGCGGTCGTGCATGTCGAACCCGGCCGCGGATCGCTCACCGAACAGGTGCGCGCGGCTGCGCAGAGCATCGCGCAGGTGCGCGAAGTGCACAACGTCCAACTGCTCGACCTCGACGGACACACCGAAGCCATCCTGCACCTCAAATTGCCTGCAGATACGCCCCTCGCCGGCGCGGATGCGACCGCCCACCAGGTCCAGCAAGCCGTACGCCAGCAGGTTCCGGAGATCACCGCGGTGCACACGCACTTGGAACCCCTCATCGACTCGCACGCCGGCCACAGTGCCGACGACGCCGCCTCCGCAGAAGCGCTTGAGGCGATCCGGAAGAGCATCGCCGCGGCCATCGGCAGCGCCCCTTCGAGCGTCCGCTTGGTCGATGTCGATGCGGGCCTGGTCGCGTTTGTCGAGCTCACCCTGAGCGGAGAGATGTCACTCGATGCCGCGCACGCAGTCGCCGCGCGGGCCCGGCGAGCCGGGCGTCAAGCCCACCCGGTGCTCGCGGACGTTTTTGTCCAAACCACCTCCGCACACGTTGCGTGAGCTGACGGCGGCAGCCGCAGCAGCGCAACGGCGCGAACGCCCGAAGCCGCCGTGCAACTCCGGCGGGTAGCCCCGGAGGTCTGGGTGGGGATCAGCCGCGTCTGGCAGACCACCCATACGATCTGCGGAGCCGACGGAGCGCTCGTGATCGACGGGCCGGTCACCCGGGCTGAACAGCTCGCCCTCGCATCGCACTGCGCGGCAGCCCAGCTGATCACCACGCACGCCGACTGGGACCACCTGTTGGCGCCGCTGGCGTTTCCGGACGCCACCCGGATTGCCGATGCAGCCACAATCGGTCGTCTCGAGAGCGATCACACGGTCGTCGCCGACGCGCTGGCCGCATGGGACGCCTCACACGCATTCCCTGCTCGCCGCCTGCCCGACTGGCGCGGTGCGCAGCCGATCAGCGCTCCCACGACAATCAGCTCACCGATCGGACGGATCGAAGTCTCCCCGACCCCCGGCCACACGCGCGATGGGATCGCGCTCTTGCTCATCGAACAGGAGGTGCTGGTCCTTGGGGACTATCTGTCTCCGTGCGAGATCCCTTCAGTGGCATCCGACGCGCAGCTGGACACGTATCTGGCCAGTCTCGAGCGCCTCGAGGACCTGCTGACGCGCAGCCGCTGTGTGATCCCGGGCCACGGTTGGCCGCTCGGTGCGGCACGTGCCCGTACGATCCTGTCCGAGGATCGCCACTATGTGATCAGCCTCAACGCCGGCAGGCCTGCGCCCGTCCCGCGCCACCGCGCCGACGGCCTCCAGCAAGCCCAGCACCGCGGCAATCTCACCGCGGCCCGCGCCCGCTAATCCTCGGCGTGTCGGATGGCCTGCACAAGCGCGAGGACCGCCGGCGGCCAGAACTGAGTCCCCATGTGGACGTGGCATTCTGCGAGAGCCTCCGCAGTGGAGCGGGGAACCCCATATGGACGCCGCGAGGTAATCGCGTCCCAGGCATCGGCAACCGCTATCACACGCGCACCCTCGGGAATTGCATGCCCTGCCAACCCGTCGGGATACCCACCCCCACCCCACCACTCGTGATGGGCGCGCACCCAGGAGACCTGCTCCTGGGTCATCACACCTTCGAGCATCTCCGCCCCGATGCGCGAATGGTCCTTGACCATCTCGTACTCGTGCGAGGTGAGCTCTGCCGGCTTGAACAGAATCTCGTCGGGGATGGCGATCTTGCCGACGTCGTGCACCAGCGCAGCCTCGCGGAGCAATAGCCGGCGCGGGCCGTTCCAGCCCAAGACTCCCGCGATCGCCCACGACAGCGCGGCGACGCGTTCGGAGTGGCGACGTGTCGATGGGTCCTTTGCGTCGACGGCGCGCGCCAGGCTGATCCGAACAGTCAGCGGCGACCGGACCGCCAGTCCATCCCGCCGACGCAGCTGCGTCGCGCTCGAGCTGCGATCCCCCGGCGCATCTTGGGCTGACGTCACGCCGTCACCGAGAATCGCGCGATCACGAAATGGGCACGGAGAGTGGACACCGGGGAATTGATTCCCGCCACCTTCGGATTTCCCTGCCACGCGATTGACCAACCCGAAGCGCGACGTACACGGATGGCAACGTGTCAGACTCGCCGGGGATGAATGAACGCGTAGACGTAATTGTCGTTGGCGCCGGACCGGCGGGGTCGACGGCGGCATATCGCTTGGCAAGCGAGGGGGCCAAGGTGCTCATCCTCGATCGCGCGAGCTTCCCCCGCGACAAGCCGTGCGGCGGCGGCGTCACCATGCGGGGGGCGCGCCTGCTGCCGTTTCCGATCGATCCGGTCGTTGAGCGGGTCGTCGAGCGCGTCAGCGTGACCAGGGGTCACCACGGCCAGCGCCGGGAGATCGATGGTGCCGGCCCAATGGTGCTCATGACCCAGCGCCGCCGCCTGGACCTGTTCCTGGTCGAGCGCGCGATGGCCGCGGGTGCCGACTTCCGCGACCAGACCCGCGTGCGCGGCATCCAGATGGCACACGACGGCATCGTCGTCAGCACCGATCGGGGCACGATCACCGCGGAGGTCGTCGTCGGAGCCGATGGGGCCAACGGAGTGACGCGTGCGGCGCTCGGCATTCCCGAGCCCTCCTTTGCGGTCGCTATTGAAGGCAACTTGCCGCGCGGAGCAGCGGGCTTCGACCACCAGCGCTACGTCGCGGATGCACTGCTGGAGTTCTCCACCGTACCGGGCGGCTATGGGTGGATATTTCCCAAGGGGGACCACTGCAACTTCGGGGTCGGGGGCTGGTTCGCGCAGGGCCCGAACCTGCGCGAGCACCTGGCCGAACTGTGCGAGGCCCACGGCGTCCCCTTCGACGCACTCGTCGATGTGCGCGGACATCGCCTGCCAATCCGCCGCTCGGGAACGCCGATCGCCCTACCGCGCGCCGTGCTGGTCGGCGATGCCGCGGGGCTGGTCGACCCCTTTAGCGGGGACGGCATGTACGAGGCCTTCTTGTCGAGCAAGATCGCGACCGAAACGATCGCCGATCTGCTGTCGGGTCGTGCCAGCGACCTGTCGAGCTACCCGGAGCGGCTTGGGGTCGCTCTGGGACCCCACGTCGCGAGCGCCTGGCTCGCCAAACTGATCATTGAACGTGCGCCGTCGGTCATGATGGGCATCTTGAGCATTCCGCAGATGCGGCGCACGGTCGGCGCGCGCATGCGCGCGCCGCACACCGACCGCTCCGAGACCGCACGGCGCATCGCCCGCATGGCCGGACGCCGCGCCCGCGCCGCGCTCGGCCCGCACGCCGCCTGATCCGCGCGACCCGAACCCGCCCGCAGGCTCCCCACCTGCCCGCGAACCGCGATCCCTAGGCTGTGAGCTGCGTACCCACACGACCACAACCGCAGGGACGTCATGAATAGCACCGCACCGGCGCCGGTGATCCTGTTGACCGGCGCGACCGGCTACGTCGGTGGTCGGCTGCTCGGCCAACTGGAGACAATGGGCGCACGCGTCCGATGCCTGACCCGGCGGCCGGAAGCACTGCGCGGCAGGGTCGCGCCCACGACCGAGCTCGTCCAGGGCGACCTGCGCGACCCGGCGGCGGTCGCCGACGCGATGGAAGGCGTCGATGTTGCCTATTACCTGGTCCACTCCATGGGCTCCCAGGGCGCCTTCGCCGCCGAGGACCGTGCGGCAGCGCTCGTGTTCGCCAACGCGGCGCGAGCGGCCGGTGTGCAGCGCATCGTATACCTGGGCGGTCTGGGAGCCGGCGACCAGCTGTCGGACCACCTCGCCAGCCGCCAAGAGGTCGGACGTCTCCTGGCGCTGTCCGGCGTGCCAACGGTCGAGTTCCGCGCCGGCATCGTCATCGGCTCCGGGAGCCTGGCCTTCGATGCCATCCGGGCGCTGGTGCGCCAATTACCGGTCATGATCGTGCCGCGCTGGGTGGGAACACTCACGCAGCCGATCGCGATCGATGATGTCATCGCCTACCTCGCGGCCGCCGCCGACATCTCGCGCGCGGCCGCAGGGGTCTACGAGATCGGTGGCCCCGATCGCCTGTCCTACGGGGATCTGATGACCGAATACGCCCGCCAGCGCGGGTGGCACCGCACGATCATCCCCGTTCCGGTGCTCAGCCCGCGGCTGTCGAGCCTCTGGCTGGGCCTCGTGACCCCCGTCTATGCGCGGGTGGCGCGAAAGATGATCGACGGGCTACGCAACGAGACGATCGTGCGCGACACGCGTGCCCGTGACACCTTCCCCGAGATCATTCCGCGTGGCGTCACGCAGGCAATCTCTGAGGCGATCCCGGCCCGCGATGCGGCGCCGACCCGCTGGTCGGATGCGGCGGCGGCGGGCAGAGGCTGGGTTGCACCTTCCGTGCCCGCCGCATCCCACTTCGTCGACGAGCGCGTCCGGTGGGTGCCCGCAGAGCCCACGCGGGCCTTTGCACCGATCCAGCGCATCGGCGGACGCACCGGCTGGTACTACGGCGACCGGCTCTGGGAACTGCGGGGGTGGGTGGACCTGATGCTCGGCGGGGTCGGAACCCGACGCGGGCGCCCGCACCCGGTCGCGCTCGCGGTCGGGGACACGGTTGATTTCTGGCGAGTCGAGGCGATCGAGCCCGGGCGCCGACTGCGCCTGGTCGCGGAGATGAAGCTGCCCGGAACCGCCTGGCTCGAGTTCGATGTCAGCCCTCGTGGCAGCGGGTCCGTGATCCGCCAAACCGCCTCGTTTGCCCCGGCGGGCATACTGGGGCGCCTGTATTGGTACTCGGTGGCGCCGTTCCACCGGATCCTGTTTCCCAAGATGCTGGATCGGATCGCGGCGGCGATTCCCGGAGCACCCCCGAAGGCTCACGGCCGAGCGGCGCTGGCCTAGGCCCCATGCGCACAGCGGGGTCTCGCCACCGGCGCCCGTGCACGCGGCCTCCAGACCACGACTTTTGTCTGCCCGCAGCGGCGGGTCCGGTCGCATCGTGGCGCCGAGTGCGCCATGCTGTACGGAATGGCTGAAATTACGTGGACATCCCCGCCCGAATCCCTGCGGAAACCGATTGTGGTCGCTGCGTTTCGCGGGTGGAACGATGCCGCCTCGGCAGCATCTGCGGCGCAGTCCTATGTCGCGGGCAAGCTCGATGCGACGCTCGCGGGAAGCATCGACCCGGAGGACTTCTATGACTTCCAGTCGACGCGTCCCCTGGTTGACATGACCCGTCCCGGCGAGCACACCTTGAGTTGGCCGGAGATCGAGATCCACATTGCCCATGGCACCGATCGCGATGTCATCTTCGTCTCGGGCGCGGAACCCTCGATGCGCTGGCGGACCCTGTGCAACATGTTGCTCGATGCCGCCATCGATGCCGGCGCGACCACCTTTGTTACCCTCGGCGCATTCCTGGCTGACACGCCGCACACCCGTCCCCCGCGTCTGACCGGAATGTCATCGGATCCGGAACTGGTCGCCCGAATGCATTTTCGGGAACCCGCATACCGCGGACCGTCCGGCATCGTCGGCGTGCTCAACCAGATGTCGGTCGAGCGCGGGCTGACGGGTGTGTCGCTGTGGGCCCCAGCGTCGCACTATGCCGCGGGGATCACCAATACCAAGGCCGCTCTCGCGCTCGTGCAGGCACTCGAGGCGACGACGCAGATCTCGGTGGATCTGACCGAACTGCACGCCGCTTCGGCTGCCTATGAGCTCCAGGTCTCCCGCGCCGTCGAAGCCGACCCGCGCTTGGCCGAGCTGGTCCGGCAACTCGAGAATGCCAGCGACGACGACCTCGCATTCGATCCCGGCGGCCTGCCCTCCGGGGACGAGCTCGCACTCGAGCTCGAGCAGTTCTTGCGCGACCGGGAGTCGGACTCGGGCACCCCGTAGGGCACGCCGCCCTCCCGGGTGGGGTGCATCAGCGGCCCGAGGGCGGCGTGGCTCCCGAGAGCTGGACAACCCGAGGGAGCACCAGCGTGAAGCGAGACCCGTCGACCTCGACACGGCCATGATGGGCGGTCGCGGTTGCACGCACGATTGCCAGGCCCAAGCCGCTGCCCGGCGTGTGCGTCGACCCCGTGCCGCGCCAGAATCGCCCAAAGGCGGAATCGACCTGGTCGAGCGGGATTCCGGGGCCCGCATCCTCGACGCTCAGACGCGCCCAATCCGCGTCGGCCTCCAAACGTACAACGATCGCTCCACCCGCAGGGCCGTGCATGCGCGCGTTGTCGAGCAGGTTCGCAAGTGCCCCACCCAGCGCCGCGCGGTCGCCGAGTACGATCGCAGGCGCGCACGCGTCCAACCTCGCGCCCGCCCGGCCTGCGAGCTCACGCGTCAACGCCGCGAGATCGACCGGGTCACGTGGCACGTCCTGCGCATCGGCCCGCTCGAGTGCCAAGAGATCATCGACCAGTTGGCCCACCCGCACGGCGTCCGTCTCGATCTCGCCCAGCACCTCCGGGTCGGTTCCGTGCTTGGCCAGATACGCGGCATTGCCGCGCAGCGAGGTCAACGGCGTCCGCAACTCGTGCGAGGCGTCCGCCAGGAACCGGCGCTCGGTCTGGCGCGAACGCTCGAGCGCCGCGAGCATGCGGTTGAGGGTTGCGGTGAGTTCGACGATCTCCCGAGCGCTGCGATCCTCGGGAAGTCGGCGCGAGGCATCCCCGCTGCGCTCGATCTCACCGGCGGCCGCGCTTAGCCGTCGCAGCGGCCGCAGACCTCGACCGGTCAGCAGCGCGACCAGCAGACCGCCGAGGACGGCGGCCACAACCGCGCTCGTGGCGATCACGGCGTGGATATGACCGAGCGAGGAGGAGATCGGCGTCAGCGATGACCCCACCACGACGGCCCCGCCCGAGGCAGCGCCCCCGACATCGGGCAGCGGCGCCGCAAACATCCGGATCGATTCCCCCGCGAATTGCCCGCTGGCGTACCCGCTCGTCCCATGGACGAGTGCGTCGTGGATCAACGTCCCGCCCGGCAGCTGCTGGCCTCCCAGCGCGGGGGACCCCGCGAGGACCTGCCCATCGCGATCGAGCACCTCGACGTCGACCTCGGTGCCACCGGTCGGGGAGGCGAGGGCACCCGGGGCGGTAAGCAGCGCGGGAGTCGAAACGCTCAGGCGCGAGATCTCGATCGCGCGGTCGCGCAACGTCTGGTCGAGTGATCCGCGCAAATCGCGTCCGACCAAGACCCCAACCGCGATCCCGAGCCCCGCCACCGCGAGCACGATCGCGACAACGGCGCCCGCCACGATGCGCGATCTCAAGCTGAACCGACTCATCCGATGAGGGTAAAGCCCACGCCGCGCACGGTGCGAATCTCCACCCCATCGCCCAGCTTGCTGCGCAAGAATGCGACGTAGCGGTCGACCACCCCGAGAGTCGCGTCGTCACCCCAGAGCTCTTGCAAGGCCAGCTCGCGCGTCACGACGGTATTCGGCCGTCGCATCAAGAGCTCCAGCAACGCGGCTTCCCGTGCCGTGAGCTCAATCTCGCGCGCGCCAACACGAGCGTGCCGCGTCTGGGTATCAAGGGTCAGCGCTCCCACGGACCGCAAGCTGCCCGCCGGGCGACCGCGCCGCAGCAGCGCCCGGATTCGCGCCAGCAGCTCGTCGGAGTCAAACGGCTTGATGAGGTAGTCGTCGGCACCCGCATCAAGACCCGTGACGCGGTCGGCGACGTCGTCGCGCGCCGTGACCAGGAGCACCGGGATCGCGAGGCCTTTGGCGCGGATCCGCCGGCAGACCTCGAAGCCGTCGAGCCCCGGCATCGCAACGTCAAGCACGACGAGATCCGGTGCCCGCTCTGCGATCGTCACCAGCGCGAGCGCCCCGTCGCCGGCCTCGGCGACCCGATAGCCCTCGGCCTCGATGGTACGTGCCAACATCCGCCGTACGGGTGGGTCATCGTCCACGATCAGGATCTGTGCACTCACGCCCTCAAGCATGGACGTTTTGATTACTCGCCGCGATCCGCTATCGATCAGCCCCCGGCGACATCGCGCCGCAAGAACACCAAATACCCCGCGACGATCGCCGGAATGCAGTAAAGACCACACACCCACGTGGCATGCGTGATTGGCGACCAGTCAATCGGCTGGCGCAGCAACCCCTGCCAGGCATCGAATTGCCGGGTCAGCAGATACGGCTGCAGCGATCCCAGGCCCGGCAGGATGCCGATCAGCTCGATCAGCAAGACCGTCACCAGCGTCCCCACGACTGCGGCGGCGCTGTTGCGCGTGATCGTGGAGAGCATCACGCCGATCAATGCGACCGTGAACAACGGAATCAGATAGACGGCAAAGCTCGCCAAGACGAGCGCAAGGGCCGAGGTGGCACTGACCGTGGTGCCGGACAGGCTCGTCAGGGAATGAAAACCCGAGACGATGGAACCGGCAATGATCGCGACGCCACCCAGCAGCAGCATCGACGCCAGCGTGTATGTCAGCGCGGCGAGGACCTTTCCGAAAAAGACGTGGCCGCGCTGCACTGAGCGCGTCAGCACGGTCTTCAACGTCCCGTTTTGGTCCTCGGCGGCGACGATGTCCCCCGCCACCAGCGCGGTAATCAGCGGCAGCAGGAACGCCGACGCAAAGGTCAGCAAGACGAGCGGGATCGCCAACCCCGACTGGTGCACGTATGCCCCGAACGGCACATTATTGGGCTGGCCGTTCTTGAGGGCAAGGGTGATCGTGAACGCCAGAGGGACGCCGGCGGCGGCGAACAGACCGAGGTAGGTCCGCTTCAGCGCGACCAGCTTTCGCAACTCCCACCGATAGACGGTGAACACGCCCGGTCTCATGCCTGGTCTCCGACGATGGATGTCGCGGTCTCGGGAATCGTGACCTCTCCTGGGGTCGAGCCTTCAGTGAGATGGAAGAACAGGTCCTCGAGCGTCGCAGTCTCCGGCACCAACGCGGTGACCTGTAGCCCCGCCTCCACGAGTGCAACCGAGAGCTCCCCGATCGCCGGCTCATTGGCGTCCATACGGATGTCGGCGCCCTCGCGGCGCGCCGACTCGATTCCGGCCTGCGCCTGGCAAACCTCCAGCGCTTTGTCATTGTCGGTCGTGCGCAGCCGGTAGGAACTCTCGGCAGTCGCCTTGAGGTCGTCGAGCGCCCCTTCGTAGACGATCCGCCCCGCGCGCACGATGGCGACCCGATCGCACAGTTCCTCGACCTCCGCCAAGAGGTGACTCGACAAGAGCACCGTCATGCCGTCATCGGCCAAGCGGCGAATCAGCGAACGCATGTCCCGCATCCCGCCGGGATCGAGGCCTGTGGCGGGCTCATCCAGGAGCAACAGCTTCGGCCGGCGCAGGAGCGCCGCCGCGATCCCGAGGCGCTGACGCATGCCGTGCGAATACCCGCCGACCTTATCGTCGGCTCGGCCGGTGAGTTCCACCGTCGCGAGGGCGTCCTCCACACGCGAGGACGCATCTCCACCGTCGTAGGCGGCCATCATGTGCATATTGGTGCGAGCGGTAAAATACGGATAGAAGCGGGGCGCCTCAACGAAACCAGCCACGCCGTCAAGGGCGGCCGCCCCTTCTGCAATGGGATCCCGCCCGAACAAGCGCACCGAACCCGCGGTCGGATAAATCAATCCCAGCATCATCCGGAGGGTCGTGGTCTTGCCGGCCCCGTTGGGGCCCAAGAACCCGTAGACGTCACCGCGGTTGACCGTAAGGTCGACGTGGTCCACCGCGGTGATCCGTCCGTACTGCTTGACGAGCCCCCGTGCCTCGACGGGAGTCTCACTCACGAAAGCGCATCCGCCGCGGTTTGCGCAGCCAACTGGTCAACCGATCCGGCCACGACGAAGTTCACGCCGCCGGTAGTGAATGTCACGATCGTACCGAGCGGAGTCGCCAACTCGTGACCCGTGACGCCACCGACGCTAACCGTCGGCAATTGGCCGATGGTCGAGCTCGTGGCTGCCGAGCCGGCTGCCGGCCGCTCCAAGACAGCGATACCGCCAAGCCCTTCCCCGTAGGTCACCAGGGCGGCCTTCTCGCCCTCCCAGTTCACCAGGCGCACCCCACGACGCGGCAAGCCGTCCACGCTGGCCGGCGCCTTGATCGGGAACGACACGGCGACCTGCACCGCTGACAATCCGGTCACTGGCGGCGTCTTGGCCGTGGTCGAGTGCGTGACTGACTTGGCGGGCAGAGGAATGTCAACGACCTTGGCATTTGCCGGAGTACCGATTGCCACATCGCTGGAGGTGACCGGTCCGAAACTGATGTCATCGACACGCAGTGCGAGCACTGGCGTCGATGGGTCGGTCATCGAGTAGACCGACACCCCGAGCGGAACGCCGTTCGCCGCATCCCAGTCGAGCTGGACGTCCCCAAGCAATCCGCCACCGTGCTGCGGCGAGATCTTCACGCTGTAACTCGGCACCCCACCGACCGCGCCCGGAATGGCGCCGGAGAGGTCCAGATGGGTCGCCAGTTCATCAAGCTTCGATTGAATCGCGGCAACCGTGGGGATCCCGTCGATCGACTGGGTCGGCGCCTTCGAGGTGCCCGCGGGAAGCGCGATCCGGTAGACCGTGTTCTGCGACCCGTCGTACACCGAAATCGTGGTGGGATTCACGACGATCTGCGAATCGAGACCACCACCGGAGGACTGCAGCTCAAGGCGCAGGTCACCCGAGGATGTCACCCAAAGCCGTCCGCTCGCACCCGTCAGCAGCGGATCCGATCCGGAAAAACCCGATGAGCTCAGCAGATTGTTGGTGAAGGTGACATCGGCGCTGATGCCGCCCGGCTTCGGCCCGACCGCAGCTTGATGCAACGCATCCGCAAGCGGTTGTGGAGCCGGCGGGTTGGCACCTTGCAATGCGGAACCGACACTGACACCTGCGACCGCAAGAACGACGATGCCACCGACACCGGCAAGCAAGCGACGTGACGAGATCGTGCGAAGCGACGCCATGCAACACCCTCTCCTGGAAACGAAACAGCCCTACACATGAAGATAAAGCACCATTTGGAAGGAATCCTGAAAGGCGGTCGGGGCGGCCGTCGCACGCACGTGGGCGTCCCGCGACGCGCAGCGTGAGCCACGCCGGCCCGCACATCACAACTCGGCGGCGGTGCCCGTCTCCAGGAGCGCCTTCAGACCCTGCAGCGCCTCCCGCTGGCGATCGGCCAAACGTGCTTCCATGTCGATCTCGGGATCCTCGTGCTCGGCCTCGGTATGCCAGATGATGCGACTGCCGACCTCAGACGGCTCGACCGTGAAGCTCGCGCGATGGCTGCGCAGCGGGACCCCCGAGAGGACCGTATAGGCATACGTCCGCCCCTGTTCGTCACGCTCAAGCAGGCGTTCGACCAGTTCCCCGCCGTCGGCGCGGCGCAGCGTTCGCACATCACCATCTAAGTCGCACGCGACATAGGTCGGGTACCAGCGCGGCACGGCCCGCGGGTCGCCGATGACCACCCAGGCCTGCTCGGGCGTAACCGCGACATCGACCCACACCGAAAATGCATTTGCCATGGTCTCCCCCGTGTCGAGTCGAAGCGCTCTCGACAATACCCCGGCGCGCGCGATCCGCGCGCGCCGGGGACCGAATCACCCGCAACATGACAAAACGCCCATGTGCATCGGACGGCGGAGTCGCGCCCGAGAACACAGGATAGGCTTGCGCCCATCATGCAACTGGCTCAGGCACATGCGATGCGGCGGGCCGGATTTGCGGCCGCAGGATTGGTCGCCACCCTCGTCGCACACGCGAGCGCGATGGGTGGCAGCGGCATGACCCTGCTGCCGATCGCGCCATTTCTGTGGTGCGGCCTGATCGCGATCGCCGTGGTCTGCGGGCCGCGCGCGCGGGCCTATGCCCCGCGCAGTATTCCCGGCACCTTCGCAATCGTGATCGCATGCCAGCTTGGGCTGCACGTCGTCGCGAGCGCGGCGCCATGGTCGCTCGGACTCGCCAGCCCGCAAATGCAGATGTCCGCGACCACCGTGCTGAGCGCACGCGAACTGGCGCCACATCTTGTGGCCGCGCTGGTCCTGGGTGTCGTGCTCGTGTTCGCCGACCGCACGATCGCGAGGGCACTCGCGATCGTGCGGCAGATCGTCGGCGGTCAGCGCCCACGACAGGTCTGGCCGCGTCCCGCACGCCGCCTTCCGCTGCGCGCCGCGATCCTCCCCGCACAGGCCGCTCTTGAGGCGCATGGCGCCCGTGGACCACCCGATGGTGCTGCCATCGCACTGATCTCGGGCGCCGCCACGAGTTGACCTGGCCTCGCGGACGCGTCGGATCGGTGGGATGCAGCAGTCCGGTCCACGTTCGGATCGATCAATTTCGTAGATGCCGGAACACATCGCATCCCGATGCGACGTGCGTACGCGCGCTCCGCGCGAGCGGCGAGCATCGCCGGACATCGATCACGATCCACCGTGGGCATGACATCGCATCGCGGAGCTGGCCCGGTGGCCCGCTTCGACCCCACCCCATCGAGGAGATTTCGTCCGCATGCCTACACCTCTGCCGCGCGCACGCCGTTCGCGCCTGCGCATATCCGCGGCCGCCCTCGGGACCGCCGCGCTGCTCGCGGTTGGCGCCAGCGTCGCGCTCGCCCACGATCCACTGGCAGCAACCAATGCCTACGTCCCGGCCAACGGCTCGGTCGTCACGGGCGCCCTGCCCCCAGAGATCATCGTGAGCTTCCAGAATACGTTCCGCCTTGCCGGCAGCGACAAGGATCCCAGCACCCCAATCGCCGCGGTGCTGGACCCCAACGGCACAGACCATGTCGCGAGCGCCGAACAGAATCCCAACGACGCCAAGCAGCTGCTGATCTACACCAACGACCGCACCGTGGCCGGCAAGTACACCGTGACGTGGACGATCACCGCCAACGACGGTGATGTGGTGTCCAACAATGGCTCCGACGTCTCCGAGGAAGGCGCGCCATTGATCTTCACGGTGCAGAACGCCGCAGGGTCATCGCAGACCGTAAGCGGTACCTCGACGGCCGGATCCACGTCCTCGACGCCCGCGACGACAACCGCAAAGTCGCGGTCTCACCGCGCAGCGATCGTCGGCATCGGCGTCGCGGTCCTCGCGGTGATCGCGGTCGGGGCCGGCCTGTTCTGGAACAAACGCCGCAAGAACGACGGCGGCGCACCGGGTTCGCGATGACGGAGATCATGCGTTGGCGTCAGATGGCAGCGCATGCGCTGCACTCCCGATGGGCGGTGCGCGTCGTCGTCGCGTGTGCGGCACTGGTCGTCGTGGCTCCGGCAAGCGCACATGTCGTGGTGCTGCCCTCGGTCGTTCCCGAGGGCAGTCCGACCGAATTCACCCTGGAGGTTCCGACCGAGCGGAACCTGCCAACGACCGCGGTCCGAGTCGTGTTTCCGCCGCAGGTCTCGGTCTACAGCTTTCAGGTGCCGCCGCCCGGGTTCACGGTGACGCCCGTCTATGCGAAGAATCAATCCCTCATCGGAGTGATCTACCGCGGCACGATCCCTGTGGGGGACTACGAGGATTTTCACTTCCTCGGAACGCCGTTCAGTACCGGACAGACGCTTTGGCCGGCGTATCAGACATACGCCGACGGCCTGGTCAAGCCCTGGGACGGACCGCCGGAGGCGCCGGGCGCGGTATCGGTCGAAAACGGCGCGACCCAACCGGGGCCGACGTCGGCCGTCCAAGTGGTTGCCGCCGGAACCGCGACGACGTCCGGCACGCAAAGCTCCGGCCTCACCGCGACGACGTCCGGGGGCTCCAGTTCCGGAACGTCGGTGTGGCTGGGGGTCATTGCCGTCGTGATCGCGCTTGGCGCGGCCGCCGCGGTCGGCCTTCTGTGGGCAACGCGTCCGGTGCGCCTGCCCGACGATGACCCCGACCCGCCAGCACGGTGAGCCGCATGGTACGCATCGCTCACCGGCGCCCCCTCTGGCGCACCGCTCTGGTCGCGCTTGTGGGGCTCATCGTGCTGATCCTTCCGGCGACGGCAAGCGCACACGCGATCCTGATCGCCAGCGACCCGCCCATGGGCGCCGTCACCGTCGTCGCTCCTGCGGTGCTGCGCATGCAGTTCTCGGAAGCCATTACCTTGCTCAACCCCACCGCGGACTGCCAGGTCGTCAGCTCCACCGGCAAGTCGATTGAATCGGCGCCGTGCCACGTCGATACGCAGAACGTGCGCCAACTCGATGCACCACTCCAGGCCCATGCCCCCGCCGGGACCTACACCGTGCGGTATCAACTCGTCAGCGCCGACTCGCACGTCGTGGGCGCCGCGCTCGCGTTCGCGATCGGGCACGGCCCCGTTGGCCTGCCGTATCTCGGAAACCGCCCGGGTCAGGGCCCCGGGGAGACCAGCGTCTGGGAGGTGAGCGCCCGCTATTTCGAGCTGATCGGCCTTGGGGGGCTGCTGGGCCTGATCGCGTTTCGCTGGCTGGTCTGGAGGCCCGCGTGGGGGTCGGGGCGGCGGCACGAACAGCTCTCGGCCGCCGATCGCGAGGCCGCTCTCGGCTGGGGTCGCGATCTGTTTTGGACCGCCTTTGGCGTTTTGGCAGTGGGATCGATGATCGCCGAGGGCTACCTGTTGGTGGTCTATTCGGCCACCGCACTCGGCACGAGCGTCACACGAGCACTGGGCGATACCTCCGGAATCGGCACCGTGCTCTCCGGAACCCGTTTTGGTTCACTGATTCAGTATCGGGGCGCCTTGCTGTTCGTGCTGTTTGCGCTCGGCGCCTGGCAGTTCCTGGCGGAATTCGGAAGCTCGTCGACACCGCGCCCACCGTCACCCACTGGCGGCAGGATCCCCAGCGCGTTGATGGCGATCCTGATCCTCGGCGTGCTCTGGGGAATCTCGTCCCAAGGCCACGCCTCCCAGGCGCCGGCCCATTTGCTCCAGGAGATCGCCGATGTCGTGCATTTGGGCTCCGCGGCAATCTGGATCGGTGGCCTCGCATTACTCGTGATCGTTCTGTGGCGATTGCCGAAAGCCGTCCCCGGCGCCGGTGCAGCTGTCGCGACCGACGTCCTCGCGCAGTTCTCGCGCATCGCGTTGATCTGCGTGGCAGCGGTCGTGCTGACCGGGACGGTGCGCACAATCGGCGAACTGTCGACGCCCAGCCAGCTGTGGACCACGACCTACGGGCAGTGCATTTTGATCAAGATCGGGCTGCTCTGCATTGCGGGAGCGCTTGCGCTGCGCAACCGCCGCATCACCTTGACACTTGAGCACCGAACCACGGCACACTCCGGCGCCCTGGCGCTGGTGCGGCGCCTCGCGATGCTGGAGCTCTCGGTCGCACTCGTGATTCTCGTGGTTGCGGCTCTGCTGGTGGCCGAAGTCCCGGGGCGCGTGCCGGGCACCTAGGGGACTGGCGTGCGTCGTGGGTTCACCTCGAGGTGAACCCACGACGCACGCCAGGCGAGTTAGCGCCCCGGTCCGGAGTTCGGCGCAACGCCCCTGTTCCCCCCCTGTCCGGAGCCAAACCCGCCCCCACCCCCGGGGTAGGGAGCGAAGTGCCCGGGCCGATTGAACCCCACGGGCCGCGAGGTCCCCGAATTCGCGAACGCCGCGACCGAGAAGACCAAGGCGATCACCGCGATCGTCAGCGCTGCAAGCCACCCAAACCGCTGGCCCCACGCGGACCACCGTGATGACGCCCGACCCTCAGCCGGCGTGTGATCCGGAGTCGGTGTCGTGCCGCCGCCGGGTGCGGCGCCCGGGTCCATGACGATCGTGTCATCCGCCCGTGCCGCCCGTAGCCGGCGCTGTTGATCCCATGCCATGCGCCCTGCCCCTTGGAGGTCTGAGGCCCTCGCCAGCCACTATGGCCGCCTCGACTGAGAATTGCCTGAGATTAGTGCGGTACGAATTCCTTGGGCGGGGTTGGGCTCGGGTCGGCATCCGTCGCGTCCTCGATGTACTCGGGCATATCTCCGGACAGGTAATCGGCCGCGAAGGTGACGAGCTCCTTCACGATGACGACGACGGGGATCGCCAGCAGCACGCCCCCAACGCCGGCGATCTGATCGCCGATCAGCAATCCGAAGATCACGACCAGGGGGTGCACACCAACCGCGCTGCCCATGATGTTCGGCACGACAACGTGCCCTTCGAGCTGCTGGATGACGATGAACGTGATGATGACCGCGATCACCGCGACCGGAGAGGTCACCAGCGCCAAGAGCACCGGCGGCAAGGCGCCGAGAAACGGGCCGACGTACGGGATGAATTCGGCCACAAAGACCCAGGCGCCGAACACGACGGCGAAAGTCGCCCCGGGAGGGAAGATCCCCAGCTCCCCGAGGACCCACATCGCCAGACCCGACGACAATCCGATGATCGCCGAAATAAGCACTTGGGCCTTGATGTACTGGACCAGCGAGCGCTCGGTTCGCCGCAGCAACGCCACTGCCGGAGGGCCGCCCAAACGCTCGACGAAACCAAGGATCCGCGGCGCATCGAGGAGCATGTAGATCGTCGCCACGAGCACGACGACCAGCCCGACCAGAAAGCTCAAGACGCTCAGACTGTAGGAGAGCACGTTGTTCGAGATGCGATCAATCCAGTGCTGGAGCCCAACGACCGCCTCGTTGGCCTTCTGCTTGACGTTGACCTTGATGCCGTGCCTGTTGAAGAATCCCTGGATGTTCTTAATCCGCTGATCAGCCTGATAGGTGTACTGCGGCAGGTGGTGTTGGATGACGCTGACCTCGTTGCGAATCGGATCAATCACGAGGGCGACCGCGCCCGCGATGAACGCAACCACGAACACCGCCAGGACCAGCACGGCAAGGCCACGGCTGATGCCCAGACGGCGCAACATTCGGACGGCAGGGTTGAGCAGCATCGCCAGCACGACCGACAGCACGAACAGGATGATCACGCTGCCGAGCGCCTCGCCGACAATCCACACGAGGACAAGGGCACCGACGATCACCAAGACGATGGCCCATGGCGGCGTTGGCTCGCGCTGGTTCATCTCCATGCCTAATGGTACCGAGGAACGCGACCCGACCGACAGATCAGCGACATGTTGACGGGTTCCCGCCGGGGATCGTGATCTCGATATGGCACACCAATCAAGTCCGCCACCGGGGAGGGTTTCCCTGCCCGACGGCCCAGAGCCGATCGGCACGAGAACCCGGTGCGACCGTGAGGTGGTGTCGCTGCCCTTGTCCGATTGCGTCGTCGAGGTCACCGATCAGAAAGCGGCGCGTGACGTCTCGACGCGGGTGCTCGGACCCAAGGTCCGCGCAGACGCCGACCCCTGAGGTTCCTGCGCTGGCTGACGGCCCGCCCGCCCTTACGGCCGAGCCTCGAGATCGCGCTCCACCGGGTCGGCCCGCCGCTGCACACGACAGACGCCCAAACCGTCCGCACCGTGGTGGCCGAAGGCGCGCCCCCGGGATTGATCTTCGCGGTCGACGAGGTCCGGTCTGAATTCGCGCGGATCCGCGCGCTCGGGGCAACGGTCCGCCAGGAACCGGTCGAACGGGAGGACGCCATGATCGATTGCGCGTTCCAAGCCCCTCTGGGGGCCAGCATCCACCTGGCCCAGCCGGCGTCCTCACGCGGCCTGCGGACACTCCCCGAGGTGCTCAGCATTCCCGGATCAGCGTGGTTGTGGATCGCGGCGGCACCCACCGCGCTCGCGGCACGACGCTGCCCCGGACCCGACCGAGACGTTGGCCCGCCCACGCCAGTCGACCACCTCGCCGGCAGCCGCGAGGGTCTCGACCCCCGCTACCAGCGCTCACGCGCCGTCTTGGCGAACTCGAGGCCGGGCCGGCCACCCAGGAGCGACCAGTACGGCTCGCCGCTTGCCGGCGGCGTTTCCGGATCATCCTGCAGATCCGCAATCACCGGCGCCGAGAGCGCCGCCAGATCACACGCCGCCGATCGGTGACGCCTGGCAGCCGCGTTCCGCCGGAAGACAACCCGGGGGCCCTGCTGGTCATCGTCGCGCCCGGCCAATTGTCACGAAAGCTCCGGCGGGAGCGCCTTCGGTCCGTCGGGGTACAGCCAGGCGAGCATGTCGGGCGGCATTTCCAGGGTGTTGGCCAGTTCGCGAGGGGCGCCAACAACCAGCCACAGCGCGCCCCTGTCGGTGTCGTTGAACACTTGGCGCACGGTGGCCATTTCTACGACCACGCACGACAGTGGCTCGAGCGTCAGCAGCCGGTCGTCGACGCGCATCCGCCCGGTCCCCTCGAGAACCAAGTAGAGCTCACGTTGCTGGGCATGGCGATGACGCGTCGATGCCTGCCCGGCCGCCAGCCGCCAGAGGCGCGCCCCGAGCCAGTCGATATCCAACTGGGTGGCGAGGTCGGTATTCAACACGCCCATCTGATTCGAGGGCCTCCAGAACGCATCACGCGCCGGGAGCACGCGGAAGCCCTCATGTCCCGCCTGGTCTGCCCCGTGCGAACCATCCTGCGCCACGTCGGACTCCTCGGACGTCACTGTGTACATGAGTATTTACCGGGTACGCGCAGATTATGCGGGAGCATTCGCGAGAAACGCCGACGCGCAATCGACACTGTGCGACCACGCCGAGCCGCCGCATCAGCACCCGCCCGCCTCGTGCCCGTGCGATGTGGACATGGGTGAAACCCCGGGCCGGGCCCGCAGTCCGAGCGTGCGGCCGCGGAGCGCGTCACACGCTCGCGCTCGAGCGCAGACGGGTGCGCCCGGGCCGGTGGGCGCACGTGGGTCGCCCAACATGGACACCCGCGTTGCACCACCCATCGTCTGATGAGAGAGTGGCGCAGTCTTGCCCGCACCCCGAGCGGCGGGTCATCCTTAATCGGAGGTGTCTGTTGCGCAAGTCTGGTATCGCGGGCCTGTCGGTCGTCATCGCGGCGGGAACGATCTCCGCACCCTTCGTGGCGGGTGCCGCCACAGGCACAACCGCCAATCTCTACGCCAAGACCACGGTCGGGAAGCAATTGGCCGAACTCAAGGGCTCGGACACCGTCAAATATGACTACTTCGGGGTCGCGGCCGCCATCTCGGGCACGACGGCAGTGGTCGGCGCATCCGGCCACGCCGGTGGCGGCCGGGCGTATGTGTTTACCAAGACTTCCAAGGGCTGGAAGCAGGCTGGCGAATTAAAGGGCTCGGACACCATCGCGGGCGACGACTTCGGTGCGGCGGTGGCCATTTCGGGCACGAGCATCGTCATCGGCGCACAGGGGCACGGCCTGTACGCCGGGCGGGCGTATGTCTTTACCAAGACGTCCAAGGGGTGGAAGCAGGCTGGCGAATTGAAGGGCTCGGACACCGTCGCGGGCGCCCAGTTCGGCGGTTCGGTGACGATCGCGGGCACGACCGCGGTCATTGGCGCCGCCAACGCCGCCACGGCATCCGGGCGCGCGTACGTGTTTGCCAAGACCGCAAAGGGCTGGAAGCAGGCCGCCGAATTAAAGGGCTCGGACACGACGACCAACGATGGCTTCGGCAATGCCGTGAGCATCTCGGGCACCACCGTGATCATTGGCGCGCACTACCACGCGCAGATTTCCGGGCGGGCGTACGTGTTTGCCAAGACCGCAAAGGGTTGGAAGCAGGCCGCCGAATTAAAGGGCTCGGACACCGTCGCGGACGACTACTTCGGCGCGTCGGTGGGAATCTCCGGCACGACCGCCGTCATCGGCGCCGACAACCACGCCACTCGGACTGGTCGGGCGTACGTCTTTACCAAGACGGCGAAGGGGTGGAAGCAGGCCGCCGAATTAAAGGGCTCGGACAGCGTCGTCGGTGATTACTTCGGGAATGCCGTCGGGATCTCGGGCACGACGATCATCACGACGTCCAGCAACCACGCCGACTCCGCCGGGCGGGCGTATGTGTTTACCAAGACGGGCAAGGGGTGGAAGCAGGCCGTCGAGCTCAAAGGCACCGGCGCCGGCGCCCCGGACGGGTTCGGCACGTCGGTGGGAATCTCGGGGACGACCGCGATCGTCGGAGCGAACGTACAGGCGGTGTATGCCGGCCGGGCGTACGTGTTCCAGGTCTGACGAGGAGAGGGCGGCGCGGACCGCGCCGGGACAAACCCCCGCCGGGACGCACCCCTGAGCGGTGGATCCTCGGGCGGGAGGGCCCGGCAGGCCGTTCGCGCTGCCGGGCACGTGGCTCCGAACCCGTGGGCACCTCGTTGGCCCACGGGCGTGCCTGGCCGGCGCCGGGCTGTTGCACGCATGCGCGCATCGCCACACCTGCATGCACCGCGCGCGATCGCCATCAGGCGCGGACGGACGCGCCCCTACGTCACCGCCGAAACGTGTAAGTAGACCGGCCCGGCCTTCGAGCAGGCGTCGAATGAGAACGTGACCACCTTGGATGCGGTCTGATTGGGCACATACACCCGCAGGCCCGCGGCGTGCGTCGGCACGCAGGTGCTGCTCGTGAAGTTACCGACATCGTTGATCTGCAAGGTGGCCGACGCAGCGGCGCCATTGGCAAGGATCACCGTGGCCGGCGCGGAGATCGTATCCCGTGACGCGGCGCTACCGAGCTGACTCCCGGAGGCGTTGACGGCGGAGACCCCCGGGTACCCGTACAAGGTGCACGCGTGCCCCGACTGGTTGGTGAAACTCATCGGGTAGTAGACACTGCCCGCCGTCCCGCTGCCATTGGTGCCCACTCGGATCACAACCCCGGATGTTGTACACGCAGCGGTCGTCGTGGTGCCACCCGAGTTCGGCGGCGCCGTTGAACTGCTCAGCGACACCGGTGATACATGCAGGTAGACCGGCCCAGCCTTTGCGCAGGCCTGAAACGAGAACGCAACCACCTGCGATGCGGTCTGATTGGGCACATACACCCGCAGACCCGCGGCGTGCGTCGGCACGCAGGTGCTGCTCGTGAAGTTCGCCACGTCGGTGATCTGCAAGGTGGCCGAGGCGACGGCGCCGCCGGCAAGCGTCACCGTCTGAGGTGACGATGTGGCGTCGCGCCCTGCGGGACTCCCGAGCTGACTCCCCGAGGCGTTGACGCCGGAGACCCCCGGGTACCCGTACAACGTGCACGCGTGCCCCGACTGGTTGGTGAAGGTCATGGGGTAATAGACGCTGCCCGCCGCACCACTGCCGTTGGCGCCAACTCGGACGGCCAGCCCCGATGTCGCGCATGCGGGCGTGGCCGTCGTGCCACCGGACCCCGACGTCGTCGCGGCGCCCGTGGATGTGGAGGCGCTCGTGGTGCCTTGCGCGGTGGAGGCGCTCGAGCCCGAAGAGCTGCTCGAGCCTCCGCAGGCGGCCAACACCACGCTGAGTGACGCAATCGCCAGAACGCACAGCGCTCCGGCGGGGGATACACCCAGCGATCGTCGCATCGCGTGGACTCCTTCGCTCGCTGTCGGGGCTGCGAATACCCTAGTACTCACCGAGATCGACCGCATGCGGCGATACGTGTCCGGATCGCGGTCGACCTCCGATTTGCCGACGGCGCACCCGCGGCCCCCACGCACCGCCCGCCGCGTAGTCGTCCGACAGACATGCACGTCCTCAGGCCCCGACCCCCGGGTAATCGTGGCCAAGCCCCAGGACCGCGCAGACGGTCTCGGACCAGCCGATCGGCTGACCCCCAAAGGCTTCCGTGCTAGCGGGGCTCCGTGGGCGACCCCGAGCGTCGGCGGCCGCGCGCCCGCCAGATCGCCCCGGTGATCAGTACCAGTATCCCCGCGATGACACCGATGACCACAGCGAGGGTGACGACGTCGTCGCTTGTCGGTTTGGCGGTCGTCGTCGTCGCGGGCTGCGTCGGCGCGGACGTCCCTGCGCGTGGCGCGCGGAAGGCGACAACGCGATTCGCAGACGGGGCCAGCAGGAGTCCATCGCCGACACTCGCCGTGGGGAAGTGGTTCGCCGGCACGCCGATCGACGCGTGCTGCCGCACGACACCCGTGGAGGGATCCAGCCCGTAGAGGGTTCCATCTTGTCCGATCGTCCAGACCAGGTCCGCCGCCACGATCGGGGGCCCGCCACCGACCCGAGACGTCCACCGGACACCCAGCGCGGGTGGCGCCGACGTCGCCCGAATGGCAACGATGCCGCCCAGGCATGGGATGTACACGGTGGCGCCGACCACCGCGCTCCCGCCGTCGATGTCCTCGCCGCATGCCGACCGGAGGATGGCGTGTTGGCCACCGACACCACCCAGGTTGGCGCCGTTGAGCAGATAGACGATGCGAGACTTTCCGGCGAGCAGCACGTGGCCATCGGCCAGCAGCGCCGGCGCCATCGACATGTCGAGATCGGCGGCGTTGTCCTGGGGCCACGTGGTCGGGGCGAAGTACTGGAGCAAGTGGAGTGAAGACGAGAGTTCCAGCGCCGAATCGCTGTCGTCGTACGGATCGCTGGCCGAGAACACCGATCCGTTCCCGGCACTGACCCAGATGTCGCCACTGCTGTCGACCGCGGGCGCGGCTCCGCCCATCCAGATGGCCCCCTGGCTTTGACCGGGCGCCGCATCGACCGTGAAGTACGTCGGCGTCCCACCCGTCTCGCTGACCGCGACCACGCGCCCCCGGTATGTGGCGCAGTCCCCCTCGTTGCCCCCCATGCCGAATACGACGCGGCCCGCATCGAGTGCCAGCCCGGTGCGTTGCAACAGGGCTGCAGGATCCGCACCTGGCGGATCGACATCCTGCGTCACCTCGACTGTCCCGGATCGCGCGTTAAGGCCGACCAACATGTGCGCGGGCTGGCCGTGGATCAGCTCGTCGGCAACGACGAAGATCTCGTTCCGAGCTGGGTCGATCACCGGCGTACCCGTGATGCCGACGGTGGGCGAGATGTCGCCGCATGGAAGCGCGGACGCGGGGACGGGGACGGCGATGTGCGTGGACCAGACCACCGCGCCTGTGGATGATGACAGCGCGTAGACCGAGTCGTTCTCGGTCGCCACATAGACGGTCCCCGATGCGACGAGCGGCTCGCCGTAGAGCTCTCCATCCAAGGCGGGCGACATCCACGCGGCCGAAGAGGTGTCGACCGACGACGCCGACTCCGCAACCCCGGAACCTGCGGCGTCGCCGTGGTACACGGTCCACGAACTCGCGCCGTCACCCGCCGTCGAGCTGATCGCCGCGATCGCAGATCCGACGCCCACCGTGGCGATCGCCCAAAATCCGGCAATGACTCCGACAGCGGTCCCTACGGCGACGCGCCGTCGGCTGGCCGGTCGAAGCCTCACGCGCGATCGTCGATCTGGCAGGCAACGTTGGCGCTCATCGCCGGAAGGCTAGCGTGAAGCGCTGGCGAGATGAACCTCGAGCGCACCCCTGACGGGGGCCGAGCCCCGCGGGCCGATCCGGTCAGGCGCGGACCCCCTTCAGCAACTGACGCACAAATACAATCGCGATACTGCCCTCGGCAAGCGCCGCGAACGGGTCCACCTGACCGATTGTGCCTGCCATCGCCGTCGCCCGCTCCTCCCAGAGTCACACGCGAGACCAATGCGCGCCGCCGTCCATGCCCCTATGGGATCGCCCCGTGACCGGTGCCGTTTCGCAACGAGTGCCGCGGGCACTCGGCCTCCGGGGACGAGTTACTCGCGCATCCGGTCGCGAGCAGCGATTTCCGCTCGGACACGGGTGCTCCGATTGCGTCGCCGGGATCGGTGCGATTCGACGCCAGCCTCACAGCGGGCCCACAGTCGCTTGCCAACGGTGCTTCAGGTCATTCTCAGGAACCGGACCTACTGTCGCCCTAGCACCGTGAGCCACGTTGCGCTCATCTCGACACCCACCAAGGAGACGCCATGAAGAAGTTCTCCGCACGCACGGCCCTGGCGACAGGGCTTGCGGCCGCAGCCCTCGGCGGAGTCGGAGCCGTCGCCGCGGTCGCCGCGACAGGCGGTGGATCAGCTGCCACGACGACCGTGCCGCTGACCGCAGCCACAAGCACCACGACGACGACGCCGAGCGGCGGCACCGCGACGATGCCCGCGGCCCATTCCGGGCACAACTGCCCAGGGATGACCGCACCGAAAAAGGTTTCGTAGCGGAGCACTACCCGGTACGGACCCCACGGTGCCCGTACCGGGTAGTTGTTGACATCGATGCACGCCGTGAGCGATGCAGAGCTGACGCAGCCGTGGACCCCGCGGGGCCGGCCCAATGCGATCCGCCAGGACCTCGGGCTCCCGTGGGCCGACGGTGCCGCGCCGGGCGTTTCTACCCGCCGGGTTCGACTCCCGACGCTGACGGATCGGCACCGGGCCGAAGACGCACGGACAGCTTGACCACCCTCACCGACGAACTGGCGGTGACATGCAGCACGGCGCCGATCGAGACAATCGCTATCCCAAGACCCCACAGCGAGCCGACGCCCAGAAAGAGCAGCCCGATCCGGTTGAACAGGAATCCCGGCGTCGAGGCCACTCCGCTCAGAACGCCCGTCGTCAGGGATTGCGTGAGCCGTTCGCTGCGAGGGCCCGCTTTGCGCACGCCCAGCAGCCACGAGGGAATCGCGATAAACAGGTAGATCTGGACCACGAAGATCACGAGCAGCGCTATCCCGAACCACCTCAGGCGCAAATGTGGCCCGAGGACCCGGATTCCGGCCTGGGGGCCGCCCCGGTCAGCAGCGCCAAGCCGCCAACCAAGCGCCAATGGCCGCGCGCACGGCGAAATGCTGCGGCGACGCCGCTCGCGGCGTCCTGGGCCAACGTGTACGCAAAAGTCGCATTGCACCAGTACGCGAGCTGCGCGGCGAGTATGACGGCGATCGCCGCGAGCGGGCCGGTTCCGATGGGAATGTGGCGGTTCGATAGGAAGTGGGATTTGAGGTTCCAGGTCATCACCCAGATCCACGCTGCCGGGGCCAGCTGCAGGAGTGCGAGCCGCCAGCTCCGGAGCAGTAGCAGGATGCCCTCGAAGACGACCCCCACGGTACCCGCCGCGTAGGCAAGTGGCGCGAGCCACCGACGCTTGCCTCCGAGGCGCTCAAACGCCGCCTGCACCCGTGCGGGATCGGTGCTGCGCACCGCCGCCGCCGCTCGCACGAGCGCCCATGATTGCGATCCCGTGGCCATCAGCGCAGCGTCACCGGAGAGCTGTCGCCGCCGTCACGCCCCATCTCGTGAACCGGTGCGCGGCACTCAACTGCAAAACGACTCACCCGGGCGGCATGGTCGGGGCAAATGCCCGAATCGGAGGGCGGTCCGTCACGCGCCGCGTCGTCCGCTCCGCAGCGTCCGGATCCATGACGGAAACTCTTGCGCGACCGGAACCAGGCGAACGCGCGCGTCAACGATGTTTGCGCCACGTGGCAGGGCGATGAGTGGGTTGCACTCGACCTCGGCGACCTCGGGAACGTCCGCCACCAAGCGGGAGATCCGATGCAGCACGCTCGTGACCGCCGCAATATCCGACGGCGGCTGACCGCGGAAACCATCCAACAGGCGTGCCCCACGAGGGGCGCGCACGAGCTCGTCGGCTTGCGCCACGGTCAGCGGCGCGAGTCGCGTCAGCTGATCGCGAAAGAGTTCCGCGTTCGTCCCACCGCTGCCATACAACACCAGTGGGCCGAAGGCGGGGTCGCGGATGGCTCCGACGATCAGTTCCACCCCGGGCGGGCTCATCTCCTGGACGATCACCCCGCGCAGATCGTGGCCGAACGCCTCTCGAAACCGCCGCACCGTCCTGCGGACGGCATCGGCCGACGTGACCCCCACCTCGACCGCGCCAGCCTCAAGCTTGTGCACGACGCCGACGGCGTCGGCTTTCACCGCCACCGGGAACCCGATCTCTCGGCCAGCGGCCGCAGCGTCGGCCGACGTTGTCACGTAGACCGACTTCGCCAGCGGGATTCCGTAGGCCGCGAATAGGCGCTTGGTCTGTTCGGGGTCAAGCCACCGGCCCTCGGGAGACTCGTGGACGATGCGCTCGACCAGGGATCGCGCCGCATCGGCATCGATGCCGGCAAGCTCGGGGAACACACCGGGATCAGCTGCTCGCACCTTCCCGTACGCGATCACGCGTGCGAGCGCCTGGACCGCGGACTCGGGGAACGCAAAGCGGGCAACGTCAGCATGGCCCCGAGAGCCGACTCCCAACGTCACCGCCACAATCGGGAGACCATCACGCCATGCGACCTCCGAGGCCAGCGCCACAAAATCCTCGGTTGAAATCCGCGGCACCTCCGCGTGGATGGCGACGATTGCGTCAACCTCCCCACACTTGGTCAGAAGTCCGAGTGCCGCGCTGTAGACAGCCGGCGTCGCGTCGGCCCCGAGGTCGACGGGGTTGTCCACGCCAGCCACGCCCGGACCGAGCGCGCGCAACGCCTGTTGGGTCTCGGGCCGCAACGTGATCAGCTCAAGGCTCATCTCATCGGCCGCGTCGGCCGCCAGAACTCCGGCACCTCCCGCGTTGCCGATGATCGCGACCCGCGGCCCCTCGGGGATCGGAGAATGATCCAGAACCGCTCCCACCGCGAGCATTTCGTCCAGCGTCCGTGCACGAATGACACCAGCTTGGGCGAACAGCGTATCTGCGGCACGATCGGACGACGCGAGCGCTGCGGTGTGCGAAGCCGCCGCTCGCGCCCCGACGACGGTCCGCCCGCTCTTCATCACGACCACCGGCTTGGTGCGGGTCACGATTCGAGCGACGTCAAAGAATTCCAGGGGGTCGGTAAGTCCCTCCAGATACAGGAGGATCACGCGTGTACTCGCGTCTTGGTGCCAGTAGCGCAGAAGATCGTGACTTGCGATGTCGGCCTGGTTGCCCACTGAGACAAAGGACGAGATCCCGACGTCGAGCGGTCGCGTCTGCTCGAGGAGGGCAATGCCGAGCGCGCCCGATTGGGAGCCCAGCGCGAGATGGCCGTGCGTCATCATCGGGACGGCGAACGTAGCGTTCATCGACGTTCCCGGAGCCGTGTTGATGACCCCAAGGCAGTTCGGCCCAATGATGCGAAGTGCCCCCCGATGTGCGCGGTCGACGATCTCCGCCTCGATCTCGCCGCCCTCAGCCCCGGCCTCCGCGAAACCGGAGGTGACGATGACCAACCCACCGACATCGGCTGCCGCGCACTGGTCGACCGTGTCCAGGATCACCGCAACCGGAACGGCCACCACGGCGAGGCTGACCGGGCCCGGACACTCGGCGATCGCCCGGTACCACGACGCACCGTCGGCGGAGTGCGCCTCCGCGGCCGGGTTGATGGCAAACAGTTCGCCGCGGTAGCCCCCATCACTCAGATTCCTGAGGATCTCACTGCCGACACCGGTCCCGCTGCGGCTTGCCCCGATCACCGCAATCGACGTCGGCGCCATGATGCTGCGCAGAGACGCGACACTGGCCTGCCATGCGTTGGCGTCGACGCGTTCCTGGACCGCCGGGGTAAACGACAGGTCCAAGACGACGCGCGTGACCCCGCCCTCGGTGGAAGATTCCTGCTGAAAGCCCGCACGGCGAAAGACGGAGATCATCGCGCCGTTGTAGGCAAGTGTGTCGGCGACAAAGCGCCGTATCCCACGGGAACTTGCGTAACCCACCAGGTATTCCAACAGCAGCGTCCCGACACCGCGCCGCTGGGACGTGTCTTCGACCAGAAACGCGACCTCGGCGGAACCCACCCCGGCGGGGTCGTAGCGGCCAATACCGAGGATTTCCCCATGCTGCTCAACGACAAACGCCATGCGCTCGGCGTAGTCCACAACGACAAAGTCTTCGACCTCGGCGTCCGTCGGAGAGGGATGGGCGCCGAAGAAGCGCAGGTAGATCGAGCGTTCGGAAACCCGAGCGTAGAACGAGCGCCACGCGATGCGATCGGTGGGACGAATGGGTCGAATGCGCGCGACCGATCCGTCCTTGAGCAGGGTGTCCCGATCCCATTCCCGCAGCGACGGTGCTGGCGTGAAGCTCATCAGTCCGGCGTCCTCACGACGTGTCAGCGGTCAACGCCGCTCGCGGTCCAGTCCACGTGATCATCGTGCTCTCGCTCGAGCGGCCCGCGTTCCGGCTGGGCTGCATTTGCGCGGTCGCATAACGCCTCTACGACCACCGCGCACGAACCCGCGGTGGCGCCGAGCGCGTACCCGCCCTCCAGGAACCACGCGCTCGCTCCGACCGGGGTCTCGTGCGCGAGCCCGGCGATCCGCGTGGCGACCTCGCCATACACCGCGGTCGATAGCGCGAAATCGGCGAAGGGTTCAAGAACATGTCCATCAAAGCCCGCGCTGACGAGAATGAGGTCCGGCTGGAATCTGCCGACCGCCGGCGCAACGGACCGGTCGAATGCCTCGAGCCACGCCAGACCGCCTGTGCCCGCCGGCAGCGGCACGTTGACCGTCGTGCCCGACCCCGCCCCTCGCCCGGTCAGGTCTGCCATGCCCGTCTGGGGATAGAACGGCGCTTGGTGCAGGGAGCAGTAGAGCACCGTGGGATCCTCGAGGAAGATGTCCTGCGTGCCGTTGCCGTGGTGGACGTCAATGTCGATGATTGCAACACGGTCGATTCCGGCGAGTTGTTGTGCCCCTCGGGCGGCGACCGCAACGTTGTTCATAAGACAGAAGCCCATCGCCCGGTTCGCCGACGCGTGGTGCCCCGGAGGCCGGACCAGCGCAAACCCCGGCATCCGATCCTCGCACACTCGCACGCTGCACTCGACACTGGTACCGACCGCGCGTCGAGCCACGCCATAGCTTGCCGGGGTGCAGTAGGTATCCGCATCGATCCAGCCGCCCCCGTTCGCCGACAGCTGACGCAGGCCCTGCCAAAAGGCCTTTGGGTGCACCAACTCCAAGATTTCGTCCGTCACGGGCTCAGCTGCCGGGCGCCACGTGAGTCCTGCCTGATCGAGTGTCCGCAGGCGCTCGACAATCGCCACGAGGCGTTCCGGAGACTCGGGGTGACCACGTGTGTAGTGATCGAGGAAGACATCGTCGTAGTAGAGACTGACGCTCACGGGCACCTGTCCGCGTTGCAGAGGCGGGCTCACACGGAGGCTAGCGGGCCACGACGCATCTCGGGTGCAACAACGTGGCTCCGGCACCACGCCGTGCTGTCGGCACCGCGGCCGCTGCGCACGGCGTCCGACGCGAAGCGGCGGACCGGAGACGGTGCTGCGGGCACGCGCCAGCCCGCGTCAGCGGGCACGATGCGGACCCGGTCACACCCCCGAAGCCCTCGCGCCACGCCTGGCTGATGCGCACGCGTGAGCGTCAGCCAGGCATGGACAGCCCGGCTAGGGCAGCCAAGTCGCGGGTGCGGTTGCGCCAAGAACGCTGCGTGAGCCGCGTTGACGGGCAGCGAGACCGACGATTCCCGTGACGCCGGAAAGCACGCCGGGACGCAGGGTGACGGACATCACTCCGGTCCGGGGCGGCAGATTCGTGACGGTCACAGTGTGCGCGGTAACCGTCACGGTGACCGCGTTTGACGTCGTGCGCGAGCCGACCAGATTGAAGCCGCTGATTGGATATCCGGCGGACGTGACCGTTGCCCAACCGAGTTTGCGTGCGAAGCCGGTGTCGAGATAGAGACTTGATGGAAGCCGGAAACTCAGCGTACTGAGACCATATTGAGAGGACGCCGAGAGCGTCGTTGCCTGCCCCGGTCCGCCGTTGAGTCGCACCGCGAGCGAGCAGGTCCCGAGCACCAGCGGGTTCTTGCCGACGGTTCCGGCGGACACAATCGTCAGCGTGTGGCGACCGTTGGCGAACGTGGACAGGGTCTGCGGGCTCAGGGTGACGAGCGTGCCGGTACCGACGCGCTGGCCATCGATGTTCACCTGCAGCGTGCTCGCGGCGGTCAGCGTCAGCGGCGCCCACGGTGTACTTGGAGCGCCGTAGCTGACCGTGACCTCATGCCGACCCAGACGTACGACGTGGCCTGCCGCAATGGTGCGGCAGGTTCCCTGATCGGTGAAGGCGCCCTGTAAGAGAGCGAGGTTCATCGGAGCGATCTCCGCGGTCCGCCGCGAGGTCACCGTCTGGCGTGAGACGGTGTTGCTCGCGACGATGCGGCAAGCAAAGTGGGCCCCGACAGCGCTGTCGCCCAACGCGAGCTGCCGTGAATGGGCATCGGCGACCAGGTCGCCGTCTCGCAACCAGCGGTAGGTGTAGTGCGTCCCGCTGGGGTCGCCGGCGGGGTTGCAGGTCAGCGTGCTGCCGGCGGCGAGATTGCCAGTCACGCTGGCGGTCCCATGAATCGTCGGGACGCCGTCGCCCGTGAAGCCGGTCGGCGTCGGGGCGCCATTCGCGCTGGTAAGCAGGAGGACCGTGGCATTGAGCGCGCGGGCGGCCGTAGGCCGATAGGTGACGGTGAACTGGCAAAACGCGCCCGGGTCGACAATCTGACCAGAACACTGGTCAGCGGTGATCGGAAGATCCAGCGGCGTACTGGTAATGAGCAGCGTCCCCTGCACCTGCATCGGGTAATCACCGTCATTGGATACCGTCATGACCTGCGCGGCGGAGTGCCCGATCGCGACGTCTCCGAAATCGGTTTCGGGAGGACTGAGGACCGGGTGCGGGCCGTTGAGCGACGTGGCGGTGATGGGGATCACCAGGGGACTGCTCACGCTGTCGCTGGTGATCTCGAGTTGCGCCTGGAACGTACCCGGGCCGTTGGGAGGATTGAACCCGATGTTCATCTGGCAGCTCGAGCCCGTGCCGTACTCCTGGCTCCAGCAATTCTGACCGTTCGCGATATAGAAGTCCGCGGCGTCCGGACCCGTGATGGTCCCCGACGTCGCCTGAACCCCAGCGTCGTTGGAATTTTGAATATTGAGGCCAACCTGCTGCCCCCCGTTGTAATACGGCTGCGCGCCGAAGACGACGGCATTCGGGCTGGCGGTGAGGGTGCCTGAGATACCGGTGCCCGAGAGCGGGACGTCCAGCGTTCCGGTCGTGTCGGTGATCTCCAACGACGCGGTCTGCGTCCCGGTCGTGATCGCCTCGAACGTGACCTGCACGCTGCACGAGTCTGACTGCACCAGAATGGCGTTTTGGCAGCCGTTGTCTGTCAACTGGAATGCCGAAGCGTCGGGACCGACGATATCCACGTTGTTGACCGTGACGATACTGGGCACGTTGTCCGAGAACGTGACGGTCTGCGTTGGGAGGTTGCCGCTATGGATATCGATGTCGCCGAAATCCCACGAGGTCGGCGACGGCGACAGCACCGAGGTGTCGGCCAAAACCGGCGACGGCGACAGCACCGATGTGACGGCCAAGACCGGCGAGGGCGACAGCTCCGAGGTGCCGGCCAAGACCGGCGACGACGAGGCGATCAGCAACGCCAGCGTGACGGCGAAGACGAGAGCGAGACAGCGCGCAGCGGCATTGCGGGGCATGGACATTCGAGGGCCTCTGATAGATGCCCCTCGTGAAACGATCGACGTGACTCGAACGCACTTGGGGGGGTCATGACGGGGTGGGTATCGGTCCCGACATAGGCGGTCTTGAGCGCGCTGCCGCACAGAACTCCACGAATGCACCGGCACCGGGCCGATCTCGCGGGCGCGCATACTGGGTGGTCTGCCGATCCGGATCGCGAGCCCCGTGTGCGCTGGCCATGCTCGCGGCCGGGGTTGGCGAGCGGGTACGCCTCAGGCGATCGTCAATCGCCTCGAGCTCTTTGACTGCTGCGCGCTCGTCGTCTCCGAGCCGGGTCGCGGTGACGTCCCGGGGCACAGCGGGAAACGACCGCCCATCTCCCGCGCCACGTGAATGAACGCGAGCACGCCTTCGCTTCGAACGCAGCAACCGTCGAAGGCGCCTGCGTCCTTGATGGCATGCGCCTTGATACTTGCGTCAACAGGACCGTTGCACGACGACGACGTGGCGCCGCTAAGCGTCCGCCGTGAGCCGGCGATGCACCAATTTCCACTATCCCGTCGTGTTCCAGAGCCCTCTCCGATTGGCGTCTGCGAGAGATGGCGTAGGTTCGAGACAGCGGTCCGGCACCCCCGCCGGGCCCGATAAATCAAAAGGAGTCACCATGCCGACTGTGATTGCCCACCACGACGTGAAAGACAAAGACCACTGGCTCACGTCGCCACGGCGCGAGGAATTCTTCGGGCCGCTCGGAGTCACGAACATCCGAACCTTCGTCGACCCCCGGAACCCGGCCCAAGTGGCGGTCCTCATGGACGTCGCCGACATGGATGCCGTCATGGCGGCAATGCAGACCGCAGCGATGACCGACGCGATGGCATACGACGGCGTGCTTCCGGAAACATTGGTGATCCTCGTCGAGGCCTAGGTGTGAATTCTTAGACCGTTAGTCATCCGGGCCTCCTGGAGCTCCTGGTTGCCGCCAAGCAACCAGGAGCTCCAGGAGGCCCGGATGAAGCTCCACGCTAACGAGAAACTGACCCTGACGGGTCCCCGATCTGGGGACCAGATCATGTGGCTCAGTTTCCGGGGGTCACCTCACTGCGATGCGGCCGGCTGGAGCGATCCGCGAGCCCCTCGGTGCCTTCGTAGCGATACCGACTCCACCATTTGTGCGCGGTTTGGCGAGAGATGTTCATCGACTCAGCGGCCGCGGCACGCGACCACCCCGTTTCGATGCGATGGCACAGTCGCAATCGACCCTCGGGGGTCAGTGGAGCGTTACGGTGCATGAGTGAGCCCTCCGGTTCTCGTGTGTCGCCTTAGGCAGCTCCACACTCGCCCGGAGGGCTCACTCAGTTCAAGCCGGGGCCGTCAACAACGTTCCGGGATACAACATCTAGCGCTCGCGAGAACAAGCACATTGCGCCGCGTGGTCCAGGAGGGTGCCCCACCCAACCGGCGTTTGGGGCGACCCTGGCTCGAATCGGCCGCCTCGATGGTCTTCAGGCTGGACGGCGCGTCAGGGGGCCCAAGTGATCAACGGCGCAACCATTCTCGGATCGCCGGCGCGCGCGTTCCGACGCCGACGGCACCAATGACGACAAGCACGCACACGATCGCGACAAGCCACATCGCTTGTACCCCGAATGCCCATGCGGGGATCACGATGGCCAAGACTATGGCGCCAACAATGAGCCGGTAGAGGTTCATCCGCCAGGTGAACAGGCGACGTAACATGGCGGCTCAGTATGGCACGCGGCTCACCGCTCGGACCGACCGAAAACGCCTGGTGGTCCGCGCGGAACCCCTTTGCACCGTGAGCTAGCCCGTTCAAGTGCCTGGTCGGGGACAGGCAACTTCCGCGGGCGCGGGACCCGTCGCTTGAACTGCGCCCCGCTCAGTTCCGAAGAGCCGCTTAACTATGCGCGTTCTGATCCCGCCCGGAAGAGTCTGATTCCCCTGATTAACGCTCCGGAGCCAAAGGTCGCAGATTCGCATCCTGCCTGCTCCTTCCCCACGCCTCACCGTCCGCGACAAGATCAGGCCGACCCCAGCGCCCCATTGGTCGTGGCCGAGTCGGGTGTAGCCATTGCTGGCTGGAACGCCCGCGTAAACCGGGCCGCCTGCTCGGAGGCCGGACGTGCGTGCAGGTAGCGGCCGGTGGTCGCGAGGGCTGAGTGGCCCATCGCCGTCTGAATCGCCACAAGGTCACGCCCCGCTGCCGCCAGCAGCGACCCGTAGGTGTGGCGCAGGTCGTGCCAGCGCGCGCCCGGCCTCGGTCAGCTCGATCCGTCGGGTCGTCCGTCGCACCAGCTCCACGCCCAGGCCGCGCTCGAGGGCCCGCACCTGTGCGCTCAGCGACGGCTGGGAGACGTGCATCGCCTCGGCCGCCCCCGTGAAGCTGAGCCGCTCGGCGACCGCGACGAAGTAGCGCAGCCTGCGAAGCGTTACGCCGGTCGTACGATCGGGGCGATCGGGTTGCGGGTCGCTCACGCTGGACCGACGCCGATGCGTGCCGGTGGTGCACCAGCCCGCGCGCAGGCTCCTCGGTCAGTGCGGACGCGGCGCGGCACGACCCGGCTCAGTCGCGTGGTCGCGTCGCGATGATCAGGTGGTTGGATGCCTTCCCGGCCTCGACCATCGCCAAGTACCCGTTGAAGTACTCGATGTGGTTGTCGGTCTGCCGCTCGCCCTGCTCCTCGGCAATGGCATCGCGGTGCTTGGTCCATCCGTCACGCCAGCGCTCGATCGTGTCGCGGAAGTCGCTGATGTACTCCGTGACCTCGTCGATGACGAACCCCGCGGCCCTGAGCTTGACCTTGTAGGAGGCGAGGTCGTCCGTGAATTGGGGGATCGCGTATCCGCGCGAGTAGAGCGCGCGCCAGGCCTCGTCCTGCGGGTCACCCTCGAGGAAGTCGAACGTGCCGGAGAGAAAGGCCCAGGTCCCACCCGGTCGGAGCACTCGGTACACCTCCCGGAACAGCGCGACCTTGTCCTCGAACACGTTCAGTACGTTCATGCTGATGGCGATGTCAAAGGCCGCATCATCGAAGGGCATGTGCATGCCGTCGCCCAGGACGAACTCCACCCGGTCCTCGAGACCTGCGTCCGCGGCGAGCCCGCGCGCGACCTCGACCCCGACCTCGTTCACGTCGAGCCCTGTTATCCGGCAACCGCTCTTCGACGCCATGTAGATCGCAGGGCCACCGCTCCCGCTTCCGAGGTCGAGCACGTGCGTGTCCGGCCCCATCGCGAGACGCGTCACCAGGTGATCGAAGTACGGGAGCGTTGCGAATGACTGCTGCCCCAGGTCATGTCCGTCCGGCCAGACGTCACGCCGAAGACGCCGGTTGGCAGGACTATCGATCCTGTGGATGCGGGAGTAGTCGACACCCCCGGTCTGCTGTCCCATCGGTGGCCCCCTTGAGTCGGCTCAGCGTAACAACGCCCCCCGCATGTTAGGCGCGCGCTCTTCCGGGATGCAATACCAATTACCCCCGAGATCGATAGGAGCATCCTATCGATCTCGGCGCGCCCGTCCAGCGCTCATCGAACGGCCGGGCCGTGCGCTCCGCGGTGGTCGCCGAGCGCGATGCACGCGCCTGGGGGCTGCGTGTCGAAGGGCTGACCTACGCTGCGATCGGGGCCCAGTTGGGGGTCAGCGAGACAACGGCCTTCGACGCCGTGCGCCGGCATGCGGCCGCGCTCCCGGAGGAGTCCAAGTACGAGGCCAACAGGCTTATCCACGGCCTGCTCGTTGAGTTGCAGCGCATACTTACAGGGGTCCTGTCCCGGCCGCATTACCTCACCACGCCGGGAGGGCGAATCGTCACCGGCCCGGACGGCGAGCCGCTCCTCGACGACGGGCCGGCCATCGCGGCCGTCGGCGCCTCGCTGCGCCTTGTCTCCGAGCGCGCCAAGCTGCTCGGGCTCTACCCCCCGAGGCAGGAGCCCGTGACCGTCATCACCGAGGAAATAATCGAGGCCGAGATCGCGAGGCTCCAGGCGGAGATCCTCTAACTTGAGAGTGGCGAAGAGACCGACGCGCCGGACGCATAGCCCTCCCGAAACGCCGCCGTGCCGGTGACACCCGAGTGACACCCCCCTCCAAAACCGCGTAGACACGGGCTTCTCGTGGTGACTCGGGAATTCCATATTCCCGTGTCATCGCGGCCCCGGCGGGTGGAGTGATGGCCGCGCTAGGTGCGAGTAGTCACGGCTAGTGTCGCCTTGGGCTGGGGGTGTAGACCGCGCTCAGCGGCCACCTGACGGATAGGGCGAAGCGGGTAGAGACTATCCTCGCCCCCGCCTACCGCGCCAGATTGCCCGCGGCGTCGAGTGCAGCGAGCAGGCCGGCCACTTGGGCGTGCATATCCTCGCGGTCAGAGCGTGTCCCACATTTCATCGATGCCGAGCACTTCGCAGGCAGCCGCCGCGATCTGCCGAGTCTCGGCGAAACCAACCTCGAACGAATGATGCCGGCATTCCCGGCCGGGATCATCGCACGCGCACCATCCTCAATCCAGGTCCGGTTCCCCAGGCGTGGGTTTGGCGAGTCACGGCAACACGGTGCCACCACAGCCTCACATCCGTTCGAGGAGTTCGGTCTTCTTCGCCTCGAACTCCGCCTCGGTGAGGACGCCCCTGTCCCGTAGCTCTGCCAGTTTGCCCAACTGATCGGGAATCGAGACCTCCGCTGGCGC
>Ga0182030_10001116_pt1 | contig 54108 bp, 52 predicted proteins | sample 812S3MmetaG_FD_121299 | JGI IMG/M metagenome (GOLD analysis project Ga0182030, IMG submission 121299) | Permafrost microbial communities from Stordalen Mire, Sweden - 812S3M metaG (Illumina Assembly) | ecosystem: Environmental > Terrestrial > Soil > Wetlands > Permafrost | place: Sweden...
CAACAGCAACAGCAACAGCAACAACAACAACTTCAGGGCCCGGACGAGTCCGGATGCTGAGCCGCATCGCCGAGAGCCTGTTTTGGATCGGCCGATACGTGGAACGGGCCGATGAGACCGCCCGCATCCTCGACGTCCACATCCATTACCTCCTTGAAGGGCCCGCGCCCGACGCCGCCCAGACGGCCCAGGTCCTCCTCGACACCATGGGCGTGCCGGTCACTCTCGACGCCGACGACCCACCTGAGCTGCCCGTCGGCTTCGATCCCGAACAGATCCCGGTGGGACCGCTGGCCCCTGCCACCGTGCGGGCCTTCGACGCCCAGGCCGTCACCGAAATCCTGGCCTTCGACGAGACCAACCCGTCGTCGATCGTCTCCGCCCTCACCGCGGCCCGAGCCAACGCCCGGGGGGTCAGCGAGGCGATCTCCTCGGAGATGTGGGAGGCCCTCAACGCCACCTACAACGCCCTGGCCGGCCAGGTGGGCCTGGGACGACGCCTGGGGATGTACAGCTTCTTCCGTTTCGTGCGCGAGCGCGCCGCGCTGTTCACCGGGCTCACCGACTCCACCATGAGCAAGGACGACGCTTGGCGCTTCTTGGTCCTGGGGCGCAGCGTGGAGCGTGTCGACATGCTCGCCCGCCTGCTGGCCACCCGGGTCGGCCAGCATGACATCGACGTCGACTGGGTGGTGCTGCTGCGCTGCTGCTCCGCCCACGAAGCATTCCTGCGCACCTACCGGCGCGAGCCCGACGAGCTGCTGGCCGCCGAGTTCCTCGTATTGGACCGGTTGTTCCCGCGGTCCATTTTCTCCGCGCTGGCCAGCGCCGAGGCGTGTCTCCTGGCCCTGGACCCGTCGTCCAACCGCGCCGGGACACGCGACGAGGCCCGCCGCCTGCTGGGCCTGGCCCGGGCCCGTCTGGAGTACCGGGGCATCGACGAGCTGCTGGCCGACCTCCCTGCGCAGCTGCGGGCTGTGCAGCACGGGTGCCGGCTGGCCAGCGAAGCCACCGCGGCCCGCTATTTCCGCCAGTCGGCCGTGATCGAATGGAACCAGGAAGGCGCCGGTCTCCCCGAAACGGAACTCGACGAGGAAATCCACCGGGCTCAGGAGGTAGAAGCGTGACCTGGCGGATCAAGGTGGAGCACCGCTCGACCTACAAGTACGCCAAGACCGCCCACACTTCCTACAACGAGGCCCGGGTGACGCCGCTGACCACCCTCACCCAAATGGTGCTCGACGCCCGGGTGACGGTGACACCCCCGGCGAAGACGCGCCGCTACTGGGATTACTGGGGTACCGCGGTCCACGCCTTCGATCTCCACGAACCGCACGACCAACTCGACGTGCGGGGTTCTTCGGTGGTGGAGACCCTGGTGGCTGCCGTCCCCCGCTCCACGGTGGCCTGGCATGACCTCGACGATGTGCTCGTGCGCGACGACTTCGCCGAGCTGCTCGCCCCCACGGTGCAGGTTCCCATCGACCCCCGCCTCATCGAGGTGGCGCATGAGTTACGCAAGAAGGCGGACCCGTACGGGGCCGCGGGAGAAGCGGTCGACTGGGTTCGCAGCCATCTGGCGTACGTGCCCGGCTCCACCGGGGTGCACACTTCGGCCGTCGAAGCCTGGGAGGGCGGGCGAGGCGTGTGCCAGGACTACGCCCACCTCACGCTGGCCCTTCTGCGGGGCATGGGGATCCCGGCCCGGTACTGCTCCGGGTATCTGCACCCCAACGCGGACGCCGGTTTCGGGGTGGAGATGGTGGGCGAAAGCCACGCCTGGATCGAGTGGTGGGGCGGCGATTGGTACGGCGTGGATCCCACCATCGGCTGGCCCGTCGGCGAACGGCACGTGCTGGTGGCCCGGGGCCGGGACTACTCCGATGTGTCCCCCATGAAAGGCGTGTACCACGGCGGGCCCACCACCGCCTTGGAGGTCGACGTCCGCCTCACCCGCGTCGGCTGAGCACCCGTGCCGGGCGCCGCGAGGCGTGCCAGGATGACCCCATGACCGAGCACTACCGTCGCCTCGTCCTGTCCGCCCGCCCCCACGGCATGGTGGACGACACCGTGGTCACCGTGGAAACGGCGCCCATTCCCGAGCCCGGACCGGGCGAGGCGCTGGTGGCCGTCCGGTACCTCTCCATCGATCCCACCATCCGGACGTGGATGAACGACGTCCCCGGTTACCTGCCACCGATCGGCCTGGGTGAAGTGGTCCGTTCGGGGGCGGTGGGCGAGGTGGTGGCCAGCAACTCGGATCACTACAAGGTGGGCGACGTGGTGACGGGACTGATCGGGTGGCAGGAGTATGCCGTGATCAGCGGGGGCGTCAACGTGCTGCCGGCGGGGGTCGATCCGCTGGTGGCCATGAGTGTGCTGGGGGCCACCGGCATGACCGCCTACTTCGGCATGACCGACGTGGGAAAGGTCGGAGACGGCGACGTGGTGGTCGTTTCGGGGGCCGCCGGGGCCACGGGGTCGGTCGCCGGGCAGGTGGCGCAGCGAAAGGGCGCGGCCAAGGTGATCGGCTTGGCTGGCGATGCGGTCAAGTGCGCGTGGCTGACCGACGAGCTGGGCTTCGATGCCGCCATCAACTACAAGACGGAGCACGTGGCCCGGCGCTTGGCGGAAGAATGCCCCGACGGCATCGACCTCTACTTCGACAACATCGGCGGCGAAATCCTCGACATCTGCCTCGGGCAGCTGGCCATGAAGGGACGCGTCGTGTTGTGCGGGGCCATCTCCGGCTACAACGACGAAGGCCGCCCCGTCGGACCTTCCAACATCTTCAACCTCATCATCAAGCGGGGCCGGATGGAAGGGTTCTTGATCCTCGACTACTTCGATCGCTTCCCTGCCGCGCAGGCCGAGATGGCCCGGTGGGTGGCTGAGGGGCACATGCAGCACAAGGTGCATCTGGTCCAGGGCATCGAAGCTGCCACCGGGGCCCTCAACCTGCTCTTCACCGGAGGCAACACGGGCAAGGTCATCGTCGAGTTGTAGCGGCCACCCCGCGTTCAGTTCATTTCGGGGTCCGCCGGGTAGGCGGCCACCAGCGCCAGCTCGGAGCGCTGGCGGCGCAGCACGTCGCGCCACAGCTGCGACGGCCGCGAGCTGAGCGCATCCGCCGGCTCGGCCTGCAACACGAACCACCCTCCGGCTTCGATCTCCGATTCGAGCTGTCCGGGCGACCACCCGGCGTAGCCCGCGAAAAAGCGCAACTCTTCGACCTCCACAGCAAGCGAGGGCGGATCGGCGTCGACGTGGAACACGCCGAGGGGGCCGAGTACCTCCTGCCAGCCGCTGGCCGGCTCCGGCGGGGCACTTTCCCCGACGTCTTCGGGTGCTGGCGGCGGCGGAGAACGGCGCAAGGCCAGGCAGATCACGCCTCCCGGCTCCACCGGTCCACCACGAAAGACCACCGCCGGCGCGGCGGCCAGGTGTCCCCACTCGAAGAGGGCGTCGCGCACCTCGGTGTCCCCGGGGCGGTTCAGGACCACGCCCACTGCCCCACCGTTCCCATGGGCCAGCAGCAGGACCACGGTTCGCTCGAAGTTGGGGTCGCTGAGGCGGGGGTCGGCTACCAGCAGGCGACCCTGAAGCAAACCGCCAGTGAATCCCGCCTCGCTCATCGGGCGAGGGCGAGCATCGTCGACTGCCCACCTCCGCGACCACTACCGTTCGATGCCATGCGTGCCGTCACGGTAGTCCCGCTGCAGTCAGGGTCCGTCGATCTCACGGAGCTCCCCGAGCCTCCCGAGTCCGACGGGCCGGTATTGGTGGCCACGCGGGCGGTGGGGGTGTGCGGCACCGACATCGAGATCATTGACGGAGATTACGGCTGGGCGCCCGAAGGCGAGCCGCGCCTGGCCATCGGGCACGAATCCCTGGGCCAGGTCATCGAGGCCCCGTCCGATTCCGGCCTGGCCGCCGGCGACCTGGTGGTCGGCATCGTCCGGCGCCCCGATCCGGTGCCCTGCCCCAACTGCGCGGTGGGCGAATGGGACATGTGCCGCAACGGCCAGTACACGGAGTGGGGCATCAAAGCCCATCACGGCTACGCCCGGGAGCGCTACCGCATCACCGCCGACTTCGTGGTCAAGGTGGACCCCGGCCTGGGCGATCTCGGGGTGCTGCTGGAGCCGACCACCGTGGTGGCCAAGGCCTGGGACCACATCGAGCGCATCGGGCGGCGAGCCGACTGGAAGCCGGCCACCGTGCTGGTCACCGGCGCCGGGCCCATCGGTTTGCTGGCCGCCCTCCTGGGACGCCAACGCGACCTGGAGGTGCACGTGCTCGACCAGGTCACCGAGGGTCTCAAGCCCGACCTGGTAGCCCAGATCGGGGCGCAATACCACCACGGTTCGGTGACCGATGTGGGCGTCGAGGCCGACATCATCATCGAGTGCACGGGGGTGGGCCAGCTGGTCTTCGACGCCATGGAAAACGCGGGGGCCAACGGGATCGTGTGCCTGACCGGCGTGTCGTCGGGGGGGCGCAGCCTGGGTGTGGATGCCGGGGTGCTCAACCGGCGCATGGTGTTGGAAAACGACGTGGTGTTCGGGTCGGTGAACGCCAACCGGCGTCACTACGAGGCGGGGGCCACCGCGCTGGCCGCAGCCGACAAGGACTGGCTGGCCCGACTCATCACCCGCAAGGTGCCCCTCGAGCAGTGGCGCGACGCCTATGCCCGCCAACCCGGCGATGTTAAGACGGTCCTCAGCTTCGCTTCCTAGGCTCCTGACAGGCGCGTCCCGCTCGTACGCGCAGGGTGACAAGATAGTGCTAAACCGCTCAATGAGGCACAGCGCCGCTGTCGTGGCCTCTCTCCGACCTGGCCGCCAGGAGGCCTCACGTGACCGTACCCACTGACTCGGGCAAAACCGGCCCGGGCGACTCCGACCAGGGCGAGGCGAAGCCGGCTACCCCGGTACCGCCCCGCGGTGGAGCCAAAAAGAAACCCAACCGCCCCTCGTCGGGCACCCGCGCCACCACACCCAAGGCCACCACAGCCAAGGCCCCGACAGCCAAGGCCCCGACGGCCAAGGCCACCGGCGCCGGGGCCACCGGCGCAACCGGCGCCGCCCGTGCCAGCGGTTCGGGACGTCCCGCCGCGGGGCGCCCCGCGCCCCGGAACTCGGGGACCAAGTCCAGCACCGGCGGGATGCGGTCCTCCAATAACCGCCGCCAGGCCGAGTGGCAAGCGCGGCGGCGACGCAACATGATCTACTCGGGCATCGCGGTGGCCGTCATCGTGGTCATCGCCGGGGTGTTCATCGCCATCAAGGCCACCGGCGGCTCGTCCAAGAGCAGCAGCAAAGTGACCGTCACCGGCTCCAACAATCTGACCGCGAGCCAGGCGGACATCTCCCCCCTCGACCCCACCGACGCGGCCAAGGTGTCCGGCGTGGCGCTCTCCGCGCTGGCCGACGCCTCCAAGGGCACGACCGTCCCCACCCTCACCGGGGGCGGCAACATCTCCAAGCAGCCTCCGCTGACGGCCAACGGGCACCCCGAGATCCTCTACATCGGCGCCGGCTTCTGCCCCTACTGCGCCGCCGAGCGCTGGCCCATGGTCGTCGCGTTGTCCAAGTTCGGGACGTTCACCAACCTGGGCCAGACCGCGTCGTCGCCCACTGACACCAACCCCAGCACGCCCACCTACAGCTTCTACCTCAGCACATACACCAGCCCGTACATCACCTTCACATCGGTGGAGACCACCACCCAAGACGAGTCGCAGGCGCTGCAGTCCCCCACCACCGACCAGGCCAAGCTGTGGAAGGCGTTGGACTCCGAAGAGACGATTCCCTTTATCGACTTCGCCAACAAGTACCTCATCACCGGTGCCACGTACACGTCGAGTTCCATGTCCAACCAGAGCTTTGCGTCGGTAGCCGACCAGGTGGGCAACAACAACACCGTGGCGGGCAAAGGGATCGACCAGACGGCCGGCGCCATGATCAAATCGATCTGCTCGCTGACGGGCGATCAGCCCGCCACCGTGTGCTCCGCCATCGGGACCTGATCGGCCATGGCCACCAAGAGCACGGCCCGGGCCAAACGTCCGCCTCGTCGGGCCCTTTCCACCTACACGCCGCCCCCGGCCGACGACGAGTTGGTGGAGGAGTACTGGCCCGCACCACGGTGGCCGGCCGTCACCGGCATCCTCCTGTCGCTCATGGGGCTGGGGGTGGCCACCTATCTGACCATCCAGCACTTCGACCAGAAGATCGTGCTGGCCTGTCCGACGAGCGGGCTCATCAACTGCGAGAAGGTGACGCAGAGCTCCTACTCGTATATCGCGGGGATCCCGGTGGCCGTCCTCGGGCTCGCTTTCTTCGTGGTCATGCTGATCCTGCAGTTGCCGGTGATGTGGCGCTCCACCGACCGCCGGATCCGTCTGGCCCGCTTGGCGTGGGCGGTAGCCGGTGTGGGGACCGCCCTGTGGCTGGTCTACGCCGAGCTCTTCGAGATCGACAACATCTGCCTGTGGTGCACCTCGGTCCACATCCTGAGCCTGATCCTGTTCGGGACCACGGTGTTCGGGACGGTAGCTACGTCGCCCCGGCCCCTCGACTGAGGTCGGCGGGAAAATGGCGAGCCATGGCGTCTTGCACGTACGACGCCACCAGACGCCCATCTTCGGTGAAAACCTGCGCCCTGCCGTAGGCGCGTCCTCCGCCGGCGTGGGGTACCTCCTGGGCCAGCAACAACCAATCGCCGGCGTGGAACGGCTCGTGGAAGGTGAGGGTATGGGTGATCACGCCGGTCGAAAAATCGTGGTGGGCCTGGGACTGCCCGAAACCTCGGTGCGGCAACAGCGAAATCCCGATGAACCAGGGGTCGCTGGCCCACGCCAGCAGTTGCTGGCTAACCACATCGTTACGGGGCGCGCCCGGCCAGCGGCTCCACACCGACAGCCGCGCCGGATGTTCCTGCTCGGGCAGGGCGACGTCGATTCCTCCGACCACCCGGTTCTCCCACGGCCCGGCGTGGCCGTAGGGTCCGACGACCACCGCAGCGTCCGGGCCGGCGACGGGATCCGAGGCCACGGCATGACGGACCAGATCGGGCTCGAGGGCGGAGAGCAGGACCTGGGAACGGGCGCACGTTTTGCCGTGTTGGCGGAAGGTGACCGTGAGACTGCCGAAGGCCCGGCCGGCCAGTATCTCCTCGACCTCGACGTCCATGTCCTCATCGACCGTCGCCCCTCGGGCGAAGACGGTGTGCAACGTCTTGACCGGTTTGCCGGGCTGCACGCCCACTGCCGCGGCGATGGCCTGGGCCATGATCTGGCCGCCGAAGACCACACCCGCTGACCCCGGCGCGTGAGCGGCCCGAAATCGCAGTGGAGCGAGCTCCTCGAGCCGCAACGACTCCAACAATGCGGCCAGCTCGTTGCCCGGTTCCATTGGTGTCCCCCAGTGATCGACGGCCCCGGAGCCTACTCAGCCCGCGTCGAGCGCCTTGCGCAAAGCGGCCACCCGCTCGCCGATCTGATCGGGATCCTCGCCGGCCAACATGGCCCGCATCAAGGCGGAGGCCACCACCACCCCGTCGGCCACCTCGGCGATCACCGCGGCCTGCTCGGGTCCCGAAACCCCGAAACCCATGATGACCGGCAGGTCGGTGATCGCTTTGAGCCGCCCGGCCAGCAGGCCGGCCGACGACGATAACGAGGTGCGCTCACCGGTCACCCCCATCACATTCACCCCGTAGATAAAGCCCTGGGAACGCCGGCACAACTCCGCCAGACGGTCGTCGGGAGTCACCGGCGCGGCCAGCAGCACGGTGGCCACATCGGCCCACGCGGCGGCCCGGGCCCAGTCGTCGAGTTCCTCGAGAGGAATGTCGGGGATGATGGCGCCTCGCACCCCGGCGCCTGCCAGCGACGCCGCGAACCGGCGGTTTCCGCCGCGCATGACCAAGTTGGCGTAGGTCATGGCCACCAAAGGGACCGGGACCTGCACCCGGCGCAGCGCGTCGAGGATCGATCCCGGGTTGGTGCCGCGAGCCAGCGCAGCAGCCGACGCCTCTTGGATGGTGGGGCCGTCCATCACCGGATCCGAGAACGGCACCCCGATCTCGACCAGATCGGCGCCCGCGGCGACCATGGCCTCGAGGACCTCCACCCAGTCGTCGCGCAACCCGCCGGTGACATAGGTGACCAACAGCTTGCGCCCCCCGTCGCGCAGCACCCGCAAACAGGAGAGGTCGACGCCGTGCGGCTCGGGGGCCGTCGTCGCCGCCCCCGCCGCGTTGACCGCCGGCGCGTTCACAGCCGTCCGAGCAAGCCCATGACCTGCTCGGCGTCCTTGTCGCCACGGCCCGACAAGGTCACCAACACGGTCGACCCGGCCTCGATTTGGCCGCTGCGGGCGGCCGCGGTCAACCAGGCCAGCGCATGGGCGGGCTCCAGGGCGGGGACGATTCCTTCGGTACGGGCCAGGAGTTGCAACGCGTCGAGGACCTGCGCGTCGTCAGCCACGCCGTAGCGGGCCCTCCCGCTGTCGGCCAGGTAGGCGTGCTCGGGGCCGATGCCGGGGTAGTCGAGCCCCGCGGAAATCGATTCGGCTTCGAGGATTTGACCCCATTCGTCTTGGAGCAGGTAGGAGCGCATGCCGTGCAAAACGCCGGGCACGCCCCGCCCGATAGCGGAGCCGCCGGCGGCCTCCACGCCGACCAAGGCAGCTTTGGTGTCGACGAAGCCGGCGAAGGTCCCCGCGGCGTTGGACCCTCCGCCAACGCAGGCCACCACCAGGTCCGGATCGTCGCCGCCGAGCAGCGCCCGGCACTGCGCCCGCGCTTCGTCGCCCACCACTCGTTGCAGTTCGCGCACCATCCACGGGTAGGGATGGGGTCCCATGACCGAACCCAGGCAGTAGTGGGTGTCTTCCACGGTGGCCACCCAATCGCGCAGTGCCTCGTTCACCGCGTCTTTGAGGGTGCGGCTGCCCGAGCTCACCGGCCGTACCGTTGCCCCCAGCAATCGCATACGGAACACGTTGAGTTCCTGGCGGGCCATGTCGACCTCGCCCATGTACACCACGCATTCCAAGCCGAACAACGCACACGCCGTCGCGGTGGCCACCCCGTGCTGGCCGGCACCCGTTTCGGCCACCACACGATGCTTGCCCATGGCAAGGGTCAGTAGTCCCTGGCCGATCACGTTGTTGATCTTGTGGGAGCCCGTGTGGGCCAGGTCCTCTCGTTTGAGCAGGATCCGCACGCCCAGTTCTTCGGACAGCCGCGCGCATTCGGTCACGGGGGTCGGGCGGCCTGCGTAATCACGCAGCAAACCGTCGTAGCGATCGTGAAAGGCGGGATCGGCCCATGCGCTGCGCCATGCTGCCTCCAGTTCCTGGCAAGCAGGGACGAGGGATTCGGGCAGGAAACGCCCACCGAACTCCCCGAAGCGCCCCGTGGCGTCCGGTTCGCCCATACGCACCGCAAAAGATTCGCTCGCCATCTATCCGTCCTGCCAATCGTAGGGTCCGTCGCTGGGATCTTCGGGCGTGTCGACCGACGCGGCACGCGCCGCCGCCACGAACTCCCGCAGTTTCACTGGGTCTTTATGGCCGGGAGAGGATTCGACGCCGCTGACCACGTCGACTCCCCAGGGCTTGGTGCGACCAATCGCGGAGGCCACATTTCCCGCGTTCAATCCCCCGGCCAGGATCAGGCGCAGTCCCGTAGGCACTTCGGCCGCGAACTCCCAGTCGAACACCTCACCGGAGCCCGGGTTGGGTGCGTCGAGCAGCGTGGCGAACGCGCCATAGTCCTTCGCTCTGGCCACCGCGGCGGCGCCTGCAGGAAAAGCTTTGATGACCATACGCATGCGGGCGGCCACCCACTGGGTGGTGGCCGGGCTTTCGTTGCCGTGCAACTGCGCGACGCGCAAACCCGCCCGCTGGCAGATCGTCACCACCCGCTCGGGTGCCTCGTCGCGAAACACCCCGACGGTGTCGATCTCGAGAGGGAGGCGCTTGGCGATGTCGCCGGCGATCTGCGGAGCGATCTGGCGAGGCGACGGCGCGAACACAAAGCCCACCGCGTCCGCGCCCATGGCCACGGCCAGCAGGGCATCCTCCTCCGACGTCGTCCCACAAATCTTGACCCACATCAGGCACCCACCCGGGCCAGGGCGGATACTGCAGCCACCGGGTTGGGCGCGGTGACCAGCGACTCGCCCACCAACACGGCGGAAAAACCGGCGTGGGCCAGGCGACTCACGTCGTCGGGGCCGCGGATACCGGATTCGGCGACGGTGACGACGCCCGGGGGCAGCGCCTTGGCCACCCGCTCGGCGCGCTCGATGTCCACCTCGAAGCTGACCAGGTCGCGTTGATTGACGCCGACAAGCGTTGCCCCGGCGTTCAACGCCGCCTCAGCCTCGGCTTCGTCGTGCACCTCGACCAGCGCATCGATGCCCACCGCTTTGGCAACGCTCAAGAACTCTGACAGCTCCGTTGGGGACAGCGCGGCCGCGATGAGCAGCACGGCGTCGGCGCCCATGAGCCGGGCGTCGCACACGTCGAGGGCGCTGACCGTGAAGTCCTTGCGCAGCACCGGGATCCAGGTCGCTTCCCGGGCCGCTCGCAAATCGTCGGCGGACCCGCCGAAGAACTCGGCGTCGGTGAGCACCGAAGCACACGTCGCCCCCCCGGCCTGGTAGGCTTGGGCCAACTTCGCGGGATCGAGGCCGGGGGCCAACGCCCCTTTGGAGGGACTGCGCCGCTTGACCTCGGCGATGACCGCGATCGGGCCGTGCCCTCCCCGAGCGCCGGCCAGGTCCTGGCCGGGGCCGCCGGCCGACACCGTCGCCGCCGATCCGGGCACCGCGACGCCCCCGGGCCCCTGCACCACCAGCATGGAGGCGGAGCCGGGCACCGCGATGCCGGCCCGACCCGATGAGCGGGCCGAGTGGCGAGCAGTGATGGCGGCCGCGAATCCCCGGGTGGGAGCGCCGGCCGCGGCCGCGGCGATCAGGGCGTCTACGTTGCGATGGTCGGCCGCGGCGGCCCGGCGGTGGGCGACCAGGATGCGGTCGAGATAGGTGGCCATGGCGCAGCGAGCCTACCGGGCACCTCGCGGCTCACCCTTCACACTTTGCTCACAGGGACCTGGCACACTTCTCGGCGTGAGCGACGAGCACGGCACGATCGTGGTGGTCGAAGACGACCCCCATATCGCTGACCTGCTCGACCTCTACCTGCGCAGGGAAGGATTCCGTGTCCTGCAGGCCACCGACGGCACGCAGGGCGTCGCCGCCATCGCACGCGAGAAGCCGTGCCTGGCCATCGTCGACATCGGTCTGCCCGGTGCCATCGACGGCCTCGAAGTGTGCCGCCGGGTGCGAGCCGCCGGTCCGCTGCCGGTACTCATCTTGAGCGCCCGGGACGGCGAGGTGGACCGCATCGTCGGTCTGGAACTGGGCGCCGACGACTATATGACGAAGCCCTTTTCCCCCAGGGAGCTGGTGGCCAGGGTGCGGGCCATCCTGCGCCGCACCGAAGGGCCGCCGGCGCAACGTCCCCGGGTCCTCACCGTGGGGACGGTCACCGTCGACCTCGGTCGGCGGGAGGTCCGGGTGGGCGGGCACATCGTCGCCCTGGCCACCCGGGAGTTCGATCTACTGGCCCATCTGGCCGACCACCCTGGGCTGGTGCTCACCCGCCAGCAACTGCTCGACGGGGTTTGGGGCGCCGGTTGGTACGGCGACGAGCGCACCGTGGATGTCCATGTGCGCCAACTGCGCAAAAAACTGGGCGACGCCCTCCCCCTCCAGACGGTGTGGGGCGTGGGCTACCGCCTCGGTTGAGGGTTCATGCGCCGACGGCTCACGGTGGCCATGACCCTTGTTGTGGTCGGTGCGCTGGTCCTGGCCGGACTGTTCACCCTGATCATCACGGTGCGCAACACCCGTGTACAGACTCGCGACGCGCTGGCCGACCAGGCCCGGGCCCTGGCCTCCACGGTGGCCGCCGACGCCCGGACAGGGACCGGTGCAACCAACCCCGAGGCCCGGCTCCGGGTGCTGCTGCGGGTGCTCAAAGGACCGTTGGGCCTCGACGGCGCCGCAGTGCTGGTGGTCACCGCCGGCGGCGGGTTCGCGGACTTACTGAACCCCAACCAGGCGGCGACCATCCCCAGCGGGCTCGACGCGGCGGCCCTGCACCCGGCGCAGCTGCTGGCTGGCGACACCGTCGAAGGCACACGCCGGACCCTGGTGTGGGCAGCCGCCCCGTTCACCATTCCGGCTACCGCGGCTAACGCGCTCCGGGGGCTGGCCACCGGCCCCGGCGACTCCGCAGTGACCGAGGCGGTGATCCTGACCCGCAGTCCGCCCACCGGGCTGGCTGCCGGCGGACCCTGGTTCGTGGTGGCCTCGGTCGCCGTGATCGCGCTGACCCTGCTGGTGGCCGACCGGCTGGGACGGCGGATCGTGCGGCCCCTGGAAGCCACCCGGCAGGTGACCGAACGCATCGCCGGCGGCGACCTCGACGCGCGGGTGCCCCCACCCGGGCGCAGCGATCCCGAGCTGACGGCCCTGGCCGTGTCGGTCAACTCGATGGCCGAGAGCCTGGCCCGGGCGCAGGGCACCGAACGCCAGTTCCTCATGTCGGTGTCGCACGAGCTGCGCACGCCGCTCACCTCGATCATGGGCTTCGCGGAAGCCATCGCCGACGGGGCGACCGACGACACCCCTCGAGCGGCCGAGGTCATTGCGTCCGAGGCACGCCGGTTGCAGCGCCTGGTGGCCGACCTGTTGGAGTTGGCCAAAGTGGGGGCCCGCCAGTTCTCCCTCGACCTCAGACCCCTGGAGGTGGGCGAGCTGGTAGCCACCGTGACCGACGGGTTCGGCCCGACCGCCGCCGAGTTGGGCCTGGCGTTGTCGCGCACCGGCGTGGCTGGGCCCGCCACCGACGGAGGGTTTGACGAGGGTCCGGTCATGGCCCGGGCGGACCCCGAGCGACTCGCCCAGATCATCGCCAACCTGCTCGAAAACGCATTGGCCTTTGCCCACTCAACGGTGGTGGTGGGCGCGCACGGCGACGGCGGGATCCCGGTGATCTGGGTCACCGACGACGGCCCGGGGATCCCTACGGCGGAGCTGGGAGCGGTGTTCCAGCCCCTTTACACCTCGGGGCGCCACCCCAGCCGTCATGTCGGCTCGGGTCTCGGGCTGAGCATCGTGGCGGAGCTGGTGGCAGCGATGGGAGGCTCCGTTCGGGCTGAGTCACCGTGCGGGCCACAAGGCGGGACCCGGATGGTGGTGGTGCTCCCGCCGGGTCAGGCCCCACCTGCTCGCCATTCGGGCGCCCCCGCGCCAGTGCGCTAAGGCGTGCTGGAGGTGGTGCTCGACCCCCCGGGCAGCGTGGTCGTGGTGGTGGTGGTAGTAGTAGTAGTAGTAGTAGTAGTAGTAGTAGTAGTAGTAGTCGTAGTCGTGGTGGTCGTCGTGGTCAGGGGCGGCGGGGCCACGCAGGCCGGAATGTGCAAGTCGACCGGCGGCTGCCCGTTGATCGAGGCCTGAAGGGGCTGCACGCCCGGCGCGGTGCACGTCACCTCGAAGACGGCTTCGCCATGGGCGCCCGTGGTCAAAGGGTTGGTGACGTTGTCGAGGTCCCAGTCCGCCCCGTTGCTCAACGTGACGGTGGCACCCGACAGCGGGGGGCTGCGCACCACGCCGTCGCTGCCGACGGTGGGCATGGTGACCTGCACGGCCAGGTTGACGGGATCACCCACCACCGGGCGGCCCGGGTTGAGTGCCACCGCCACCCCCGGGGTGATGAAGGACGTCAGCGAGAGATTGAGTGACTGCATCTGGGTGGCCCCCAGGAAGAAAATGTCGGAGGTGGGCAGGGCGAGCGTCGGCATTTCCCAGGCCCGCACCCGGTAGTCCCCCCCGAGCAGGCCACCCAAGGAGAAGCTGCCGTCGGGCCCGGTGATGGCGGTGACCGAAGCGCTCGCCCCCCCGACTACCCGCTGAGCAAGAACGGTCGCTCCGGCGATTGCACCTTGGGGACCGAGCACGATGCCGCTGATGGTGGCGTGCCCGCCGGTGACCGCCGGGGAGGTGGTGGTCGGCGTCCCCGGCACCGGCAGGAGGGGGAGACCGGATCCGTCGGGCAGGGTGGCCGCCACGGTGGTCGTCGGGCCGGCCGTAGTGGGCGAGCCGGGCGCGTAGGACAGCTTCTCGACGCTGTTGCACCCGACCAGCACGCCGACCAGGCAGCCGAGAAGGATTCCACGCGCCACCAACCGTCGCGCCAGGAACGGTTGCACCCACTCGAGCGTAGGCGAGCGGGGGAGGGCTCCCCGCCTGAGAAATTCGTGAATCCTTGCCCAAATGGGTCCAGGGCTGTCAGGGTGGTGGACATGGCACGCTTCCGTCGCTCCCGCGCCCCCCTCAGTGGCCCCCAGGCCGCTGCCGTGGCGTTCAGCGACCTGGTGGCCCGGAACCGGCCGCGCTTGCTGCAGACGGCCACCGCTTTGGAGCACGGCCCCTTGGCCGGCGAGGAGCTTCTCCAGGGGGCCTTGGCCCGCACCTGGAACCACTTCGACCCCCTGTGGGACGACGGTGCGTTCTGCTCGTACGTCCGCGTCGCCATGGTCAACGCCCAGCGCAGCCGGTGGCGCCGGCCGTGGCGCGAGGACCCTCATGAGCAGGTTGAAGGCCCAGATCTCCTAGATGACGCGCAACGACAGGTCGATGACGCCGACGAGCTCGAGCGGGTACTGCGTCAACTCTCGGCTCGTCAGCGCACCGTGGTGACCATGCGCTACTACGACGATCTGTCCGAAGCGCAGACGGCCAAAGCCCTGTCCTGCAGCGTCGGTACCGTCAAGAGCCAGACCTCCCGGGGGATCGACCGGCTGCGCCGGCTGCTCGAGGTGGCGACCACTCCCGGGGCGGCCACCGATGACCATCCGACCGGCGAGTTCCCGGCGCTCGTCTAGCCGGCCTGCTCGGCTCGCCCAGACCCAGCTGACCAAGGGCCGCCTGGCCGTGATTCAGCTGACCAGGGGTAGCTCCAAGACCTCCACGGCGAAACCGCCGCCGTCGAGGAGGGCGGGGACGCCGACAGCACGGGCCACGTAGGCCAACGCCACCCATCCCGACCCCGGCAAGAGCGCCGCGCTGGTCACCCAGCACACCTCTTTGCCGTCGGCCACCAGCGCCGCGCCCGCCTCGAGGGGCTTGTCGGCACGCAGCCCCCGCAGGTTCCGGGGCACTTTGGCGCCTCGCGAGTCGATGCGGGCCACCAACTCCTGTCCGGTGAAACAGCCTTTGGTGAAGCTGACGGTGCGTTCCACGACGCCGGCCTCGGCCGGGATCGTCCGCTCCGTCAGTTCACGGCCCATCTGGGGCACACCGGCTTCGATGCGGGCCGCCTCCCACGCATCTGAGGCCACCTCGGCCACGCCGGCCGGCGCCGTGGCGCCCGGTCCGACCAGATCGACGCCGGGCCAGCCCGGCCACGACGCGTCGAGGACGCCGAGCACGTCCCCCTCAGCGGTCTGGCCAACCGCACCAGCGGCTGCTACCGCCGCTGCGGCCTGCGGCCCTCGAACCCCGATCACCGGCCAGTCCACCGCGGCGATCTCGGCTTTGGTCCGCAACTTGAATCGGGCGAGGCGGGTCACGACCGCCTCGCCGTAGCCCGCGTCGGTGTCGAGGGCGAAGGTGTCGGCGTCGATGCGCCACACCCGCACCAAGGCGTCGACCCGGCCTGCGGGGGCCAGGATCAACGACCACGCCGAGGACCCGGCGGCCAGTCCGACGACATCCTGGGTGAGTTGACCCTGCAAGAAGGTGGCGGCGTCGGGCCCCGTCACCGTCACGACGTCGCGATCGAGGGCCCGCCAGCCCGCAAAGCGACGCAGCACCTCGTAGCCTGCGGCGCCCGCTACCGGGTCACTGCTGGCCATGGGCCACCCGCTCGCGTCGGGCCGCCGAGATACGGCGAGCGCCGGGCACTGCGGCCAAGAGCGCGGCCGCCTTGTTCCGACACTCCAGATCCTCGTCGGCGGGATTGCTGTCAGCCACGATGCCTGCTCCTGCGGTCACGCTGGCCCGACCATCGGGCCCCACGAGCATGGTACGGATGGCGATGGCCGTATCGAGGTTTCCCGAAAAGTCGAAGTAACCGACGACCCCCGCGTAGGGCCCTCGCCGGGCCGGCTCGAGGTCGTCGATGATCTGCATGGCCCGGACCTTGGGCGCCCCCGACACGGTGCCCGCGGGAAGCGTAGCCCGCAGCACATCCACCGGCCCGAGCTCGGGGCGCAGATCCCCTGAAACCTGAGAGGTGAGGTGCATCACGTGGCTGTAGCGCTCGAGGGTCATGAACTCGTCGACCACTTCGGTACCGAAGCTCACCACCCGGCCGACGTCGTTGCGGGCCAGGTCCACCAACATCACATGCTCTGCCCGCTCCTTGGGATGCTCCGACAGTTCCGCCGACAGTCGGCGGTCGTCGGCGTCAGTCGTACCCCGCCGACGGGTACCGGCGATGGGCCGGGAGATGACCCGACCCTCCCTGAGGGTCACCAGCGGCTCCGGTGACGAGCCGACCACGCTCAGCTCCGGGTGTCGCAGGAAGTACATGTACGGACTGGGGTTGACCTGGCGTAGCGAGCGGTACAGGTCGAAGGGGTCGGCGTCGAGCTGCAGATCGAAGCGCTGCGCCAACACCACCTGGAAAATGTCGCCGGCCAGGATGTGCTCGCGCGCCGCGGAAACGGCTGCGTGGTAGAGCTCCGGAGGCGTGCGCCGCACATAATCAGGCGGCGCTTCATCGCGCTCGGGCGGCTCCACCAGCGGCTCGTCGAGGGGCAGGGCGCCCAGCTGAGCCATCTCGTCGAGCCGGTCCACCGCTGCGTGGTAGAGGGCCCCGAGATCGGCCGGACCGTCGGGGATGACCACTGCGTCGATGAGGGTGACCCGCTGGCGCCACGCGTCGTACGCCGCCAACTGGCCTACCACCGAGAGAATGGCGTCGGGGTAGCCCTGCTCATCGGGAGGAGGGTCCGTGAGTTGCTCCACTTCGCGTACCACGTCGTAGCCGAGGTAGCCCACGACCCCGCCGTGGAGGGGGGGTAGACCCTCGAGGGCCGGAGAACGGTACGCCGCGAGCACCCCGTCGAGCGCGGCGAGCACGCCCCGGTCGAGCGGCACTCCGGCCGGCAACGTGCCCTCCACCTCTAAGCGACCGCCCCTGCTGATGATGGTGGCCGCCGGCGACCGGCCGATAAACGACCACCTCCCCCACCGCTGGGCGGCCTGCTCCACCGACTCGAGCAGGAACGACCGGCCGTCGCCGGCGATGCGGGCAAAAGCGGCCACCGGGGTTGTCAGGTCGGCCAGGATCTCGCGCCACACGGGCACGACGGTGTAGTCCGCGGCGAGCGCTACGAACTCCTCCAGAGACGGCCGAATCACCGGCACGCCCCGCTCAACCGAAGGCTCGGTAGAAGCAGCTGCGCGCACCGGTGTGGCACGCTCCCTGGCCTTCTTGCTCAACCGACAACAGCAGCGTGTCTCCGTCGCAGTCGTAGTAGGCGGCGCGCACCCATTGGCGGTCGCCTGAGGTGTCGCCTTTGCGCCAGCGTTCCTGGCGGCTGCGCGACCAGAACACGGTGCGCCCGGTTTCGAGGGTCTCGATCAGCGAGCCCTCGTCCATCCAAGCCATCATCAGCACCTGGTTGTCGGTGTGATCCACCACGATGGCCGGCACCAGACCCGCTTCGTTGTACTTCACCGTCGCCAGTTGCTCCGCGGTGGGGGCGATGGGGGTGGCAGCGAGCGAGGTGGGAGTCCGGGGAGCAGCAGAAGCGTCGGGAGTTGCCGGGGCGCCGATGGTCATAGGGACCGATGTTACGGGCACGGACGCGCGCCGAGCACGCGCATTCGCTTACAGGTACAGACCGGTGCCGCCGTCGTTGCGCTCCGAGGCAACGGCGTGGATGTCGCGCTCTCGCAGGATCAGGTAGTCGTCGCCCTGCACTTCGACCTCGTAGCGGTCCTCAGGATTGAACAACACCTGATCGCCGACCTTCATCGAGCGCACATGCGGTCCGATGGCCACCACCTCGGCCCAGGCCAGGCGCTTGCTGAGCTGCGCGGTGGCCGGGATCAGGATCCCGGCACGAGATTTTCGCTCGCCTTCGTTGCGCGGGATCTGGACGAGCACCCGGTCGGCCAGCATTTGGATCGCTTGCTTGCCGTCGGTTTCCATCCTCTAACGCTACTCACCCCGGAGCTTGAATGGGGCACCGGTGGCCCAGGCCGGCGCCACTGCAGCCGCCGGCGGCCGCGCTCCCAGCGAATTGTTGTTCTTGTTGTTGAGGCGGCCCGATGCTCCGAGGTAGGAGTAGAGGGCAATCGCCCCGAGCAAAGTGAGGATCCCGAGGATCAGACCGGCCATGGCCATACCTCGCCCCCGGACGAAACCGCTTTGGTATTGGGCCCGGGGCAATGCAACCGCTCCGAAAATGATGGCCAGGATGGGCGGGATAACGAAAGCGAATCCGAAGGTCACCGACAGGACTCCGAAGACCAGCGAAGCGATGGCGAAACGGTTCGTGCGGGGCCCCCCGTAGGCCCCCGCCATCCCGTAACCCGCCGGCTGACCGAAACCCGGCTGACCGTAACCCGGCTGCTGCCCGTAGCCCGGCTGCTGACCGTAGCTGCCGGGCGACCCGTAAGCGCTCGACGGGGGGTAACCGTTGGGGGCTCCGAATCCGGGGGGTGGCGGGTACCCGGCCGGCGGGGGGTACCCGGGGGCCGGGGGGTACTCGGGGGGCGGCGCGAAACCGCCCTGAGGCGTACCGGTCGGGGGCCCGAAGCCGGTCGTCGCCGGATTGAGCCAGTCCGGGTCGCGGCCCGTGGGCGGCTGCCACCCCGCAGTGCCGCCTGCTGGTTGGGGCGCCGAAGGATCCGGGGGTGGAAGCCAGTGGGGCTGTACCGATCCCGAATCCTGGCGATACGGCAGGATCGTCTCCTCGTTGGACCACTTGGTCCCCGGAACGGGATTCACGGGAGCAGGCCCGTCGAACCCGCCGTCAGGCTTGGATTCCTGGTCGCTCATCAGCGTCTCCTGCTCCGAGTCATTGGCGCCACAGCATAGGACCGGGCCCTACGGGCGAACGACCACTCCCGCGTCGAGAAGATGGCGCTTGGCTTCCCCCACTGACACATCCCCGAAGTGGAAGATGGACGCGGCCAACACCGCGTCCGCGCCGCCGATGGTCGCCCCTTCCACCAGGTGCTCGACACATCCGACGCCGCCGCTGGCCACCACCGGGATTCCCACTTTGTCGCTGATCAGGCGGGTCAGCTCCAGGTCGAAGCCCTGCCGGGTCCCGTCGCGGTCCATGGAGTTGAGCACGATCTCTCCGGCGCCGAGCTCTTCGGCGCGCTCCGCCCACTCCAACGCGTCGATCCCTACGGGGCGCCGCCCTCCATTGATATGGACTTCTGCTCCCGAACCCAGGCCTGGGACCCCGGTGCGACGGACATCCATCCCCAACACCACGCACTGCGCTCCGAACTCGTCGGACAGTTCTGCGATCAGCTCCGGCCGGGCGACGGCCGCAGAGTTGACACTCACCTTGTCCGCGCCCACCCGCAGCAGGTGTCGCGCATCATCGAGGGTGCGCACTCCCCCGCCCACGGTAAGCGGGATGAACACCTGCTCGGCGCACCGGGCGACGACCTCGACCATGGTCGAGCGGGCTTGCGCCGACGCCGTGATGTCGTAGAACACCAACTCGTCCGCCCCCTCCGCGTCGTAGCGGGCGCCCAGTTCGACGGGGTCGCCGGCATCGCGCAGATTGAGGAAGTTGACCCCCTTGACCACCCTCCCGGCGTCCACGTCGAGACAGGGGATGACCCGAACCGCCCTCACGAAACTTCGCCCCGGTCGTCGCCCCTCGCGGAGCGCACCGCCGCGGCGAAAGCCTCAGCCAACGTCACCCGCCCCTCATAGAGCGCCTTGCCGACAATGGCGCCCACCAATGCTTCTTCGACCCCGACCCGACCTCCGGCCGGGCCGTCGGCCCGCACCGCGGCCAGCGCAGACAGATCGGCGGCGGAGGCCACGCCCCCCGACGCGATAATCGGCGCCCCCGTCGCTCCGAGCAAGGCCGCGAGTCCCTCTACGTCAGGCCCCACGAGCATCCCGTCGCGACCGATGTCGGTCACGATGATGGCGGCCGCCCCCGCGGCCACCGCTTCGGGAACCAGTTCGCGCACCTGGCGGCCCCCGCCTTCGGTCCAACCCCGCAGCCGGACCACCCCTTGGCGGTGGTCGAGCCCGACGGCCACCCCGCCCGGCCAGCGCTGCGCGATCTGGCCGACCAGTTCAGGTTGTTCAACGGCCGCCGTGCCCAGCACCACCCGGGCCACGCCTTCATCCAGCAGGGTCGCCGCGTCGGCCAGCGCACGGATACCGCCGCCCGTCTGCACCGAGATCCCGGGAACCTTGGCGATGCGGGTCACCAGGTCGCGGTTGACTCCCACCCCGGTTCGCGCGGCATCGAGGTCAACGACATGGATCCAATGGGCCCCTGCCGCGGCGAAGCCTTCGGCCACCGCCACCGGATCGTCGCCGTAAACCGTTTCACGGTCGAAGTCGCCCTCCGAGAGACGGACACAGCGCCCGCCCTGCAGATCGATGGCCGGAAAGATGTCCATCTCCGGGCGAACACTCACAGGGCGGACACCCCCACCTGGGAGCACGCCGCCACGAAGCGGCCCAGCATGGCCAGACCCGCAACCCCCGACTTCTCTGGATGAAACTGGGTGGCCCATAGCGGACCGCGTTCGATCGCGGCGGGCACCGAGCCTCCATAGTCACAGGTCGCTACGACGTCTTCGCCGTCGGGAGCGACGAAGCTATGCACGAAATAGACCCACGGTTCTTCTGCGCCCAACAGCCCCCCCGGGCGCCGGGCGCTCAGCACGTTCCATTGCATCTGCGGTCGCTTGACGCCGTCGGGTAGACGGGTCACCCGCCCGGGGAGCACGCCGAGCCCGGTAGCACCAGGCGATTCTTCAGAGCTTTCGTAGAGCAACTGCATCCCCACACAGATGCCCAGGAAAGGACGTCCGTCGGTGGCCGCTGCACGCGCCGCGCCCTCGAGGCCGCTAGCCGCCAAGGCCGCGGCGCACCGGCCGAAGGCTCCCACGCCGGGCAGCACCACCGCCCCGGCGCCTTCGATGTCGCAGGAATCGCTCACCAAGCGGGCATCGCCGCCGACGCGTTGCAGTGCTTTTTCGGCGGAGCGGAGGTTGCCGATGCCGTAGTCCACGACGGCGATGGCCGGGGCGGTCATCGCTTGGGCCGTCGCCTGTTCACGCCAGCACACCTTTGGTGGAAGGTACGCCGCCGCCTTCGATGCGCACCGCGTCGCGCAACGCTCGGGCAACGCCTTTGAAGGATGCTTCGACGATATGGTGGGTATTGCGCCCGGCTCGCATACGTAGGTGAAGGGTGATGGCAGCCGAGGTGGCCAGGGCCCGCCAGAACTCCTCGGCCAACTGGGGATCAAACGGGGGCGACCCCAGAGGAAACGCCTCGCCCCCCGCGCCCGGATCCACTTCGTACACCAGAAACGGACGGCCTGACAGATCGAGCACCACCTCGATGAGGGCCTCGTCGAGCGGCACGGCCACCGAAGCGAAGCGACGTACGCCGGCCCGGTCGCCCAACGCGATGCGCAGCGCTTCGCCCAGCAGGATCCCCGTGTCCTCCACGGTGTGATGGGCGTCGACCTCAAGGTCGCCGCGGGCTTTTACCTCGAGATCGAACCCGGCGTGCTTGCCCAGCTGCGCCACCATGTGATCAAAAAAGGGCAGTCCGGTGTCGACCTCCACCCGACCTTCCCCATCGAGCACGAGTGCGACCGAGATGGAGGTTTCTTTGGTCTCGCGGCGACGCTCCGCTCGGCGGGGCGCCGGGTTCGCCGCGCTCACGCCAGCACCTCGTCGAGCGCGGCCAGGAATCGAGTGTTCTCCTCGGGTGTGCCCACGGTGACGCGCAGGCATCCCTCGAGGCCGGGCCACGAAGAAGTATCACGAACCAGTACCGAACGATCCACCAATCCTTGCCACACTTCGCTGCCCTTTCGTCGCTCCGGCCTGAACAGGATGAAGTTCGCCTGCGACGGCCAAACCGTCACCTCCAGGCGTTGAAGATGCTCGTCTAGGCGTCGCCGTTCGGCGACGATGGTGGCCACCCGCTGCTCCATGTCGTCGGCATGCGCGAGGGCGAGGCGGCCTGCGGCTTGCTGGATGGCGTCGAGGTGGTACGGCAGCGCTACACGCTCGAGCATGCTGACGATGGGCGCCGGGCCGACCAGGTAACCCAGTCGGAGTGCAGCCAACGACCATGTCTTGGAGAACGTCCGGGTGACCACCAGGGGAAGGTTGTCGTCGACAATCTCGAGGGCGGACCACTCCGCGAACTGCCCGTAGGCCTCGTCGACCACCACCAAACCGGGCGTGGCGTCGAGCACCCGTTGCAATGTGGCGGCCGTTTCCGTGCCACCGGTGGGGTTGTTGGGCGAACACAGGAACGTGATGGCCGGCTGCTCGCGGGCCAACAGATCCGAGACGGCCTGCGGGTCGAGCGAAAAATCCGGGCGTCGGCCGGCGGAGACCACCTCGGTCCCCGTCAGGTGCGCGATATGGCTGTGCAGGGCGTAGGTAGGTTCGAAAGTGGCGGCCCGGCGTCCGGCGCCTCCGTAGGCCAAGCAGAGGCTTTGTATGACCTCGTTGGACCCATTGGCGCAGAACACCTGCTCGGGCCGAACGCCGTGCCACTGCGCCAGGGCCTCGCGCAGTGCGGTGGCCGAACGATCCGGATAACGATTGAACGGCGTCGTGGCCACTTCTGCCAACAACGCGTCGAGCCATGCCGCCGGCGGAGGGAAGGGCGACTCATTGGTGTTGAGGCGCACCTCTACATCGACCTGAGCGGAGTGGTACCCGGCCCGCAACCCGAGATCGTCCCGCGGCGCGGGCAAGCCGCTCACCGCGCGACCTCAGCTGGTTGATCCAATGTGGCGCGCAGCTCGACTGAGGCGGCATGGGCGCCGAGGCCCTCGGCGTTGGCCATAGCGACCACGTGCGGGGCCAGCCCGGCCAAGGCTTCGCGGTCGAGGCTGACCACATGGAGGTGTTTGCAGAAATCGTCGACGCGCAGAGCGGAGGAGAACCGGGCACTGCGCGCCGTGGGCAGCACATGGTTGGGGCCGGCCACGTAGTCGCCGACACTGGCCGGGGCCCACGGCCCGACGAACACGGCACCGGCCGAGCGCACCAGCGGCACCAGCGACTCGGGGTCGGCGGTCATGAGCTCGAGATGTTCGGTGGCCACATGGTTGACCACCTCCATGGCCTGAGCGGGACCGTCCACGAGGACACTGAAGCCGCCGCGATCCAACGTGGCGGTGATGGCGTCGCGGCGGGGCGACGCCGCGGTCAGACGGGCGACTTCGTCTTCGATGGCCTGGGCTGCGGTCTCCGACCATGTGACGAGCCACGCCCACCCGTTGGGTCCGTGCTCGGCCTGTACGACCAGGTCGATGGCGGCGAGGGCCACCGGGGTCGTCTCATCGGCCACCACGGCCACCTCCGACGGCCCCGGGAACGAAGAAGGCACGCCCACTACGCCGTCCTGCGCCACCAGCCGCTCGGCCAGCGCCACATACACGTTGCCTGGACCCACGATGACATCGACCGGCGCAATGGACGCCGTGCCGTAGGCCATGGCGGCAATGGCCTGGGCGCCGCCGACCCGGTACACCTCGTCGACACCGGCGATGGCCGCGGCAGCCAGGATCGGCGCGGCGATCATGCCGTCAGGGCCGGGCGGCGAGCACAACACGACGGTGCCGACACCGGCCACACGGGCCGGTACGGCCGTCATGAGCACCGTCGACGCCAAGGGGGCCAGGCCGCCCGGGACATAGCAGCCCGCCCGATCGACGGGCTGACGGCGATCGCGAACGGTCACCCCGGCGTGGTGGTGCACGCTGTCGGGATGGATCTGGGTGCGGTGGTATGCCGTAATCGACTCGTGCGCCACCTCGAACGCGGTCCGCAGCTCCCGGGGAATCGCGGCCAGCGCAGCTTGCAGCGCAGCAGGGGGGACCCGCAGCGTGTCGATGCGGACACCGTCGAGGCGCTCGGTCAGATCTCGTAGTGCGCGGTCGCCGTCGCGGCGGACCTGCAGCAGGATGTCGCGCACGACGTCGATCGGTCCCTCGGGGATAGCCCCGGGAGCAGGCAGGAGGTCGTCGAGTGCACCGGTGGCGCCACGCAGATCCAGTCGGGTGAGCAGTTCAGCCATGAACTATCGATGGTACTGGGGTGGTGTGTCGGGCCCAGACGTGATTTGGTCATGAGGTGAGCACCCATACCGAGCTGTCGTCCGTCTCGTCGCTCCTTGAAGAGCTCATGGCCCGTCTCGCGGCGATCGACGAGGCGCTCAACGCCCATGAGCGCGACCGCCTGGCCAACGAAATCCACGAGGTGGAACGCACACTCGGCGCCGCGCGGCGCCGGCTGTCGCGGCTGGTGGAGGCCAGCGGCGGCGCTTGAGCGACTAGCGGCGGGCTTTTCGAGCCGGCGGACCCACCGCAGCGAAGGTTCCCGCCGCAGGGCACACGTCCGCCAAGAGGCATTCTCCGCACAGCGGCTTGCGGGCGATGCAGATCCGCCGGCCGTGGAGGATGAGGCGCAGGCTGAGTGCCCCCCACTCCGCTTTCGGTACGAGGGCGCACACCTCGGTCTCCACCCGCACGGGGTCGGTCTGGGTGGTGAGGCCCAGGCGGACGGTCAGCCGGCCGACGTGGGTGTCGACCGGGAAGCCGGGAAGCCCGAAGGCCACGCTGCGCACCACATTGGCCGTCTTCCGGCCGACCCCGGGCAGGGTGACGAGATCCTCCATGGCCGATGGGACTTCCGACCCGAAGCGCTCGGCGACCCCCGCGGCGAGGCCCACGATGCTGCGGGTCTTCGCCCGAAAAAATCCGGTGGGGTAGATGAGCTCTTCGACCTCGGGCACCGGGGCGCTCGCCAGGTCCTCGGGCTCGCGGAAACGGGCGAAGAGAGCGGGGGTGACCGAGTTCACCCGGATGTCGGTGGTCTGCGCCGACAGGACCGTGGCCACCAACAACTGCCAAGGCGTGGCGAAGTTCAGTTCACACAGGTCCGCGGCACTGCCCGGATACTCCTCCCCCAGGCGGGGAACGATGACCTTCGCCCGTCCTCGGGGCGTTCGGGGGCCGGCCACCGCCCGAGGGTATCGGGAATGTCACAAGACGGCAGTAGCGTCGGGGAGGTGGCCCGCATCGAATCCCGCGACGGCCTCGGCGCGTCGGCGCTCGGGACCGTCGAGAGGCTTCTCGACGCAGCAACCACCGTCGACGGGGTCACCCCCCTCGACGAGGGCCGCTGGCGCCAACTGCACCAGGGTAACGGGTTCATCGCGCTTCTGGCCTGGCAGGACGACCAGCTGGTGGCCTACGGCCATCTCCAACCCGACGGCGGCGCCCCGACCACCGGACACCATCGGGCTCCGCCGTGGTCGCTGGCTGTCGCCACCGCCCCCGGCTTCCGCCTCGAAGGCCGGGCCATCGCCGAAGATTTGGCCGCCGAGACGGCCAAGATCGTGGCCAACGCGGGTGGCGGTGCCATCACGCTGTGGGCCAGCCAGCCCCGACCCGACCACGAGGTGCTGGCCGCCCGGCTCGGGCTCTACGAGCAGCGGGCCCTGTACCAGATGCGCCGGCCGCTCCCCGTCGGCGAATCGTTCGAGTTGACGACACGCGCCTTCCGCCCCGGCCACGACGAGCAGGAGTGGTTGATGGTGAACAACCGGGCGTTCGCCTGGCATCCGGAGCAGGGCGGGTGGGATCTGGCCGAGATCGAAGCCCACGAGACACTGGAGTGGTTCGACCCTGAAGGATTCTTGGTGCACGAGGTCGACGGGAAGATGGCCGGGTTCTGCTGGACGAAAATCCACGCGCAGCAGGACCCGCCCCTAGGGGAGATCTACGTGATCGCCACGGACCCCGACTTCGCCGGCGCGGGCCTTGGCCGGCGCCTGACGCTGGCCGGTCTCGACCACATGGCCCAGGACGGGATACGCATCGGGATGCTCTACGTCGACGCCTTCAACACCCGAGCGGTCAAGCTGTACGTGGACTTGGGTTTCGTGGTCCACCACGTGGATGTCAACTTCTCGGCCGGCTCCCTATGACCGCCCACGCCCGATGACCGCCCACGACCAGTGACCGGAACCCCCCTGCGCCTGGGGCGCCACCAAATGGACCAACCCGCCAGTCCGTTCGATCTGGACATCGAGGGCCTGTCCGCGTTGCTCGGCGACCAACCGGCTTACCGCACCCGCCAGGTGTGGCGGTCCCTGCACGCCGGCCGACGCCCGGCCGAGATGACCGACCTGCCCGACACGTTGCGCAGCCACCTCGAGGATCGCCTGCCACCGGGTCTGGCCGAGGCGGCGCGCTCGGAGTCCGGCGACGGCGAGACGGTCAAATGGTTGTGGACACTGGCCGGCGGGGCGCAGGTGGAGACGGTGCTCATGCACTACCCCGACCGTTCCACGGTGTGCATCTCAAGCCAGGCCGGCTGTGCCATGGCCTGCCAGTTCTGCGCAACAGGCCAAGGCGGCTTCGATCGCCAGTTGAGCTCCGGCGAGATCGTGGAGCAGGTGGTGGCCGCCCAGCGCGAGGCGCGCAACGGCAAAGGGCGCAGGATCACCAATGTGGTGTTCATGGGGATGGGCGAACCCCTGGCCAACTACGACCGGGTGTGGGAAGCGTTGCGCCGCCTGCATGGCGATCTCGGTATCTCGGCACGCCACCTGACCGTGTCGACGGTTGGGGTGGTCCCCGGCATCCGCCGCATGGCCGGCGAGGACCTGCCGGTCAACCTGGCCGTGTCGTTGCACGCCGCCAATGACACACTGCGCGACAAACTTGTCCCCATCAACCGGCGGTATCCGCTTTCGGACCTGATGGAGGCCTGCGGCACCTACCTCAGCGCGAAGGGACGCCGTCTCAGCTTCGAGTGGGCGGTCATCGACGGCGTCAATGACACCGAGCGCGACGCCGCCGAGCTCGCGGCGCTCGCGCTGCCGTTGGGGGCTCACGTCAACCTGATCCCCCTCAACCCCACACCCGGAGGCCTGGCCGGCGGTCTGGGCGCGTCGCCACCCGAGCGGGTCGCCGCGTTCGCCGCGGCGTTGCGGGGCCGCCACGTCAACGCCACCGTGCGGCGCAACCGGGGCACCGACATCGACGCGGCCTGTGGACAGTTGGCGGCACGCCAACCCCGCTTGCCGCTACGCCCCCGCCGGGTGACAGACTGAGTCCCATGCCCACGAAGTGGCTGGACCGGACCCAACCGCAGACGTTGATGATCGCCACCATGCTGCTCTATCTCAACGCGGCACTCGGATTGATCAGCGGAGAGTTTCTCTACGTCTTTCCGCTCGGGGTGATCATCATTGCCGCGCAGGTCGCCGGAGGTCTGGGGATTGCCAACGATCGCAAGCTCGGCTACTGGTTGGCGGTGGGCATCGCGGTGCTGTCCCTGGCCCTCGTCCTGGTCAACTTCCGGGCGGTTAGCTTCATCACGCTGATTTTCCAGGTGGGCCTCGTCGCGCTCCTGCTCCATCCCCAGAGCCGTTCGTACAAGCGCACGTGGTTCCACTAAGCACGTGGTCCCCGTAGACGGCGCCCTGCCCCAGGGCGCGGCCAAGGTGCGCGCCGTGCGAGCCATGTTCGACACGGTTGCACCGCGCTACGACCTGGTCAACCGGCTGATGACCTTCGGTCTGGACCGGCGGTGGCGGCGCGTCACGGTGGCCCGCCTGGGTCTCGCCGGCGGCCAACGGGTGCTCGACGTGGCCTGCGGCACCGGGGATCTCTGCGACGAGTTGCGCGGGTCGGGTTTCGCTCCGGTGGGCATCGACCTGTCCTTGGGTATGCTCCGCCACGCCCATGGCGGCACGCCGCTCCTCCAAGGCGACGCACTGCGCCTACCTTTCCCCTCCGGTTCCTTCGACGGCGCGGTCAGCGGCTTCGCTCTCCGCAATTTCGCCGAGCTACCGGCCTTTTTCGACGAACTGGCCCGCGTGCTGCGACCTGGAGGGCGCATCGCGCTGCTCGACGTGTCGACGCCGGCCAACCCGGTCATGAGGGCCGGGCACCGCGTGTGGTTCGAGCACGCCGTGCCGCGTATCGGCGGCGCATTGTCGGACTCGGCCGCCTACCGCTACCTGCCTCGTTCGGTGGCCTACCTGCCACCTACGCCGGCCATGCTCGAGTCGCTGCGCAGTTCCGGGTTTACCGCGGTGCATCGCAGGGCGCTCTCGGGGGGGATCACCCAGCTGTTCAGCGCCACCCGGGAGACCGCATGACCTCTGTAGCGCCGGTGCAGACCGAACGATTGGTGTGGCGCAGCTTCGAGCTCGACGCCCGCCCCGACCTGATCGCCATCGGGGCCCGGAGCGGCCGTTTCCTGTGGCAGCGCGAGGATCGGGGCCTGGCCGGCGCTGGCGTGGCGCTGCGCTGCGCGCTGCCCCACGGTCTGGCTGACCGCGACGGCGTGGCGGCAGTCGAAGCGGCGCTGGGTGCCATCGAAGCCGCCGACGACCACCACTCGGGCGAAGACTCCGGGCCGTCCTCCGCGGGACCTGTCGCGGTGGGGGCGCTGCCTTATGATCGGAACGCCCCGGCCGCCCTGATCGTTCCCGCCACGGTTGTCCATGTGGCCGGGGACCGCTACTGGTGCACGGTGATTCGCCCGGCCGGCTCCGACGACAACGTCGACCGCGCCGCCCTTGTCGCCTCGCTCGAGGCGGGGGCAGACCATCGATTCCCTCCCGACGGCTTCACGCTGAGCACCACCATCCCGCAAGGGGAGTGGCGAAGCCTCATCGCCGACACCGTCGAAGCCATCGCCCGGGGGCCGCTGGCCAAGGTGGTGCTGGCCCGGCGGGTCGATGTGGAAGCCAACCGGGCGTTTGTGCTGCCCGACGTCCTCGAACGGCTGGCCGCCCTTTACCCGGCGTGCACCCTGTTCCACGCCGACGGGTTCGTGGGGGCCAGTCCCGAACTGCTCATCGAACGGCGGGGCCGGCAGCTTCAGTGCCTCCCGCTGGCCGGCACCGTCGCCCGCAGCGGTGACATCGCCAGCGACCAGCAACTGGTAGCCGGGCTGTTGTCGTCGCCCAAAGAACGGGCCGAGCACAGCTTTGTCGTCGACGAGCTGGCTCGCGCGCTGCGGCCCTGGTGCGAGCAGCTCGAGGTCCCCGACGCGCCCGAAGTTCTGGCCCTGCGCAACGTCTCGCACCTGGCCACCCGGATCAAGGGACGGCTCCCCGCAGCTGGCGCGCCCAGCGCGCTCGGTCTCGCTTCGCTGGTGCACCCGACGGCGGCCGTCGCCGGGGTGCCGCGCGACGACGCCATGGCCTACCAACGCCAAGTCGAGGGCTTCGATCGCGGACCCTACGCAGGCCCGGTCGGCTGGTTCGACCAAAGCGGTGACGGGTCGTGGGCGCTCGGGTTGCGCTGCGCGGCGATCACCGGAGCACGGGCACAGCTGTATGCCGGGGTGGGGGTGGTGGCGGGCTCGGACCCGGCCGCCGAGCTGGCCGAGACGCAACTCAAGTTGCAGGCCATGCTGGCCGCCCTGGTGCGGCCGTAGCCGAGCCGAAATCCCAGACAGCCACCATGGTCCTCAGAGCCTCCTCCAAGGTGGCTGCGCAACGATGGCCCCATGCCGCCGTTCGCCAAGCTCGTGCGCTACTCGGGAGTGTCGGTCATCTCCACGCTCACCGGCATGACCGTGCTCGGCGTCCTCGTCGGCGTGTACGGGTTTCCGGCGGCGTGGTCCAACGTGATCGCCACTGCGGTCGGCACCGTACCCTCCTTCGAACTGAACCGCCGGTGGGTGTGGGCTCGCAAAGGCACCCCGTCGCTGCGACACGAGGTGGTGCCCTTCTGCCTCCTTTCGTTCGTCAGCCTGGCCTGGTCGACCCTGGCCGTCCACCTCGGCGCCTCGTGGGCCGACGCCCACCACCTGGATCGCCTGGCCCGCACCGCGCTGATCGAGGCCGCCAATGTGGCCGCCTTCGGCACGGCCTGGGTGGTGCAGTTCGTGATGTGCGACCGCGTGCTGTTCCGGAATCACCACCGCGACGATCCGGGAACGGGGACCGGTTCCCAGACCACTATCGCCGCGGACCGGGCACTGGCGGGGCGATGATGGAGAACATGCCCCAGGTGCTGGTCGTAGACGACGAATCCCATATCGCCGAGTTGGTGTCGATGGGATTGCGCTACAACGGATTCGAGGTGACCACGGCGGCCAACGGGCGCGACGCGCTGAGCGCTATCCGCCGGGCCCGCCCCGACCTCATCGTGCTCGACGTGATGTTGCCCGATCTGGACGGCTTCGAAGTGGCCAAGCGCATCCGTGAGACCGACGGCGGAGCCGACCGGGTACCCGTCATTTTTCTCACGGCCCGGGACACCACGGCCGACAAGATCACCGGGCTGAGCATCGGGGGCGACGACTACGTCACCAAACCGTTCAGCATCGAGGAGCTGGTGGCCCGGGTGCAGGCCGTGCTGCGCCGCTCCGCGGGAAGCGCCCCCGCCGACCACCGCCACATCTTCGCCGACCTCGTCTTGGACGAGGACACCCGGGAGGTGTGGCGGGCCGGCAAGTCGATCGAGTTGACGGCAACCGAGTACCGGCTGCTGCACTACCTGTTGATCAACGCCCGCCGGGTGCTCGAACGCCAGCAGATCCTCGAGCACGTATGGGACTACGACTTCGCGGGCAACGCCAGCGTGTTGGAAACCTATATCAGCTATCTCCGCCACAAGATCGACGACGACAATCCGCCCCTGATCCACACCGTGCGGGGGGTGGGCTACACCTTGCGGGAACCTCGGGCATGACGCTGCGCCGCAAGCTGGTGGCGATCCAGGTGACGCTGGTGGCTATCGGGCTGCTGGGCTCGACCATCATCAGTTACCAGGTCTTCCGACGCTCCCAGTACAACCAGATCGACGCCGAAGCGCGCTCCGCGGCCCCCGCGTTGGCCAACATCCTGGTCAACGGCCGGACGTTCACCGGCGGGTCGTTCCCCGGGCCCCCCAGCGACGCCGACGGCGACGGCGGGGCCAGCCCGGCCCAGGGCGGCGGCGCCGGCCAAGGCGCCCTGGGCAGCCTGCCCCGCGACAGTTTCGCGGAGTTGCGCAGCGCGGACGGCAAGCTGCTCGAATCGTTCTCCGATCCGCTGTGTGACACCCACGCGTCGTGCGCCATCCCTGCGCTGCCCGCCACTCTGGCCCCGGTGCACAACCCGTCGGGGACCACCTCGACGGTCGGCGCCACCTCCGGCTCCGCCACCTTCCGTGTCCTGGTCATCCCCGTCAACAACCCGGGCGCGGCGGCCGGCGATCTCCTGGTGGTCGCCGTGCCGTTGGGCGGGACAACTGGTCAGCTCCACAAGCTGCTCATCGTCGACCTGCTGGTCGCCGCTGGTGTGCTCATCGCCTTATCGGCCGGCGCGTTGTTGATCATCCGCCGCGGACTGCACCCGCTCGAGCGTATGGCGGGCACCGCCCGGGTGATCGCCAAAGGCGACCTGTCGCGCCGGGTCAGTCCGGCTGACGACCGGACCGAGGTGGGTCAGCTGGGCCTGGCGCTCAACACCATGTTGTCGGGTATCGAGGTGGCCTTCGCTGAACGCGAGGCCACCGAACATCGGCTCCGCCAGTTCCTGGCCGACGCTTCGCACGAACTGCGCACACCGTTGACGTCCATTCGGGGCTACGCCGAGTTGTGGCGTCTCGGTGCGGTGTCGAGCGATGAGGATCTGACCCTGGCCATGCACCGCATCGAGGAGCAGGCCGCCCGCATGGGGGTCATGGTCGAAGAGTTGCTGCTGTTGGCCCGCCTCGACCAGACCCGCCCCGCGGAACGCCAGCCCGTGGATCTCGCAGTGGTAGCGGCCGAAGCGTGCGCCGATGTCGGCGCGGCGCGGCGCACCCACCCGCTCAGCCTCGACGCCCCGATCCCCGTTCCCGTGGTGGGCGACGCCTCACATCTCCACCAAGCGGTCACCAACCTTTTGACCAATGCCACCCGCTACACCCCGATGGGCACCCCCATCGAGGTGCGGGCCACCATCGAAGGCGGGACCGCCGTGTTGACGGTGCGGGACCACGGCCCGGGTTTGTCGCCCGAAGGGCTGCTGCATGCCTTCGACCGGTTCTGGCAGGCCGACCCGGCCCGCCACCAGGGAGGAGCGGGCCTCGGTCTGGCCATCGTGGCCGCGGTGGCCGCAGGCCACGGGGGGGCGGCGACGGTGGCCAACGCACCCGACGGCGGCGCCGTTTTCAGTATCCGCATCCCCATCCCCGCGCCGCCTGCGGCGGTCACCGCGAGCTCGCCGACCATGGAGTCGGCCGGCGCTAAACACTGAGGCCGCCGAAAGCCGACGCCGCCCAACGCTCACGCGGCCGCCCTGTCGGGGCCGGACAAGCTCAACCGGCGTCGATGGCGGCGGCCACCGCGGCATGAAGCGCCGCGTGGAACCGCACGTTTTCGCTGCGGGAGGTGCGGGCCACGATCATGCGCACGCCCCGGCCGGCCGCCCCGCCGGCCAGCGCGGCGCGCAGTTGATCGAGCGTGGTCACCTCGGTGACCGCCACGCCGTAGACCGCGGCGAGCGCAGACAGCTCGAGTCCGTGGGGGGTGGCCCACAACGCCTCGAAGCGTTCCGCGGGCAGGGCCGCGGCCTGGGGCAGAAAGGAGAAGATGCCCCCGCCGTTGTTGTCCACCACGACCAGCGTGCAGTCCACGTCGCGCCGGGGCGCCCACAGCAACGCTGCGGCGTCGTAGCAAAACGCCAGATCCCCCAACAGCGCCACCACCGGTTGCCCGCCGGCGGACAGGGCGACGCCCAGAGCGGTGGCCACGGTGCCGTCGATCCCGTTGGCCCCCCGGTTGGCCACCACCCGGATCCCGGTGCGCGGCCTCCCCCACCATTCGATGTCGCGAACGGGCATGGACGAGGCGGCGACCAGCGTCGTCCCCTCGCGGAGCGCGGCGACCACGGTGCGGGCGATCCCCGGCTCGGAGAGCTCCGGTCCCTGCAGTTGGGTGTCGAAGACCTGCTGGGCGCTCGACTCGGCGCGCTGCCAGGTGGCAGCCCACTCGGTGACCCGCTCGGCCGGTGGGCCCGCGGCGCGCGCCGCGGCGGCCAGCGCCCGACACGTCTCGGTCGGATCGGCGGCAACCGCATGGGTGGCCCGCCGGTCGGGGTCCTGCCACCGGCCGTAAGGATCGACCAGCACCGTCACCGCGTCGCCCACGCCTGGCCGGGCCAGCCACTGCCCAACGACCTTCGACGCGGCGGGAGCCCCCAACTGCAGCACCACCTCGGGTTGCAGGGCGGCCACACGCGGGATTCGCAACAGCGCGTCGGCCGCCGCGATGGTCATCGGCCCGGGGACCCGGCAACCCGACCGCGGGTCGGCCAGTACCGGCCATGCGGTCGCCGCGGCGAGCTCCGCGACGGCCGCCGGGTCGCCGGCCCCTTGGCCCGCCACGATGCAACCGAGACGTCCCGGCCGGGTCAGCAACTCGATCACCGCGGCGGCAGGGGGCAGCTGCGGGCTTCTGCTCGGGAGATGCCAAGGGGCGGAGTGGGGGCGTCCGGGGGGCACCGCGTCGTGGGCCGCCGCCTGGTCTGCCGCCAGGAGCGGTTCCCGGAAGGCCAAGTTGAGGTGCGTGGGTCCGGGTCCTCGGGGACCGGCCACCGCTTCGGCCACCGACCGGGCGGCCAGGGACCGCCACCCGCCGGATGCGGCCAGGTCGGCCACTCCGGGCTCCGCCGCGAAGCGGGTCGCTTCGCCGTACAGGCCCCGTTGCTCGACGGTCTGGGGGGCACCCACTCCATGCAACTCGGGTGGGCGGTCCGCGGTGAGGACCACCATAGGCACGGCGGCCTGGTGCGCCTCGACCACCGCCGGATGCAACTCCACGGCCGCCGTGCCGCTGGTGGTGACCACCAGCGCGGGGCGCCCGGCGCCCAGGCCGAGACCGAGCGCCATGAACCCCGCAGCCCGCTCATCGAGCACCACGTGCAGGCGGAGCCGCCCGTCGCGGGCCAACGCGTCGAGGAGCGGCGTGGAACGCGACCCGGGGGCCACGACGGCGTCGGTCACCCCGCAGCGCACCCACTCGTCGACCAGGGTGGCGCTGTAGGCCGCTTGCACGTCGGCGGGATTCACGCCGGCTTCCCGCCGCTTCGGGCCAGACTCGGGCCATGCGGACTGTCACCCGGCGCGGCGCCGGCGATCCGGTGGTCCTGATTCATGGGTTCACCCAGACCCAGGCGTCGTGGGGGCCCATCGGGGACCGCTTGGCGGGCGGCCATGAGGTGATCACGCTGGACGCACCGGGCCATGGCGCAGCGGCCGACTGGGCCGCCGACTTGTGGGACGGGGCCCGCGAAATGGGCCGCGCCGCCGGGCGGGCCACCTACATCGGCTACTCCATGGGCGGCCGCTTCGCCCTGCACCTGGCCCTCGAGGAGCCCGACCTGGTCACCCGTCTCGTGCTGATCAGTACCAGCGCGGGGATCGGCGACCCCGATGAGCGGGCGCAGCGGCGCCACCACGACGAAGTCCTGGCGCAGCGGGTGGAACGCGAAGGTGTCGAAGCGTTTGTCACCTGGTGGCTGGACCAGCCCATGTGGGCCACGCTGGCGCCCCACGCGGCGGGTGGCGCCGACCGCCTGGCCAACACGCCGGCCGGTCTGGCTTCCAGTCTGCGCCTGGCGGGGGCGGGCACCCAGGAACCGCTGTGGGACCGCCTCGGCGAGCTGGCCATGCCGGTGCTCATCATCGCCGGCGGGCTCGACGCCCGCTATGTCGCCGCAGCGGCCCGCCTGGGCGAGGCGATCCCCCGCAGCGAAGTGACCATCGTGAGCGGTGCAGGGCACGCCTGCCATCTGGAGCGCCCCGACGAAGTGGCCGCCGTGGTGGGGTCGTGGCTGGACCGCGGCTGAGCCCCGCCCCTGGGGCCCGGTGGCGCCATACGCGTTCACCGGCACGTTCACAGGCACAGTCCGAGGGTGAGCAGGGCACCGAAGGCCAGCTGTAGACGGCCGGTGGCACCGAGCACCTCGATCAGGCCCCGGCCGCTTTCTCCGCCCGCCACCTTGCGCAGCGGGACGACCGCCAGCGGCAGGGCCACCAGCGCCAGCAGCGCCCAGGGCCGCCAAGCGGCAACCGTCCCCAACAACGCGAACGGAACCAGGACGCACGAGCCGTAGAGGACCCGGGTGCGGCCCGCACCCAAACGGACGGCCAACGTGCGTTTGCCCGAGGTGGTGTCGCTGGGGATGTCGCGCAGGTTGTTGACCACCAGAAGGGCCACCGCGAGCAGTCCCACCGGGACGGCGGCCACCACGGCCAACGCAGTCAGCTTTTCGAGTTGCACGTACGCGCTGCCTGCGGTGGCCACCAGGCCGAAGAACACGAACACGAACAGCTCCCCCAAGCCCGCATACCCATACGGCCGGGGACCGCCGGTATAGAACCAGGCGGCGGCGATGGCGGCCGCTCCCACTGCCAAGAGGATGGGGCCGGCCGCCACCGTGAGCGCCAGGCCCGCCAACCCGGCCACCCCAAACGCGGCGAACGCCGCCGCCTTGACCGCTCTGGGCGCGGCGAGCCCGGACCCCACGAGGCGCACCGGCCCCACCCGGCCGCCCGCCTGCCCGGCGCGATCCGGTGCTTGCGGCGCGTCGGTGCCCCGGATTCCGTCGCTGTAGTCGTTGGCGTAGTTGACCCCCACTTGCAGGGCCAGCGACACCACCAGGGCGGCGATCGCCCGCCACCAGATGATCTGTCCCTGCGCGGCGACCACTCCGGTGCCCACCGCCACAGGCACCACGGCGGCCGGAAGCGTCCGGGGACGGGCCCCCAGCACCCACTTGTTGGCCTTGCCCTTGTCGGCCATCAGCCCGCGAATCCCATGGTGGGCGGCAAACTAGCGGCCGTGGGAGAACTGGTGGCAATCGATCTGCCGGCCGGGCCGGCGTGGGTGGACGTTCTCCGCCGTTGTTGGGACGCGGGCGACGCCGTCCTCCCCGTCGACGGCCGCTTGGCGCCCCCCGCCCGGGCGGCCCTCCTCGAAGCGATGCGGCCGGCAGTGCTGATCGACGCCTCCGGTTCCCGACGCCTGCCCGGGGCGGCCGCCACGGGACCCGGCGACGCATTGGTGATGGCGACCAGCGGCACCACCGGCGCCCCCAAAGGGGTGGTCCTGGCCTACGACACGGTCGAGGCCTCGGCCCGTGCCACTTCGGCCCGCCTGGGCGTCGAGCCGGGCACCCACCGCTGGCTGGCGTGCCTGCCCTTGGCCCATGTCGGCGGCCTGTCGGTGATCACCAGGGCCCTCATAACAGGCACCGCGCTGACCGTCCTGCCGGGCTTCTCGGCGGCGGAAGTGGCGGCGCAGGGGGGACCGGAGGTGTTGGTGTCGCTGGTGGCCACCGCCCTGGGCCGGGTGGGCGCCGACCGCTTCCATACGGTGGTGCTGGGCGGCTCGGCCCCCCCGAGCGATCTGGCCGCCAACGTGGTGACCACCTACGGGATGACCGAGACGGGCAGTGGTGTGGTCTACGACGGGGTGCCCCTCGACGGTGTCGAGGTCGCCATCGAGGGCGCCCAGCAGCAGATCCGGGTGCGGGGACCGATGCTGGCGCGTTGTTACCGAGACGGCACCGACACGCTCGACGGCGACGGCTGGCTGTCCACCGGCGACGCCGGTTGGTTCGATCCCGATGGACGCCTGCACGTTCGGGGCCGGCTTTCTGACCTCATTATCAGCGGCGGGGAAAACGTATGGCCGGCGGCGGTCGAAGCCATCGTGCGCCTCCATCCGGGCGTGGCTCAAGTGGCCGTCGCCGGCCGTCGCGATCCCGAGTGGGGGCAACGGGTGGTGGCCTGGGTGGTACCTCGGCCCGAGGCGGCCGCCCCCACACTCGACGAGCTGCGAGGGCTGGTGCGCGACCAGCTCGCGGCGTTCGCTGCGCCGCGAGAACTGGAGCTGGTCGAGCGCCTCCCCACCACCACGATCGGCAAGGTGGTGCGCAGCCAACTGCGCTGAGGCGGTCAGTGGGGAACGTAGGAGCCGGTTCCGCTGGTAACGCCGGTGACCTTGAACTTGGTGCCCAGATCAAGGGCAGATTCACCGCGCAGCTCCTCCCAAATCTTGCGCGCTCCTCCCATGACGTTGTCGGCGGTGACATCGCTGCTGTCAATATTTCGCAGACCGAGATTCTTGGCGGCGAGCCAGTCGTAGCCATAGCGGTTGTGGTTCCGGGGAAAGCCGATGATCTCCCCGTCCGTGCCAACATCCACCTCCCAGGCACAGTCCAGGATTCCGTGGCCGAGGCTGCCGCTGTCCATGATGATCCGCTTGAGGATCCCTACCTCGCCCAGCTTTCTCTCGTTGTATGTCTCGACAGTCGTCTCGTTAGCTCCTGGGCCACCGAGATACGCTCCGTCCGCGCTCATCCGGGTCGCAGGATACGAGCCCGACAGCATGATCGAAACGATTCCCGAATCAACGTCTTTGAAGGTGTCGATACCCGTGGCCGTCTGGGTGCTGAACCATCCGTCTGAGGTGGCGTCCCACTGGCGGCGTTTGATCTCCGCCAGGCTGGACTCGAGGGCCGCGTAGATGGCGGCGGCGGCGGCCCATCGTGCGGCGGGCGGCGTGGAGGGCAATTGCAGCACCTCGTTGAGCGTCTTCTGCTTCATCGCTGAGGCGTCTGCGTCGAGGACGGCATCCAGCGCGCTTTGATAGGTGGCGAGGGGGGTGGCCAGCTTGGTCCCGCCCGTGGGAGTTTTCGTGTGCGACGCGGTGACCGCACCGGTTACGGCCTCTTTGGCCTTGTCCTTGCCCACATCCACCACTTTCTCGACGACCTTCTCGCCCATTTTGAGGACGACTTCCGGATCGACGGCCACGTGCTTGGCGGCGACGGTCACCACCTTCATCAGGGTGCCTGCCACCGCGGTGCCCAATCCGTCGGTAGCAACCGTCAGCAAGCTCATCAGGGCGGCAGTGAGGAGGGCGTCGGTCAGGCTTCCCTCGTCGGTGGCGGCCGCTCCGCCGGTTCCGCAGAACTCGGCGACCGCTTCTTTCTGCTTGGCCAGGATGCCGTTCGAGGCGGTCCACAGGTCCCCGATCTGGCCGACGGCCGCGCTGAAGCCGTCCTCGGGATACTTCACTCCGCCCACCTCGTACTGAACGGGTGGAACGGCGGCGTCCGCCGTTGTCGTTCCCGGTGCACTCTTGTCTCGCTGCACCGAATTGGGCTCTGCGAGGCGCCGCACCACGGCCCGGTTGCCCTCGGTGCGTTGCAACTCGAGGACTCCGGTGGGGGTCAAGGGCGCCCCCTGGCGACGACCAGGAGCGCTCGACCGCGACTCGCCGGGTCTAGGTGCCGGCCGCAGCACCGCTGGACGCGGGCCGCCCCTGTCATAGACTTTGGACATCCGGCCTCCAGGCGCAACCGGGTTTTCGCTCTCCACGATACTAGGGCGCCGATTGGCGACGTGACGGGGCAACACGGGCAGCGGCCGAAACCGGACGGCATTCGAGCCAGTCCCTGCCCGGTAGGTTGAGCGGGTGGCAACCACTAACCGCCTGGCCCAGGAAACCAGCCCTTACCTTCGACAACATGCGTCCAATCCGGTTGATTGGTACCCGTGGGGCGAGGAGGCGTTTGCCGCCGCCCGGGATCGCGACGTGCCCATCTTGGTGTCGGTGGGCTACTCGGCCTGCCACTGGTGCCATGTGATGGCGCATCAGTCTTTTGAGGACGACGAGGTGGCGGCATTGATGAACACATTGTTTGTCAACGTCAAAGTGGACCGCGAAGAGCGGCCCGACGTGGACAGTGTCTACATGGAAGCCGTCCAGGCGGTGGCGGGCAGCGGGGGCTGGCCCATGACGGTCATGTGCCTGGCCGACGGGACGCCTTTCTTCGCCGGAACGTACTTTCCCCGGGACCGTTTCATGGACATCTTGCGCCAGGTCGGCCAGCTTTGGGTGGAGGGCCGCGAGGGGCTCGAGTCCGACGCCGCCCACCTGGGCGAGGCCGTACGCTCCGGGACCGGCCTCCCCGCCCGGGGCTGGGCCTCGGAGGGTGACGGCGGAGCGGCCCGCTCTGCGCAGTTGCTGAGCGACGCAGCGGCCACTTTGGTCAGCCTGGTCGACCCCGAATGGGGGGGCTTCGGGCAGGCCCCGAAGTTCCCGCAGCCGTCCATGCTCGAACTTCTGGGGCACGCCGCGGCCCGGCGGGGCGACACCGCTGCTCTGGGCGCCTTGACCTTTTCTCTCGACGCCATGGCTTCGGGTGGTATCTACGACCACTTGGCCGGGGGCTTCGCCCGTTACGCGACCGACCGGCGGTGGCTGATTCCCCACTTCGAGAAAATGCTCTACGACAACGCGTTGTTGCTGCGGGTGTACGCCCGCGCCGCCCAGATGACCGGGTTGGCCCGCTACCGCCAGGTCAGCGAAGAGATCGCCGGCTTCCTTCTGTCGGCCCCCATGCGCCAGGCCGGCGCCGGCTTCTCTTCGGCGCTCGACGCCGACAGCGAAGGCGTCGAAGGCCGCTACTACGTGTGGGACCACGAGGAGGTGCTGTCGGTCGGCGGCCCCCACGCGGTGGAGTGGTACGGGGTGACCCCGGCCGGCAACTGGGAGGGACACAACATTTTGTGGCGGCCCCAGCGCGGCGAACTGGCCCGGACGGCGGAGGTCGAGGCGGCCCGAGTGGCGTTGCTCGAGCGGCGCGGCCACCGCGTGGCGCCGGGTCTCGACGACAAGGTCCTCACCGAATGGAACGCCATGGCGGTCGCCGCGCTGGCCGAGGCGGGCGGCGCCCTGGGCCACCCGGAGTGGATCGCCGCGGCCTCCGAGGTTGCCGAGTTCCTCCTGGACAACCTGCGCCGCGCCGACGGCCGCTGGCTCCGTTCGTGGCAAGGGGGCACGGCACGGCATCTGGCCTACGCGGCGGACCACGCCTGGCTGGTCGAAGCCTTCACCCGCCTGGCCGAAGCGACAGGACGGCGGCGTTGGATCGCTGAAGCCCGAGCGGCCGCCGATTGGCTCATCGAGTTGTTCTGGGACTCCACCGACGGCGGGTTCCACACTGCGGGCCACGACGCCGAGGCACTGATCGCCCGACCCAAGGACACCTATGACGGCGCCACCCCCTCGGCCAACTCGATGGCCGCCGGGGCGCTGGTGCGCCTCGCCGCGCTGAGCGGGGAGGCCACCTACCAGGAGCACGCCGACGCGCTCATCGACGCCATGGCGCCCGCCCTGGCCAAAGCGCCACGCGCCTTCAGCGCCCTGGTGGTGGCAGCGGACCTGTCGCGGGCCGGATTGACCGAGGTGGTCATCACCGGGCACCGCCCCGATCTGGTCGAGGTGATGCGGGAACGGTGGCGCCCGGGTGCCGTCCTGGCCTGGCACGAACCGTACGACTCGCCGCTGTGGGAAGGCCGGGACGGCCCCGGCCAGGACGGCCAGGCCTTCGTGTGCCGGGACTACAGCTGCCGTGCCCCGGTGAGCGATCCCGACGCCCTGCGGGCCGTGCTCGACGCTTGAGCGGCCTGCGCTGCTGCTCGGCATCGGGGGAGCTTCAGTTGCCGTCGTCCCCCGACCAGGGACGCAGCCAGCGCGGGTCGGTGCGCTCCCCGACCGCCAAGAAGCGAACGTCGATGGAAGCCCGCATCTCCTCGGTGGCGGTGTCGAGCGACGCGTGCACCACCCGGGGCGAGTGCATCGCGACGTCGCCGGCCCGGTAGTCGGTCCACGACCACGGGGAGCCCATCTGCTCGGCCACCCAGGCCAGGTCGTGGCTGAGCGGCCGGCTGTCGCTCGGACGGTCATGAACGGCCCGCAAGACATCGAGACGGGCGGGGTCGCCGATATGTGAACCCGCTTGATACACCAAGCCGCCCATCGCCCGGGGTGTGTCGCCCAGCGGGATCCATGCGGTGATCACTCGCTCGGAGCCCTGGTCGAGATAGCTGAAATCTGCGTGTGCTCTCGAAGCAAGCGGCACCGAAGAGTCGAAATGCCGCATGATGAGCCGGGGCAGCATGGTGACCGGCGATTCGAGCAACACCGCGGCGAGCTGCGCCAACGCTTCGCTGGCCACAAAGCGGGCAAAGCGTTCGGAGCGCACGAAGGCATGAGCGGGATGCCCGGCCACCCCGTGCGGCGGCAGATCCAGCGGGCGTCGACCGGAGAAGCGGCCATCGGCCGGGTCGCTCCCGGCGGCCACATACCCGGCGGGGAACGCCGAGAAGTACTCGCCTCGGAGCTGGCGTACCTCGCGGCCGTCGAAAACGTTGCGCAGGATGACGAACCCGTCGCGCTGATACCGCTCGCGCAACGCTGAGTGATCGCCCAACAGCTCCGTGCTGTCAGGCGCGGCAAGGAGGTACCGGGGGGTGTCCGGGATTTCCCTCCCGTTGGAGGTAACCCGATGAGGTGACGGGGCAGGAAAGTTCATGGGTACCGGGAAAAGCCTTGATTTTAGTGAACATTTGGCGGCCCGCTGCGGCCCGCTGCGGTTCGTAGTGGTGCCGGTTGTGGCTAGCATCTAGGCGCGTCGACAGTTCCCGAAGGCTATCGGGAGCGCGGTGAGGCAGTATCCACCGCTGCGTCTGTCGCATTCGCCACTATGAGCACTGTGCCCGCTACCACCGCCCCTGATTTCCAGGGTCCCGTTCGGGAGCTTCCCCGGTTGGAGGACGCTCCTGGCACGACCCTCCAACTCCTTGTCATCGCCACCGATCTCGAGTATTGCGCGGGGGTCGACTTGGCATCGGGAGCGTTGGTACGCGCCTGGTCACCCGAACCACCGGCCCAGACTCTGCACCTCTACGACACCGTTAGGGTGACGATCGACGGTTCGACCGACGGGGTACCGGATCCGGCGGATCCTGAGGCCCTGTGGCTGAGCGGGCCTCCGGAGCTCACCGGTCGCTTGTCGGGCCGGCGGGTGGAGCGCCTGCTACGTCCACTCCTGCACCCCCAGGGCCAGCCCCTGCTCGGCATCCATGCCCCCGCCGTGCGCTTCTGGGAGCGCAGCAGCGATCATCCCTCGATCGGCTTGGTGGAACCCGAGGGGCCGATAATGCTGCTGCGGAGTGGCGATTACTTGGCGTGCCGGTTCGGATGGCGGGGCACGCTCATCGAGCTGCCCTGCATCGACCGCCGTCGGGCCGCGGTGATGGACCGCACCCAGCAGACCCGCATGGCCGGGCAGCGGGGCGAGCGCCTGGTGGTGGCCCTGCATCCGCCGATCGACGGCCACTGCCACAAGGTGGTAGAGGCGGTACTCCCCCGGCCTTAGTCGGGTTTTGGACATACTGAGCGGTCGAAGATCTCACCGTCGTTGTTTTGGGAGGGCAGGACCTGATGACCGCGCTTAAGCCGCTGGACGGTATGCACGTGCTGGATACCACCGACGAGTGGGGGGAGCTGAGCGGTCGCCTCCTCGCCGAGCTGGGTGCAGAGGTTCGGCGTATCGAACCGCCGGGCGGGTCGCGATCGACCACGCTGTCGCCCTCGTACGAGGGAATCGGGCTCTTCCACGCCTATCGCAGCTTGGGCAAATACCGCTACGCCCTCGATCTGGGCGCCCCAGAGGACCGCCAGAAGATGGAGAACCTGTTCTCGTGGGCCGATGTCTGGCTCGACTCGGCACCCGCCCGAGCGCGGACCGAGATCGCCGCGGAACCCGAGGACGTCCTGGCTCGGCACCCGCACCTGGTGATCACCTCCATCACCCCGTTTGGCCGGACCGGTCCCTACTCAAGCTGGGCGGCTACCGACTCGGTGATCGAAGCGGTGAGCGGGATGATGTTCAAAGCCGGCATACCGGAGAAGCCGCCGCTGATTCCACCGAGCTCCATCGCCAACGACATCGGCGCTGTGACCGCCACCTTTGCCACCCTTGTCGCCTCCTGGCAGAAGCGTCAGACCGGGCACGGCCAGCACATCGACCTGTCGCTCAACGAGGCCGCGGCCCAGACCACCGACTGGTCGCTGCCCAACGCGTCGATCATGCGCTCGTTCAACCTGCCGTACTCGCAGACGCGCAGCGGGGCGGGCATCTACGGCATCTACCCTTGTAAGGACGGCTGGATCCGCATCGTGATCCTCAGCGCCCGCCAGTGGCACTCCATCCGCGCCTGGATGGGCGAACCGGACTTCCTCCAGGATCCTCGCTACGACATTCTGCCTGCCCGCATCGAAATCGGGGAGTTGCTGGCCGCCCTGTACACCGAGCTGTTCGCCGACATGAACCGCGATGAGGCGACGGCCGAGGCGCAGCGCCGGGGCATCGCGGCAACCCCGGTGCTTTATCCCGACGATGTGTTGAAAAACCAGCACCTAGCCTCCCGGAACCTCTTTCGGGACTACGAGGTCGGGCCGGGGCTGCGGGCCCCCGTGCACTCAGGGTTCTTCGAAGTCGACGGCGAGCGCCTGGTACCCGACTTCGGTTGCTTGCCCCTCGAAACGATGAGCGATACCCCACTCGAGCACCGCGAAGATCCGGCGGGGCCCGCCCCCCAGCCTTCGCTCCCCTTGAGCGGGCTGCAGGTCATGGACTTCGGTATCGGCGGCGTCGGCGTGGAGGGCGGCCGGCTCTTCGCGGAGTACGGCGCCAATGTGATCAAGATCGAGACGCGCAACTACCCCGACTTCATGCGCTTCATCACCGGCACGCCGATGAACCCTTCGTTTGCCTCCTCCAGCCGCTCGAAGCGGGCGCTGGGCGTCAACGCCAAGCGCGAAGGGGGCCGCGACGTGCTCTACCACCTGATGCGCAGCACCGATGTCATCATCGAGAACTCCTCGACGGGCACCATGTCCTCCCTGCAACTGGGGTTCGACGCGGTGCACGAGGTCAATCCCCGGACCGTCATGGTCAGCAGCCAGCTTCTGGGTTCGAGGGGTCCCTGGTCCGATTGGATCGGCTACGGCCCCAGCACGCAGCCCGTCGCCGGGCTCTTCGGGCTTTGGGACTACGAAGACGACGACCCGCCAGCGGGCTCTACCTCCATCATGCCCGACCACCTGGCCGGGCGAATCCTGGCCCTGGGCGCCATGGCCGGCCTGCTGGCCCGCGACCGCACCGGGGTGGGCTGCCATGTCGAGGTCGCCCAGGTCGAGGTAGCTGCGGCCACCATCGGCGATCAGCTGCTGAAGGCAGCGCTGGCGCCCGGTTCGGTCCGACCGCAGGGCAACCGACGCGACGACGGGGCGCCGTGGGGGGCCTACCCGTGCGCGGGCGACGAAGAATGGTGTGTCATTACCGTGCGCAACGACGAGGACTGGGTCAACCTGCAAGGCGCCCTCGGTCAGCCCGAGTGGGCGGCGGCGCCGGAGCTGGCCACCACACAGGGGCGCCGGAAGGCCCACGACGACATCGACAAGCATCTCGGCGAGTGGACCTCCCCACAGGCCAAAAGGGAGGTGGCGGCCACCCTGCAACGCTTCGGCGTCCCCGCGGCACCCATGTTGACCGGGTCGGATCAACTCGACGACCCGCACCTGTTGGCCCATCACTACCCCACGACGATCGAGCAGCAGGGCCTCGGTCCGCTGACCCTGGAAGGTCCGTGCTTCACCGCCACGGGGATGTCCCCTCCGGTGATCACCCAGGCGCCGACGCTGGGGCAACACACCCTCGAGATCTGCCGCGACACCCTCGGGTACTCCGACGAGGAGATACAACTCCTCGTCGAGGCCGGCGCCATCGAGGTCCCCGAACCGGCTCAGTAAGCGGGGGGCGGTCAGGTCAGGTCAGGTCAGCGATTGGCGGCAAACCGGTCCCGGCGCTGCCGGCTCAGGGAGCGAAGCGGGAGGCCAGGTCCTCGGCCATGCCCCAGCCGAACGCGATGAGCACGTCGCCACGCTCACGGTCGAGGGGCTCGAAGAAGGCGCTTACGTCGGCCTCGACCTCCTCGGGCTTGCTGGCCGAGAAGTCGAAGGCGCCGCAGGCGCTGCCGTCGCCGGTCACCACGAACGTCCGGTCGTCGATGCGGCCCTCGGCCCCGAAACGCTTGGACAGGCGCCGGCTCCAGGCCCGCTCCTCGCCGGTGGGCTTGTGCCCCGGGCGCGGGCAGATGTCCTCGAGTCCGGTGAACGCGCCGAAGGCGCCGGGCTCGACGAAACGGGTGCCGACCAGGACATCCTCGTCAGGAAAGGCCAGGACCGCCCGGCGGAACTGATCCGAGAGCAGCCCTTTGAGGACCTGGTCTCGCTTGGCGTTGCGCTTCACGGAAACCAGACCCCACAGGAGGCAGGGGGTGCCCCCGATGCGCTCCAGGGTGCAGAACGAGAAGCCCAGCAGTTTGCCGGCCTCCCGCACCTGGGTGATGAGCACCCAGGCCTCGCGCTGTTTCGACAACAGGCCGATGTCGAAGCCGGCTGGTCCATCAGTCACGATGTCGGCCATTTCGGCCAACTCGCCGTCGGCCAGAGCCGTACAGTCCTTGGTATCGACCTCGAGCGCCATCCGGGATAACTCTCCTCACACCACTACGCGGAACGGTTCACCAATTTACGCCTTCTGGGGGACTCAGTTCCAAAGGCAGCCGGCGCCAAGCAAGACGCGCAACTCCGCCACCAGTCCGTTGCTGGTATCTACACGGTACTCATCGGTCAGCCGGAGCACCTTCGTTCCGACGTGGAGGAACACCGCAGACTCCCCGGGATGGTCGGTGAGCAGGTTCTTTAGGCCGTCGACCCGTTCCTCGGACAGTGCGTTGAGGGGCAGGGTGAGATGCAACGGTTCGGCGCCGTCGGTCGTCAACTCGGGGCGCTTGATCTCCATACAAATCAATTTTGGGGTGTCGTCGCGCAGGTCGATCCGGCCCTTGACGCACACCACCGCGTCGTCGGCCAGCATGTAGCCCACGTCGGTCATGGTCCGAGGGAACACCCAGACCTCGATGGCCGACTGCAGGTCTTCCAACGTGAAGGTGGCCATGAGATCGCCCCGCTTGGTGTACTTGCGGGTCAGGCCGGTCACCACCCCTCCCACCCAGCGCAGCTCGCCACGGCCGCCTTCGCCGAACCCGCCGCCTCCCCCGCCTCCCGCGGCGGCCGACTCCCGCAGCTCGCCGATGGTGGTGTCGGTGTGGCGGCGCATCGCCGCCTCCACTCCCATGAGGGGATGGTCGCTCACGTACAGCCCGAGCATCTCCTTTTCGAACACCAGCCGCTGCGCCTTGTCGAACTCGACGTCGGGGATGGGGACGCGAGCCTCGTCGAAGGTGGAACCCTCGCCTCCGATGTCACCGAAGAGGCTCATCACCCCCTGCTCCTGCTCCCGGCGCCGGGCCAACGTGCGATCGATGATCTGCTCGAACACCAGGCACAACCCCTGGCGGGGGTGACCGACCGCGTCGAACGCGCCCGCCTTGGTCAACGATTCGACCGTCCGCTTGTTGAGCACCGAGGGCTCGACCCGGTTACAGAAGTCGTAGAAGTCCGCGAACGGCCCGTTCTCGGTGCGCTCGGCCACGATCCGCTCCACCAGGCCGACGCCCACGTTGCGGATGGCGGAGAGACCGAAGGGAATCGCGCCGCAGCCACCGGCACCCCCTTCGCGTAGAGAAGCGAAATCGGAGAGCGACAGGTTGATGTCGGGGACCAGCACCTCGATGCCCATATTGCGACATTCGGCCAGGTAGACGGCGGTCTTGTCCTTGTCGTCCTTCACGCTGGTCAGCAGCGCAGCCAGGTACTCCACGGGGTGGTTGGCCTTCAGCCAGGCCGTCCAGTAGCTGACCAGGCCGTAGCCGTAGGCGTGGGACTTGTTGAAGGCGTAGTCGGCGAACGGTTCGATGATGTCGAACAGGGCGGTGCCGAGGTCCCGGCCGTACCCGGTGCGCTCGCACCCCGCGACGAACTTCTCGCGCTCCTCGGCCATGATTTCGCGGACCTTCTTGCCTGCGGCTTTGCGCAGGTTGTCGGCTTCTTCCAGGGTGTAGCCGGCGATGCGCTGGGCGACGCGCATCATCGACTCCTGGTAGATCATCAGGCCCTGCGTGTCGCCCAGAACTTCGGCCAGGTCCGGGTGCAGGTAGGTGACGGGCTTGCGGTTGTTCTTGCGATCCGCGTAGTCGTAGTGCATGTTGGCGGCCATCGGCCCCGGCCGGTACAAGGCGATCAAGGCACCCACATCGGCGAACTCGGTGGGCGCCAACGCTCGCACCAGGGCCCGCATGGGTCCGCCTTCGAGTTGGAACACCCCGATGGTTTCGCCGCTCTGCAGCAAGGCGTAGGTGGCCGGGTCGTCGAGCGGCAACGTGTCGATGTCGGGGCGGACACCGGTGTTGGCTTCGATGAGGTCGAGGGCGCGCTCGATGACCGAAAGGTTGCGCAGACCCAGGAAGTCCATCTTGAGCAGGCCCAGCTCTTCGACCCCATGCATCTCGTACTGGGTGACGATCGGGGCGTCTTCCGGCTTGCCGCCCGCCTCCGGTTTGCGTTGGATGGGGAGGTGCTCGGTCAACGGATCGCCGGAGATCACCACCGCGGCGGCGTGGATACCGTCTTGGCGTCGTAGGCCTTCGAGGCCTTTGGCCACATCGACCACCCGGGCCACATCGGGATCGGCTTCGTACATCTGTCGCAGCTCGAGCGCGGTCTTGTAGCCGTCGGCATGCTTGGGACTTTCCTCGAAACAGGCCCACAGCGGCGTATCGCGGCCCATGACCAACGGTGGCATCGACTTGGCGATACGGTCGCCCAGGCTGTAGGGGTAGCCCAGCACCCGCGCCGCGTCGCGCACCGCCGCCCGGGCCTTGATGGTGGAGAACGTGACGATCTGAGCGACGTGGTCCCAACCCCAGCGCTCGGCCGCATATTTGATCATCTCGCCGCGGTAGCGCTCGTCGAAGTCCATGTCGATGTCGGGCATCTGCTTGCGCCCCGGGTTCAGGAAGCGCTCGAAGATCAGATCATGGGCGATGGGATCAAGGTCCACGATGCGCAGGCAGTAGGCCACGCAGCAACCGGCGGCGCTGCCTCGGCCCGGGCCTACCCGGATCCCCCGTTCACGGGCGTAGCGGATCAGGTCCCACACCACGAGGAAGTAGTCCGAGAACCCCATGTCGGAGATCACGCCGAGTTCGTAGTCGAGCCGTTCGCGTACGTTGGTGGGGAGCGTGGTTCCGTAACGGTGGGTCGCACCCTCGAGGGTGAGGTGGCGCAAGTAGGAGTCGGCGTCGGCGAAGCCTTCGGGACGGGGAAACGATGGCAGATTGGGTTTGCCGAACTCGATTTCGACGTCGGCTCGCTCCGCGATCCACAACGTGTTGTCGCACGCCTCCGGATAGTGGGAGAACAGCGAGCGCATCTCGGCGGCCGACTTGAGGTAGTGCTGATCGCCCTCGAACTTGAACCGCTTGGGGTCGTCCATGGCCGAGCCCGTCTGCACGCACAGCAGCGCGTCATGAGCCACCGCGTCCTCGCGGTGGGTGTAGTGGCTGTCGTTGGTGGCCAGCAGCGGAGCTTTGATGGCCCGGGCGATTTCGATAAGCTGCGGGTTGGTTTCGTGCTGGCTGGCGATGCCGTGGTCCTGCAGCTCCACGAAAAGGTTGTCGCGCCCGAAGATGTCCTGGAGACGAGCGGCCAGCTCCCGCGCCCGGTCCGGTTTTCCTTGGAGCAGCGCCTGGGCCACCACGCCACCCAAGCAGCCGGTGGTGGCGATCACCCCTTCGTGGTGGCGCTCCAGCAACTCCCAGTCGCAGCGAGGCTTATAGAAATACCCCTCGAGGTAGGCGCTCGAGGACAGGTTCATCAGGTTCTTGTAGCCCTGGTTGTTCTCGGCGAGGAGCGTCAGGTGGTAATAGAGCTTCTCCCCGCGCTCGCCTTGTCCGCCCCCGTCGTCCACACGGCCGCGCCGGGTGGGCCGCTCGAATCGGGACTCTCCGGCCATGTAGGCCTCGGTGCCGATGATCGGCTTGATGCCCACCGCCCGGGCCGCTTTGTAGAAATCCAGGACGCCGTACATGTTGCCGTGATCGGTAATGCCGACCGCCGGTTGTCCGTCCGCAGCCGCCCGCGCGACGACATCGTGGACCCGAGCGGCACCGTCGAGCATGGAGAACTCGGTGTGCAAGTGCAGATGGGTGAACGAAGCGCTCACGGCCTCACTTCTCTTTCTCAGATCCTTCTCAACCGGCGTCAGAATCCCGCTTTGGGCGCGGGACTGATCCACAGGAATGTGTCCCGTCGTCCACAGCCTGTGGACGAGTTACAGCCCTGTGATTACTCTTCCGAGGCTATCGCACGGGTGCGACGGCCATTGGACCTCGCCCTGCCAGTGGCGCCGCTCTACAGTCTGGAGAAACGGCAGCCACTGCCACCGCCAGCCCCAAGGGGGTCTTCATCATGACTGACACCGTCCAGAGCACGGGCGCCTTGTATGACCCTGCGACCTACGCCAGCGGGTTCCCCTACGAACGCTTCGCCGAGATGCGGGCCAACGACCCGGTATCGCATCAGGATCACCCGAGTTGGCCCGACGGGTACTGGGTCCTCAGCCGCTACGAGGAGGTCCGGCGCGTGTCGCGTGACTCCACCACCTTCCACAACAGCCCCAACCCCTTCCTGGCCACCGAGGAAGGGGGCGACGACGCCGTGTCCAGCGGACTGATGATCAGTCTCGACGCCCCCGAGCATCTCAAACTGCGCAAACTCATCAACCGCGGCTTCACCCCCCGGCGGGTGGCCGACCTGGAAGCAGCGCTGGTCACCCGCGTGCACGGCCTTATCGACGATCTCGAGAACCGCAGCAGCGCCGACCTGGTCTACGACCTGGCCATGTGGCTCCCCCTCCATGTCATCGCCGACCTGGTGGGCGTCCCCGAGGCTGACCGACGTCAGGTCTTCGAGTGGACGGAGTTGACGTTCGGTTTCGACCCGTCGGTTGACCTGCAGCAGCGCATCGACGCGGGCTCCGCCATGTTCGCTTATGCCGACAATCTGTGCAGCAAGCGTCGGGAGGAACCGGCCGACGACCTGCTCAGCGTGCTGCTCAGTGCTGATGTCGACGGTGAAGAGCTGACCCAGATGCAGATCGACCTGTTTTTCATGCTCCTGCAGAATGCGGGGAGCGAAACCACCCGCAACCTGATCACCAGCGGCACCCTGGCGCTCCTGCAACACCCCGATCAGCTGCAGATTCTGCGCGACGATCCGTCGCTACTGCCGGTGGGGATCGAAGAACTGTTGCGCTGGGTGACCCCGGTGATGCAGTTCGTGCGCAGGGCCAGCACGGACACCGAGGTGGGAGGCCAACCCATCGCAGCGGGCGAACGGGTGGTCATGTTCTACCCCTCGGCCAACCGTGACGAGGCGGCGTTCGACCACCCTGAGCGTCTCGATGTGACACGCACCCCCAACGACCATGTGGCCTTCGGGGCCGGCGGCCCGCACTTCTGCCTCGGAGCGAGCCTGGCCCGGCTCGAAGCACGCGTGATGTTCGAAGCGATCCTGACCCGTTTCGAGGGCCTCGAAGTGGCGGTCGATCCTGCCACTCAGCCCCGGGTGTGGTCGAACCTCATCGACGGCTACGCCCACCTACCGGTGCGCTGGACGGCTATCCGCTGACCCGGAGGGCGCGAGGAAGGGGCCCCCTGCGCCTACAAATAAGTGCCAGGTCGGTCCTGGGGGTCGCCGCCGGGGCCCAGGCTGCGCCGCCGCATCTCTTCGAGTTGATTGCGCGCCGCCATCTGCTGGGCGAACAGCGTGGCCTGGATCCCGTGGAACAGGCCTTCCAACCAACCGACAAGCTGTGCCTGGGCGATGCGCAACTCGCTTTCGCTCGGCACCTCACCAGGGGTAAATGGTGAGGTCATGCGGGCCAACTCGTTGCGCAGGTCGGGTGAGAGTCCGTCAGCGAGCTCTTTGACCGAGGTCTCGTAGATCTCCTTGAGCCGAGTGCGGCTGGCCTCGTCGAGCGGAGCCTGGCGGACCTCGTCGAGCAGCTGCTTGATCATGGAGCCGATGCGCATGACCTTGGCCGGCTGCTCGACACTTTCGCCACTCTGCTCGGGCGAATCGTCAGGCCCCGCGGCGTCGGTCGGGATTACGATCAGGTTCTGGGGCACGTCGTCAGATGCCATATAGACACATACTGCCGCAGCCTGCCCGGGATCGTGGAATATCTGCTGCGCGCGCCTGGGTGTCAGTCGCGGCCGGCAGCCACCAAGGGGACGAGCATCTCCTCCGGGGTGAGCGAGCCGTGCCGGCACACCAGGCGTACGTCGCCGGTGTCCTCGGGATCGAGATAGCCGACCGGAGCGAACGGCACGATGGCCACGTCGCCGATCCGGCGGCGAACTTCGTGCTCCAGCGGACCCCCGAACCAGCCCTCGTCGATGACCTCGTCGGCGCTGGCCACCCAGCTCTCGTGGCCGTAGACGTCGCGGGCCGCGTCGAGCAGGTCGCGCTGCGCGCCGGCCACCGCGTGCAGCCACCGGAAGCGGGCCTCCCCGCTGATCAAGGTGGCGCCCGCCACCACGTCGGGCCGCAACACCGAGGTGCGATCGCCTACCGACACCTGCCCGTGATCAGCCGTGACCGCCAACGCCGCCCCCGGCGGGAGCACCGACAGCACGTCGGCCACGAGCCGGTCCGCAGCGCGCAACTCGGCCTGGTAATGCTCGCCCAGGCCGGAGCGGTGGGCCACCTTGTCCACGCCGTCGTAGTAGGCGTACACGAAGGGGGTTCCCGCCGCGAGCTCCTGGCGCACCTCTACGGCCAGCCCCGAGGGCACGGCGTAGCCCACCTCCCGGGCACCGCCCTGATGTGCGGTGGTGAACCCGGTGCCGGTGAACTCGACCCTGCTGACCACGGGAACGGGCGCACCGGCGAACGCAGGAACCCGGCAGAAACCCACGGGAGGCACGAAGGAACGGGCGTCGCCCGAACGCGTGCGCCAGCGCAACACGTTGAGCACCTCGTCGGCCCCCTCGGGCCCCTGGACGCGCAGCCGGTAGCCCACCACGCCATGCGCTGCCGGTGCCGACCCGGTGACCAGCGAGCTCAGCGCGGTGGCCGTGGTGGTGGGCACCACCGACGTCACCGGCCCGCCGGCCATGGCACTCAAGGTCGGGGCATAGCGCCGATTGTCCCCCAGCTGCAGCCATCCGAGGCCGTCGAGGACCAGCAATACGACCTGCCTGGCGTTACGGGCAGGCTCGGGGATCCAGGTGGGACGCTCCCCCGGCGGCGCCATCAGGGCCGGCACCACGCTGTCGATGCAGTCCGCGCCGTAGGTGGGCAGCATGGGTGCCCGGTCGTACCCGGCGGCCGCCGGTGCTTCGCTCATTTCACCGTCCCAGTGTCCAGCATCCGGCGGATGGTGGCCTTTTCCACTTTGCCCATGGCGTTGCGGGGGAGTTCGTTGACGACCTCGATGCGGCGGGGCACCTTGTAGCCGGCCAGTTGCCGGCGGGCGGCCTCCCGCAACACCTCGGGGTCGAGGTGCTCGCCGGGCCGGGCCACGATCGCTGCGGCGACCGCCTCGCCCCAATCGGGATCGGCCAACCCCACCACTGCGCTCTCCGCCACGCCGGGAAGGCTATCGAGTACCGCCTCCACCTCCTTGGGGTACACGTTGAGGCCCCCGCTGATCACCAGGTCCTTACTCCGCCCCACGATGCGCAGATAGCCGTCGGGATCGAACGAGCCGAGATCGCCGGTGCGGAACCAGCCCCCCGCAGCGAACGTCGTTTCCTGAAGGTCGCTGCGGCGCCAGTACCCGCTGAACACGTTGGGTCCCCGCACCTGGATCTCGCCGATTCCGTCGGGGCCGGCATTGGGCGCCAAGCGCACCTCGACGCCTTCGAGGGGCAGTCCCACGCTCCCCGGCCGCCGTTCCCCTTCGAGAGGGTTCGAGGTCAACATCACCGTCTCGGTCATCCCGTAGCGCTCCAGGATGCGCTGCCCGGTGCGACCTTGCCACTCCTCATGGGTGGCGGCCAGCAAGGGGGCCGACCCGCTGACCCACAGGCGAACTCCTGCGAGGCGCTCGGCGGAGCACCCGGGCTCGGCCAGCAGACGCACGTAGTGGGTGGGCACCCCCATGAACACGGTCCAGCGGCCGGCGGTGTCGACCAGCCCTCGGGGATCGAAGCGCGCGAACCAAAACAATGGGGTGCCGTTGACCAACGACACGTTGAGCGCCACCAGCAGCCCGTGAGCGTGGTAGATGGGCAGCGCATGGGCCACGCAGTCGCCGGGTCCAAAGCCCCACGCCCGCCGGAGCGTCTCCGCGTTCGACCCCAGGTTGCCCTGGGTCAGAGGGGCACCCTTGGGGCGCCCGGTCGTACCGCTGGTGTAGAGCAGCACCGCGGGATCCTGGGGCTGGGGCGGCGTCTCGGGCGACTCCTCGTCGCGCTCGGCTGCTGACGCGTCGGCGGCCAGTGTGCCCCCGCCCGACGTGTCGAGGGTGCGGCAGGTGACGCCGTCGGGCCGCGGCAGTCCGGGGTCGACGATCACCACTCGGGGCTGCGCGTCGGCCACCACGTGGGCCACTTCGCCTGCGGTGTAGCCGGGATTGAGGGGAACGTACACCGCCCCCAGTTGCAGGCAGGCCAGGTAGACGAGCACGGCGTCGGGTGACTTTTCGACCTGCACCGCCACCCGGTCGCCGCGCTCGACACCCAGGCGCCGCAGCGCCCGCCGGTAGCGCTGCGCCCCGGTGGCGGCCTGTCCATAGCTGAGCCCTGGCCCGTCCGCTGTCACCAGCAGCGGGCCATCGTCGCCCGCGCGGCGCCAGCCGTCGGAGAACAAGCTGGCGAGCGTGACCGGAGGCATGGACATGTGTCTAGCGCAGCCCACTGACGGTGACGATCTCGTGCAGGTGACCATCTAGTGCAGGTGCCCATCTAGTGCAGGTG
>Ga0182030_10001117_pt1 | contig 54103 bp, 62 predicted proteins | sample 812S3MmetaG_FD_121299 | JGI IMG/M metagenome (GOLD analysis project Ga0182030, IMG submission 121299) | Permafrost microbial communities from Stordalen Mire, Sweden - 812S3M metaG (Illumina Assembly) | ecosystem: Environmental > Terrestrial > Soil > Wetlands > Permafrost | place: Sweden...
CACCCTACCCTTACAGGAATTAGAACCTCCTTATCGCTTAAATTCCGATCTGTTATCAAAATCTCGGAGAGAGACGGTGCTTGTCGTTTCGATAATTTCTGGACTCGCGTCATCTTTCACAAAATCGGTTTGGGTAAGGGTCTCTCTTGAACTATCGATTTCTAATTTTGATTTTGGTTCATGGGAATTCGGATCGTATTCGACGATGATGCCCTTATTTGCGGATTCAATCAATCGACTCATAAATTCATGGACGTCTCCGTTGCGTGCTCCCCCATTCAAGCCATTTTTCTTTTCTACGGCTTCGAGATCGTTGAATATCGAATCAACCGCTTCTGGGGTCAACCGAGGCAATTCATATTCCACTTGGTAATCAAGGTCCTCGGGATGGAGGGTAAAGTCATTTTTGTCTTCAGATTTTTCATAATGGGAGACTCTCCCTATGAGCGTCCATCCTCCCTCATCGTTTTTTTGTAGGCTAAAATCTCCCTTTTCGCCGCCACTATATCCTGCGGTATTACTCGGTTGATCGATTGAGAAAGTTTTTTCATCTCCTTTTTTGAGATGATCCACCTCAATTTTATGACCGATCTTTTCACCAATGAACCCAGCGTTTGCCAGAAGTGATGCTCCCAACGCGAGGGTCTGGAGCTTGCCCCAGATTTTTTTCTTAGGCTCTTTGTCTTTCGTCTCCATGTGCGCCCCTTCCGCCGACATTTTTTCCATAGACATGTTTTTGTTTGTTTTTAACCTTTTCTTAAAGGTAGCACATCACCCGATTTTCTGTAAACAGGTTCTAACGTCGTATACTGAGGCACCCTAAAATTTTCTAGGTTCTATGGGGCCTATTTGAGAAGATAGCAATCTCACTATGCTATACTTCTATTATGAACAAAAAAATTATTATAGGCATTGTGGTGGTGCTTTTGGTAGCAGGCGGCATCTACTGGTATGCGGAAAGCCAGCATAACGGGGGCATGCCGTACTCCGAGACGACTAATACTTCATCAACGACAACGAGGCCTTCCCCGGCAGCATCGGCATCCGTTCCAATTCCCACGCCTATTATTACCATCAAGACGAGCGCCACACTCGGTAAATACCTCGCTGCAACGAATGGCATGACGCTGTACACCTATTCTAAAGATAAGGCGGACGCCAGCAACTGCATCGGGTCATGTGCCATATCCTGGCCGCCGTATACCATCTTGGCAACGCGAGTACTCACTGCGGGGGCGAACATCAACGGGGATCTCAGCAATATCAATCGAGGTACTAGCTTCCAGCTTACCTACAACGGCATGCCGCTATACTTCTGGTCGCTGGATAGCAAGCCCGGAGACACCACCGGCAATAACGTGAATGGATTTGTTGTTGCCAAGCCGTAAGCGGAAAGTTACGATTTTTTAAATCTCCAAAGGGCATTCTTTGTATTTCATTATAAACTCCCGGAGTTGCGGTGAAACTAGCGCCGCGTGCTAGAATGGTGATGCGTATCGCATCGCTTTATCTCTATGTCCCCTACCATCTGGAAATTTTATACACGCTCTGCGGACGCATGGGAGGCCATGTGCGCGGACTGCAATGCCGCACGGGAATCCATAGATATTGAACAATTCATCTTTGGGAACGACGAAATAGGAAAGAGGTTCTTTGAGATCCTGGAGAGGAAGGCCGCCGAAGGCGTGAAGGTCAGGGTCATGTGCGACGCGGTCGGCAGTTTCGATCTTTTGAATTCCAAAGCGAGCGCCGCGATCGCGGCAAAGGGGATCGCTATCGTTTTTTTCAACCGCATACGACCATGGCGCATCGGCAATATCTCCTCCTGGTTTCTACGCGACCACCGGAAACTACTGCTCATCGACAGAAGCGTAGCGCACATCGGTGGCGTGGGGATAGAGGATCGCATGAAGGACTGGCGCGATACGAATGTGCGGCTGACAGGGCCGGTGGTTTCCGAAATACAGGCCGGCTTCGATCGGATGTGGACGACGCCTTCCCGCTATAAATTCTCGCAGTATAAGCCGCTATTCAAAGAGGACGAGGATTTCTCATTCCTGCTCAATTCACCACGATTTCGAGGCCGTTATGTCTATCACGATCTCAGGAGGACCATACGCAAGGCAAAAAAATATATCTATCTGACCACGCCGTACTTCGTGCCAAGCATCCTCATATTCACTTCCCTCATGCGAGCCGCTAGGCGGGGCGTTGATGTAAGAATTCTCGTGCCGGGCCTGTCGGACGTTCAAACCACACGCATCGCCGCAGGATCTTACTTTCTTCTCGCAATGAACGCCGGAATTAGAATATATATCTACGACGAAAGGACGATCCTGCACTCAAAAACCGGGGTGGCGGATGACGCGTGGGGGAGCGTCGGAAGCGCGAATATCGATAACCTCAGCCTACTCCTTAACTTCGAGGGGAATCTAAGAAGTTCCGACCCGCTTTTTATCGCCGACCTCAAACAACAATTCATGGATGATATATCCAGGTCACGATTGCTTACAAAAAAAGATTGGATCGCCCGGCCGATCTTGCTCAAAATCTTGGAGATCATAACGTGGCCTCTTCACGGCATCCTCTAGACGAAGGCCCCGGCGTTAAGCAGCGCTCTTTGCCTTCTTGATCTTCTCCTCGTTCAGAAAATTCTGGATGTCGGTTACCGTACCCATGAGCTGCGCCGGGAAGATGATCGTGGAATTCTTTTCTGTGGCGATCTCGGTAAGTGTCTGGAGGTTGCGCAATTGGAGCGCGATCGGATGCGCCATCATGATGTCCGCGGTATCGGCAAGCTTCTGCGCCGATAAAAATTCTCCTTCCGCGGAAATGATCTTTGCGCGTTTCTCGCGTTCCGCTTCCGCCTGCTTTGCAATCGCCCGTTGCATATCGTCCGGCAACTGGATATCCTTGATCTCAACCGCACTTACAACAACGCCCCACCGCTCGGTGAAGGTATCAAGCATCTTCGTGATCTCGGTATTGATAATCTCGCGCTCGGAAAGGATCTCGTCGAGCTGAAATTTCCCCACCACATTGCGCAATGATGTCTGCGCGATCTGGTCGATCGCTTCGCGGACATCCTGAATGGCGACGATGCTCTTCACCGGATCGACTATCTGGTAGTACGAGACCGCCGAGATATCCACGGACACATTGTCTTTTGTGATGATCTTCTGCGCCGGCACCGGATGCGTAACCGTCCGCAGATCGATATTTCTGAGGGATTCAAAGATAGGAAAGACCCAGGTAAGGCCTGGCCCACGCATCCTCACGATCCTCCCGAAGCGGAACACGACGCCCTTTTGGTATTGCTGCACGACACGGATGCCGCCAAGAAGAATCACGACCACAACCACGAGCAGGTACATCATGCCTATAGTAAACAACAAAACTGGGCGGAATGCAAAGCTCGACAATGGGTTCTGACTTCCTCTAGCCAGACACCTGGCGTTAGAATATTGGCGGCTTACTATCCCCTAGTCGGGCTTATTATAGTTGCTTCCGGAGAAATTCGAATACTACGTAGCCGATAAGTGCTGCAATGACGGCAATGATAAAATTGGTGACGCTGAAAATATCTTTGAGCGCAACAATCAAGGGCTTCCCATATCCCCTGCTACGAGTGTATTCTCCCATTAAAAGATTGGAGTAAAACAAAAATATGATGAAAGACATCTCTATAAGCACTCTCCAGATTCGATTCATTGGGTAATTATAGCAGAAAACCAACTACTGTTTTATAATTTCCCTCGCCCCGGCCATCTCTCTCAAAAACTCAAAAAAAAGTTTTGATTCTGGTGACGTTAGGTACCCCCTATTTCCCGATCTTCCCTTTCCCGGCTGGGTGTTTCACTCCGCCACTTTTCATATGTTTGAACATTTCAACCTGGCCGAGGCGATGCTCAGCCTCGGCTTTTGTGGCATAGCCTCCGAATGAACGCCCGGTCTTCTCCGAGAGCACTACATATTTCCCTTTGATTTTTTTGATCATTGATGCCGCTATTTTTAGCCTATTCCGTCGTCTTGCCGTCGAACGGCTTATCACCGGCTACCGCATCTGCTTTTGTTTTATAGATAATATTTTCCTCGTGGTCCGGCGGGGAATAGACCGTGTATAGCTTCATCGGATCCGTAGGCGAGGTGTTTATAATATTGTGCCGCGTTCCCGCAGGGACGATGATCGCGAATCCGTCGCTGATGGGGTGCTCCACGCCATCAAGAACCGCTTTGCCCGTTCCCTTTTCAATGCGCAAAAATTGATCAAGCCCGTGCACTTCCTCGCCGATCTCCTCTTCCGGAAGCAAGCTCATCAGAACGAGCTGGCTGTAATGCGCCGTGTAAAGTACCTTGCGGAAATTATCGTTTCCTTCAGCCAACTGCTCAATGTTATCGACAAATCCCTTCATTTTATTATTTTCCAAATTTATTTATCTTCTCTTTGTTGTTCCGCTGCCTTGTCGTGCTCTCGTGCTGCCGCCTCATTGGCTTCAGCGGCCTTTTCTCTGGTTTCGTCGGCTTGTTGATCCGCTTTTTGAGCGTCTGCATCCGTGCTCTGTGTATCGGGCATATTATTATTTATTAGATTTATTTTAGTGGATTTTCACCATGAATGATCCTGATAAGAAAGAGGATGATCGCGGCGACAAGCAATACATAAATAAACCCCCCTAGCGTGTATGAGGTAACAATGCCCAACAACCACAGCACAAGAAGAATGACCGCAATAGTAACTAACATAGGTAATTTATTTAATTTATTTTTCGTCGAGCTTCGCTGCCGCCTCGGGAGTAGAAACGGTCTTGCTCATCGTGAATAAGCTCACAATGCCCCATGCGACGAGAAGTTAGACGATCATCGCAAGGAGGGTGGTCCACTCAAAGACCTTGCCCGAGACGACGGTTGGTTGGAACACCGCAATGAAGGGTTGGGCGAAAGGCCAGCTCATTGCATAGATGAAATTGGTAAATCCGGCGCCTGCATTCGCTCCTGCGAGCCGCAAAAAGAACCGAAACGCGAGGATTATTTCAAGTAATGCACAAATGTACCAAACGATCTGCGTCCCCCGAAACAACGGCTTAGTGGTTGGAGAGTTATATGAATCCATGGTTATAAAATAAGATTACGACCTTTTCGCTCTATCTTAAAGGTTAAGCCGTCCGGATTATTATTCTATTACATATAAGAATCGGACCGGTGCAAGCCTAGTATTTACAGGCCATTCCCGAGATCCTCGATTTCTGCTTTTATACCCTCGAACACCGAGGCAAGCTCGGCAGGTGTCGGATTGAATCCCGGCGCGCCGTCGTTCACACGGGGAAGATCGGAGATGCTCGCATTGAGCTCATCGCTCTGTTCGGCCATCACGTTGGACATTTTTTTTAGAATCACGGGGGTTCCTGCAACCTCCTCGACGCCCGCTTCTTTTTTATTTTCGAGATTTTCCATGTTTATGCGAACCGGTTTTCATGTCGCCAACATTCGCCTTATATAGCATAGGGAATCGCACGACAAAGCGCGTTACCGTGTACCGTATAATAACCTCAATTTCTCGAGTCCGCGGTGGGCCTGCACGGCGATGGCATTCTTTGATTGCCCGGTGATGAGCGCCATCTCTTTGAGTGAAAGTTCGTACACGTAGCGCATGCGCATCACTTTTTGATACGCAACCGGAAGCCGTGCGATCAAAAGCAACGCCGCCTTTCCATCAAGCGCATCGTAAAAGCGCGCCGAGTTTCCGGTGTTCGGCTCAAATCCTTTTTCTATCAATGTATCGAGCGAGGTCATCTTTCTTTTTCGATATTCGTCGACAATGAGGTTATTGAGCACGTGGTAGAGAAACGCCTTCATCACATCGATCTTTCCGCCGCGCACAAGATAGCTCCACGTTTTTACGAAGGTGTCCTGCACGAGATCGTTCCCCATCGCGTGGTCATGCAGCTTAAAGTACGCATGCGCATTAAGCCCCTTTTCAAAATCCAGATGGGCGAGGGTAAGTGCCGCGTGCCGTTGTGCTTCCTGTCTTGGGGTCATTATATAGTAGATAAGCCGCGCAGAACTGACCATTATTACACTATTACACATCGTGGTCATACTGAACCTTCAGTATGACCCCTTATTGCCGCAATAGCGAACCGTAATGTTTCTGGCCCTTCTGCGTCTACATAGCTATGGAAACAATTAATGACGGGATAGCGCAACGGGGGGCGGTTGTCGGTGCGGATTTTTTCGACAGCCTATGGGAGGAAAGTTGGGCATATATCAAAACCGTCGTGGACATCGTGCGGGAACCCGTGCTGATCCTCGATAAGGACCTGCACGTGATGGTGGCCAACGAGTCGTTCTATCGCACATTCCAGGTGGAATCGAAAGATACCGAGAAGAAGTTGGTATACGATCTCGGCGACGGGCAATGGAATATTCCCGCACTGCGGAGACTACTCGACGACATCCTCCCGAAGAATACGTTCTTTAAGGGGTTTGAAGTTATTCACGAATTCCCCGCGATCGGCCGCAAGGTGATGATACTAAACGCGCGTCAGATCCATTCAAAGCAATTTCCGCCGATCATCCTCCTCGCGATGGAAGACGTGACGGAAATGATGGCGGTGGCGGAGACGCTCGCCGGGCATGCGAATGCCGCGGAATTGCGGTTTGCGGAAAAGACGCAAAAGCTGGAGCTTCATATCGGCAAGCTTGAAGAAGAGATAAACGAGTTGAAAAAGAGAGCGGCGTAATCTCCAGTACCCAGGCGCCCCCGACGCGGAATGAAACTCCACTAGAGGGTGTTTTGTCATATACTTAATGAGATGGGCAACAATAATGCAAGCGACATCAAAAGCTATATAAAGTACGCGATAATCTTTCTCGTCATACTGCTCTTAGTATTGTGTTTCTTTCTGGTAAGAGATTATGTAACGCTTCGCCACGCGCAGATCATTAGTGCGCGGGAGCTGCAGCTATCGGCACTCTTCAAAGCTCATGGCCCGTTGACCGCAAGCGACGTTGCGGTCATGCGCCCATGGATGACGTTCGATTATATCAATAAACTTTTCAATATTCCTCCGGACTATTTAAAAAACACGCTATCGATCAGAGACCCGTCCTATCCCCAGCTTTCTCTCTACGGATATGCGAACCATCAGCATCTGAATATTACGATGGTGATGAGCGAAGTGGAAAGTTCAACCCGCAGTTATTTGACGGCCACGAGCACCAATTAGGATGGACTCACTGCTGACCCCCATTCTTTCGTATGTCCTGCTTTATAAATACGTCGCAATCTTCTTTGTGGTGTACACCGGCGCGGTCATCATTCCGTGGCCCGCGAACGCGATGCTCCTTGCCGTGGGAGCATTCGCCAGCCAGGGATTCATCGGATTTTGGACATCTCTCGCGGTCGCCGTCGCCGCGAATTGCCTTGGCGACCTTACTGATTACGGAATCGCAAGAAAGTTCGGCGAGCGGTTCATTCACCGCTTCAAGATCGATAGGGTCCGTTTTTTTATCAGCTTGAAGGAAGAACTTATTACGGACGCCGGGGTGACCGTCTTTATCACCCGATTCGCGGGATCATTGAGCTCGATCGCCAATTTCTTGGCTGGATTCGTAGAGGTGCCATTCATGACCTTCCTGTGGTTCGACCTATTGGGAAATGTGATAGAACCGTTTGGAGCTCTCACCCTCGGATATGCCGTGGGGAATTATTGGAGTGACTTTTCCAACCTCTTGAGCCTCATCGCCGGCATTTTCGCAGCGGCCATACTGTTGTTCGTCCTCGCGAGGATCTATCGGAGAATAACGCGGAAATATTCCGAATAAAATTATCTATACGGTTGTCCGTTGCGGCGCGTTATCCCGCTTTTACAAACTTCCCTACAACCACGCCGATCACAATCGCTGCACCGCCGAGCAGCATCATCTTTATAGCGTGACGCCACATCTTTACCTTCACGATCCTGGCGCTCACCATCCCCACGATCAAAAGTGCAAGCAACGAAAATCCGATGGAGCACCACAATGCGGCACTCAATCCGAAGACGACGTATGGCACGATCGGGATGAATGACGCGAGGATAAATGTGATGAACATCACGAGACCCGCGGTGAACGGCCCTGTTCCGGAGGTCTCTCCTTTTGCCTCATATTCTTCCGCGGACTGCTCCGAGAGGAAGCTCCCCACTGCCATGGAGAATGCTTCCACAAACGCGTAGACGATGCCCGTCAGAATGATCGCATGCCGTGCCGTGCCGGCGACGTCGATGCCGGCAAGCAGGCCCACCGTGGAAACAAGACTGTCCGAGATACCGAAAACGATATTGCGGAGATAAAGCTCTGTCTGTTTGTGCATAAGAGAAGTATATCAGGTTTACGAACTTCTTTTTGACCATCGGCGAAAATCTTTATATAATTGTAGTACATTAATTAACTTCCCGTCGCACATGCGTGCGCGCGGCACTACTCATGTCCAACCTTACCAAAAATATCATCTGGGCCATCATCACGCTGATCGTCATCTCACTCATCTTTTCATATTTCGTCGGGCCGACCAAACAACCGACGACGCTCAACCTGGACCAGCTGGTGGCGGATATCAATAACAATCAGATCAAGCAGATAAAAGTGAACGGCGATGAGCTTAACATCACGATGTCCGACGGTAGCGCGGCGGTGGCGCAAAAAGAAGACGGCGTGAGCATCACCGACACGCTGAAAAACTTGGGCGTCAACCAGTCGGCGATACAGAACGTGGATCTTGAGATCGTGAACCAGTCCGGCTGGGAATATTGGGCGGGCATCCTGATCGATCCGCTCCTTACGCTCCTTATCATCGGCTTCTTCTTTTGGTTCATGCTCCGGCAGGCGAAGACCGGCGTCAACCAGGCATTCCAATTCGGCCGCTCCAACCTCAAGCTCTCGACCGTGAAAGATAAGGTTATGTTCAAGGATGTCGCGGGATTGAAGGAAGCGAAAGAAGAATTGATAGAGGTCGTTGATTTCTTAAAAAATCCGCAAAAGTTTTTGGATCTCGGCGCGCGCATCCCGCGCGGCATTCTCTTGATGGGACCTCCGGGCACGGGCAAAACGCTCGTCGCGCGCGCGGTGGCGGGTGAGAGCAACGTCCCCTTCTTCTATATATCGGCATCCGAGTTCGTGGAGATGTTCGTCGGCGTCGGCGCCTCGCGCACGCGCGACGCTTTCATGCAGGCCAAGCGCGCCTCGCCCGCCATCTTATTTATAGACGAAATCGATGCCGTCGGCCGCCAGCGCGGCGCCGGCATGGGCGGCGGCAGCGATGAGCGCGAACAGACGTTGAACCAGATCCTCGTGGAAATGGACGGCTTCGACCGTGACACGCGCGTGATCGTCCTTGCCGCCACCAATCGCCCGGATATCCTGGATCCGGCGCTTCTGCGTCCTGGTCGCTTCGACCGCCGCGTCATCCTCGACCTCCCCGACATGAACGACCGCGAGGCGATCCTCCGTATCCACAGCGAAGGCAAAACGTTGGAAAAGAACGTCGATCTCCGCCGCGTCGCCGGGCGCACGCCGGGGTTCTCCGGCGCCGATCTTGCGAACTTAATGAACGAAGCCGCCATCGCAAGCGCGCGGCACAATAAAAAATCTATCGGCCAAGCCGAACTTTTTGAGGCCGCGGAAAAAGTGATCATGGGGCCGGAACGCAAAAGCCGCGTTATCTCGCAAAAAGAAAAAGAGATCACTGCGTATCACGAAGGCGGCCACGCGCTCGTCGCCGCAGCCGTCAAAGACGCCGATCCGGTGCAGAAAGTTTCTATCATCTCCCGCGGCTTCGCCGGCGGATATACCATGAAGCTCCCGATGGAAGACCAACATATTAAAACGCGTTCGCAATTCATGGCTGACCTCGCCATGATGATGGGCGGACACGTGTCGGAGAAGCTCACCTTCGGCGACGTCTCCACCGGTGCGTCGAGCGATCTCAAAGAAGCGTCCGAGCTCGCGCGGCGCATGGTCACAAAGTACGGCATGAGCGAACTCGGCCCGATCGTCTTCGGCAAGAGCGAGCAAATGATGTTCCTCGGCCAGGAAGTTTCCAACGACAAGAATTATTCCGAGCGCGTCGCGTCGGAGATCGACGAGCAGATCCGCAAGCTCCTCATCCACGCGCAGGACGTCGCGGAAAAAATATTGAGGACGCACAAAGCGGCGCTCAAAAAGATCGCGGACACGTTGATAGAGAAAGAAGTTTTGGAACAGGATGATTTCAACGCGGTGCTGAAGCCGTTCAAGATAAAGCCGATCGCTGCATAAACAAAAAAGCTCCTGAAGACCTAGTGCGCAGACGCAACGATCTTCATGGGCTTTTTTGTTGTCATGCCTGTGGAATTTTATTTGAAAGATGCACCCGACTGGATTATTTTTGAACTATTTTAATGTCTGATACCAGAGCGGCCTATGGCGAAATCCAGGTTTTATAAGTTGCGATGATCACCCACAGTATATCCGGAATAAAAAGAAGTAACGGAAGAAGCGATATGCTCCAGGATCGCCATTTCCATAATGCCGAGACGCAGAGTAAGAAAATAACAAATGGCACAATCGAGAGCGTCATCATCCCCAATCTGTCATTGCTGCCAAGGCCATATGCAAATGCTGCTAAAGAATCAAGTAAATTGTACGCCGTAGAATTCATAAAGAACGTTCCTATGATTACGGTAGCGAAAAAATCAGCGATGAAGAGTCCGAGCACGGTCGCCGTAATAATAAATGGATAGAGTAAAGTAAGACCGATACACGCCATCACAGATAACGATCGAGTGGATAGCTCAGTACGAAAATCAGCGATAAGCGTCTTAATAAAATTTCCCATAGGATTATTATATCAAAAACGAACTTTGCGCACCTCTTTCGGTCTCGCTGCGTTGTCCGCCCGGTAGGATTCGAACCTACGGCCAATTGTGTATAAGACAATCGCTCTACCACTGAGCTACAGGCGGATATCCTAATTCAGCCTAAAAGATTACAACCGAGAAGTAAAGAAGCGCAACACTGCTTTGAAAGGTATCACGGAGGCACGAAGGTGCCGAGTGCTAAGGCGCGCGCCCAGCAGGGCGCGACGCCGTCCTTTCAAAGCAGTGTTGCGCTTCTTTACTTCTCTATCGAGTCAAATTTATCCATCGCCTGCCCGGCGTTGGTGTTGAAGTTGTTTATCATATTAACATCGGCGTTGATTTGGCTCACAATGTTCGCCACCTCGGTGTTCGGCTGGGGCGTGCCGCTGAATCGTGACTGGAGCACGGCCAAGAGATGGTCGAGATCGTTGCTGTAAGTGATGAGCTCATTGATGACCGCCAGCCGATTCGTCATGGACTGCACCGCCGCCTGCTGCGCATCCGACGATTTGATGTTCGGGATGTCCGTCGACATCTGCTGCACCTGCGCGGCGAGCTGCACCGCTTCGTTGCGCAACCCCGCGCTCTGGTTGATGAGCGCTGTCGTTGAAGCGAGTGCGTCCGTATAGTCGCCCTCCTGATCATACTTGTTGATGGCGTTCAGTTCATCCGTTGACTGGTTGGAATCATTGACGATCGTCTGCGCGATGATGGCTCCCTGAATCCGTGCCGCAGTGAAGCTTGCCGGCACCCCGTTCTGCGATTGCCAGAACAAGACAAGGCCATATCCCACCGCCACGAGGATAATAAAAGCCGCAATGATCTTAGTGCGACGGGAAAATGTAGGCATATTGGATTACCTATTTTTAGCAAAAATCATTGAAAAAAGCAAGAAGGAATGGTAAATTGAATCACGCGGATCGGCGCGCACCATGTGGCGGCACAACGCGGGTATTGTATAACGGTATTACGTCACCCTTCCAAGGTGAAGTCAGGGGTTCGACTCCCCTTACCCGCTCAGCCATAAGAACAGCATGTGCATTTCAAAACCGGGCCCACCCTCCGGGATGGTTTTGAAATGCACATGCTGTTCTTATGGCTGAGACTGATGCGGAGGCGAACGCCGGAGCAAGAATTTTCAGCAGAAAATTCTTGTGAGGCGGTGCCCAGACCAAATGCGAGCGACGGCGAGCGTTTGAGTCGCGGGCGACTCCCCTTACCCGCTCCTAGTGAATTGTGCTCTAATTTTAATAATTGAAATAAGGCTTATATAGGTTCTACTTTTGAGCGAAATCGGTTCGAGCGGCATCCCTTTACCCCGCCAACATAGATGGATGGTGTTAGAACCTATTACCTGTTCGAATTTCTCCCTCTGCGATAATGTATAATTAGATTATGAATAGCAGATACAAGAGGAAGCGACTCTCAATCATCCTTATTACGCTTTCTGTATTGATGTTGTTGGGCGGCACCTTGATTTACCCCCATACTGTTACCTCAAGTTCTGCGTTTACATGCACTGCTTTATGTGCAATTAGCGGCATCCCGTGGTATTACCTCTTTGTTGTAATCGTCTTATTTATCGCCGGTATCGTTATTCAGCTGTGGCAAAACCCTAAACAGTGAAACAATGATCAGCGATAAAAGGATCTGGGGTTGGATGTGGCTTGTTATTCTTTTCGGTTATGTCCTCGGCATACCTTTTCTTTTGCTTCGCGCATTTTACATTTATATTGGAATAGCCCCTCTTTTTTTATATGGTGCAGTTTTTCTACTAACAGGGCTTTTCAAGCGCCCGATCACGTTTGGGAGGGTAGGGGGCCGGCTTCGTGGGTGGCCCGCCGCGGTAATGATAATATTGCTCGCATGCATGCTTGGGGGTATGGCAATCCTTAGCGAAGTATTTCTTCCAAGTCATCTTTCAATATGGCTATGGCTTGCTCCGGTTGTCTATGGTGCCATGGTGGGCGTGGCGCTGAATTATTCTTACAAAAAGGCGACGGCCTCTTAAGAGTAGTGGCCTTTGGTAAGGCTAAAAATAATTTATTCAATCATTGTTTCGCACTGTCATAAGTAGTTTATCCTCAATATTTCTCGGCCACAAAATTCGGCATCGCGAACTTGCTGCCGTTTTCTCCAAAAAAGGTTCTAACGTCATACACTAGCCCGCTCATTTTCAAGGGTCATGCGGTGGAAAGATTTTATTAATAAGATAGGTTTAGCCGAAGTGATTTTTGTTCGACCGAAATCCCTTTCCCCTGACACCATAAGTGGATGATGGCAGAACTTATAAAAAAGAAAAGCGCTCGACATTGTTTTGTCGAGCGCTGCTAACTTATTAACCCTACTACTTCAGTACTCGAGCATCCTTCATCGCTTCCAAATAACTCTTCCCACAGGGAAGTTCGTATGTATACCCGCCGTATACGTCCTGCTGGGTGAGAAGAAAGCAATGATGAGCTCCGCTGCCATCGACCTCCTCGCTGTACGCCATGCTGGGGCCGAAAGAGTTCGCCGTTGGCGCTGCGATGTCGAACAGGAAACCGTGAATCACTATGCCAGATCCAACAATGAGGAAGGCCACCAAGAAGAGCAGCGACCAGTCGAAGCTTTTTTTCCCATCGAGCACATCGCAGAGATAATCAACGCCGCGTTCAAACATATCAACCTCCTGCCCGCATTCTACCGATTGACGGATAGATTGTCAAATGATATGCTGTGCGCAGCTCTGGGCTTGCCCAGAAATCCGCATAGCATTGCGGGTTACTTCACAAGGAGAATGACAATGGTCACGATGGAATTTCTCAACTCGGTACATGGCGATAAGCCCATGTACATCGAGGACGACACACCCGAGGAGCGCAAGAAAATCGCCGAGAAGCTGGCTGTTCTTCTAAAAGAAGGACAAGCGATCTTCTTGATCCAAGGTGACGAAACACGGCGCATCACGGGATATAACGAAGCCGCCAACCAGTGGGAGGTCTTTGCTGAACCACGCGATCGTCCGAAAGCAACGTACGGCCCAACTCAAAGAACGGCTCGGCGCGAACGGGCATACATTCCCGCCAACAACACTCGGCTCACCGCAATCGGCAGAAGCGCGGGAGGATGAACATGTTGGTAACCGAAGAAGCGACGGCTTTCTGGTCCAAGCTGGACCAGATCACCTCTGAAAAATTCGGCATCAATTGCGGACTTCCACAGGGAATTCTGCAAGTTCCCATCACTACCACCTACAAACCCCTCTTGGATTTCATCGAGAGGGCTGACGCGCCAAAGGAACGCGATATCCCTTCGATCGCTGAGGAAGCGCTTGGCGATGATTGGATGATCAATGCTTCGTGGGAGATCTCCCGGCCATGGAAGGGTTCCTACGGAAGGGTGTTCATCATAAAGAGCACGACAACGAAGAAATTTCGAGTGTTCTTTTTCCCACACCATCCATCCGCCGATCGGCTGAGCATGGTCATGGAAACAATGGATCGACGGGGACTGTACTCTCTTCGCCAATCCGAAGAACAGGCGCAGAAACGACTTTTCAAAGAAATCTCCGATTACCAGCGCAATCAGTATGTGACCGGCGATTTCATTCTTGAGCGAGGTCGTAGCGGCGTGGGATACTTTATTAGAAAGAATCGTCCCACTATCGCGATGAGGTCCTCCGCGCAGGCGAACGAGTGCGACAGTCCCTTGTGCGCGCTTTGCCTCCATCCCGTTGCATACTACACGACAACGTGGGCAGGCGTTCTGCCCCCATCGGACGAGGTGCTCACCCATCTGCTTATGATACGAGATGATGAGCACTTCTATTGGCGTAAAGCGAACCAGATTCCGCTCGATCGAGTAAATAGCGGAGTGTGACCATCGCTTTCCGTCACGGGTTTGCCAGCTGTCCCTAACAGCTGGTTTTTTATCTTCAACATTTCTTGCTCATTAAATCCGGAATCGCAAATTTGCTGGCCTTTTCTTCAAAAAAGGTTCTAACGTCATACAATAGCCCGCTCATTTTCAAGGGCCATGTGGTGGAGAGATTTTATGGAAAAGGTAGATTTAATCGAAGCTGTTTTTGTTCGACCGGGATCTCGTTAGGGTGGCGGGAAAACGAGGCGATGGTAAAACTCATTATTTATTTGTGCCATCCTTTCGCTAGTCTAATTTGACAAATTTGTGATTTATTGATATAGTCCCCGACGGAACGTTCCCATCGTTTTACGGTAACAACCGCAAAATCTGCAATAAGAAAGGGCTGTATGAAACTCATTCCTGCAGGAGATCTCACGTCGGCTGAACCGGTTCTTCCGGTTCGTTGGTGCCTAGGCAGTCTCGAGACTGAACAGTTGAAGGAACGCCGGGCGAGCAACATCCAAATCCTCTTGGTCATCGCCTACGAGGGGAGCTCCCTAGAAGACCGGCAGCTGTTGCCGATTGACCAGATGATCGCGTATCTGAACTTCCGTCGGCCCGGACGGCACACCGTGTTCGCAAAAATCGTTTATGGCGATATGGCCAAGAGGCTCCTCTTCAAAGCGAGTAGCACCGAATACAACTGGAGGATTTTCCAAGGCTACCGGGAACACACGGACTTACTCTCGGACGAAATGTTTTACGCTCGTATGGAGATTCGAACGATCGAGGGGAAGGCCGAACTCGAGGTCGCGATTCCCCACGAACACTTCCCCAAGGAACCTCCGGCTTGGCTGATGAAACTGGCCAACATCGGATTTGACTATCCACCGATCGACCAATGCTCATTCCGGCGTCGCCTGTTGTTCGCGCTGCCAAAGCTGTTCTTCATGAGTATCTGGGCGGGACTCAAGGTGATCACCCGTGCGGTCACGGCGTTGGTTCTCGTGTTGTGTCTGGTGCGGGATATCGGCTTTGGTGCGATTCTCCATCCGTGGCGCGATGCCTATGACGACGTGGACGGACGCGACTCTTGGTTCTCTCACGATAGGCGCGGCTATCGCCGTTCTTCAAAGTGGATCTACTTACTCCACCCCCTAATCTGGATTGGGATCTTGACGGCACTGAGCATTGTGGCGCATTATCTCCACAAAAGTCTGTGGAAGATGCTCGCAACAGTTTTCCTGGCGATCGTCAAGTTCATCATCCTTATCGCCGGCCCGCTCGTGGCCGTTGTGATGGCGATTCTGCTCATTGTTGCCACCGGCGTACTTCTAAACCGGCATGCCAAGAAGCAGAAGCGGCAAATGGAGGAATGGAAAAACAGCGATGAGTTCAGGCGGCAGGAACAGAGGAAGAGGGAGCAAACTTACGACGACCTTGCCCTTCTCCTAGCCTGCAGACCTGCTATCACCGCTGAACTTTCCAGCTTACCACCCGTCCGCCGCACACTCCATCTCAAGTTCCTCGATCTCAAGAGAAAGGTCTGTCGGCCGTACGCAGCGAAGTAAATCTGTTCTTCAGTATCAAATCTAAGTATTGGGCACCACCTCTCCGGTGATGCCCAATTTTTTATATGAGAATCCTAAATTTGTTAGAACTTCATCCCACGCTGTTTTTTCTTTATCCTCCATATTTCTCAGCCATTAACTTCGGAATCGCAAATTCTCCGGCGTTTTCTCCAAAAAAGGTTCTAACATCATCTACTAGCCCGCTCAGATTCAAGGGCTATGCGGTGGAAAGATTTTATTAATAAGATAGGTTTAGCCGAAGTGATTTTTGTTCGAACGGCATACCGTTACCCTACCATCATAAGTGGATGATGGTAGAACCCGCCCTCCAGCCCCGCTCAGTATATCTATTTAAAACAATAGTGAGTGGCGGTGGAAACTGAATAAATAAAAAGGGGCTCATTGCTGAACCCCTTTGTTGAAAAGTTTGGATAGTTCCTCGTGGTGATGAACAAAGAACGTACTGAGGGCCATCCCACTGGGACATACCTTGTCTCCGAAATCGACGAACCGATATATGCCATCGGACTCTCTCCAGACATTCCCCGGCTGAATTTGATGAGGGTCCAGACGTCTCAGGTGTCCTTGTGCATGTTCGGACATTTGCATCCACAGGGCATCCATTTCATCCCACGATGGCTTTGTGCCGAACGATCTCTTTTGAATACTCACAAAGCCGATGCTGAAATAGACCGGGGTAAGAAAGTTCCACCGACGGAACACGAGCCACATCACATATTCCGTGAGGTTCGCGATCATGCCGATGAGGAATCTTTTCCATATCCCTTCTACGTCAGCCCTTTTGTGAGGAATCATGACGAGCGGAACCTTGATCGCCCATCTACCCACAAGGAACACGACACGGCTCGAACCTCTTCTAATGTGCATTACTCACTTCCTCCAACTGCCCGCATTCTACCGATTGACGGATAGATTGTCAAATGATATTATGTGCGCAGTATCATCCAAGAAAAGGAGTCTCCTAATGGCGAAGAAAGCCGGTCCCTACATTGGCGTAACGGGGTTTATGTCCCGTGAAGAAGTCTCGCAGGCGCTCACAGCCGTTTCGCGGGAAACGGCGTATCGTCTCATGGTCGGAGTCCTCATGAGCTCCAAGACTCTTGCCGGACAGACGAACAAGTGGCCCGGTCGGTATCCCAAGAAGGAGTCCGTTGCGGATATCTTTATTGACGATCCGCGTGCGCTGAACCTTATCCACTACAACACGGACACTCCGGAGATGCTCGCTTACGAAGTCGGGCAAATCGTGGAGTTGGCAGGGCCCCATCTCGACGGTTTCCAGCTCAATGTGAAATGGCCCGATCCTTTACAACTCAAGGCGATCCGCGAGATGTTCCCTGACCTCTATCTGCTTTTGCAAATCGGCGGCCGGGCGATGGAGGAGATTCTTTCATTCGGGGGGTATCCGATGGAGTTGTTTAAGACTATGGTCGGCTTGTATCTCCCGCATATCGACGCGATCCTCATTGATCCGAGCGGCGGTAAGGGAGAGTTACTCAACACCGCGAAAGGCGCGGAGTGGCTCCGGGCGGCAAGGGAACTTTCCGGAATCGAGGTCGGCATCGCCGGAGGCCTTGGCCCTGTTACGACTCACCTCATCGAACCGCTTGCAAAGGAATTCCCCGGGTTGAACATTGATGCGGAAGGACAGCTTCGGACACCAAAGCCCGAGGACGCGCTCGACATGAAAGCCGTCGAGGGCTATATCGTACTTGCGCACCTCGTTCTTGAAGGACATCACACGAGCACTCTATAAGCGACGATTAAGCAATCAATAGCCGCCCGTCAGTATGAGGGCGGCTTTTTTATCCTCAACATTTCTCGCCCATTAAATCTGGAATCGCAAATTTGCTGCCGTTTTCTTCAAAAAAGGTTCTAACGTCATACACTAGCCCGCTCATTTTCAAGGGCTATGCGTTGGAGAGATTTTTTTAATAAGTTAGATTTTATCGAGGCGATTTTTGTTCGAGCAGAATCCTATTAGGGTGGAGAGGAAACGGAATGGTACTAGAACCTATATAAAAAAGGCGCCCGACATTGTTTTGTCGAGCGCATGATTGAGTCGCAACTGCTCAGGCCCGAGCAGGCAAGCCTTCCGCGTCAATTTGGTCGCATAGCTCGCTGAGCGCAATTTCTTCTCTGGCTTGCTCATCGGCAATCCATTCGAGGAGCGTATGGCATTTTGGCACTTTGTATATAATGAACGCTTGTGTTGCGCTGTACTCCGAGAGTACGAACCGCACGAGCGACGCTTTTTCTCCAAGCGCCTGTAAAACCTGATCCAGACTCCGCCGGTACCAATATGCGTTTTCGATCCGGCCAGTGATCTTTTTGACGGACGAATGCCGAACCTTAGACCCGAAGAAGATATACCTCCTCGTTTCCCAAAATTCTTTCTCCCCTTCCGCCTCCACTAACTTCCCATCAGCATCAAGAAGGAGATGTTTTTCCTCGCTTCTAATTTCAACCCATCCATCCCCTAACGTGTCCCAAATTATTTCTCTCTCATACGTGAGGAGCTCTGGCGAGATTGGATACGCATAGATACTCCGAGGAGTATCGCCGGTCCATTCTTTAAGCCATGGAAACTGCTTAAAAAAAGCCCGAATCTTTGTTGATGGCATTGGCTGGGATTCATCCCAAGTCGGTAGATCTTTTTGAGTGATCATTCGATACCTCCGTGGCGTCGCGCCACAAATGACAAGCATCGCACCCGTCATTTTGAAATTGTCGAAAAATACTCGACTGCCCGCATTCTACCGCTTGACGGATGGATTGTCAAATGATATGATGCACACGGTATTGGTTTGCCTAAAAATCTTGTCTCGGGAGGACGCCGTGTTGGAGGTTCTTGCCATCAGCATAGGTGGTGTCGCTGTTTTGTGGCTCGCGCTTGGATATCTCGGATTTGGAATCCTGAAATATCATTGCGTGAATGTGTCGCCGAGTTTATTCGGCGGCGGCTGGAACGGTGGAGCCCGTTTTGCGGCATGGGCAACCTTGTTCTCCGGGCCGTTCGGGTTGTGGTCGCAGATATCGCAGATCCGCGCGATCCGGGAAGAATACGGGCGGGATAAGGTCCCTATGGGATTTACATTTTGAATGCAAGCTTTAGGCGGCGCGAATATTTCGCGCCGTTTTTTTATCCTCAACATTTCTTGCTCATTAACTCCGGAATCGCAAATTTGCTGGCGTTTTCTCCAAAACAGGTTCTAACGTCATGGCATAGCCCACGCAGAAAGTAATAAAAAACGGAGCATTTCTGCTCCGCGTTATTGTTTGATTCCTACGCCTTCACAATCCTCTTCGCGTTTGCTATCGCCCGGATACGGAAGGCTCGCTCTGGCGGTTTTTTCCCTTGTTTCTCCGCCTCTTTGCGTCTTTTTCTTAAATCGCGTATAAACTCCCGATCTTCCGCTTCGGCAATTTTCTTCGCCCTCGGCGGAAGAACGCAATGCCAATTCTGAAAGAACGGCTCGGGAGATTTTTTGCCATCAGGGATCTCGTGGGTCTTACCGAAACAGCCCCAATAGTTTCCGCCATCTTTGTTTTCGCAAATATCCATCTCTGCGCCGCATTTTTCGCATACGGGTCGATGGGATATCTTGTAGGCAGCGATCCAGGCGCGCTTGCAAACATTGCTAACAAACCCCTTTGTTCGATTCACATAGCGCGCGAAGTATCTTGGCTGTTCCGACCGGTCCTCCATGATCTCAAGGATCAGTATCCGAGCGGCATCCTCGGCGGGCGGACGACTCACTACCGCTCCAAGATGAAACGGCAATTCGTCGGGGGCACAATGATCCATTTGCCATCGGCACCTGCGGATCTCGCGCAAAAGGCATGACGTCCAGATCACAACAATGTATTTCCCGTACACATAGAAAAAACAGGTTTCTCCGCCACGCGATGAACACCTCAATGCGGTAGGGTCGCATTTTTTCATCTGAGCCAAGAACTTCAACCTCTGACCCTCCGTCGCCTCTCGGAATCCTTTCGATTCGAGATTGAATTGCAGGTTTAGGTACCCTTCAAACGTGACCGGAACCGCTTTCGGCATCGCTCTCACCTCCTTAAACAACTGCGTATGTTATACAAAAATCGCCAGGGAAAAGCAATGGCTGCGGCAAAGACCAAAAAATATCAAAAATAGGAAAAGGGATAGCCAGTTGGTTATCCCTTAGAGAGTTGCGCGGTCATAGTCACGCGCTAGACAATGTGTTGCGAATAAATTCGCATTGTGCGACCGCTTTCGGCGGTTTTATTTAATAATGTTTTAACTTTTCAATTCCGGTCGCTGAGATAACTATACCAAAACCACAGGTCGCCGCAAACCCGCCCTGTGGATAACTACAGAATAACTTTAAAAAAACGCTTTTTACCTACCTTTATGACCTCCCCACCTCTGAGCACCAGTGCTGGCTGTGGGTCGCGGCAGGGACGGTTATCCACATCAAATCCCCCTTGCTCAACGAGACGGCGCGCTTCGCTCCTGCTCTTAAAAACGCCGGAAGCGATGATCAGATCCACCGGCAAGATGGTGCCGTTAGCTATCTTGAGCGTGGGCACTACGTCCGGCACTTCGCGCCGCGAGAACGCTTTGGTAAAATTTTCCGCCGCCGCGCGCGCCGCTTTCTCTCCGTGATAGCGTTTGACCACCTCGAACGCCAAAATTTCCTTCACTTTCTTGGGATTATCGCCGCCTTTGATGCCGTCAACATATTTTTTTATGTCACGATCGGAAACGCCGGTCGCAAGATGAAAATAATTCGGGATCTGGTCGTCGCGGACGGACATCACTTTGCCGAATTGATCGTCGGGCGCGTCCACTATATTGATAACGTTGCCCCAGCTCGTGGACATCTTGCGCCCATCGGTGCCGAGCAACATTTTATTCACCAGGATATCCTGCGGCTTTTGCTTATAGCGCTCCTGGATCTTCCGCCCGGCGAGAAGATTGAAAAGCTGATCATTACCACCAAGTTCAACATCCGCTTTTATCGCAACGGAATCATATCCCTGCATCAGCGGATATAAAAATTCCCGCACGCTGATCTCTTTATGCGCATCCCATCGGTCCTTGAAGTTACGCCGCTCCACCATCTGCTGAACCGTGAATGCCTCCGCGAGTTCGGAAATTTCTTGGAAGTTAAGCGCGGCAAGCCATTCGCTGTTGTAGTGCACCTCCGTTTTTTTGAGGTCGATGATCCTGCCGATCTGCGGCAAATAATTTTTAAGATTCTTTTTGACCTGCGCGGCGGTAAGGAATGGCCGTTTTTCCAACTTGTCCGATGGGTCGCCCACCTGCGCGGTAAAATCACCGATGATGAGCACGATCTTATGCCCAAGATCTTGGAACTCTTTAAGCTTCCAAAACACCACTGCGCGGCCAATGTGGATCTTATCCCCCGTCGGATCGATGCCGAATTTTACGCGCAGTTTCTTGCCCGAAAGGAGGGCAGCACGCAAATGCCCCTCATCAATCACTTCTTCCACGTTGCGCGAGAGCAATGCTTCGATCTTTTCTTTGTCTATCGCTTTAGAAACCGCCATGTACCCTTATTCTACCACAAAAAAGATGATATGATAATAGCAGTAGAAATCCGCCGAACGGCGCAGGAGGAAACACCATGGCGACGCAATCGCAGTTGGAACAACCTCTTGTTAAAAGATATGTAGAGCAGATACCTATATGGATGCCCGAACGCATGGATCCTGGAACCGTCTTTCTCCTTGAAAACCAAACCAGGCTCGGCAACGAACAAAATCCATTTGTGGCGGTGATGTCCTGCCCGCGGTGTGGAACTCTCGGCCTCGTCACGCGACACCAATTATACGCCGGTGAATTCATGATCTGCGGTGGCGATGTTTGCTCCGCAGAGTGGAATATCAAGGAAGGAATATTCACCGCCCGCGAATCTCAGTGATTTTCTCTGTTCCAAAACAAAAACCCGGCGCATCGCATGCCGGGCCTTTTTTACCTCCGTAAATATCTCCCCCTACGACTTCTTGATGATCTCATCCACGACGCCGTACGCTTTCGCCTCTTCCGCGGAAAGCCAGAAGTCGCGCTCGGTGTCCTTTTCCACTTTCGCCAGACTCTGCCCCGTGCTCTTGGCGAGGATCTGGTTTAGGCGTGCCTTCGTCTTTAATATCTGCCGCGCGGAGATCTCGATCTCCGTCGCCTGGCCGCCGATGGAATCCACCGCCACCTGGTGCAAAAGAATTTCCGAGTTCGGCAGTGTGAAGCGCTTGCCTTTCTTTCCGGCGGCGAGGAGAAAGGCGCCCATGGACGCCGCGATACCCACGCACATCGTCGCCACGTCCGGCTTTACGTACTGCATCGCGTCGTAGATCGCCATCCCAGCCGTCACCGAGCCGCCCGGGCTATTAATGTAGAGCTGAATATCTTTTTTGGGATCCTCATGCTCCAAAAACAACAGCTGCGCGATCACCGTGTTCGCAACCGCGTCGCTCACCGGCCCTCCCAAAAAGATGATGCGCTCCTTAAGAAGTCGCGAATAGATATCGTACGCGCGCTCGCCATTACTAGTCTTTTCGATGACGGTCGGGATCAGATATTGCGAGTATTCATCCTCGCCTCGTAATGATTTTTTGTTCATAGTGCGATGTCGTTATTTTTTAGTGAATGAATTTTACGATGAGCAATGCGATGATGTTTACCACTTTGATCAACGGATTGATCGCTGGACCGGTCGTATCCTTGTACGGATCACCAACCGTGTCGCCGGTGACCGCCGCTTTATGCGCCTCGGAACCTTTGCCGCCGAAGTTGCCATCCTCTATATATTTCTTTGCGTTATCCCATGCAGCGCCGCCCGCGGTCATGGAAAGCGCCATGAAGAGTCCCCCGACGATCGTGCCGATCAAGAGTCCGCCAAGTGCCGCCGCGCCAAGACCAAAACCGACGACGAGTACCGCAACGATTGGCACGAGCGCCGGGACGATCATCTCTTTGATTGCCGCCTTCGTCACAATATCAACCGCTTTGCCGTACTCCGGCTTGGCGGTGCCTTCCATCAAGCCCTTGATCTCGCGGAATTGGCGGCGGATCTCATCCACCACCGCGCCCGCGGCGCGTCCAACCGAACGGAGCGTGAGCGAAGCGAAGAAGTAGACCATCGCCGCGCCGAGCAAGAGTCCGACGAGCACGCGGGGATTGCTCAAACTGAAGATAATTCCTTTCGCCTCGTTCGCGTAGCTCGAGAAAAGGACCAACGCCGCGAGACCGGCGGATGCGATCGCGTATCCCTTCGTGATCGCCTTCGTGGTGTTCCCTACCGCGTCGAGTGAGTCGGTGATCTTGCGCACATTCTCCGGCTGCTTCGTCATCTCCGCGATGCCGCCGGCGTTATCGGTGATCGGTCCGAATGAATCGATCGAAACAATGATCCCCGCAACGGAAAGCATCGCAACCGATGCGATCGCGACCCCGTAGATCCCCGAAAGTGCGTAGCTCGCCAATATCCCCAGCGCGATCACGAGCGCCGGAAGAAGCGTTGATTCCATTCCCACCGAAAGCCCGATGATGATGTTCGTGCCGTGGCCGGACTTTGATGCCTCGGCAACCGACTGCACAGGGCGGAACTGTTTTGCGGTGTAGTAGTCGGTGATGATCACCATAAGTGCCGTGACCGCGAGGCCGGTCAGCGACGAAAGATAGATGTTCAAATAGGCAGCACCGAACACGTACGCCGAAAGGAAATAGAATCCGATTGCCGCGAAAACAAGCGAGGCGATAAGCCCTTTATAGAGAGCGCCCATAATGGAATTGTTTTTGCTCAAGCGCACGAAGAACGTCCCTAATATAGAGGCGATGATCGAGACGCCGCCCAAGAGCAACGGGAACCCGATCGTGCCGGAGACCACCGTCGTGAGTGAGCCGAGCAAGATGCCCGCGGTAAGCGTGACGGCGTACGTCTCAAAAAGATCGGCAGCCATGCCGGCGCAGTCGCCGACATTGTCACCGACGTTGTCCGCAATGACGCCCGGGTTACGCGGATCATCCTCCGGAATCCCCGCTTCAACTTTTCCAACGAGGTCGGTGCCGACATCCGCAGCCTTCGTATAAATGCCGCCGCCCAAACGCGCAAAGATCGAGATCAAGCTCGCGCCGAATCCAAGTCCGATGAGCGCCTCTATATTTCCACCGGACATAAAGTATGTTCCCGCAACCGCCAGCAATCCGAGCGCCGTCACCAAGAGCCCTGTGACCGAACCCGCTTTGAACGCAAGAGAGAGCGCCGGGAATAATCCTTTCTTCGCCGCCTGCGCCGTCTTCGCGTTCGCGCGCACTGCGACGTTCATACCGATGTAGCCGGTCAGCGCCGATGCGATGCCGCCCACCAGAAATGCGAGTGCCACCGGCGCGCCGAGCGCGAGCCAGATCACGGCCGCGAGTATCACCGCCACCACCGCAACGGTCTTATACTGCCGGTTCAAATACGCCATCGATCCCTCTTGAATGGCTTTCGAAATTTCCACCATGCCCGCATCTCCCGCCGGCTGCTTCTTGAGCCACAGCGCAAGCCACGCGCTGTAAATTATTGCTATCGCGACCGGAACAAAAATGAGTAAGTAGGTCATCCTGTTATTATAATATTTTTATATTGCGATATCTTCTTTCTCATCCTCTTCCGGCGGAGCGATCTGATCGCCGCCAGCGGAACCACCTGCGTCCACCAATCCCGCGACGCCGCCTTCCACTTCTTCCTCCGGCCGCGTCTGCGAACGCACGTCGATCTTCCAGCCCGTCAGCTTCGCCGCAAGCCGCACGTTCTGGCCGCCCTTGCCGATCGCCAAACTCAGCTGGCTCTCCGGAACATACGCGCGCGCTTCGCGCCGTGGCAAAATTTCTACCCGCTCAACCTTCGCCGGCGAAAGCGCATTTGCGATGAACTTCTCCGGATCGTCGGACCATTCCGCAATGTCGATCTTCTCGTTGCCCAGCTCGTTGTTCACCGCCATCACACGCGTGCCACGCTGGCCCACGAGTGCGCCCACCGGATCCACGCCAGCCGCCTTTGATGCCGCGGCGAGCTTCGTCCGATTCCCTGGCTCGCGCGCGATGGCTTTGATCTCGATCGCATCCTCGATCAACTCCGGAACCTCCATGCGGAAAAGTTCTATGACAAACTTCGGATGCGAGCGCGAAAGAATGATCCCGGGAAGCCGCGTGTCTTCCTGCACGGCCGTCACGAGAAATCGCAATCGCTCCCCTGCGCGATAATGCTCGCCCGGGATGGATTCGTTGCCGAACATCACGCCGATCGTACGACCGAGGTCCACGAAAATATTTCCGCGCTCGAACCGTTGGATGACGCCGCTCACGATCTGCCCTTCGCGTCCGCGCCATTCGTTCAATATCGAATCGCGTTCCGACTCGCGCAATTTTTGCAAAATCACCTGCTTCGCCGTCTGCGCCGCGATGCGCCCAAAATCCTCATGCGTCTCTAACGGAAATTCGAGTTCCTCACCAAGCACCACATCCTTCTTTATTTTTTTTGCCTCCGCCAAAGTGATGTGCCGCTCCGGATTGAAGCGTGGAAGTTTCTGCTCATCATCTTCCGCTCCCATCGCCTCTTTTTGATTCACGGCGACAACACCTTCGACTACCGGGCTTTCTTCTTCGTCCTCAACAAAACGCACCGTCGTGTCGTCCACTACTGTTTTGACCTGCCAGAAGTTCAACTCGCCGGTCTTCTGATCCATCTTGCACTTCACCACATCGCCACGCCCGGCATATTCTCTTTTGTAGGCTGCCGCGATGGACGACTCAATGACATCCAAAACTTTATCCGGATCCAACCCCTTCTCATCCGCAACCTGCTTCAGCGCTTTTGATAATTCTTTTATGTTTAACATTTATTTAATTGTTATTTCGTTGTCTGTCTTTAAAAAAGACCGCTTTGAAAGCGGACTTACACCATCACTATTGTATTTGAAAACCACACAGAGTGTCAAGCGAGCCGAGAGAGGGGAGGAGGCATTTCCAGCCGGGCTCACCCTACGGGATGGCTGGAGAACGCTCCTCCTTTTCTCTCCGCCGATATACTAAAAGATTAAGGGGGCCGCTAGATGTTTTTGTAATGCCGGAGGTTGGATAGTTTCCCGCCATCTAAGACTATTGCGACAAAATCGATCCGCCACCCAGCATTTTCCCAAACTAACTCAGGGTTCCGCGCCAAGAAAATATTACTTGCCCTAATCATTTTATGCCGCTTTGCCGCGCTGAGATTATCTTCCGGCATAAACCCGCTATTATTGTAATTATTAGTTTTAACCTCACAAAAGACCAATACGCCATCAGGCTCACGAGCAATAATGTCTATTTCATCAAATCTTTCCCTGTGATTTCTGGCTAATATTAAATAGGAGTTTTTTAATAAATATTGGCAGGCGATATCTTCCCCTATTTTGCCGGTTTCGATGTTTTTCATAATTAAAGATTAATTAATAGCCGTCTGGAATTTTAATTGTGTTTTCCGTAAAACATCATTTAAAATGTTTTTGACCTTTATTTTTAATTAAATTAAAAATAAAATGCTATTTTATCTCCAAAATGGCCATTTTGAATTTTAATTGTGTTTTCCGTAAAACAATTTTGAAAAACATTTTTGTTTTACAGTAGGTTTTATGGGCTTATCGGGTTTTGCCGTATTATTTGGATTTAATCCGGCAATCCTGCAAAACAATACGGATGGGAGGGGTATCCTCCGACTGGACCCCCTCCTTCGGAATAGTCGGGGGTACCCCTCCCATCGGCGCTTGTCGTATTTATGAAGAAGCTCCGAAGGCAATATGCTGGAGCATATTGCCTTCGGAGCCATCTCGCCGTATTCTTATAGAACTATGGACCAAGACCAATTAAAAGAATATAAAATCGCGCTAGAAAAGGAACGGGTAATGATCGCAGCAGAGATTGCACGCGACGAAAAGCCAGTTGATTTTGGCAGTGACATTGATCACGGCGAGGAGGAGAGCAGTAAGTCGGAAGAAGTGGGGGACCAACTCGCAGCGGCACAAGAACTTAAAAGCCGCCTGAACGAGATTGGCATCGCGCTGGGGAAGATCCAAAACGGCACGTACGGTGTTTGCGAAAAATGCGGGAAATCTATCGAACACGAAATCCTTACTATTGATCCCGAATCTCGTTTCTGCAAAGCGTGCAAGCTCGCTCATTAATCTTAATCACCTGAATATAAAACATCCTCTTTTTGAACCTAGCGAGAAGACTCGACGGTTCAAAAAGAGGATTTTTTTAGATTCTTTTAATGTGAGATAGGTATAGTGTTTGCATGGCTAAAAAATTAGGGCGATTGTATTCTGCGGCGCTCACGGGTATTGATGCAAAAATTATCGAGGTTGAAGCGGACATTAATATTGGGCTGCACTCGTTCAATATCGTTGGGCTTGGCGACCGCTCGCTCAACGAAGCAAAGGAGCGCGTCAACTCTGCGCTGAAAAATTCCGGCATCAAACCGCCGAATCGCGAGAACCGGAAGATCACGATCAATCTTGCGCCGGCGGATATAAAAAAGACCGGCTCGCATTACGACCTTGCAATTGCGATTGGATATCTTCTTGCCACAAAACAGATCAGAAATTTTGAGTGCGCAGATAAAATATTTTTGGGCGAGCTCGCACTTGACGGACGGCTCCGTCCGGTAAGCGGCGCGCTGAACATCGCGGAGAAAGCTGCGCGCGATGGATTTAAATATTTATTTTTACCACAGGAGAATGCAAATGAGGCGGCGGCGATCGAAGGGATCAAAGTGGTTGCCGTACAAGACCTTCGCGAAACGATCGCCATTCTTGAAGGAAGGACCGACCGAGAGCCGACACAATTTAGTGAGGGAGGGGAAGGGCACCTTGGAAATATCGCTGACTTTTCGGAAATCAGAGGACAAGAGAATGCGAAGCGCGCATTTACGATCGCTGCAGCGGGGCAACATAATATCCTGCTCTTTGGACCACCGGGCGTCGGAAAAACATTTCTCTCCCACGCACTCGCGGGCATCATGCCGCGTCTCACGACGCCGGAGGCAATTGAGACCACAAAAATATGGAGCGCCGCGGGACTCAGTCCCGGCGGCCTTATTCGCGAGCGGCCGTTCCGCGCGCCGCACCACACGGCGTCCATCACGGCGCTTGTCGGCGGGGGACCGGATCCGCGCCCGGGAGAGATCAGCCTCGCGCATCACGGAATACTTTTCCTCGACGAGCTGCCCGAGTTTCAAAGGAACGCGCTCGAGGCATTGCGCCAACCGCTCGAATCCGGCGTGGTGCATCTTGCGCGAACAAAACAAAGCGTCACATTCCCCGCAAAGTTTATCCTGGTTGCAGCGATGAATCCATGCCCGTGCGGATTTTATGGCGACGCGGAACGGGAATGTAAATGTTCCGCGTATGAAATAATAAAATATCAGAAGAAAATCTCTGGGCCGTTGCTCGACCGCATTGACCTGCAGGTAAAGGTGGGGCGCGTGGCGATTGAAGCTTTGCAAAACGTACCTCCCGACGAACAGAGAGAAAGCGCGGCGATACAGGAGCGTGTCGCCCGCGCGCGGATCGCACAACGTGAGAGGTATGGGAAGCTGAACGCCGAGCTGAGCTCACGCGAAGCGCAAGAATCCACGAATATGGATCCGAGTGCGCGGGCATTTTTAGAAACCCTCAACACCGGGCATCTTTCTCCACGCGGATATTACCGGCTGATAAAAGTGGCCCGCACCATTGCGGATCTCGAAGGGAAGGAAGCGGTCTCCTCTGAACACCTTGCGGAGGCGTTCAGCTATCGGCTGAAAGAAATTTTTTGACCGGCGCGCTTGTTTTTCCGCACCTATCCATCGACGCCTATCCCTCAAAAAGGACGGCGTCGTTCTGGCTTGGGATGACGATGGAAATCCCGGGAATAAGCGATGAAAAATTTACAGATGGGTTGAATTCGACTATCGTATTGATAGGAACACCGAACGCAGTCGAAATGGATGCCAAAGTATCTCCCGCGGCCACCCTATAGATGACGCTGTAGGCCAACGGTTTCGTGGCGGAGTTTGATGCGGCAGTGGTGGTGGTCTTAATCGCCTGTTCTGGATCTTTTAAGGCGCCTGCGCCGTAGAGCACGTCTGTGTCTTCTGCCAATTGGGTAGATTTCGCGCCGGTATCGACGGAAGCGAGGAACGGGACGCCTTGCGGGGTAAGGGCAGCGCTATCGATCTCCGCGCCTTCGGCTTGGGGGATCAGTGACGAACCATCCTGAGTCCTTCGCTCCTGAACCATCCCTGCCGGATTCGCAACGAAAAAAGAGCTCCAGAGGGCTCCGGCCAATAATCCTCCAATCGCCAAAAAAACAGCCACGCTTAATGGCTTATACTCTTTATTGAGTTTTTCGATAGTCGTACTAATAGATTGATACTACCATAATGACCCCAAAACCTCAACCTTTGAATCCAGCCCAAGATGCGGCGGTCCACGCCCCCGGCACCCCTCTATTAATAGTGGCTGGGGCCGGAACGGGCAAAACCAAGACTCTGACCAGCCGAATCATCCATTTAATAGAGACGGGAACGCCTCCGGAGCGGATTTGCGCCATAACCTTCACTAATAAGGCCGCCAAGGAGATGGCCAAGCGTGTCAATAGGGATGGGCCGTTTTTGGGGACTTTTCATTCTTTGGGAGCTAAAATTCTTCGGAAAGAATGTCGATTGCTAGGTCGCGACCCGAATTTTGCTATTTTTGACGACCATGATTCTTTCGATCTGGTCAAAAAAGCAGTCAAAGCCGTTCTGCCGCCCAAAAAAGATGACGAGGATGATGGGATTTTGACGAAGAAAAACAAAAAGGACACGCCGGTTTATTTTGCCAAAAAGATCTCCGAGTTAAAGAACTTGGGCAAACTCTTGCCGGAAGCACGCCCGTCGGTGGATAAAGAGGCGCAGATCCGGCATGTTTTTGAAAAATACGAAGCGGCGCTCGAACGCAACAATGCGTTCGACTTTGATGACCTTATTGAGAAAACGGTGGCGATACTAAAAACCCATCCCGATGTGTTAAAAAAATATCAGCGCACGTACGACGCGATCCTCGTGGACGAATATCAGGACATTAACCCGAAGCAGTATGAACTTGTTTCGTTACTTGTGGACGAACACCGCAACCTGAGCGTGGTAGGGGACGATGAACAAACTATTTATAGCTGGCGCTATGCGGATATAAAAACTTTTTTGAATTTTGATAAAGACTGGAAAGGTGCGAGTGTACATTTTTTGGAAGAGAACTATCGCTCGACCGGTATTATCATCCGCGCGGCGGCGGCGGTCGCTAAACATAATCGCTTTCGCACGCCAAAAAATCTGTGGACGCGAAATCCCGACGGCAATCCGATTATTTTATTCGAGGCGTGGGGCGAGAACGAAGAAGCGGAATGGATCGCACAACAGATCTATTTTTTGCGCCAACGCGATAAGAATGCGGACATCGGCATCTTGTATCGGACAAACGCGCAGTCGCGCGCGATCGAGCAGGCGCTCATCCGCAACAATATTCCCTACCGCATCTTTGGCGGATTAAAATTCTACGAGCGGCGTGAGATCAAAGATGCGGTGTCGGCATTGCGCTATATCTCGAATGCCAAGGACGAACCTGCGCGCGAGCGATTGGAAAAAAATCTGACGAAGCGGCGCTTCGCGGAATTTAAAAATAAAGTCGCGGAGCTGCAGGACCCAGCGAAGCTTTCCGCGGTCGCCGCGGGAACGATCGCGCCGCTCGCGGCGTTGAAATTGTTTTTGGAAACGTTCGGCTACTTTGATTATCTTGAATCGAACTTCGTAAACTCCGATGAGCGCGAGGAGAACATCGCGGAGCTGATCACATTTGCAACGGACTTCCGAAGTCTGGATGAACTGCTTGAGCGACTCAGCCTCCTGCAGGCCGCGGATGAGATAGGGAAAAAGCCCGTTGATGGGCGCGAGGTCAATTTAATGACCATCCACCTGGCCAAGGGGCTCGAGTTTGACTCGGTATTCATTGCCGGCGTGGCCGAAGGGCTCCTGCCTCACGGCCGGTCGCTGGACGACGAGAACGCGCTCGAGGAAGAACGGCGTTTGATGTACGTCGCTATGACGCGCGCACGAAAAAATTTATATCTGAGTTTCTATGGGATCCCTTCGCGGTTCGTGAACGAGATCCCGGAGGATTGCATCGTGCTCGCGGACGGCGCGGCGGCGAGAGGAGCCAGCGATTACGATGGCGGCGAACACGACGAGTACGAACATTTTGTTTCGCTCGACTAATAGCACACTATAATTTTTATGCAAAAACTTGGTCAACATTTTTTAAAGAACGCGATGGCCTTGGAAAAGATCGTGGACGCGCTCGCACTCGCGGACGGCGATTGCGTGATAGAGATCGGCCCGGGGCACGGCGAGCTCACCGCGCCGCTTACACGCGCGGCTCGCGGAAAACGCTGCGAAATCTTTTGCATCGAAAAAGATCACGCGCTGGTCGGCGGGTTGGAACAATTCGCCTCGCGCGTGACCATCATAGAAGGCGATGTATTAAAATTATTACCGGATATGGTAGCAACAAAAATCGTTGGCAACATCCCATACTACATCACCGGAAAATTATTACGCACCATTGGCGGACTCGAGCACAAACCGGAGCGTACGGTGCTGCTCATCCAAAAAGAGGTGGCGGAGCGGATCTGCGCCGCGCCGCCGGACATGAACCGGCTCGCAGCGAGCGTGCAGTTTTGGGCGGATGCAAAAATTGTCTCGCACGTGCCACGCAGCGATTTTTCTCCGGCGCCGGACGTGGATTCGGCGGTGATCGTGCTCAATGCTAATCATCACGCCGCGCGCGATCTCGATCCGGCGCTCTATTATAGAGCGGTGCGCGCCATTTTTGCCCAACCCCGAAAGACGCTGTTGAATAATCTCTCCACCGCGGCGGGAAAAACCGTCAAAAAAGGCGATATCAGTGCGCAGATTAAAAAAATCGGCATCACTCCCGACGTGCGGCCGCAAGACCTTGGAACCGATCAAATCGCTTCCATCGCAAGTATGGGTTTATGGGGATAACTGGGGATAACCCCATAGCACGCATCGCCCTTTAGGGCTATAATCTATATTAATGATAGATGTCAAGAAACTGATCACGGGGTTCTTGATTTTGGCGACCGCCGCCGGCTGCTCCGGGCTGATTTTTTCGCTCGTGAACTTTTCATCGCCCGCAACGGTCAATACTGCCGGCGGAATAACGATCGGCGCGGACACTGCCGCCGCGGACACTGCCAATGCCTTCCTGCCCACCGAGGCGCAGGTACAGGAGACCGCCGCCGCGCTCGCGCCAGATCTTGCGTCGTCAACGATGCTCGTCAGTTCTACCGACCCCACCAATCTTACCGACGACCTCGCGGCGGAATTCGTGAACGGCGTCGTTGTCGCAAATCCCAACGGAGCGACCGGCACGGACAGTGACGGCAACCCCACGTTCAACACCCCAAATGTGAACGCGATCGCGGCGAACATCGCCGACAGTACCACCACACAGGCGCTCCAAATCCCCGACTGGGACACCGAGGTCGCGGCAATTCCCGTGGCCATCGTAGCCACCACGAGCGCGACAGCTCTTACCAACTACGGCGATGCGGTCAATGGCATTTTAAACAGCCATCTTAACGCGCAAGTGCAAAGCATCGCGAGCGACCAAACCGATAGCGCAACCGCGAGCGAATTAACGTATGTGCAGTCGCAGGTGCAAAGCGCGCTTCAGGATGCCGCTTCGTTGAAGACTCCCACCCCAGCAGCGGCATACCAAAAAAGCTTATTGGCCAACCTTGTTTATGAAAAAAATATGCTCCAGCTGTATACCCTCGCCCAGACCGACCCGGTAAAGGCATCCCTAATCTTCAGTCAAGAAGATACAAAGTTTTCTGCCGTCCAACAAAATTTTGCGAACCAGGCGCAGGAGCTCACCATTAATTACCTTTCTCTCGAGCGGGTTCCTCAAAAACCACAAAATGGAATATTGCTTTCTTTCATCAATAACACATTCGGGATCCCCGAAGCTCATGCGCAATTGGCGGTTTTTGATGCTGGAACATGGGCTCTTCTCAACGCGCAAAGTCTCCAAAAAACCGCCACCCAGCTTGAGGCGATCCTTAAAAATACCCTTCTTCAAATCCTCAAGAACGTCCTCATCGCAATTATTCAGCAGAAGGTGCTGGCGTGGGTGCAGGGGAGCGGCGCACCGCGGTTCATTACCAATTGGGGGACAACGCTCATAAATGTGGCGCAGACAAATGCGCTGAACGCGCTTAATAAAGATATGACGTGCGGCACATATTCCGCCTTTGTCCCACAGATCAACATTACCTTAAAAGCTTTTTATTCCCCCAGCGCCAACTCTTGCGCAAATCAATTTCAGGCGGCGCTCGGCGCAAACACCTTCCAACAATTCTATAATAATTTCTCGAACGGGGGATTTGTTGCATTTGGCGCAAGCACCCTTCCGAGCGGCAACCCTTATGGAGCGCAGTTTTTTGAAGCTCAGAAAACTGATATCTCTTATCACAACCAGCAGGCAGCCACCGCGCTGCAAACACAGACCTCACAAGGATTCAAGGGGGACGCGGTATGTACCGACGGGAGCGATCCTAACGGAAACAGCACCGTGTGCGAAAACCCCAATGGCACATACGATCCGCCTAACGTGACCGGGGGAGCATGTCCTGCGGGCGACAAATCAACCACCGTCTCAAATGGCGGGCTATGCGAGGACGGCACACAACCAATCGTGCAAACGCCTGCGGCGGTCACCGGATTTACCGTTCAAACCACGGCAGGTGGCAACGCGACCGTCGCCCAGGTCACCGCAGCGACCGATATCGTCGGCATTCTCAATTCTGTCATGAGTTCCATTGTGATGGGTCTGGCGAACGCCGCAGTGAACGCGGCGGGGAAATTGGTGAATCAAACACTTAGCTCTCCCTCTCTGGATTCCAATATCACCTCCGGTGCCAACCTTTCCGGCATCACTACCTCTACTATTGCGAGCACCTCCGCCGCGATCAGCGGCACCCCTACTTCGATCCCGCTCGCGTGCAATCCATTGACGCAAACCATCCCGTCTGCATCGGCAAGCGGTGGCCCGGTGGCGACTTCCACGCCAACTCCTACCAGTACTACCCCGGTATCGCTCTCCGCCGCCGGCGGTACGCTTGACGCAAACGACAATCCGCCTACTTATAATTGGTCCGACTCCAACGGCGTCACCGGCACCGGTTCGTTCTTCTCTGACACCTTCACGGTTCCGGGAACCTACACCGTCACCCTCGGCGATTCCACGGGCGACGCGCCAACCACATGCACCGTCATCCAAAAGTAACGCGCGTACTCTAGCCCTACCGCACCCATGGCACACAAGAACCACTACAAAAAAATATTCGTCGTCGCAGCGGCGCTTTTTATTCTTTTCGCGCCGGTGGGGATAACGACGGTCGGGGGGACGCAAAATTCCACCTCTATTCCAGCGGCCGCGCCAACAACACGAGGAATCCTAATAAAATCAGTGCCGCCGTCTCCCTATTCTGCATTCCGTTTATCGTTCAATCTTAGTCTTGCAGCGGCGACTCCAACAGCGCCGACAACCGGCGCTGGGGTTGGCCAAAACGTTCCCATCAATCCAGATTGGTATAGTTGCTTAACTGAAACAGCAACGTGTGGTGTCTATTATGTAGCGCTTACCATAAATGGTATTATGGGTCTTTTTGTTTCCCTTGGAGCTGTTTTAGTTCGGTTAGGACTTCAACTTAACGATAATGTGTTTAATTCGCCCGCGGTCCAAACGGGATTTTCCGTTGCTCTTGCGATCGCGAACCTTGGATTTGTGCTTGGCATTATTATTATCGCCATCGCTACCATTATCAGAAATCAAACCTATGGGATAAAACAGCTTCTTTGGAAGCTGGTGTTCATGGCTATCCTTGTAAATTTTGGTCTTGTTATTACCGCGCCAATCGTGGGCTTTGCGAGTAGCATGAGTAATTATTTTATCAACGCCACCAGTCCCTCCTCCGTCAGTATCGCCGGATACGAAGGATATGCCCAAACTATGATGTCCGCCTTCAACCCTCAAGCGCCGGCTGGATCGGCAGCGGGGAGCAACGGTACGGGAGGCTGGACTGCCTCCGGAGGATTCTGTTTAGGTCCTTGGAGCTATTTTAACAGCGTCGCAGCCTGGTGCAATAAAAATAATCTACCGACACAGGATCCTCCTGGTGTTTTTTGGCAACAGACAATGGCTATGGCTTTCGACGTAGTTTTTTCGGCTCTAATCGTCTTTACCTTTTTTTGCCTCGCCATTCTCCTTCTTATCCGTTATCTTATGCTTGGCGGATTGCTCATTGTCCTTCCTCTTGCGTGGCTTACGTATATATTTCCAAAATTCGATAATAGCTACAGTAAATGGTGGAATACTTTTATTAAATGGACATTTTTCCCGCCGATCGCACTTTTTTTCATCTATCTTGCGTTTATCACCGCCACGAATACTAATACCAGCGGAAGTACGGGCTCTGCTCCCGCTAGCGGCGGCGCGCTTACTGCGGGTCAAACGTACATGTCCCAAGCCGTCCAGATCCCTAACCAGACTGGTACGTCTACCGTAGAAGCGGCGCTGCAAACACAAACCGGTAGCCTTCCAGGCCTCATTCAGTCGATGCTCGATGAAGTACTCCTGGTAGGCCTCACCGTTATGGGCCTCATGTTCGCTCTTTCGCTTTCCGGCAAGGCGGGGTCTACGGTGGTGAACGGCGCGACGGCAGTCACTAAAGCGGCGGGAGGATATGTGGGGAAGAAAACCGGCAAAGCTGCAGCGCGAGTTTACCAAAAAGCGGGAGGGAACGATCTCAATGCCGCTCTGCAACGGAGCAGGATCCCTGGCGTTGCGATGCTTGGCAGGGGTACGGCCAACTTGACCGAGATGGGAACTAAAAATCAGGTTGACGCCAGACATAAAGCGTTGGGACTTGGCGCCATGGATGATGATCGACTTAAAGATGTGACCCAAGGATTGCGCACCAAAGAAGATCAACTTGCGGCAGTCCAAGAATGGCAGAAGCGTGGGAAGCTGGATAAGATCGATAAAATTGGCGGAGGAAACCTTCAGGAATGGCTTACTAAAAACCAAGGAACTTTTAAAGATTATTCACAAGGAAAGCTTAAGGGAGATATTGATAAGGCGTTGATGGGCGGCGAAGAAATACGGAGGATCGCAAGAGCAAAAGCTGCCGCTGGCGCAACGGCAGAGGTAGTTGACGAAAAGGGAATTGTCGGCCCCGCGGGAATAACGCTTCCTGCGAGCGAAATGGTAAGTCGCGCAAACGAAGAAGCTAAGAAGGCGCAGGAGGTTGTGGATCGCTCGGGAGCCAATACATTTATTCCTCATAACGGAAGTCAGGTGAGAGCCGGGGATCTTGTTAAGTTAGCCAACGCGGCAGCCAAAGAAGCGGAGGATGCCATTGAGAAGAAGGGGGATATGGCTATGGTTGTTGATGAGGAGGGTCGCCTAGGGGATAAAGGGGAAAAACAGGAAGCAGGAACTCTTTTGAAAGCTGCATCGGAAAAATTCTGGGAAGGGAAGGATCATGGCGATGTCTCACAAATGAAACCGGATAAGATATTCGGAGGAAAGCCGCAATTTGGTCTTGACGAAAGGACGCTTAAAGCAATTGGTCAGTCGGTGGCTTACGGCATAGCGGCACAAACGCCTGGCCATTTTGGAACAGTGGCAGGAAAGATAGACAACTGGAAACAACTTAATGTATTCACGGATTCTTATAGAAAAAACACCGAAGAGTTAGAACAATCTAATCGAATATCTAGCGAGCAAGCAGCAAAAAGATACACTGCGATCAGACACGTTCTCGCAGGAAAACTCTCCTATATTGGCGGAGGAGGACCATCAACTGCTTCTGCTCCAGCACCAGCAGCAGCACCGCCACCAACTCCATAATTATTCAAACCTAAAATGCTCTCCGTCTCACAACAACAAGCAGGCCAGCGATGGGATATCATTACCCCGCCGCTTCGTGAAGCGCTTTTTTCCGACGTGAACGCCGACTTTGTGTGGAACCTTTGCCAAAGCGAACATCTTACGGAAGAAAAATCTTATCAGGTTGCCGAACTCGCAGGATATGTGCTCTTCGGATTTCTCCATCCGGAAGATCTATCGGGAGAACTGGTCTCTTCATTAAATCTGCCCACACCGCTGGCAAAAACGATGAGTGACCAGATCAATTCGAGAATATTTACGCCGCTTCGAGCAGATATTGATAAAGTTTATTCCCCACCGAGTAAATTAGGAGGCTCTTCGATAGGGTCTGCGCCAAAAATTCTCCAAGATGTTGGCGTCTCCCCGAAAAAAGATATCGCACCAAGTAATATTGTCCCACCAACCCCAAAACCAACAACTCTTTCCGACATCGGTTGGTCAAAACAATCGGCGCCGCAGTCAAGCACGAACACCAAGATCGGCGCTCCAATACCAACTCCTCCAACTCCGCCAAAGCCCCCCGTTGAACCGGCGCCGATGATGCTCCATGAGGATACAACGTTCAAATCTGCAGAAAAAAATGTGAGCTTCACGCTATCCAAGCCCGGAGGCGCCGCCGAGATGAGTATGAATCGCGGCGCGGCGGTGCTGCCTGCGCCAACCCGACCGGCGGTGTTGGAATTCGGCGGCGCGACGGCAGCGGGCACGTCTGCTCCAAAACCACCCACACCCGCGTCCAGCTCGGCGCGCCCGGTGGGCTTTGGACCTTCGTTCGCTTCCATGCCAACCGCAAATATTGGCACACGCAATGTGAGCCAGATTGTGCCGACGGCGCCAGCGCCAATGCCGCCACGCCCGCCACAAGCACCACAAACATCCCCTGCACCTTCCACGCCCCAGCCCAACAAGCCGATCGTAAAAGATTTCCTTTAATCGCGGGCTCGGCTTACAATAGTAAGTGATGCAATATCAAGTTCCCCAATTCATCGAGACCGAAGACAAGGTTGTCGGACCGTTCTCGCTCCGACAATTCGCGTACGTGGGCGTGGCAGCGCTCATAAGCGCCGGCGCTTATTTTTTCCTGCAGACATGGCTCTTCCTTATTATCGCGCTCGTGTTGGTGGGTGGATCGCTCGCGCTCTCGTTCGTAAAGATCAATGGCCGGCCGCTCATTAAAGTGGCCACCGCGGCCTTTTATTATTATTGGAAACCTCAGCTGTATGTGTGGAAACCGGACCACCCCATGATCGCCCAGCAACCGCATGCGCCCGCGACAGCGAGGAAATTACTTCCTGTTGCCGATAGTGCTCCCGAAGGCTTCCTCCATAAGATCTGGGGGAGCTCACAACACGCTCCCGCAGCCGTGAGGGCGTTGCCGCCCATCGCCGCGATCGCTTCCGGAGATTCCCTCCATAAGAGCTGGGGAAACCTGCAGACCGGTACGCCGGAGACAAAAGAGATGTCCGACCGGCAGTTTTTGGAGAAAAAAATGATGGAGCGTTACCAGATATTCCGGCGGTTGAGCGGCGACCGTGCGGCGGCACGGCGCGTGGATTATCGTTAGAAATTGTGCGAAAATAGAATCATGGCAATCCCACAAATGCAGGATGCGGGGAGTTCCCTGGACCTTGTCGACATCAAGGAGATCAAACAGAACACGGTCGTCGTAAAGGACGGCAGCTTCCGGCAGGTCATCATGGTAGGGGGTGTCAACTTTTCATTGAAGTCCGAAACGGAGCAGAATATCATCACGCAAGCGTATCAGACGTTTCTGAACGGTATTGATTTCCCCCTACAGATCCTTATCCATTCCCGCAAGGTGAATATCGATAAGTATATCGAGGCGCTGGCTGCCCGGAAGGAGATAGAACAATCTCCCATCCTGCAAAACCAGATCGATGAATACAGCAAGTTCGTGCAGGGATTTGTGGAAAAGAACGCAATTATGGAAAAGATCTTTTTGGTGGTCGTCTCGTTTTATCCCGTTTCGGTGCTCCCCAGCGCAAAAAAAGTTTCTGGGGTGATCCCATTTTTCGGGAAAAAGAAAATAAGTCCGGCGGAAACAGCCCAGCGCACGGAGGAAGCGGAAAAGATGTTTGGCGAGAACCTTGCGCAGTTAAGCCAACGCACGACCCAGGTGACGGGGGGGCTTCTGAACATCGGCCTTGAGACGACGGTGCTCAACGATGAACAGCTCATTGAGCTCTTCTATAATTTTTACAATCCACAGACCATCGAACATAAAAAAATGCCCGTGGCGCGCGAATGATATCATTACCCCATGCCAGACCAGCCACAAGAAAATAATTTCAGCGACGTAAAGAAGATCATCGCGCCGGCGGGCGCGCAGGTGTTCCCCAGCTACCTGAAGATCGGCGACAAGCTCGCAAAGACGTTCTTTGTGTTCTCCTATCCGCGCTACCTTTCCACGGGCTGGTTCGAACCGCTCATCAACCTGCCGAACCTTTTTGACATCTCGATCTTCATCAACCCGATCGACACCGGGAGCGCGCTCAAGAATCTCCGTAAAAAAGCCGGACAGCTGGAGTCGCAAATGAACGATGAGCAGGGCAAGGGCCTCGTGCGAAATCCGGTGCTGGAAACCGCGATCAACGATGTCGAGAGCCTGCGTGATTCATTGCAACAGTCCGAGGAAAAGCTTTTTGACACCGGCGTATATATCACGGTCTACGCGGACACGATGGACGAGCTTGCCCGGCTGGAAAGCAAATTGGTCACCATGATGGAGGCGAAGCTGATCTACGTCAAGCCTGCGCTTTTTGAGCAGCTTGAAGGATTGTTCTCCATCCTGCCGATCAATGACGACAAGCTCCAGATCTATTCGCCGATGAATACGAGCCCTATTTCATCTTTCTTTCCCTTTGTTTCGGAGGACCTTTCCTCCAACGAAGGGATCATGTACGGAATCAACCTGCATAACAGCAACCTCGTGATCTTCGACCGCTTCTCGCTCGAGAACGCGAACGAAGTGGTGTTCGCCAAATCCGGCTCCGGCAAATCATATACCACGAAACTCGAGATCCTGCGCTCGCTCATGGCGGGCATTGACATGGTGATCGTGATCGATCCGGAAAACGAGTATGACCGCCTCGCAAAGACGTTCGGCGGAAGCATGTTCAATATCTCTTTGTCGTCACATGAGCACATCAATCCGTTCGACGTGCCGCCGATCCCCGAAGGCGAAACGCCGTCGGACGTTTTGCGTTCGCACATCGTGAACATCGCGAGCCTGCTCAAGCTCATGCTCGGGAAGCTCACGCCGGAGGAGGATGCGCTGCTCGACCGCGCGATCACGGAAACATACGCCTCGCGCGAGATCGTTGCCGATACGGACTTTATCGGCAAGGAACCACCGCTCCTTGGCGACCTGGAAACGGTCCTGCGGAATCTCGAGGGTGGCCGTGGTCTTGCTGAAAAGCTCTATAAATATACCAAGGGAAGTTTTGCTGGCTTCTTGAACCAGCCCACCAATATTGACGTCGCGAACCGGCTCATCGTCTTCTCTATCCGCGACTTGGAAGAAGAGCTTCGCCCGCTCGGCATGTTCGTCGTGCTCAACTATATCTGGAACCTCATCCGCGCCAAGCTCGCCAAGCGGTTATTATTCATTGACGAGGCGTGGATCATGATGCAGAACGAAGACAGCGCGACGTTCTTGTTCGGCCTCGTCAAGCGCGCGCGGAAATATTATTTGGGGGTCACCACCATCACGCAGGACGTGGAAGATTTCTTGCGGTCGCCCTACGGGCGCCCGATCGTCACCAACTCTTCGCTACAACTACTGCTCAAACAGGCGCCCGCCACCATAGACATCGTCGCAAAGGCGTTCGACCTCACCGAAGCGGAAAAGAACTTCCTACTCGGCGCGGAGATTGGCACCGGTATTTTCTTCGCCGGCAAGCGCCACGTGGCCATCCAGATCGTACCGTCATATTACGAGGATCAGATCATCACGACAAACCCCGAGCAGATCCTGGAAGAAAAAAGTGAACTATAATTTCTTCGCCCATGGATGAAGAAGAAAAACCGTTCCCGATAGAATTCATCGTCATTCTTTTGCTCGTCGCCATAGCAAATGACGTCGCTGAAGTTTTTTTTGACCTCCTGGATTTTACCGGTGTCGGCATTGCGGGAGAAGCGATTATGGAACCGGTTGATTTTGTTTTAGATTTTTTCTTTACCGGAATTTTTTGGTGGAAGGTTGGCCCGGGAGGCGGTACTATAACGCAATATATCGGAGATCTCCTTGAACCACTTTTTATCCCGGGGAGAACGATTTCCGTAGGGCTCGGCATGTGGATCGCAAATCATCCCAATTCCGCGATAGGCAAAGTTGCGACGACTGCCGCTTCACTTGAGAGTGGGAATGTCGCGGGCGCGACAGGCGAAGCTGAAGAGGTCGCGGGGACTGTGGAAAAAGAAGCGGCGGGCGCCGAGAAAAAACTTCAAAGCGAGGGCGCGAGCACTACCGGCGAAGGCGGCACTGGCGAACCAGAAGCTGCTAAAGAAGGCCAAGCTGCCGAATCGAAATCTCCTGAAGACCAAAGCGGCGGAGAAAAAGAAAACGCTCCCGAAGAAGACATATTTAAAAACCCCTACGAAAATCCCGTGGGAACCGCCGGGGAAGAGCTTAATGAACCGCCCGAAGAAGAATTCCACGAAGGAGAGGGTTTTGAGCCAAAGGCAGAAAAAGGACCGCAAGAAAACGAGAGCCAGCCGCAAAAAGTCATTGATATCTCAAGCCGTCGGCCACCCGCACCGCCTAGAGAGGATTCCTTGCAAAACACCGACGACGAAGACCTCGCAGAAGCGGCGTAGCGCACACTCCCGTGCCATCATCATATGAAATTTGCTATACTAAAGGAAAGATATGTTCTCGCGAATTGTGCCTAAAAAAATGGTGTTTGCGGGTTTCATCGCGATTGCCCTCGTATCCGGTGGCATCCTTCTTTTAGTGACATCGGCGGCCCATGCGCAGACGGCATCGTCGCCCACATTCCTTATCACGTGGAAAACGACGGGAAGTTATATCCCTTCGTTTTATATCGGCAAAGCTTTGCCAACCTACGGGTCGAAGATCACCGCGTCGCTTGAGCTGGTCTCGCCGCAGGGGAAGATACTCAATCTGAGCGGGCAGACGATCTATTGGTATGTGAACGACACCTTAGTGGGCGGCGGATCAGGCGTTCAACAAGTAACATTCCCGCCCATCGGCGACGCGCCAAATATCGCCAACCTGCGCGTGACCATCCCAAACTACAACGGCTCATATCTTATTCATGCGATAAATATCCCCATGGTTCTGCCGGAGGCGGTGATCTATGCGCCGTATCCCAACGGGCAGTTTACGCAAAATCCGCTGACTGTGCAGGCTATCCCGTATTTCTTTAACATCGCCGATCCTTCCGGACTTTCCTACGTGTGGTCGGTAGATGACCAAGCCGGCTCCAACGCCGAAAATCCGGAGACGGCGCAGGTCACGTTGCCGCAGGGCACGCAGTCGGGAACCGGCGTGAGCGCGTCGCTCAGTGTTGAAAATCCCAACGACTCCACCATCGCCACCGCGAGCGCCAACTTAACCTACGAAAGCCAACTATGATCACTGCGCTTTTCTCCCCATTTGTTTCCGTCGCGCGTGCCGTGACGATGACAATCAGTACTAGCGTCCCCGGCATGAGCGCAAACGCAACTTCCTCGCCCGGCGCATACGTTGCCGGCATCTACCAATTCGCTTTGATGATCGGCGGGGTGCTCGCGTTCGGCGTCGTTGTCTATGGCGGAGTGAGATATATGGCATCTGCAGGTAACCCATCGGGGCAAAGCGATGCGAAGGAATGGATCGAGGCGGCGCTTTTGGGGTTGTTGTTATTGGTCGGCGCATATTTTATTCTTAATGTAGTGAACCCGCAGTTAACGAATCTTGGGCTGCCAGGGCTTACGCCAGTGAATGTTCAAAGTACCGCTCAAACGCCCGTGCAAACCTCCACCATTCCTACTTCAGTGAGCCAGGCGCCGGCGGGATCGACAAATTGCGGCACATCGTGTTCTAGTCCTCCTAACTATTGTTGCAACGAGTTAGGCACGTGGACATGTAGTGCGATAGAATGCAGCGATGAAGTTGATATGATGCCATGAAACGCTACCTCTATATTATTATCGGTATCATTGTTGCGGCAGCCATCGTGATATTGGTTCTTTTTCTGATAAAAAATCATACGGCGAGCCCGACGATCACCACATCGGGGACGACCGGCGGTTCACTCCCGGCGGTGGACACACAGGGAAGTAATGGATCAGGGGCGTCGAGCAGCGTTGCCACGCTCGGTCTATCGCCGACATCGAACAGCACCGGCACGAGCGTAAATGGCCAGATGGCCGTGCAAAATTTCGGCGTGCTTTCGCAAAGTCCCGTCTTGGATTATTTCATAGACGCAAAAAATAATATCACCGCTATCCAGCCGACCGGCGAGATCATCACGATTGCAAACGGGCAGGTCGCAACGGTAAATACCTCGACGGTTGTCGGTACCATCTCCGCAAGCTTCTCGTATGACGGCAAAAAAATCGTGGTGAGTTATGGCGATCCGTCCGATCCGCAGACGGGCATCTATAATGTTGCGACGAACGCGTGGACGGTACTCCCACAGGGGATGCTTTCGCCGCAATGGGCGCCGATCAATAATTATCAGATCGCATACCTTGCGGTGCCAAGCGCCGGCAAGCTTGCGCTCGCGACCATCAACGCCGCGAGTTTAAAAACGGCGCCGACGACCCTCCTTACGCTTAACGCGAATGATCTTACCCTCCAGTGGCCCACGGCGAACGAATTTATCCTTTCAGACAAACCAACATCACAAAACGCGGACTCGGTGTGGGTTTATAATTCGTCGGCGGGAACACTGAATCCCCTTATATATGAGGTTTCTGGCGCGGAGGGGATATGGAGCCATAACGCTGCCATTCCTTATGGCCTGACCTTCTTTAACAACCAATCCGGCCACGGAAACACATTACAACTGCAGGCATTTTCCGGGAATTTGCCGAGTCAGCCGCTCGCTTTCTCAACGCTGCCTTCCAAGTGTGTGTTCAACACCGAGCTCATGCCGGTTGCGACATCCATCGTCTCCGGCGGCGCCACGTCCACAACGGCTTCGTCCACCGCAAAGACATCGGCGAAGACCGCCGCGCCGACCTCCACGCCGTACCTCGCGCTCTATTGCGGCATTCCGCGCAGCTCGAGCGGGTTTTCTTCCGCGCACCTGCCGGACGACTACAACACGATGGCGCTTTTTACCTCGGATGATATTTACAAGATAAACACCGCGACGGGCGCGGAACAGGTGCTCTGGAGCGATGCCACACAGAACATGGATGTTTCTGACGTGAAATTCTTTAATAATGCGCTGTTCTTTGTAAACCGCTACGACCAAAAGTTATACGGTTTCACATTTAGTAATTGATCAACTACGCAGTAGTTAGCCGATAGCATAATAAAATACCCTCTTGTTTTGAACAACCCCGAAGGGTGAGCCCGTTCAAACAAGAGGGTATTTTATTATGCTATCGGTTTAATGATCACGTAACGCTCCTTTCCTTCTCCCGCGCTCTCGGTCTTTACATCCGGATGCACTGCGAGTTCCACATGAACCAAGCGGCGCTCGTAGGAGTTCATCGCGGGGAGAGAGACCTCCGTCTTTGTGGCCGACGCCTTCTTTGCCGCCGCGCGCGCAAGTTCGGCGATGAGCCGTTCGCGATCGTGCCGGTAATTATTTATATCGAGGAATATCGATTCGGTCCGGTTTTTTTTCGCGACCATTTGGAGAACATGGTTCACCGCGTCAACGATCGCGGGAAGGTTCTCCTTCACCATCTCCTGGTCTTCGTAAATAAAAACCGACGCCCGATGTTCGTCTATCTTTATCTCCAGGTGATAATCGCGAAACCCGATAAGATCTAATGTTTTTTTAATGAATGATTCCCAGTTGTCCATGCGTTCCCGTCATCATTCCATATTCCGCTACAAAAATCAAGCGATGTGGTTGGCTGGTTGTGTGTGTTCGCTTTGCCTCGTACCAAGAAGAATTCGGCGAAGCGAACACACACAACCAGCTACCCGTCTTAATTATCTCTGCCGATAATTTTCCACTTAAATATTAAAGATGGCGGCGAAGTACGGGGCGTAGCAAAATATCTGCTTGCTTGGGACAATCCCGAAGGGTGAGCCCGTTCAAAACAAGAGGAGGTTTTGTTACGCCCCGTACTTCTTTATCAGATGCTTGTTCACAAAATATTGCTGGACAGCGGAGAAGAGCGACGTCATGAGCCAGTAGAGGCCGAGCGCTGCGGGGAAATTATAGAATATAAGGATGGTGATGATCGGTCCGACGAACACCATCTGACGCGCGATCTTTTCCGCTTGCGACAGCGTGGCCGCCGAACTCCCCGGCGCGCGATAGATGGCAAGCTTCGCCTGGAAATATTGCGCGAGCGCGGCGGCGAGGATAAGAATGAAGTTTGGCTTCGCGAGATCGATGAAGCCGAGGAATATGGTATTGATGCTCTGCGGTGCCGTGATGAACGAATAGAGCCCCGTCAGCTGTGCGGTACCGACGCCGGACCGGATCACCCAATAGAACGTGAGGAGAATCGGAATCTGGATGATGAGCAGTAATATGCCGGAGAATGGGTTGACGCCATGCTCTTTATACAACTCCATCAGCGCCTTCGCCTGTTGGTCGCGATCGTCTTTGTGTTTTGCTTGTATCTCTTTTATCTTCGGCTGGATACGCTGCATGAGCATCTGCTGCTTCGCGCCGGTGTGAAAAAACGGGTAGAGGATGAGGCGGATAAAAAGCGTCACCAAAATGATCGCGATGCCGAGATCGTGAAACGCGATTGTCTGATAGAAAAAAACAAGAAGATTGAGAATCGGCCGGTAAAGTATCTGCTGGTAAAGATAAACCATGGATTTTTATTTTTGCTGCGCCGTGGCCAATGCTTTGGCGACCTCCTTCCTGAACTGTTTTTTAGTAAGGCAGCGGACGTTCGGCGAAACCATCATAAGGATATCACTTCCGGCGCCTGCGCGCAGGGCGATCTCCGCGTGCGCCTGCCGCTTCCAAAAATTTCTCTTTGTAGCGGCCTTACTGACCGAGACTCCGACCACAACCCCAACACGCGTGGTTTTATAGGAATTTTTCTTTATTTTTAATAAAAAAAATGGGGTGGAAATCGTCTTATACCCACGGGCGCGAAATTGATCCGAGGGAAGACGCATACTATCTTCTTTTAGACGGCCAATTTCCGCCGGCCTTTCGCGCGGCGGCGGGAAAGGACACGTCGGCCGGTCGGCGTGGCCTGGCGCACCAAAAAACCATGGGTGGTTTTGCGCTTCTTCTTTTTGGGGCTATAGGTAAATGACATTCCCTCGATGATACCACGCCATTTTTAAAAAGCAAAATGGCGCGGATGGTGTGATAAAACGTTCTCCCCATGTAATCCCCAGGAAGATAACTTTTTCGATCTTTCCCACCCTTTGACTTGTTCCACGGAAGAGATAATAATGAATCCACAAACTTAATTAATTTTTAATAATGGACCTTGAACAAATGTGGCAATCGACGTTGGGAGAGATGGAGGTCCAACTGACGAAGGCGCATTTTGCAACGTGGTTAAAAAATAGCCGGCCGATCGAAATGAAGGATGACACATTGCGCATCGCCCTCCCAAGCAACTTTGCAAAGACGTGGGTGGAGGAAAAATACCAAAAAAACATCATTGGTATCGTCCGCAATATGGACACGTCGGTCAAAAAAATCGAGTTCGTGGTAGGAAATAAGAACGTCTCTTTTGATAAGGTGCCGTCCAACCAAAATAACACGCAGCAAGGCGCCACCCCCGAGTTGGATTTCAATAAAACCGACCCGGAGACGGGGCTTAATCCAAAATATACCCTCTCATCGTTCGTTGTTGGGCCCTCAAACGAACTTGCCTTCGCCGCCGCCGCCGCGATCACCGAAGGACCGGGCAAAAAATATAATCCCTTTTTCATCTATGGCGGCGTCGGCCTTGGGAAGACCCATCTCATTCAAGCCATCGGCAACGAGCTCACGGCGAAGTACAAAGGGAAGATAAAAACAAAATATGTTTCCTCGGAACAGTTCACACGCGACATCGTGTGGGGACTACGCAACGACCGTATTGAGAGTGTAAAGAAAAAATACCGCGACGTTGACGTGCTCATCATCGACGATATTCAGTTCATCGGCGGGAAGGAAAAAACAGAGGAAGAATTCTTCCATACCTTTAACGCGCTCTATGAGAATGATAAGCAGATCATCATCTCGTCCGATCGACCGCCGCAATCCCTCCCCACCCTCGAGGAACGCCTCCGCTCGCGCTTTGAAGGCGGCCTCATCGCCGATGTTTCCTATCCGGAATACGAGATGCGTGTGGCGATCGTCCGCAGCAAACTTCAGGAGATGAACCGGCAGCTCCCCGACGAAGTGATCGACCTCATCGCAAAGCGGCTCCGAAAGAACATCCGTGAGTTAGAGGGGGTTCTTAAAAAGATCATATTCCATGAGGAGCGAAAACAGACGGTAATTACCGTAAAGGCGGCCGAGGAGATCATTGAGAAGGCGACTCAAAACCTCTCCAAGCGCGTCACTGACACCCAAATATTGAAGTCAGTGGCGGAGTTCTTCAATATCGCCGTGGAAGACCTTATCAGCCATAATCGCCGCAAGGAAGTGGTGGAGCCACGCCAGATCGCCATCTATCTTCTTCGGGATATCTCGGAGCTTTCCTATCCGTATATTGGTGAGAAGCTGGGGAGAGACCACACCACCGCGATCCACTCCTATGAAAAGATCAACCATGAAATCAACAGGAATCCCGCACTTAATCAAAAGATATTAACCATAAAGGATATGATTTATAAGAGTTAATCCAGCGCTTATTCACAGGGCGATAGGCGAAAAATATAATTAATACTTGATTAAATAATTTTTATCCCCAGAAAAACATCCCCCTAATAACAACTCTAATAAAAAGTATTTAATATAAATTATAATTAAGAGATGAAATTCATTGCGATCCGTTCAAACATCAAAGATGCGGTCTCGGTCATCGAGAAGGCGGTGGGGGAAAATACCAACCTACCGATATTAAAAAACATTCTCATTGAGGCGGAGAATAACACCATCACTTTTTCCGCCACCAACTTGGAGATCGCGATCGCCCATCGCGTTGCCGGAAAAGTGATCGAGGATGGAAAAACAACGGTGCCCCTCGCGCTTTTTTCCAGCCTTATTGGAAATATACAAAGCGACCGGCTGAATTTCGAGAAGAAGGAAAATAACCTGGAGATCGCGACGGATAATTACAGCGCGGTGATCAACGGGATGTCGCCGGAAGATTTTCCTATCACGCCAAAAATAAAAAATGCCGAAGGTTATATTGAGATCAAAAGCGTGTTTCTCAAGGAAGCTATCCAGCAGGTTACGGTCGCATCGCAGTATTCCGATCTACGGCCGGAGCTGAATAGTGTTTTATTTAATTTTTCACTGGAAAGTTTGGTACTCGCATCAACGGACGGATTTCGCTTGGCGGAGCGGTCCATCCTTTCTAATTTGTTTGTGATAAAAAAGAAAGAGCCACTCAAGATGCTTATTCCTTTGCGTACCGCCCTTGAGGTGGCACGCATCATGCGCGACGACGAAGTGGTGCGGATCTACCAGGACGAGAACCAGGTGTTATTCAAAACCGACCAGACGGAGCTGATCTCACGGTTGGTGGAAGGCGCATTCCCGGATTATTCCGCGATCGTGCCGCACGAGTTCGCGGCGGAGATCGTGGTGAATCGCGACGAATTTTTGAACGCGATAAAGCTCGCCGGCGTGTTCGGCCAAAAAAATAGCGAGGTTAAAATAAAGATCCACCACAATAAAAAAGCGATCGAGATCAGTTCCGCGGACCAGGCGCTTGGTGAGAACAACAATGTCCTCCCTGCAAAAATAAAAGGCGATATCCCGGAAGTATTTTTCAACTGGCGCTACCTCTCGGACCCAATGAAGGGCGTCAAAGCGGAGGAGGTGTTTCTAGGGCTGCAGGAAGACGCAGGGCCCGCGCTCATCCGCTCAGTGAACGACCAATCGTATTTCTATGTGCTGAAGCCGATACTCAAATCCTAGTCTTGTGTGTTGTTTTTTAGAGGTCGGGTCGTTTTCTACTGAAAACGCCCTAATTCTCGCCGCCTTCACGGCTCCGAAATACCTCTAAAAAACAACACACAAGACTAGGATTTTAATAAAAGACTTTGCACGAGAGAATAAGAGTTGTGGTAAATATTAACTACTGTGTTATTATATTTTTATAATCTAAGTTAATTAAACTATATGTCAGAAAAAATAGAGGGCTATATACCCCCAGAAGAAGGTGATCTAAATACTGAGGCTATTTTAAAAGGATTAAATTCCAAAGAGAGGAGTTATCTGCAGAAGGATTTGGAATCAGTAGAAAGTGGTCATGGTTCAAGCGATACCAACTCTGCAACAGGCGGCGACAGTTTTCATAAGGATTGGGAAATCGAAAGCGAACGAATAGAGGACGCTTCTGCCGCAATTGAAATGGCGGCAGGGAGCTTCCAGAAATTTTTAAACACCAAAGGGCATACAGAAAAACAATTCAGTTATGACGATATCTGTGATTATCTCGAATATGGTGAGGTTGGAGGTCCAACCATCCCCTTGGAACAAAAAAAGGAGAAGATAAAAAAACTAGATGATTTAAAAAGGGAATGGCAGGCGGCCCTAGAGAGAGACGAGGAGGGTAGAGTTATTTACCAGTTGTAACTTTTCTAGTTCCCATACCCGTTCGCCCGCGCCCAGTTCTCAACACCAATCTCCCAATTGTTATATTGCGGGTCCACTGCGGGGTTGGTAGGATCCGGTCCGGTGGGATCGCTTTTGTCGACGTAGTAAAGGATATCGTGAATTTGTCCGTTGATGATGTATTGCCCGGTAAGCACGGGCTTCGTGGCGTTTGTCGGGGCGGGTGGTGTGAATGTCGTGTTTGGCACCTCGGGCAATGCTTGCGTCATGAACGCGCTCCACATCGGCACCGCTGCCAAGATACTTGACCCCGCTTTCTGCATCGGCGCGTTATTATTATTTCCCGCCCAGACGCCGACGACGAGCGACGGCGTGTAGCCCATCGCCCACGCATCGGTGTAGTTGTTTGATGTTCCGGTTTTAAGCGCAACGTCGTAGCCGGGGAATACGGTGAGGCCTTGGCTCCCACCCATCAGCGGTGCGCGCGCTGCAGCATCGGATAAAATGTCATTAATCAGGTTCACCGATTGCGCATCCGCCACCTGCGACGTTTGGTCTTGATATGATTCCAGGGTGTTGCCATTTGCGTCGGTCACGGAAAGGATCATCGACTGCGCGTGCTTGACTCCTTGGTCCGCAAGCACGGAATATGCCTCGGTGAGATCAATAAGCTTTACCGCGCCGCCGCCGAGCACGAGCGAGAGGCCGTATTGCGAAGGGGTGCCAAAAGTGCTGATGCCAAAACTTGCCATGTTTTGGATCGCGTTCTGTTCGCCCACGAGGTAAAGCATTTTTACCGCCGGTACATTTACTGATTGCGCGAGCGCGTCGCGGATGGCGAGCGGTCCCGCGAATGTTCCCTCAAAATCTTGCGGGTGAAAACATTTGGTATTGGTGGAGTTGAAATCCGGGATGGCGGGGCATTGGGAGTTGGTGCTGAATTCGGTCGGGACGTCAAATAAGATCGTGTCCGGCGTATATCCCATTTGGAAGGCGGTCATATAGACGAATGGCTTCAGCGACGATCCCGGCTGGCGCAAGCCTTGCGTTGCCACGTCGAAGTTGCCGTCATTCCCGGTATCAAAATAGTTTGCCGACCCTACCAGCGCCAAAATTTGGCCTGTGACGGGGTCTTGCGCAACAAGCGCGGCGTTTGTTGATTTGTAGAGCTGTGTGTTGCGTGCGACGCCCGCAGTGACCGCCGTTTCCGCCTGCTGCTGCATCGTCCAGTTGAGCGTTGTGATCACTTTCATCCCGCCATTGTCCACCTCATTCTCGCCATATTTTTGCACAAGATAATTTTCCACCGCCATCACAAAGTGCGGCGCGCGGATCCCGGTTCCACTTGCGGTCTGCGGTTGGAAGACGATCTTGAAATTTTGTGCGGCGGTCAGCTGGGCTTTGGTGATCCTGCCGGTGCTATACATCTGTTGAAGCACCAGTTGTTGGCGCTGGAGCAGTTCGCTCACATGGGTGCCATACGGGGAATAGTATGTGGGGGCCTGTGGGAGCGCGGCGAGCACGGCACTCTGCGCGATATTAAGCTGGCTTACCGGTACGCCAAAATAATCCTGTGCTGCCTCACCCACGCCGGAAATATTCGGTCCGTAAGGAACTTCATTCAAATATAACGCGAGGATTTGGTCTTTGGAATAATATTCATTCAATTTGACCGCAAGGATGAATTCCCTGATCTTTCGCGTGACCGTCTGGTTAAGGGTGAGAAAAGCGGTGCGCGCGAGCTGTTGGGTGATCGTCGATCCACCCTCGGCGAACGAATGCGTGGTAATATCCACAAAAAGGGCGCGGATGATGCCTTTTAGGTCGAACGCCGGCTCATTATAAAAATTCTGGTCTTCAATGGCGATCGTGGCGTCCTTGACGCTCTGTGGAATTTGATCGAACGGCACGAGCGTCCGGTGCTGGCCGTTGTCTATATCGTATAAAAGCACCGTACCCGTTCGGTCGTAGATCTTGGTGGATTGGCCGATTTGCTGGCTGCCGATCTCTTGGATGGACGGCACTGTTTTGGCAAAATAAAGCACCGCTAGACAGAGGATGGTCGCGCCCGCTGCCACAACAATGCCCGCTATTTGTAAAACTTTGGCATATCGCTTCTTTTTCTTTGGGCGATAGAGACTCTCGAGGTCGTTATTCATAAAAACGCCCTTTTATTTTACCTCTTTTTACTCTTTCTTGTATCTTTCCTTCTCTTCTTTCCCTCCCGCGAACAACAAAAAGCCCCTCTTCTTTTTGGCCGTTATTCTTATATCTAGGCCAAAAAGAAGAGGGGCTTTTTGTTGTTACTCCGTCGGTTCGGCGTCGTCAGGCGCGGCATCGTCATCGCCCTTAAGAAGATTCTCGTCACCATCTTCATCAACATCCTCATCGGGACTTTCGATGGTTATCTCATCCGGATCTTCATCGCTCAATCCGCGGAATTCGAGCTTTAATGGAAATAATTCAGTTACCATGGTTACCAATGTTTCACGACCTTTTTATTTTCAACCAGTATATTGTATCATCGTGCGCTGTCAAGCAAGCGATCGCCTGTGGATAAGATCGCGAGTGCGAGCGCGTCGCTCGCGTCGTCGATCACCTTAAGGTCCTGCTTGCCCAGGATAAGGCGGACCATCTTAAGCACCGCTTTTTTGTCCGCCATACCATACCCCGCTACTCCGGACTTTACTTCGTTTGGGGTATATTCCTTTATACGAACACCACGCTCTTTTGTTGCAAGGAGGATCACCCCGCGCGCCTGTGCCACCGCGAGCGCGGTCTTGGTATTTTTTGCGAAGAACAGTTTTTCGATGGCCACTACATCCGGTTTATGCTTTTTTATGAGAGCGTCAATGCCTTTTTTTGTTTCTTCAAGCGCAGGGACGTCGTCGTCGGCGGTGATGGTCAAGATTCCCGCGTCCACGTAGGCGATGTTCGGGCCGGCGCATTCCACCACGCCATATCCTATCCGCCGGGTTCCCGGGTCGATGCCGAGTGCGATCATAAAAGTGAAAATTTCATTAAAAATTAATATTGGTATAGACGTTTTGGACGTCTTCGTTCTCTTCGAGCTCATCAAGAAGGTCGGCGAGTTTTTGTTTTTCTCCTTCGTCGGCGATCTCTTGCGGGAATTTTGCGATCCATTCGCCCCACTCTTCTCCTCCGGCCGGTTCGAATGCCCATCGCACACTTCCGGACTCCGCCCACTTGCCGTTGTGGTCGCGCAAAATAGTTTTTATCTCTTGTGCCGTCCGGTTGCGGTTGTCGCTGATCGCGGTAATAAGGATCGCCGCGCCGCTCGGCCCATACGCTTCGTATAATAACTCCTCCAGTTTTTCCGTCGGGTCGGCGGCGCGTTTGATCGCGCGATCGATCGTGTCCGCCGGCACGCCCGCCTCACGCGCTTTAGCCACTGCCGTGCGGAGGCGCGGATTGAAGTCCGGATTCGGCTCGGTATGCGCTGCCGCCGAGATCAGTTTGAGCGATTTTGAAAACACCTTCGCCCGCTTCTTGTCGGTGATCTCCTTTTTATGTTTTATTCCTGACCAATGTGAGTGTCCTGACATGGTGTTATATATCCCTCGCATTATATCGCCGCGCGAGCGCAAAAAAAAGCCGCCGGAGGGAAGACTGGTTTGTCTTTCCGTCCAGCGGGCTGGGTGCTTTCATGCGGCTAGTGCCTAAAAGCATTCGTGATCTCCGTGTCGGCACCAGGGAACCACTTGGAGTAGGTTCCCCACGCCAAAAACTTGTTGAGCGCATTGCGGCTGAGGAGTGCATTCATGTCCTGCCGTACTGCGTTCCCCATCTCCGCGTTGAGGTCGCTAGTGGATGAACTATAATACGTTCCTCCGCCACG